>Ga0116167_1000798_pt1 | contig 30263 bp, 23 predicted proteins | sample AD_JPNMR3_MetaG_FD_89794 | JGI IMG/M metagenome (GOLD analysis project Ga0116167, IMG submission 89794) | Active sludge microbial communities of municipal wastewater-treating anaerobic digesters from Japan - AD_JPNMR3_MetaG | ecosystem: Engineered > Bioreactor > Anaerobic > Digestate | place...
GCTTACGCTCGCCCTTGACATCCTCAGACATAGTAAATAAATGTAAAATATGGAAATTTAAAGAAAGGAGAATCTAACTTAGAAAAGCTGAAAAATTGTCTTGACAATGGGGGGCATTATAGATATATTCTACAGGGGTGGGTCATTTTCTTTTCGGCGTTCCCGGGTCAATTATATCCCGGCGGTGACATTATAACGAGGGATGTTTCATGGCAATGAGCAAGAATGTGATATTGGGTAGGATTGGTATAGTCGCCGCATTGATTGTGCTCATTTTTCTATTATTATGCGTGTTATACATAGTATCCCCGACGATAAGAATAAACACCATGCCAATATCAAAGCTTAGGAATGAAGTTATTGATAATATTTCGGATTTTAATAATGCAGCACAATACATGATCCGGACAGAGGGGAAAGTATATGTCAGTAAAATAAGTGAACCTAGTTTTAAATATTCAAGTGAGGATGAAAACTATAAACCATCTGAAATTGAGGAAGAATCAATAAATATTATTCTTTATAAATTGAGGTATAGAGCTCTAGAGAAAACGGAATATGCAATAATGATTATTAAAATGGCAGATAGCGGCATTGAAAAGGGTGTCATGAAATTGCTGGGAACAGAATTCCCACCAGATATTGTTGATAAAGAACATATTCAAGATGACTGGTATGCCTACACACTCTGGCTGGAATAGGGCATGCTTCCTTTTTTCATGAAGCAATAGAACCCGAACCAACACCATGGCTCACTTGCACCTTCGTGAGCAAATTAGGAGTTGGAATAGGTAGCTACACCGATTGCAGCCCTCTTACTCAACTGCTGCGAGATACTGACTTTCTGAAAAATAAACGCAGGGCTCCAGATTGGGCAATGTGAATCATTCTTGAGTATTCCATTCAGAGCAACAGTTGCTTTTAATCATTTGTTCTCCGGGAGGGCATGAAATGATACAGCCCTACTCTACAATAAATAACCTCTTTTTCTCCTCCGGCGTGAGGGTTCTTCCCTTAAGCTGCCGTTCAGCTTCATCCAGCAGCATCTGCGTGTCAAACAGGGAAAGAGCAAGCAATCCGCTGTAATAATCTGTATATAAGCGTCCTGATTCGAGGTCTGCCGCGTAAAGGTTGGATACATGGCCAATTGGTTTATGGGTTTCAGCATGCCAAATATAACCATCCAGTCCAATAGTAATGTAAATGTTCCTATCTTGGCTGAACAGGATATCTTTCAGATGCCTGATCTTTTTGTCCAGCATACCGATCAGCTTACCGTCCGTTACATCATACCGTCCTAAGGTATCGTCGCTGAAGTAAATGAAAAGGGTTTGGCCGGAAGGATCGATAAAGACGGCTTCAGGACGTGGAGCGGCAAAATCAAGTGTGAACTTTTCCTCCAGGCTGTTTGCATCGAATAATTTGACGCTGCGTTTTTCGCTGATGCATGCCAACATGGTGTTGTCATGGCTGAGGCGAAGCCCGGCAGGCTCACGAACTTCAATTTCTTTTATAATGCTTTGACCGGAGATGTCAAAAATGGAAAGCCTGCTGGATGCTCCGAGGATAATTTTGCTGTTGTCATTAAAGAATACGGCATCCAAAAAAGGCTCGGAAAATGATGCAACAGTTTCAAGGTTACTGGTGTTGATGATGCGTGCATCCAGCGCGTCGAGATAGCAAAGCGAACCATCCGGGCTTGTGATTAGTTCATATACATAGCGAATGTCTTCTTCACAGATGAGGTTCAGGGTGGCAGTATCGTAAAGCGAAATTTTTCCGTCTCCGGTCAGGACCAGGAGCTTGCTGCCGCCATCCACTGCACATAGGTCTCTGATGAATGCATCCGTATGGATGGATGCGACAGCCTTTTTGCTTTCAATATCCCAGAGGAATATTTCGCAGCCTGTATGGGAAGCGGATACCAAATACCTGCCTCCATCCAGGCAAACCACATCATCAATTATACTGGTATGCCGTCCATCGAGCAGGAGGGCATTACTGTTCTTAAACGGCCGTAAAATCACAATCTCATTTTTACTTTGGACAGCAAACATGCCGGGTGCGAAATCCAATGCCACAACAGGTATGTTTAAAGCCTGACGAGTCAGCGGAATTTCTGCGCCTTCGGTATCCCAGAACCGCATACTGCCATCATTGGATACTGTTATAATCCTTTCTTGGAAGAGGTGGTAATCTGCCATAAATCCCCCACAAGCACAAAACAACTTGCTTCCATCACGAATGTCTAGAATCACCAGATCATGGAGGGTTGTATAAATCAGCTTGTCGTTGTCCCAGGGGGCAAAGGCGGGATCATATATACTATCATTTGTAGTCATGCTGAAAAGGGTATTTCCTGAAGCATCATATACTTTCAATGAGTAGCTTTCATTGGCTTCGGACCCAAAGGAAATCACAGCCAGCCTCCCGTCCGGACCGGCAGCAATGCCGACAATATAGTCGTATGCAGCGGGGTATACACGTTCCACTTGATTTTGAACCAGATTAACCTTGACAATTCTGCCGTCATCTATGGTGAAAAACAGGCAAGTGCCGTTTTCATCAAAAACTGCATTGGAACCTTCGACATATTTAATTTCAGGGAAAAGCTCTTGCAGTGAGAGCTCCATGACGGGCTTTCCTTCAGCCACATCCAGAACGACAAGATCGCGTGAGAGCAGAGCTGCTTTGCTGCGATCCGGGCTTACTGTCAATTTGAACCATGATCCTGCATAAAGGCATTTTTCTGCCAGGGTATCAATGTTCAGGCTGTAGACCCCATCGCTGGTGGCTAAAATAATGATATGATCATCCAAAAAATGAACATCATGGGCATATTTACTGAGGGTATACGTGTTTATAAGCATGCCGTTTTCCGCATCCCAGAAGTATATCATTTCTGATGAGTCTGTGCGTGTAGCAACTTTTTTGCCGCCAGGACTTAATGCGACATCCAACACGGCGGCATTGTGCCGGAGAAAGAGATCGGGCATAATTTCGAGAAGGTGTGTTTTGTAAATTCCAAGTGCTTCACAGAGGGCATATTCCGCTTCCTCCACATAGGGCCTTTCCAGGTTGGCAAGATCTTTGGGAAGCGCTTCCCTGGCCACCAGTACAGCTCCCAGCCGATCTCCGCTTTCAAGATAGGTTAGCGCCAGATCCGCCAGGTAAAGGGACTGGCTTCTCAGGGTCTTTTCGACCTGTATTTCCAGCATTTCTGCGTGTTGTTCCACTTCTTCCGACTTTTGCCTGATTACCTCTGCCTGCTGTCGAATCAGGGCAGCCTGGAAAGCACTGTAGGATCCGAAAAGCAAGAGAAAGGCGGACAGCGCAAGGGAAAAGGCAAGGGCGCGCTTTATCCTGCGTTCCTTGTGCCGCTGCCTGAGGTCATCAAACCTGCAGTTAAGGATAGGAGCCAGAAGGCGAAGAACCTCGGTTTTCAGCTTCTTCTTCATGCCCTTGATATTTTCCGCGCGGATGTCGGCTGCCAAAGGCTCAACTTCCTGGACCGTTTCGGTTACCGTCCCGTCTTCAAGGACCAGCTTCTTCTTCACAAACCGGAGCTGCTCCGGAAAAGATTCCTCCGGTTCGCCTTCAATGAGCAGCGCCAGGATCCTGTCGTGCCCGTGAAGTGCGGCAAAGGTCTCAATCTCCTTGCAAACCCACTGGGAATCAGGCGTTCTGGGAGAGCAGATAACGACCAGGTGTTCCGAGTTTTCCAGGGCCTCCTGGATGCTTTCCGCAAGGTTGGATGAGGTGGGAAGTTCCTCCCGGTCCCTGAAAACCCGGCCCACTTTTTTCTGGCTGCCCATCTTTACGACAGCCTTGGGTACCCGGTAGGTTTCCAGCATCCTGTGAAGCTTTTCTGCTATGGTTTTATCCGGCTCGGTGTGCCTGTAACTGATAAAAGCGTCATACTTGCAGGTCTGCATGAAGCATGCCTCCCTGATTTGCCTTTTTGATACCTCCTATTCCACAATAAACAACCGCTGTTTTTCCATGGATGTCAGAATCCTTCCCTTAAGCTGCCTTTCGGCTTCGTCCAGCAGCATCCGTGTATCAAATACGGGAAGAACCTGGAACATATCATAAGATACAGTAAACACTCGGCCTGACTCAAGATCCGCCAGGTGAAGCCCGGGAACTCGGCCAATGGCTTTATTGGTGTCATACTTCCAGATATAGGCCTCCTTCGAGCCAAGGAAAGAGGCCGATTCCCCTATGGTAATGTAAATATTCCTTTCTTCGCTGAACACAATTTCCTTCAGCTCTGCAACCTTCTTATCCAGCATACCGATCAAACTTCCATCCGCCGTGCTGAACCTTCCCACAGAGAGGTCATTGAAAGCAATAAAGAGGGTTTTATCCCTGGGATCGAAGAACACGGCTTTCGGAATCGAACCGTAATGGTCTATCGTAACCTTTTCCTCCAGCGTATTTGCATCCATGAGCAACACCTTGCCATTGCTGATACATGCCAGGATGCTGTTGTCATGGCTCAGGCATAATCCTGTGGGATCTTCGGTGGTGGCAGGTTTCTCCTTAACAATGGCTTGACTGGGGATGTCCAGGATGCAAATTCCCCGGTCGTTTTTAAGGACTGCTTTACGGCTGTCATTGAAGAACAATACTTCTGATACATTGTCAACGGGAAGCTCCATGACAGTTTCAAGGCTGCCAGTGTCAATGATTCGGCCTTCACGCATTCCGAACAGGCAGGCAAATTTACCATCAGGGCTTAAGACAAGCTCGGTTAAGCTGTCAACCGTTATGGAGCCGAACAAATCCAGCGTGGCCGCGTCGTAAAGCAAAAGCTTGCTTTCCCAGTCGTCGGTTAAAAGCAAAATCTTGCTGCCCTGATCCACTGCGTGGATGCTGTTAGGCCTTGTATTGGCGTATGCGGTTTTCAAGGCCTCCTGCTTTGCAAGATCCCAAAGGATGAACTCACCATCATTCGCACTGGTGACCAGACGGTTGCTGTCCTTCAGGTAAACCAATTTCTCTATCAGGGCTGAATGGCCTTCGAACATGAGGGCATGGCTGTTCTCATGGGCGCGCACAATAAGCGTTTCGCTTCCATGGGTCAGAAAAAGCTGACCGGGAGAAAAGTCAAGGCTTTCCAAAGGATGCGTGTACTCTATGCGGAACATTTCGGTGCCGTCCATGTTCCAGAACCTTAAAACACCATCATAGGCAGTTGAAATAATATTGTTTTCGAGAATGTGATAATCCGTTACGCTGCGACTGTGCATGCACAGGTAGGGGTTTCCCTCTGAGATGCTGAGGATCACAAGATTGTTCTGGCTTGTATATATGAGCTGGTCATCGTTGAATGGGTTGAAGGATGGCGATTCCACGGGACTGTCGGAAGTCATGCTGCAGATGATGCTCCCCGTTTCGTCAAATACATCCAGGGCATAACCCTTGACGGCATCCAGATCATAAGACAGGACGGCCAGCCTTTCACCAGGGCCCGCCACGATATCGGTGACAAACCCATAGGTTGCCTGATAAAAGCTTTCTGCTGCCATTTGCTCCAGGTCGACCTTAACAACAGTATCGCTGTTTATTGAAAAGTACACATGGCTGCCGCTCTCATCAAATGCAATATGATTCCCATAGGCATAAAGCCTGTCGGGGCAAAGACTTGACAGGGATATCTCCTTCAGGGGTTTGCCTGTGGCGGTATCCAGTATGATAAGGTCGGAACCGATGACTGCCGCTTTGCTTCTGTCCCTGCTTATGGCCAAATCCCCTGCGGAATAGGAATAGGCCCACTTTTCTTCAAGGGTTTAAGCATCAATGCATATCAGCCTGTCATGATTATAGGAGCGGAAAAGCAGGGAACTGTTGTCCACAAAAAAGAAATCTTCGGTCAGGGACAGGTGGGGGTCCCAGGTATTCAGCAGCATACCGTTTTCGGCATTCCATATGTACACGATATTGTTGTCCGTCACGGTGGCAAATTTCTTACCGTCAGGGCTCAATGCGGTGCAGACAACAAAAGCGTTATGCCTCAGAATGGCATCGTCCAGCAGCGCCGAACCATATACCGTTTGATAGACGCCAAGGGCTTCGGCAAGCGCATACTCCGATTCTTCCACATAGGGCCTGTCCGGGTTGGCCGGATCCTGGGGAAGCCCTTCTTTGGCCACCAGCACAGCACCCAGCCGATCCCCCTGAGAGAGGTAATTCAAGGCCAGATCTGCCAGGAAGAGGGATTGGCCTTTCAGGGTTTTTTGAACCTGGAGCTCCAGCGCTTCTGATTTTTGAGCGATCACATCCGCCTGCTGCCTGATCAGGGCGGCCTGGTAAGCGCTGTAGGAGCCAAAGAGCAGAAAGAAGGCCGATAAGGCAAAGGACAGGGTGAGAATGCGCTTTATCCGGCGCTCCCTGTGCCGCTGCTTCAGATCGTCAAACCGGCAGTTGAGAATGGGGGCCAGAAGACGAAGCACTTCGGTTTTCAGCTTCTTCTTCATTCCCCTCAAGTCTTCCGCCCGGATGTCGGCTGCCAGGGGCTCGATTTCCTGGACTATTTCGGTCACCGTTCCGTCTGCCTGTACCACCTGTTTTTTCACGAGCCGGAGCTGCTCCGGGAAGGATTCCGACGGTTCGCCCTCTATGAGCAGTGGCAGGATCCTGTCGTGCCCATGGAGTGCGGCAAAGGTCTCAATCTCCTTGCAAACCCACTGGGATTCAGGTGTTCTGGGAGAGCAGATAACGATCAGGTGTTCCGAGATTTCCAGGGCCTCCTGGATGCTCTGGGCCAGGTTGGAGGATGTGGGAAGTTCCTCCCGATCCCTGAACACGCGGCCCACCTTTTTCTGGCTGCCCATTTTCACCACGGCTTTGGGCACCCGGTAGGTTTCCAGCATCCTGTGGAGTTTTTCCGCTATGGTTTTGTCAGGTTCGGCGTGCCTGTAACTGATAAATGCGTCATACTTATAGGGTTGCAAGAGACATACCTCCCCGGGGTTTTCCTTGATTATACATTACGGCATAATAATCCCTGAGTCAATTGAGCATTTTACGAATGGGCCAAAATGTGCATTAACACCCATTTGCTTAAACGGCATACTGCTTTGGCATTAAAAAAAGGACGGCGTTATGCCGTCCGGAGAATTGCTATTCCACGATAAACAACCGCTGTTTTTCAATGGGTGTCAGTGCCCTTCCCTTGAGCTGCCTTTCCGCCTCATCCAGAAGGCCTTGTGTATCGTAGAGAGGGAGGACGAACAATTTATCAAAGAAATCCACATACAGACGCCCCGATTTGAAATCTGCCGTTCGAATGCTGAACACATAACCGATTGGTTTATGGGTTCCAGCGTGCCAGATATAGGCGTCATTAATACCGATGGTGATATAGATATTCCTGTCCTGACTGAACAGGATATTTTTTACGGGTTCAATCTTTTTGTCCAGCATGCCGATCAGCTTTCCGTCGGCCACATTATAGCGTCCGATGGTATGGTCGGAGAATGCGATGAAGAGCGTTGTGCCGGAAGGGTCAAAGAAAACGGCTTCCGGCTTTGGTCCGGTAAATTCGATAGTCAGCTTTTCCTCCAGGCTGCCGGCATCAAACAGCTTGACATTTTTCTTTTCACTGATGCAGGCCAGCATGCTGTTGTCACGGCTGAGGCGGAGTCCGGTGAGATCGCCTGTTTCCACTTCCTTGACAATGGTCTGACCGGCTATATCAAGGAGGGCCAGCCCCCTGGAGGTATTCAGGATCATTTTGCTGTTGTCACTGAAGAACAAGGCTTCCCATACAAATTGCTTAGGCAGTGTTGCCACAGCTTCAAAATCTGCGGTTTTCACGATCCGGTCTTCCTGCTTGCCGGAAAGGAAGCATAACGACCCGTCCGGGCTCAGCACGGTGCTGTATACGCTCTGGATGTTTTCTTCACGGATAAGCTCCAGGGTGGCGGAATCGTAAAGGAGGAGCCGTTCATCATTCGTAAGGATTATGAACTTGTTTCCGTTATCCACCGGATGGATCTTGCTGATCCTGGTGCCCAAATGGGAGGTGGCAACGGGTTCCGCCTTTTCCAGATCCCACAGGATTATCTCGCCGTAATCTGAGCAGGATACCACGTACCTGTCGTCTTCCGGCACAATGACATCCTTGATAAAATCGGAATGGCCTTCGAGCAAAAGGGCGTTATCATTATTGAAGAACCGCATGAAAACGACATCCTTTTCACTCCTGAAAGCAACCAGGCCGGGTACGAAATCCAGATCATAGATGAACATGCCCATGGCCCGATGTTCCATGTCATATTCTTTTCCGTCGATGGTCCAGAACCTGAGGTTACCATCCCGGGTTGCTGAGATGATCAGATCGCTGACGATGTAATAGTCTGAGATGATGACGCCATGGTTGCAGATATGCCTTGACCCGTCAGGAATATTGAGAATAACCAGTTCATCATCACCTTCATAAACCAGTTTGCTGCTGTCTGCCGGGGCGAAGGAAGGGTTGCCCATTACATCACTGGTGCTGGTGCTGTAGAGGAGATTCCCGGAAGCGTCAAAAACGTTCAGGATGTAATAGTTGGATGCATCCGGATTAAAGGACATGACAGCCACTTTTCCATCCGGGGCGACGTCAAGACCAATGACATAATCATGCCCTGCCGGATATATCCGCTCAATTTCCTTCCGGCCCAGATCAACCTTGATGACTCTTCCGTCATTCAGGGCGAAATAGACGGAACTGCCGCTCTCATCAAAAGTGATATGGGAACCGTATACATACTTATCCCCGGAGAACATGCCTTTGAGGGGAATATCCATAATCGGCTGCCCGGTGGCAATGTCCAGGACGATAAGGTTGCTGTAAACAAGGGCTACCTTGCTGTTATCGCTGCTTACCGCCATGTCCGAGGACATCTTGACATCATAGGACCATTTCTCCTGCATGGATTCAACGTCGAGACAGTGGACACCGCCGCTGGCCTGGAAGATTAGCGTTCTGTCATCAATAAAATGGAGCGGAACAATTATGGTTTTATGGATGGTATAATCATTCAGCAGCATGCCGTTTTCCGCATTCCAGATATGTATGACATCATCTGTGACCGTGGCGGCTTTCCTGCCGTCGGGACTTAAGGCAAATCCACGTACCGGTTCATCATGCCGGAGCATGAGCTCTGCCTGCAGTTCTGAACCATAGGTCACTTTATAGACGCCAAGCGCCTGGGAAAGGGCATACTCCGCTTCCTCCACATAGGGACGTTCCGGATTGGCAAGATTTTTGGGAAGCGCTTCCCGGGCAACCAGTACGGCACCCAGCCGGTCACCCTGGGCAAGGTAGGTTTGTGCAATATCCGACAGGTAGAGGGATTGTCCTATCAACGTCTTCTGGACCTGTATTTCCAAAAGCCTTGCATGCTCTTCCACTTCACGCGACTTCTGCTCCACCTGCTCCGATTTTTCCTTGATCACCTCGGCCTGCTGCTTAATCAGTGCAGCCTGATAGGTGCTGTAAGAGCCGAAGAGCAAGAAGAAGGCGGATAAGGCAAAGGACAGGGTGAGGATGCGCTTGATCCTGCGCTCCCTGTGCCGCTGCTTCAGATCGTCGAACCGGCAGTTGAGGATGGGGGCCAGAAGGCGAAGAACCTCGGTTTTCAGCTTCTTCTTCATCCCCTTAAGGTCTTCCGCACGGATATCGGCTGCCAGGGGCTCGATTTCCTCCACCACTTCGGCCACCGTTCCGTCTTCCTGAACCACCTGTTTCTTCACAAACCGGAGCTGCTCCGGGAAAGACTCTGCCGGTTCCCCTTCGATGAGCAGCGGCAGGATCCGGTCATGCCCGTGCAGCGCCGCAAAGGTTTCAATCTCCTTGCAAACCCACTGGGAAGCAGGTGTCCTGGGAGAGCAAATAACAATCAGGTGCTCCGAGTTTTCCAGGGCATCCTGGATGCTCTGGGCCAGGTTGGAGGATGTGGGAAGTTCCTCCCGATCCCTGAACACGCGGCCCACCTTTTTCTGGCTGCCCATTTTCACAACGGCTTTGGGCACCCGGTAGGTTTCCAGCATCCTGTGCAGCTTTTCGGCTATGGTTTTATCGGGCTCAGTGTGCCTGTAACTGATAAATGCGTCGTATTTATAGGTTTGCAAGTCACATACCTCCTGTGTTTACTTAATTATACATTACAGAAAAGCCTTGCGTCCGTCAATCGGTTTGATTCCGGCGGGTTGCAGGCCGGTTCCTCATTTTCTGCGGATGTTCGCGCCAAAATAAGTGTGGTATATATATTATGAGGAATATGATCTGAACGGACAGGTGATACGATTGCTGTATGATGCCATTATCATTGGACGCGGCCCCGCCGGGATATCCTGCGCCATTTATACCACAAGGGCTAACCTGAAAACCCTTGTCATAGGAAAAAATGACAGTGTCCTGCTCAAGGCGGGGAAGGTGGAGAACTATTACGGTTTTGAAGAACCCGTCAGCGGCAGGCAGCTCCTGGAGGCCGGCGAAAAGCAGGCCTTGCGCCTTGGGGCGCAGATTGTTGCCGATGAGGTGGTGGGCCTCGAAAAGCTCGATCATTTCACGGTGAAGTGTGTCAACGGCGAGTATCGGGGAAAAACCGTGCTGCTGGCTCCCGGGGCCCCGGTTGCCAAAGCGCCTGTTCCGGGGATTGAGGCCTATGAGGGAATGGGGGTCAGCTATTGCACCACCTGTGACGGTTTCTTCTACCGGAACAGAAAGGTGGGCGTACTGGGCTATACGGATTATGCGGTGCATGAGGCCATGGAACTCCTCGCCTTCACCAGGGATGTCACGATTTTTACCAACGGCAGGGATCTCAGCATCTCCCCGGCTTTCAGGGAACAGATGGATGCTTTCAGGATCAATACCGGGAAGATCAAAGGCCTGTACGGCGAGGGCGGCCTGGAGGGCATCCTTTTTGAGGATGGCACACAAGAAGCGTTGGATGGCTTGTTTGTGGCCTATGGTAACGCTTCGGGGGTCAATTTTGCCATGAAAATGGGAATTCTGATGAACGGAAAGTCCATCGCTTTCAATGAAAGGATGGAAACCAATATCAGCGGGCTGTTCACGGCTGGGGACTGTACGGGCGTATTCAAGCAGATCGCGGTTGCCGTAGGCCAGGGAGCCCTGGCGGCCAGGGGCATGATCGAATATGTCCGGAAGCTGGGGAAACCAGCGGAATAAAACAAAAACAGCGTTCCTGCTGAACGCTGCCTGCTTAGGGAATCTATATAAATTTGGGAATTGTATGCCGCTCCATAAAGGAGCGAAAAGGGGGCCGAAAATCCATTTGCTGCTGCGTTTTATGCTGCGATTTCAGGGGATCTCACTTGTTTCATCAATCAGTCAATCGAAACTGCGTCATTTGCTTCAACAGTTTTTATTATAATCAAATCGTCCGTGGAATATAATGATGAAATGCAACAAAATTTCATGGCTATCCCGTGCGCCCGTCGTGCAAAATAGAGGAATAATATTCAACAAAAAACCGCTACATCTCGATGTAGTTTTTGTAATCCAACCGGTTCTTTTCACAAAACGCCATTAAAGAGAATATCATCTTCTTGCCCCCTCCTACGCCGGTTTTCAGGAACCTGTACAGATGGGCGGGATCCACTCCCAGTTCCCTTCCAAACCGGTTGTAGTTGCCATTGCAATAATTCTTCATCAGTTCCATCATCTTGTCTCTGCTCAATCTGGGCTTCATAGACCTCATACTCCTCGAAGGTTTATTGCATGGGGTGGTTTGTCCAACCACCAGCTTAAGATATAATATCCTTAATTTTGCCATTTGTAAAGAGTGTATCCTGAACAGCAAAAAGAGGGGTATTCCGGGTATTACAGCAATACCGGATCAGATCTGCCATGCGCCCGCAGGCCTTCCTGTTTGCCGGAAGAAACCTTAAGAATAAATGGGGTTTGTCACACATAAACATGATCTTGGATTGAGACATGAGGTGTTGGTATGAAAGCCTTATTAAAACTGGTTGCGGCGGCACTGGCCGTGCTCATGGCCTTTTTGCTGTATTCCTGCGGTGCGGATAAAGAGACTCTTGGAGAGCAACTTCCAGAAGAAGATTTGGAACCGGTGAGCAGCATCGTCATAGATGAGGAGGAGGCTGCGGTTCTCAACGAAAAAGTGCCGGTATGCCTCTATTTCGGAGATGAACAGAAGAACAAGCTGGTTAAGGAAATAAGGTATCTGGATATTGACGAAGCCAAAAAAGGCGCGTCCGCTCTGGCATCGGCCATTGTGAAGGAACTCATCGCAGGCCCCAAGGCCAAGGGACTGACTGCCGTTCTGCCCGAAGGGGTTTCGCTGCGGGCTCCTGTCACCATCGACGGACGCGTGGCAACCGTGGATCTCACCAAGGAGTTCATTGACAACCATCCTGGCGGCAAGACCCTGGAGGAGCTTTCGGTATACTCCATCGTCAATGCCCTGACTGAGCTCAAGGAGATAGAACGGGTCAAGATCGTCATCAACGGCAAGCAGACCAAGAATTTCAAGGGGAACCTGACCCTCGACAAGGAATTCCCCAGGAACGAAGCCATCATCAACAAGGAAGTGGGTATGGCAAGGCCTGAGGATGGCGGTCTGGTGCCGGTTTCGGGCGAGGAGCCGGAAGATGCTGCCGATTTCCTGACCGAAGAGGAAGATCCGCTTGAATAATTAAGGAAACATATGTATAATCAATCTGACTGAAGACCGGAACGATTGGCTTAAAAGCATGAACCCAGGGGAGCAAATTATGCTCCCCTTATGGATTAATGCGGGATATCAGTGTTTCCGGGAATCTGTTAAGTTGGGATTTCGGTAACCGGAAAGGCTTTTTGCCCGGAATTGCGGGGGGAATACCCCCGGCAAGTTTTTATCGGCAAACGGCGATTTTTTTATATATTATAGATGAATCAAGATCGGAGGCGGAACCGGATGGACAGGAAAATCAGGGTCGTTGTACTCTTTGGTGGGCAGTCTTCGGAACATGAGGTTTCAAGGATATCGGCCCAAAGCGTGCTGGAGAATATGGATCCCAACCGCTATGATATTCGCATGATCGGGATCACCAAAAACGGCGAGTGGCTGCGTTATGACGGGGATATCAAGCACCTTGCCTCCGGCGAATGGGAGAATATTGCGAGAGCAAACCTGCTTCCCGCCCCTAAAAAGGCTGAAGATGCCGTTCCTACCTGCATGGATCTGATCACGACCAGGGATAAGGACGGCCGACCGGAACCTGTGGATGTTGTCTTCCCTGTGCTCCACGGTCCCAATGGTGAGGACGGTTCGGTTCAGGGACTGCTGCAGTTGGCCGGTGTTCCCTATGTGGGATGCGATATCCTGTCGTCGGCGGCCTGCATGGACAAGGAGTTTACCAAACTGGTGCTGAACCAGGCCGGTATACCAACCGCCGAGTATATCAAGGTTTATCGCGATGAGATAGAGGGCTCTGTTCAGGTTATCCAAAGCAGGATCGAGGAACGGTTTGGCTGGCCCTGCTTTGTGAAACCTGCCAATGCGGGATCCTCGGTGGGCGTGACAAAGGTCAGATCCCCTGAAAATCTTCTGGAGGCATTGCGCCAGGCGGCAAAATATGATAACAAAATATTAATTGAGGAATACATCGAAGGCCGGGAGTTGGAGTGCGCAGTACTGGGCAACCGTCATCCCATGGCTTCGGTGGTGGGAGAGATTGTTCCCAGCAACGAGTTTTACGACTATAACGCAAAATATCTCGACGGCAAATCGGAAACAATAATTCCTGCCGATATCGAGCCCGGGGTGGCTGAACAGATCAGGGATTATGCGGTTAAGGCCTTCAAGGCCATGGGATGCTCGGGTCTTTCAAGGGTGGATTTCTTCCTGCAGAAGGGCACCAACAGGGTGATTCTCAATGAGATCAACACCATGCCCGGTTTCACCGATATCAGCATGTACTCCAAGCTTTGGGCCGCCAGCGGGATTCCCTATCCGGAATTGATCAACCGGCTCATCGAGCTGGCCTTCGAAAAACATGAACAATCAATCCGGTCGTATGAGAGGGCGTAGACGTGGAGAAACAGGTACTCATAACAGTTGACAGCAAGATGGATGACTTAACCGGCGGCAATAATGCCCTGAGCCTGGTGACCGAGGGCAAGCTGAAGGTGGAGAACAACGAATATGTGCTGAGCTATGAGGAAAGCCAGATCACGGGTCTGGACGGCACCACAACGGTTATCAGGGCATCAAACGATTCGGTGACACTGATCCGCCATGGCAGCGTCAGCACCATGATGCTGTTTGAGGTGGGCAAGACCCATCTCACCGATTATCAGACCCAGTATGGAACGGTCATGCTGGGTGTGACGGCCCAGAAGGTGGATGTGAACATGACCGAAAACGGCGGTCGGATCGATGTGGATTATATCGTGGAATACAACCGGGTTTTTGGCGGAAGGAATTCCATCAGCGTAAAGATCCAGGAAATGACGGGAAACCGTTCTCCTTCCTGATCTGCGGGATTTTCAATATAAAAATCAAAGAGGGATGAACTGCACATGAACAGTATTTATGAAAAAATACGCCAGCAAATCAATCGGGTTGTAAAGGATGCCTTCGAGACCTGCGCGAAAAATCAAACCCTTCCGGCAGTGGAACTTCCGGAGATCACCGTGGAGGTTCCCAGGGAGAGAGGGTTTGGCGATTTTTCCACCAATGTTGTCATGCAGGCGGCCAGGCAGCTGAGGATGCCCCCCAGAAAGGCGGCCGAAATGCTGATCCAGGCCATGGATCTGAAGGATACCTATATTGAAAGGGTTGAGTGCGCCGGGCCCGGGTTCATCAATTTCTACCTGAACCGCTATTGGCTGTATGATGCCCTGAAGCTCATTCAGGAGAAACAGGAGCATTACGGCGAGCTGGATATGGGCAGGAATGTCCGCGTCAACGTGGAGTTTGTCAGCGCCAATCCCACGGGCCCGCTCCATATGGGGAATGCCCGGGGAGGTGCTTTGGGAGATTGCATTGCCAATGTTCTCAAGAAGGCCGGCTATGATGTGACCCGTGAATTCTACATAAACGATACGGGCAATCAGATTGAGAAATTCGGCCTTTCGCTGGAGGCGCGCTATCTCCAGCAGCTTTTGGGAGAGGACCAGGTACCGTTCCCCGAGGATGGTTATCATGGTGAGGATATTATCGAGCATGCGAAGGCGTATATCGCCCAGCATGGCGATTCGCTCCTTAAGGAGACGCCCGAAAAGCGTCGTGAAATCCTGGTCCAGTATGCCCTGCCCATCAATATTGAAAGGATCAGGAAGATGCTCTCCGACTACGGCATCGAATACGATGTCTGGTTCTCGGAAAAAACCCTTCATGACAACGGCGAAGTGGCGGATACCATCCAGTTCCTGAAGGATAACGGCTATACCGTTGAGAAGGACGGCGCCTTGTGGCTCAGCGGCGAAAAACTGGGCCTGGAGAAGGACGAGGTGCTGGTCAGAAACAATGGCGTTCCCACCTACCTTGCGGCGGATATCGCCTATCACCGCAATAAATTCGTCAAGCGCGGCTTTGACTGGTGCATCAACCTGTGGGGAGCCGACCACCATGGGCATGTGGCCAGGATGAAAGCGGCCATGGCCCCGTTCGGGGTTTCCGCGGACAGGCTGCATGTCGTCCTGTTCCAGCTGGTTCACCTGTACCGGAACGGGGAGATCGTCCGCATGTCCAAACGCACCGGCAAGTCCATTTCCCTGGAGGACCTTCTGGAAGAGGTGGGCCGCGATGCCGCACGCTTTTTCTTCAACCTGAAAACCTCGGGTAGCCACCTGGATTTTGATCTGGACCTTGCGGTCAGCCAGTCCAACGAGAACCCGGTTTATTATGTGCAATATGCCCATGCGCGTATCTGCAGCCTGATAAGAAAGCTTAAGGAGGAAGAGGGCATCACGCTGAAGGATGTGGCCGAAATCGATCTGACGCTCCTGACAAAGGACGAGGAACTGGATCTCATCCGGAAGCTGGCCGAATATCCCGAAGAGATTGCCCTGTCTGCAAAAACGCTGGAGCCCAGCAGGCTGACACGCTACGTGATGGATGTGGCCGCTCATTTCCACAGCTTCTACAACGCCTGCCGTGTGAAGGGCGAAGAGGAGCCTTTGATGATGGCGCGCCTCATGCTGGTGGATTCAACGCGCATTGTCATTAGAAATGTCCTGGATCTCATCAGCATCCACGCTCCGGAAAAGATGTGATCAGACATTTTTTCAATAAAGTTGTATTATTGGGGGAAAAACGATGAGTCTTTACAAGGAATGGCGCAGCAAACTGGAGAACAACAGGGAGACCGAAGCCGACAAGGCCTTTTTCAACAACTATATCCAGGCTGAGAAAGAAGCCTACCGGCGGATACTGAAAAACAACGAGATCCAGATCCGGGGAAAGCTCTCAGAGCTTGCCGAAGCCTACCAGATGGATGATATCACCTTCATGGGTTTTTTGGACGGCATCCGGACAAGCCTGGACAATGATCTGGACCTGGAGTCCCTGGAACCGGACAGCGAGATTCAGCTCGACATCAACCTGGAGAAGCTCTTCTACAACATGCTGGAGGCAAAGGCCCATTGGCTTTACGGGCTGGAGGAATGGGACGAACGGCTTTCTGCTGAAAAACGCAGGGAGATACGCAAAAAGTTCAACGAGGACCATCGTGCCGTGAGCAGCAAGGTGGGCCGGAACGACCCGTGTCCCTGCGGCAGCGGCAAGAAATATAAGAAGTGTTGCGGCGCCTGAACTTCAGCCAGAGAGATAGCGATTTTGGAGGAAGGGTATGCTTAAGGTCAGAAATCTGTCGAAGGTGTTTGATAAGGTTCAGGCGGTGGATGATGTCTCCTTTGAGGTGAATCCGGGCGAGATCGCCGTCCTGCTGGGTCCCAACGGCGCCGGCAAGAGTACCACCATCAAATCCATCGCCGGGCTTTTGCGCTTTAAAGGCCAAATCCTTATCAACAACACGGATAACAAATCGGTCGAAGCCAAACGCGCTTTTGGGTACATACCTGAAACGCCGGCGCTTTATGAGAACCTGACCGTTTGGGAGCACCTGGAGTTCATTGCCCGTGCTTACAGCCTGAGGGACTGGGAAGAGACGGCCAACCGCCTTCTGACCCGGTTTGAGATGGATGATAAAAAGGACAAGCTGGGTAAGGAACTCTCCAAGGGTATGCAGCAGAAGGTCAGCATCTGCTGTGCCCTTTTGATCCAGCCGAAAATGATCATGTTCGACGAGCCTATGATCGGACTGGATCCCAAGGCCATCAAGGAACTGAAGTCCGTCTTCCTGGAGCTGAAGCAGGCGGGATGCGCCGTGCTGATCAGTACCCACATCATCGACAGTATCGAGGAGGTCTGGGACAAGGTGCTCATCATGAATAAGGGCCGGATCGTCCTGAACCTCACGCGCGACGAACTGGACAACAAGGGCGAGTCCCTGGAGAAGATTTTCCTGGAGGTTACCGACAGCAAAGGGGAGGGTGAAGCATGAAAGCCCTTCTTTTTCTGATCCGGAGAAACCTGCTGAACGGCATCAAGTCTGCTTTCAAAAAGCCGCTGGTATTGATAGGCTATATCTTCATTCTCCTTTTTATCATTGCCTTTATTGTTGCAAGCTTCGCCATGCCAAGCGGTGAAATACGGACCTTGCCGCCTGCGCTCTTCAGGGGAATCATGATGCTGGTCTTTACCGTGCTCTATTACACGTCGCTGAAGCTGGGGATTGAGAAGGGAAGCAGCTATTTCCGCATGTCCGACGTCGACATGGCCTTTACCGCGCCGCTGCGCCCCAATCAAATCCTGCTCTATGGATTCATCAAGCAGCTGGGAGGAACCTTGTTCTTTATCCTGCTGGCCTTTTTTCAGATCCCCAACCTGAAGAACAATTTTGCTTTTGAACCCCATGGTGTTATCGTGCTGCTGCTGGCGGTGGTCGCCTATACGATGGCATATCCGCTTATCGGCATGCTGATCTATTCCTGGACATCGGTATCCAAAGAGAGAAAGCGCCTGGCAAAGCGCATCTTTGATGGAGCGGCCCTGGCGGTGGTGCTCATCTTCCTGATAGACCTGAGCCAAACCAGGGATTTTGTAAAGTCCATGAGCCATGTCTTTGATCATCCGGTTGCCCATTACTTCCCCATCATCGGCTGGACAGGGTCCATTGCCTCGGCGGCCGTTGCCGAGCCCGATACGGCATTCCTGGTTGGCGCAGCGGGCATGGCCGTGGTCATCTTCGGCCTTTCCCTGCTGCTTTACAGGATGAAACTGGATTATTACGAGGATGTGCTGGAAGCCACCGAGTATGTGGAGGCGGCTTTAAAGGCCAAACGCGAGGGCAGGAACATGACCTTTGGCCAGAAGACCCGGAAAGATATCCGCGGCGGGCTTTCCGGCGAGGGAGCCCGGGCTTTGTTCGCGAAAAACATGATGGAGATCAGGAAGACATCCATGTTTCTTTTCCTGGACAGGATGTCGGTTTCGGTTATTCTGTCGTCCATCCTGTTCAAGCTGATCATGCCGTCGGAATCGGGGTTGGATAGATTCTCCATGTTCATGGTCCTGGCTTTCAGCCTATACATGTTGCTGCTCATGCAGGCGCAGGGAAGATGGTCCGTTGAGGTGGAAAAACCCTATATCTTCCTGATTCCTGCATCTTCCTACGAAAAGCTGTTTTATGCTTCGCTCTCCGAGCATGTGAAGAACCTGTTTGACGGCGCTTTGCTCTTCACGCTTTCCGGTATCTTTTTCGGCGCACAGTTCCCGACCGTTCTGGCCTGCATCCTGTCCTATGCTTTTTTCGGCGCCGTGTTCCTGTATGCCGAGGTGCTGACAAGGCGGATGTTTGGCCGTGTCCACAGCAAAGGACTCATGATTTTCATCAAGATGATCTTCTCCTTCTTGCTGGTTGTGCCTGGAATCATTGGTTCTGTTATCGCCGTTATAGCCACTGATAGCGAATTTTATATGATCGGCGCGATGGGAGCATGGGCCTTTGTGCTGGCTGTCACCCTGTTCATGTTTTCTGCCGGCATATTCAACAATATCGAGTCCTCATCCTGATGACAGGAATCCATTTTAAAAGAGGTGTTTTATGCCGATTACGAGATTTGCAAAGCCCGAGGACCTGGAGCAAATTATGGCGCTTTACCGCTTCCTGGTCCCCAACGATTTTGAAGCGGATCCGCAGCGCCTTGGGGAGGTCTGGCGGGATATCCTGGATCATCAGGACCGCTACCGCTACATCGTGACCGAGGAGGATGGGGTGATTCTGTCCACCTGCAACATCGCCATCGTCCCCAACCTGACCCGGGCCGCCAGGCCCTATGCGGTTATCGAGAATGTGATCACCCACCCGGATGCCCGAAGAAAAGGCTTTGGAAGGGCAACCCTCATGAAAGCCATTGAGTTTGCAAAAGAAATGGGCTGCTACAAGGTCATGCTCCTCAGCGGATCCCACAGGACTGAAGCCCACGGGTTCTATGAAAGCCTGGGTTTCAGCGGCACCAGGAAAAAGGGCTTCGTCATGGAAATGCTCTGAGGAACCAACGCACGGTTCAGGGTTTGCAGCGGGAAGCAGGGGAGTATACGCAGTTCCGGTATATTTCCCGGGTCTTTGAGACCATGCTGTCGATGGAAAACTCCCTTTTCACGGTTTCCAGGCCGTTTCTGCCATATTGCTCCCGCAGTTGGGCACTTTCGAAGAGTTGTTTCATGGCGTCGGCCATGCCGTCCACATCTCCGTAATTGACCTTGATGCCGCATTGGCTGCGCTCATTGACAATTTCACCCGTTCCGCCCGCATCGGTGGTTATGACGGGCAGGGAACAGGCCAGGGCTTCGAGGATGGAGATGCCCAGGGCCTCATACTGGGAATGACAGATATAGATGTCGCTTCCCTTGAGGATGTTTCTCACATCGCTCCTGTAGCCGGCAAAAATGATATGGCCGGAAACGCCCAGCTCTGCGGCCAGTCTTTTGCAGTCTTCCAGCGTTTCACCGTCTCCGACAAGCAAAAAAGTGATTTTTTTCGCTGAGAACAGCTCTTTTTTGGTCTCAAAAAGCCTTGCAACAGAACGGATAAAAAAGCTGTGCCCCTTTTCAGGGCTGAACCTGGCTATGGATACGGCAACCAGGCTGTCTTTGCTGATCCCCAGTTCCTCCCGGATGGTGGAAGGGCTGTTCTCTGCGAAATAGTCCACATCCACGCCGTTATGGATGACACTGATATCTTCCGACCGCATGCCCTGCCGGACCAGGATGCGTTCCGCGGCATGGCTGACGGCGATGGTTCGGGTATTGCCGAAAGGAAGCAACTTGTTGAGGATCCTGTCGGCAGGATGGGCGGTATGGAGCATATGACAGGTATTGACGATGCAAACCCTGCTTCCGAACAGGCGGGACAGCAGCGCGACATAGTATTCCCTTAAAAACTGGGTATGTATGAGGTCTATTTTTAGTTTCTTGCATAATCCGGCCAGTTTGCGGGCCGCTTTCAGATCAAAACGGCTTTTCATTTCCAGCTTGTAGACCGGTATGCCCATTTCCCGCATACCGTCGGCCAGTGGACCGTCTTCATGGCAGACGAAATAGATTTCCGCTTCGGACCGGTTCAGCTTCCGGGCAAGGGAGTAGATATAGCGTTCGGTGCCGCCTTTGCCCGCATGGTTAATGAGATACAGAATTCTCAGCATGCTTTACCTCGCAGGAATACCGGCTTTCCCGCCGGATACCTATATCATTAATGTAACACCCCCAATCGGCGTGATCAAGGCTAACCAAATCCTGGAAGTATCAGGCGTTTTGGCGATGTCTTCTGCCATTCCAGGCCTTTTTTCTGATGCAGGTGCAATATTACGAATGCATTAAGCGCTTGAATTCGCCCGGGCGATGCGCTTATAATTATGGGGAGCGGTATTTAGGCTTCCATCCATTCATCCGTTCGGAAATACCTTTGGAACACACTCTACCGATAAACCATACAAAGGAGTTGTCTCCATGATCATTGATGAAAAAGGCAGATTGTTCAAAAAGATCAATCTCATCGATCTGCTTATCATCCTCATCGTTCTGGCCGCGGGCATTTTCCTGTTCAACAAATTCCAGAAGGCCAACATCGTTACCCCGCTTACCAGGCAGGATCCTGTCGCTATCACCTTTATCATTGAGAGCTTGCCGGAATACGCGGCGGATAATGTTGAGATAAACGACCCGGTTACCGACAGAGTGACGTCCGCCTACCTGGGCAAGGTGACCCGTGTGGAGAAAAAGCCGGATATCAGTTACGCCCCTGACGAAAACGGCAGGTATGTCCGTTCATCCAAGGAGGGTTATTGCTCGCTGGAGTTTACCGTTGAAGGCACCGGCGTTTTCAACGGCAAGGTCGTGAATATCGGCAACACTAATTACTATGTCTATCGCGACACCACGGTTTATGTAGGTGATACCATCCTCTTCACCCGCATTAAGGATATTGAAAAGAAATAGGGAGATCCGCTTTGTTTGAGAGCAGCTTATTCATACGGTGGCTTTCAAAGCCTGTCCGGTATATCATATGGCTCTGGAAAAACAGCCTGGCGTACAGGCTGATCTGTCGGCTGTCGGCCTGGTTCATGAATATCTGGCACCACAGCCGTATCATCAGCTGGTTTAAAAAGGACGGTCTGCTGGTAAGAACCTGGCAGCACAGTGCTGTACTGCGTTTTACAGACTGGCTGGCGAACCTGATTCCGAACTTTTTGGGCAGCATCTATGCCCGGTTGGAGCGATGGTTCCGCAACAGCTTCCTTTATAGGCTGCTGGATTTTGCTTCCGGTCATGTATCCACGCTGATAGCCCTGTTCGTCATGGTCTCTCTGGTCATACCCTATTCGCGCTGGAACAACCGTTACACGACACTGGCCGTACTGTTCTTCTTCGGCCTTTTTCTCATCAGGACCATGGGAGACCGCAGCGTCAGGTTTGCCGTCAAAGCCATTGACCTGTTCCTGTTTCTGTTCCTGCTCTCCATTTTCCTGGCCCAGGTCTTTTCGACCTATCCTTCGCTGAGCCTCCGATTTCTGGCGTTTTACGGCACCGATTTTCTGATGATGCTCATTCTGATCAGCACCATCCGAACCAAAAAGGATCTTTCCACAGTTCTGGAGATCATCATGATAGGTGTGGCCCTGGCGGGGTTGTATGGCTTGTACCAAGGTATCGTGGGCGTTCCGGTCAACCAGGTGCAGGTGGACGTGGAACTGAATGAAGGGATGCCCGGCCGTGTCGAATCTTTCTTTGGCAACAGCAATATTTTTGCCCAGAACATCGTTCTGTTCGCTCCCTTTTTTGCAGCCATCGTCCTCAGTGCCAAGGGCTGGCAGAAGAAGGCGCTGTTCACCGTAGCGGCTCTGCCGTCGCTGGTTGCCCTTCTGATGACCTATTCCCGATCCGGGTACGTGGGTCTGGCGGTAGCCGTGCTGGTTTTTATTTTCCTCGTCAAAAGGAGCCTCATACCCTTGTTTGCCGTCCTGGGCATTGCTGCCATGCCGTTTCTTCCGGACACGGTGCTGCGGAGAATATCCACCATCACCAATTTCAACGATTCATCCATTTCCTACCGGTTCGATATCTTCATGACCATGTGGCAGGTCATTACGGATTTCTGGTACACCGGCATCGGCCTTGGCAGCGATGCGGTGAAACGGGTGACCGAGAACTACGAAATCTTCACCAAGAGCGTGCCGCTTCATGCCCACAATGTCTATTTTCAAATCTGGCTTGAGATGGGAATTATGGGTCTTGTCGCCTTTATCGGGTGGATGGTGAGGACCGTCAAATGCTCCTTGCGCGTCATCTTCAGCGAAGAAGGCGATCCCTACCTGAAGCATGTATTGCGGGCGGGCGTCTCCGGTCTATTAGGACTTCTGGTCATAGCCCTTGTGGAATATATCTGGTATTATCCCCGGGCCATGATGCTGTTCTGGATTTTCATGGGCATTGTCCTTTCAGCGATCAGGCTGGCTGCCCGGGAACCGGAAGAAGAACAGGGAAACGCCTGATCCGTCTTATCCCAGGGCGCCCTTTAAATAGCCCAGCGATTTTTCCCTTTCCTGTTCCAATTTCTCCATCACCCTGCGATAATCTATCTCTGATTCTGACAGGTTTATCCCGTCCTGTGCCTTGCCGCCTGAAAGAAGCCGGTCCGACAGTTCCAGCTTGTTCAGGAGGCTGTGCAGCCGGGAGTTGACCGACTGCTCGGGGTTGGGCCTGTGACTCTCAAAACAGTAGAATGCCTTACGAAACAGGATGGAGAACACCATGCCGTGGAAGGAATTGGTGCATACAAAGGCCGAATCCCGTATAAGCCCCAGAAACTCCTTCGGCCCTGCGTCGTATACGCGCCGGATCGCTCCGGGGATGGGTTTTCTTGAGCCGCAGAGCATGACCACGGGGAGATCCAGTGCCTTTGAAAGTTTTTGTATGGTTTCCGTAAAGGGCGCGGGATCTGAAACAAAATAGCAAAGGATATAAGGCGTTTTCTGCCGCTCTTTACAGCAGACTTCAAGCCAGTCGTCCTGTTCAAGCAGCATGGTGGGGTCCAGCACAACTTCCGCATCCCTGCCGGTGAGTTCCCGGATGATCTCGGATCCCCTTGATTCCCTTGCCGAGAGGGCGCTGAAACCAGAAAGATATTCTTTCAGGCTGGCCGTATAGGGTTCGGGGATAACGCTTATGCCAAAGCTGGGTCCGTAGGCGATCCGTTTTTTCTCACCGGCAAAGGGCATGAAAAATGCGGGATCGAGGCCTTTTGGCGTAAAGATCAGGGGATTCCATATCTGGTCGCTGCCGCACAGGTAGCAGTCGTAAACGGGCGGATCGGCCAGCAGTTCATCCAGGCGGGTATAGCGTTTCGGGCTGAGCTTCATGTGCTCCCTGACAAAGTTGTTGAAGCGCTCGTGCCTTCTTCGGAAGGAAGGAAGATGGAGCAGGGTGTGCATGTTGGCCAGGATGGCTCCCGGCGCCAGGCTCCGCTTGAAAAGACTGCTTCCCTCGATGGTGTCGGGGCGGACATAATCGATGATCTCGCAGGCATGGCCCAGTTTTTCAACCGCTTTCTGCAGGGCATAAGCCTGGAGCTGGGCTCCGTAATGGTGTGCGTAATGGAATGTGATCAATCCGATTTTCATCATCTCTCACTGAACCTTTCCGGAAAGACTGTACGCCTTCTGCGCTGCGCTCAGGCCTTGCGCCTTTGGGTGAACATCCAGCGCACCCTGAGCAGGATGTCCTGTGCCGTCCTTCTTTCCATGATAACATTTCCCAGAGCGAAAACGAACAGGCACCAAAGACCCGTGGGGATGGCCCAGAGGAGCCAGCCCAGGTAGCCGTCCGGGGATTTTTCCATCATGTGCAGGTATTGCAGCGGCGGCCAGATGCTGAGCACAAGCAAAGCAAACATTCTCACCAGGCGTCTTACGGTCATCATGACGGGAAGCCTGGTCAAAACCCTTGGGATGAAGATGACCAGATCGATGGTCCGGTACAGGTTGGATACCACGGAGCCGAGGAGCACACCGGCGATCCCGAGGCCGGGAGCCAGGGCAACCGAGACCACGATGTTGATGATGGCCTGGGCCAGCGTCTGATACTTGGTCTCCTTGTAGAGCCCGGCCGATATGACCAGCATGCCCTGGGGCGTCTTGGCATTGTACAAAAGACCGTAAAGCACAAAGAGCAGACCGATCTCGGGCCGGATATAATTGACGTCGGTCATGTCCCGGGTATATACGCGGATAAAGGGCATGATCAGGATGGCGGCGCAGGCGTATGCCCAGCCCATGAGCGCATAGTAGAGATATTCGTATTGCCGGTAGGCCCTTTGGAAGACTTCGGTTTCGTTTTTGACCAGCATGTCGCCGAATATAGCGGAAAGGCCGTTGTTGAAAGTGGAAAGGATGGCCAGGACGCTGGCAAAGACCATGTTGTACACGACATAGACACTGCTCTCCGCCAGGCCGCACATGAAGGATGTGACCAGAACGGGCGTTCCGACGGTTACGGCGCCCAGTATCTGGAGGATCAGGGAGTCCCAGCGCTTGTCCAGCGCCCTGAAATCGGGCTCGGCCTTAAAATTCAGTTCCTTGTAGTGCAATCTGGCATAAAGGATATAGGCCAGTGTGCGGATAATGTAGCTGGCCATGGAGAAGAGCCATACCAGCACGATATCCAGATGGAGCCTGGCCAGTACGATGATGATGACAGAGTTGAGCGTAACGCCCATGGCGTTGATCAGTGAGATGACATAGCTTTTCTGGTCGGCCGTGAACAGGGCTTTGTATTTGCCTATGGCAAAAAACTCCAGCGCGCCCTGGGATCCGATGATCAGGACGAGCATGCCCATGGCCAGAGGGCTGATACCCTCTTCATGCACAAAAACCGGATAAACAAAGGTACCCAGCAGAACCAGGCCGGAAAAGATCAGCCCGGAGTAGTTGTAGAGCCTGTTGGCGCCGGACAGGATGCGGTTGATCCTGTCCTGGTCCTTATCTGCCAGGGGTTTATACAGGGCATAAACGGCCGCAAACGCCAGCCCGCCCTCCACCACGCTGAAGTATTGGACAAACTGCCGGATGGAGTTGACAAGGCCATTGGCGACTGATCCGTATTCCAGGGCGATGACCCTGGGCAGGATCAGGTTGATGATCATATTGATGATCTGAAGCAGCATGGCGCTGCCTGTGTTATACAGAGAAAGCCTGGTTCTCAAACGCCTACCTCCCCGGAACATCCTGTGGCAGTATGCCGGCATCCCTGCGGTACCATTGCCGGATGTTCCCCGGAACAACTACGGGCCTCAATAGATGGAGGGTTCATCCCCGTATGAGCTTTCTGAGCCTGTCCACCATGCCTGAACCCAGCATTCGCCTGGCCATCAGCTTGAGGTTTTGCACAAAGCGGTTCATATATTTCCTCTTCAGGGCCGAAAAATGCATGCCGCTGTTCAGATCCTCAAAAAACAGCGTTCTGGCGCGGGGCATGGGAGCCGAAACCGTCAGCCGCGGGCTTTTCGCAGCCGCCTCTTGGAAGGAGGTTTCCTTCAGGAAACAGCGATCCCGGATATCCTCAAGGGCAGCCTGCCCCCGGGCCGTGTTGGCAATCACCAGGGAAATACCCTTGTCATCCTGCCCATGTACAATTCCAAGCTCTTCCGCGCCCCAGAAATCGGCCAGGGTGAGATCGGCCCGGGTATGGGGATGCCTGAACTGGCAGGAATAGCAGCACTTCCGGCTGAAAAGATTTTTCCCGAACCCGATGAAGAAAGTATCCTTCACGGCGGCATCCCGATAGGAACGGCCGTTCCTGAAGCGGATATGCATGCAGTAGTTCTTCCAGCCGTTTTTCTTGTCCCTGAAGGAAATAGACTCAATCTCGCTTTTGAAGCGCTTTTTCATATCCTCCAGGTAAAGGGACCATACCTTTGGGGACGGAACCCCATAGCAGGCCAAATCGACCGTCAGAAGCTCCGGGTAGGGCTTTCCGAGAAAGGATTTCAGGCCCGCGATCTGGCAGCCCGTCCCTGAAAAAAGGACGGGTTTTTGCTCCTTAAGAAGCCTTTCAGCCTCTTTATAACACCTGTTGATATCGCTCTGGACGTATTTGGACCGCCTCAGGGAATCCAGTTCCGAAGGCTGTTCGATCCCGATATGCCGTACCATGAAATCCTGATCAAAGGCGGCGCCAAAGACGGTTCCACCCCTGCTGAGGCAGGATTCGGCCAGCAAGGAGAACAGGCCGCCGGAAGAACTTTCAAGGCGAACGGTGTCGTCCAGGCTCCAGGCAGCCCAGGCCCTGGGGTAATCGGTTGCCTGGTTGGATTCCGATGTTTCCGCGTCTGCCTTAAGAACAGGGCAGACCTTTCGGCAGAGGCCGCAATCGTGGCACCTGCCTGCATCGATATGGGGTACCAAAAACCCCTCGTGATCGTCTGCCATCGAGATGCACTGTATGGGACAACGCTGTGCGCAGGCCGAACAGCCTACGCAGCGATCCATGTTCTCAAGTACGCTGATCATATAAACTCCATTATCATTGGCACTTGGCCGGATTGCCCTTATTATAGCACAGCAGGGGGAACGGCAACAACCGCAGGTGGCCTGGAAAAGAGATACCATGCCGGTTTTGGTCGAATGAGGGTTTACGTTTCGGCTTTCCATGGCTTATAATGTCTAATGTCGATGTATTCAAGCGCCCAGTTCGCTGTCCTGTCCGTATCGTTGCTGCTTCAGCACGGCGGAACATGCTGCAAAGGAGTCTCCCGTCATGCGGAAAAAAGGTACTCTTCTGATGCTTACCCTTTACCTTTTGATATGCGTCACCTCATTTCCGGTTTATGCGGATGACACAAGGCCTGTATTGCCCGAAGTTCAGGCCGAGAGCTATATCCTGATCAACGCGGCTGACAACCGGGTGATTTGCGAGAAGGAGGCGGACAGGAAACAGTATCCTGCCAGCACGACCAAGATCCTGACGGCCGTTCTTGCCCTGGAAGCAGGTTATTATGAACAGACCACCACGGTCAGCCAGGCCGCCGTGGACGGTATCGGCATCAATGGTTCCAATATGGCCCTGAAGCCGGGAGAAACGCTTCAGTTCAAGGATTTGCTCAGAATGACCCTGATAAGCTCGGCCAATGACGCCGCCAATGCGCTGGCAGAAGGCGTGAGCGGCAGCATCAGCGCATTTGTCCTCCTGATGAATGAAAAGATCCGCGAGCTTGGGCTGTCCAACACGCATTTCACAAGTCCCGTCGGACTGGATGTGGAGGACGGGCATCCGGAGCATCAGACGACGGCGCGGGAACTGGCGCAACTCATGCGCTATGCCACCAGCAACACGCGCTTCAGGGAGATCATCGGCGAGACGGAATATGCCCTGCCCGTAACCAATTTTCATCCGGAGAGCCGGGGCAGCAGAAAGAGCACCGATCTTCTGCTCACACAGCTTCAATACCAGTCGGATAGCTTTTCGGTGGTGGGAGGCAAGACCGGTTATACAAAGGCCGCCCAGAACGTTTTTGTTGCCTGTGCCAGAAACAGGGAAGGGGTTGAACTGATACTCGTCCTCATGAAGCATCCCAATCGGAGAGCCATGTTCGAGGATTCCTACAAATTGTTTGAATACGGCTTTGCGCTGGTCAGCCGGGACAGGAGCCTGGCGGCAACAGGCTTCTATGATTTGCGCTACAGGGAATCGGCCGATGTCATCCATAAGTTCTATGAAAGCGGCTATGTCGCCGGAAATGAAGACGGATGTTTTGATTATGCCGCCGATGTTTCCCGGGAAGAATTCCTCCGGGTGCTTGGCAGGATCAAGGATCCTGTTGCTGCTACGGGTACCGCTGAATCAGGCCGGACATACCTGGCAGCGGCCATTGAACAGGGTGTGGTGGATGCAACCTGGAGCGGAACGGGCAGCCTGACGATGACCCGGGGCGATGCCGTAACCGTCATGAGCCGGCATATCCCGGCCAGAAGGAACCTTTTGGAGCAGTTTGCCCTTATGTTGAGAATCAAAGACTTTAAAGCCATACCGGCTTCTTCCAGGCTTGATGTGCTGAAGGCTGTCAAGACCGGGATCATTCCCCTGGCCGATGACGGAACCCTTGGCTATGATGAAACCATCAGCCGGGAAGAGATGGTGCTGATGCTCGACCGGTACATCCAATACCGGGATACAGTGCTGAATCCGATCCTTTCCCTGGTTGGCCATATCCATCCCATCCGGGGCGCTGTCCGGAACTTCTATATCCCGTCCGTTCCCGTATCTGCCAAATAGATTTTCCATAAAACCGGCATGCAGAAAAAAGGCCGTTCCCAATGGCTTTTCGGAGTTGCCATGGGAACAGCCTTTTTGATTGCTTTCCGTGAAGCTTATGGTGTAAAGCCTGCGGCTTAGTAATTCTCTGCCTTCAGCGTGAAGAAGGCCTTCGGATGATCGCAAACGGGGCAAACCTCGGGCGCATTTTCACCGTAATGAACGTGTCCGCAGTTGCCGCATACCCAGTACTGTTTGCTCTCGCGGCTGAAGACCTTGCCTTCCCTGATGTTGTCCAGGAGCTTCTGGTAGCGCTCTTCATGATGCTTTTCGATCTCGGCTACGGCCTTGAAAAGGAAGGCGATCTTGTCAAAGCCTTCTTCCTTGGCTGTTTCGGCGAACTTGGCATACATGTCGCTCCATTCATAGTGCTCGCCGGCGATGCAGTCCAGAAGGTTTTCCTCTGTGGAAGGAATGCCTTCATGGAGCAGTTTGAACCAGATCTTGGCGTGCTCCTTTTCGTTGTTGGCGGTTTCCTCAAAAAAGTCGGCGATTTGGTTTAAGCCTTCCTTGCGTGCCTTGGAAGCATAGAAAGTGTATTTTGTTCTTGCCTGAGCCTCGCCTGCAAATGCTGCCAGCAGGTTGGCCTCTGTCTTTGTCCCCTTCAGATTCATAATGACCTCCTGTACATATGTATTTTAATTCTATTGTAACATACAAATCATGGAATGAAACATCAGGGGCAGAATATAAGGAGACACATTGCTTGAACGATTAATATACAGGAGTGCTTCTTCGAAGTATGCTCTCCCAATTGTCGGGGAAACCCAAATGTTTTAAGTCTTCAAGAAATTTGCGGAACTGCTCTTCATTTCGAAAGATGCTTTTATCAAGATGAGCAACATTGCCGTACTTGATTGCCAGGAAGTATGCAATGTGGGTTCGAAAAGAAATTTCTACTGTTTCCATCAGGGGCATTAGCAGTGTCCTTAATTTTTGATCAAACTCATACAACAAGTATATTTCCTGAAATGTTACTCCTTTTTTAAATTGATTATTGCGGTTTTTTAGGGTAAGCGTATATGCCGATAGTCTATAATAGTTTATTCGCTTAAGTATTGAAATAGCTTTTTCTCTGTCTGCAACAATTAAACCTCTGGAAACCATCAAATCAATTTGCTCTTCGAAAGACTTTGGCGGCTTCAATGATGGATTGTTTGGTATATTGTCCATAAAACCCCCGGAAAAAACAAATGGCTTACCCTGGTCCGCATCGTTGAGAGGCGTGGTAAGCACTGTTAATATTATAGGTTCTATAATAAATGTTGGGGTGCCGAGGGACAGAAACTTCGGAACTCCAACATTTTTTGCAAATAAAGAGAGCATGGAGTGAAATCTCTAGTAAAATGTAGTTACTCACAC
>Ga0116167_1000837_pt1 | contig 29648 bp, 20 predicted proteins | sample AD_JPNMR3_MetaG_FD_89794 | JGI IMG/M metagenome (GOLD analysis project Ga0116167, IMG submission 89794) | Active sludge microbial communities of municipal wastewater-treating anaerobic digesters from Japan - AD_JPNMR3_MetaG | ecosystem: Engineered > Bioreactor > Anaerobic > Digestate | place...
ATGAACAATTACCCAAGGAGAATATTTGGTTATCGAACTGCGAATGAAATGGCAAAGATTGTGGTCGCTTAAAACAGGGTTCTGTAAGATTTTGTAAGGCAATTAAACTTGCAATTTAAATAATGGATATTTTACTAAAATAATACTATAATTAAAAAACCAAGTCCAGTAAAATAGAGAAATATGCAGTAAATGACAAGAGAGCTTTGAATATTCAAGCAATATTAAATTAAAATAATTTTGCTCTTTTAACTTTTGGAGGAAATGAATAAATGATAGAATGAATTTGTTAACTTGACTTCAAGGAGGAACAAACAATGGCCTTTGATTTTAAAAAAGAGTTCAAAAAGCTTTATATGCCAAAAACCGAACCTGAAATAATTGATGTTCCTGAGATGAATTTTATAGCGGTACGGGGAAAAGGCGATCCGAATGAAGAGGGGGGTGCGTATAAACAGGCCATCAATATTCTTTATGCGATTGCATACACGATTAGGATGAGTAATAAAAGCGGACATAATATAGACGGTTTCTTTGAATATGTTGTACCGCCTTTGGAAGGATTATGGTGGCAGGAGGGTATTGAGGGAGTAGACTACAGCCAAAAGGACCAATTTAATTGGATTTCCGTGATTCGCTTGCCGGATTTTGTGACTAAAGAAGATTTTGATTGGGCAAAAGAAGAGGCCGCTCGCAAGAAAAAAATAGACTGTTCTTTAGCGGAGTTTCTAACCGTAAAAGAAGGGCTTTGCGTCCAAGTGATGCATATAGGACCTTTTGATGACGAACCCGAAACGGTTGCCAGAATGGATGAATATTTGATAAAAGAAGGATATGAAAAGGACTTTTCAAAGGAACGACTGCACCATGAAATATACCTGTCCGATCCTCGCAAGGTTGAACCGGCGAAATATAAGACCGTTATAAGGCATCCGATAAGGAAAATAACAAAATAATTGATAAAAGTACATTAAAACTCTATTTATGACGATGTATCAATATGAAGCATATTGCATGAAAGCTATATAGCAAGCCGGTAGATTGAAGAATTGGATTGGAGAAGGAAAAGTGCCAATTCTTCATTCCTGGAGGTGGGAAAATGCATTTGGAATTTATAAAAGGCTACGGAATACTGTTTTGTTATTTTTTTGTCTGTGCCTCAAGCGCGCTTGTATTGCGCCGGCTTGTCACGGTGCCGGATGAACTCTTCCGTAAGATTTTGCACATGATACTTTTAGGTTCGATATTCGGTTGGGTATACGGTTTTAAAACGTGGTGGGTATCGGCAATTGGGACAATTGCATTCATATTGATGGTTTTTCCGATTCTTGCATTCGCTGAACGCATACCGGGCTATTCAAAACTGCTTATAGAGCGAAAAAAAGGCGAAATTAAAAAAAGCCTTGTGGTGGCGTTTGGCATGTTTGCCATACTGATTTGCCTTTGCTGGGGCTGGCTTGGAGAAAAATATTTAATCCTTGCATCGGTTTTGGCATGGGGATTGGGAGATGCGGCAGCGGCACTGGTGGGCAAACGCTTCGGACGTCATTTTGTCAGGGGAAGACTGGTTGAAGGATGCAAGAGCTTAGAAGGTACTTTTGCCATGTTTGTGGTATCCTTTATTTCGGTCGCGGTTGTCTTAATTGCGCATGGTGCAGTGAAGTGGTATGCCTGTATTCCAATTGCGGCAGCAACTTCAGCGGTTTGTGCGGTTGTGGAGCTTTATACGAAGAACGGTATGGATACAATAACATGTCCTTTAGCTGCGGCAGCAATTTTGATATCCTTGGTTCATTTGTGGGGAGGATGATTTATGAAATCAAAATCGGGAGAACGTACACTTTTGGCCTCTGTACTGCTGAGCTCACCGGGGCCCATAGTTATGGGTGCGGCACTTTTTTTTGGCCGCTCATCTACGCAGCTTGCGGACTTTGTACGGCGTACGGCAGAATTGGGAGCAATTATTGTCTCATGGATAGTGTTCCGTATTGTAAATAGAAGGGACGAGATGGATGCAGCATACAAGGATAAATTGGAGCATACTGCAAATCTGAGTGTGGGATTTGCTATGTGTTTGTCCGGCGCAGCTATGTTGTTCATTGCATTGTTTTCGGCCGGCACCGAAAAGGGAAATGTCATTCCGGGTCTTGTTATTGCGGTGCTTGGGGCAATAACAAATACATGGTTTTGGCTTAGATACGGAAAACTCAATCGTGAAAAGCCAAATACGATACTTGCAGTTCAAAGCAGGCTCTATTTCGCAAAGGCAGCTGTCGATGCCTGTGTAACCACCTCTCTGGCATTTGTCGCAGTAGCCCCTGACAGACCTTTTGTATGGTATGTGGACATGATAGGCTCGATAATTGTTGCATTTTATCTCATTATAAACGGTATCATTACAGTACGGGGCAAGAATAATGTGATGAATTGGAAACAGACTTCTTAAAGAAATTTGACAAGCATTTACCCAGAGAAACCTTATAGAATCAGTTTTGCATCTTGGCCCTAATATTAGTGAGTTTGAAAGCCATTTTTGGTGGGTATAATGAATTTTACAAAGAAAAAAGATTGGACAAATAAAGAATGAAAAGGGGCTAGGTGTAATGTATAACGAATTTAAAAAATTTGCCTTAAAGGGCAATGTGGTTGATTTGGCTATTGGTGTCATAATCGGAGGGGCTTTTGGCAAAATTGTATCATCTTTGGTGGACGATATCGTTATGCCTTTACTGGGAATTATTTTAGGGCGTATAGACTTAACATCATTAAAGCTTGTTATAAGGCCGGCATCGGGAGATATTGCAGAGCTTTCCCTAAAATACGGACAGTTTTTGCAGTCGGTAATAGATTTTTTAATTATAGCCTTGTCAATTTTCTTTATGATGAAACTGCTGTTTATATTTAGAAAAAAAGAGGAAGAAAAGCCGAAGGAACCGGAGCCTTCCAAGGAAGAGCTTTTGCTTGCCGAGATACGCGATTTGCTGAAAGAAAAGAATTAAAATAACGGGATATAGTGTGAAAACAAAAAAGTACCCTCCGCTAATTTTACTAAGAGTTGTTGGAGGGTACTTTTTTATGTTGCAGTTAAATATTTATTAGCTTAATATCAATTACTTTTTGGCAACGGGAAATTCATCAATGGATTTCGTCAAATATCTCTTTAATATTGTCAAATCGGTTGAATTGACTGAACCGTCGCCGTTTAAGTCTGCTACCTTATCGGGAACATCCAGTTCTTTAATGAATTTTACGACATATCTCTTCAATATCGAATAATCGGTTGAGTTTACCTTTCCGTCATTATTCAAATCACCATACTTAATATCCGGCGTTGGATCGTCGAATTCATAAAGGTTTTTTGGAAGTTCATCCAAAGTAATTACATATTCACTGTTGTATATAGTGTTTAGAAGCTTTGGATCGTTGTATCTGGAACTCATAAGGAATTCACCGTACCATGGGCAGAAATACAGCCACCAGGCTCCCTCATTGACTATGTTTTGAATATCGGGAATAACGTCATTTTCAGTCAATGCAACCATCTTTGTATCATTGGTGTAATCTACAAGTGTCAGGAATAATGACGTTGCGGCACTTGTTCCCCAAGTGTTGGGTGATCCTTCATACTTGTCATATCCGATTATATCCACATACTCATCTCCGGGATACCATTCATAGGAGTTTGCATAGGTATAAAGGTTTACTTCCCATATTAAATTATGAAGACCATATTTTTCAGTAAGAGTTGTGTAAAGAAGTTTCCAGAGTTCCTTGAAAACTTTTGCACCGCCGGAACCCCACCAGAACCAAGCACCGGAGCCGTCAGTGTTGTTGTAGCCTTCAGCTTCATGGAAAGGACGGAAAAGTACGGGAATATTGTTCTCCTGAAGAATTAGAAGCTGTTCTGCAAGGTCTTCAATTGCCATCATAAGATAAGCATGTTCTTTAGTTGTCTTGTCAAGGCAGTTGGCAGTTTTAAAGCTGCTTACCGGCTTGTATGTACAGTTTGTCCAATCTACCGGCTCACCGGGGGTATAACTTGTAAAATCCTTGGGAATGTTTATATGCCAGCATGCTGTCGCAATACCTCCGCGATTTTTTACCCAGTCGATTACACGTTCTGTCGTACCGTCTTCCCATCCGTACAGAGGATTGTAGTTCATGAAATCAAAGCCTCTGATTGCAGGGTATTTGCCTGTATTATTATAAATATAATCGAATTCAAGTTCATAATTGCCGTCATTTCCACTTCCGTAAATTTCCTGTTGACCGGAAATAACATATTTTCCGTATACACCGGTAAGGTATTTCATAAGAGCTTTTGCCTCAGAAGTTGCATTCGGGTCGCACGGAGTAGGATCAATTATGTGGTCGGGCATATCGGCATAGTCAAAGTATATTTTGTCGTACAGTATAAAACCCCAGCTTCCGGAGGAACCAATTTCAATAGTTGCTTTACCGGCTTCAAGATAGAAGTATCCGAAACTGTAATCAATCCATTCGCCTTTATTTGGAATAAAATAGTTGCTGTATGATTTGCCGTTGATGCTGACGACCTGCATTCTGGTCTCATCCGGAGCGCCAAGATACATCCAGCACCTTGTTGAAAGCTCATACATAGCATTTTCGGGAACGGTAACTTCCAATGTTATTGTTCCTGAGTTGGCCACCCATACAAATCCGTCACCGGAATATCCGGGATATTGGGTTCCGTAGACATTGGTGGTAACGACGGCACCGTTTCCTAAAGTGCAATCTTCTGCTTCAACATTTACAGGAAGGGAATAAGCAGCGTAAGTTGAAACAGGCATTGCCAAAAGGACGGAGAATGCCATTGCAAGTGTTGTCAGAAGGCACAGTGCCCTGCCAAAAATTTTCCCCATGAATAATACACCCCTCAAATAAAAATTATGATATTAATAAAAAATAAAAATATCTTCATTAATATTAATTAGTGAAAACCTTTGTTTTTAGTGTACATGAAAAGAAACTACGCCCTTTTTAAAATTGATGCGAAGCAGTACCGGAGTATATTTCTGGAATATATTTTTTAATAAAGACCTTGGTTTGGTGTTATGTAGAGATGCGTAACTTCTTATACTAATAAAATTTTAACATATTCGTAAGATGATATCAATTATCCGGTTATGCGGCCGGGCCCATGAGACGGTATGCCATTACATTTACAAAGACGGCTTTGCTGTAGTATAATAAGCTTGCACTGTCACGGTTGGCCTTGATGCAAACCGATGAAAAGCAGCTGAAAATGGGAAAAGAGCATAAAAAAACAGTAATTAGAATATTGCCGCATGTATGTTAAGACGAAAAGGGCATAGCAATAAAAAGATTACGTATAGGCTGATAGCCCATGTATATGCCAAAAGAGGGGCATAGCAATGAAAAGATTACGTATAGGCTGATGGCCCATGTATATGCCAAAAGAGAGGCGCAACAATGAAAAGATTATGTATAGGTCTAATGGCCCACGTTGATGCAGGAAAGACAACATTATCGGAGGGCTTGCTTTATGTAAGCGGAAAAATAAGAAAATTGGGAAGAGTGGACAACAAAGATGCCTACTTGGATACCTATGAACTCGAAAGGGCCAGGGGCATCACTATTTTTTCCAAACAAGCCGTTTTTGAAGTGGGGGACACCCGGATTACTTTATTGGATACTCCGGGTCATGTGGATTTTTCGGCTGAAATGGAAAGAACCCTTCAAGTGTTAGACTATGCCATTTTGGTGGTTAGCGGTGCGGACGGAGTGCAGGGACATACCAAAACCCTGTGGCATCTTCTTGAAATCTATAAGATGCCCGTGTTTTTATTCGTCAACAAAATGGACCAAAGCGGCACAAACAAGGACAAGATAATTAATGAAATAAAAAAGCAGTTGGATGATAGATGTATAGATTTTGGAACGGACACGAAAGACGATTTTTTTGACCAGCTTGCCATGTGTGATGAATTAATGATGGAAACGTATCTTGAAAAAGGGTATGTTGAAACATCTAAGATTAGTGCTGCCGTAAAAGAACGAAAGGTATTTCCGTGTTTTTTCGGCTCAGCTTTGAAACTGGAAGGAATCGAGGAATTTATCGATGGCCTTATGAAATATACCATAATCCCTCGCTATCCCGATGAATTTGGTGCCAAGATTTTTAAAATAACAAGGGATGAGCAGGGCAACCGCCTTACCCATATGAAGCTGACCGGTGGAAAACTCAAAGTAAAAGATGTTTTGACAAATGGTGTGTGGGAAGAGAAAGTGAATCAAATCCGCATCTATTCCGGAGAAAAATTTGAGGCAGTAAGTGAAGTGGATGCAGGAACTGTGTTTGCGGTAACCGGCCTTACCCAATCCAGGCCGGGAGAGGGGCTGGGGATTGAGAAAGCCTCAAGTGCACCGGTCCTAGAGCCTGTGCTGCAGTATCAAATCATACTTCCGGAAGGGTATGACCCGAGAGTTATGCTGCCAAAGCTTAGGCAGATTGAGGATGAGGAGCCGGAGCTTCACATTGTCTGGGATGAGCAGCTGCAGGAAATTCGGGTTCAGGTAATGGGAGAGGTACAGATTGAGATTCTGCAAAGCCTAATACGAAGCCGCTTTGGGGTAGAGGTAGGTTTTGATGCCGGTAGGATTGTATATAAAGAGACAATTGCCAATACTGTTGAAGGGGTTGGGCATTTTGAGCCATTGAGACATTATGCGGAGGTTCACTTGCTTCTGGAGCCTGGCGAAAGGGGCAGCGGCCTTAAGTTTGGAACGGACTGCAATGAAGATGTTTTGGCTAAAAGCTGGCAGCGGTTGGTTTTAACCCACCTTGAGGAAAAAGTTCACAAAGGGGTTTTGACGGGTTCGGCGATTACAGACATGAAAATTACTTTGGTATCCGGAAGAGCCCACAACAAACATACACAGGGCGGTGACTTCAGGGAGGCTACCTATCGCGCAGTGCGCCAGGGCTTGAAAGAGGCGGAATCCGTATTGCTTGAGCCTTATTACGACTTTCAACTGGAAGTGCCGGAAAAAATGGTGGGAAGAGCCATGACGGATATTGAGAAAATGCACGGCACATGCGAGATATCCCAAATAAATGGCGAGACGGCAATTTTGGTGGGGAGCGCCCCTGTTGTCACCATGAGGAATTATCAAAAAGAGGTCGTGGCCTATACCAAAGGTTTAGGCAGGCTGTTTTGCAGCTTGAAGGGATATGAACCCTGTCATAATGCAGATGAGGTCATAGAACGTATAGGATATGATTCGGAAAGGGATGTGGAAAATCCCACGGGTTCCGTATTTTGTGCCAACGGTGTCGGCTTTTTGGTAAGTTGGGATGAAGTAAAGAATTATATGCATCTGGAAAGTTACTTTCAGAAAAAAGACGATGAAGAAGATTTAAATAGGCATCGGATATTGCGTTCACAAGAAAAGGCGATAAGCTTGGAAGAAATTGACCAAATTATGAATAAGACTTTTTATGCAAACCAGGGAAGAAAGTCAGTCTGGAAAAAGCAAAGAGCAGCAGAAAGACATGACAGACCTGTTACTTATACTAAAAGACAGGAGGAGAAGAAAGAAGAGTATCTTCTTGTGGATGGCTATAATATTATCTATGCATGGCCTGAACTAAAGGCGCTGGCAGATGAGAATTTGGACAGCGCAAGAATGAAATTGCTTGACTTGCTTAGCAATTATCAGTGGATTAGAAGATGCCATGTCATTGTGGTATTTGATGCTTACCGTGTCGAGGGGCATCAAGAAGAAATAATAGATTATTATAATATCCATATGGTATATACAAGAGAGGCCCAAACAGCGGATCAGTATATTGAGAAATTTGCCTATGAGAACAAGAAAAACTATAATATAACGGTTGCCACATCCGATGGCTTGCAGCAGATAATTGTAAGGGGAGACGGATGTGCACTTTTGTCCGCAAGAGAGCTTAAGGCAGAACTCGAAGCAGCCAATGAAAGAATACGGCAGGAATATAGCAAGGTGCATAGAATAGACCGCAATTATCTGGCTGCTCAACTATCTCCAAAAGCAAAACAGCATATCGAGAACCTGATTAAAGAAGAAAATGACAAGTAGTTTCTATAATAATTCAAACTGGTTTTTCTTATATTTTAAAACACCTTCATTTCTAAGCTTGCTAAGCTCCGCCGACATTGCACTCCGGTCAACGGACAGGTAATCTGCAAGTTCCTGACGGTTGAACGGAATGGAAAAAAAGTTGCTTTTGGCCTTCTTCGCTTCGGCGGAAAGATAGGCTAAAAGCTTTTCCCGAGTGGTACGCTTTGACATAAACTCAATTTTCTGCGTTAGGGCTATATTTTTCATTGCAGTAATATGCAGCATGTTTTGAATCAGCTGGCTGTGAAAACCGCAGGCAGTGGCGCAGGGGTGAGCAAGCTTTCGGTAATCGATAAAAAGAAGGTCGCTTTCGGTGGTTGTAATCACACTAACCGGAAGTTCTTTTATTTGGGCGAAGGCAAAGGACTCCGCAAACAGGTGGCCTACACCTATTTGAGCGAGGATGCTTCTGTTGCCGTAATAATCCTCTTGAACAATCTGAACCTCTCCCGACAAAACTATGCCGAAAGAATCAATAGTCTCTCCGCTCATAAAGACAGTCTCGTTTTTTTCATAGTGGGAAAGCCTATTTGACAAACAAGTCAAAAGCGAAAGCAAATCCGATTCATCAATTCCTTTAAACAAATTTACTTTTTTTAAAACTTCCAAATATTTTTTCATAAAAACCTCTTTTCGTTGGATTTACAACAGACTTATCAATTTCAGTATAGTAAACTTAAAACGTAAAGTCAATGAACTAAATTTTAAATGTATAAAAACAGGAGGTTAATAAAATGATTCGTAAAATAATCAAAATAGATGAGAATAAATGTATTGGATGCGAATTGTGTGTAAATGCTTGCCATGAGGGAGCCATAGGAATGGTGGACGGAAAGGCAAAGCTTTTGCGGGACGATTATTGTGACGGCTTGGGAGACTGCCTGCCGGTTTGCCCTACAGGAGCCATCACCTTTGAGGAGCGTGAAGCGGCAGAGTATAATGAAGCTGCTGTACAGGAGAATATGGAGAAAAAGCAGAAAGAAAGTCTGCCTTGCGGATGTCCCGGAAGCCAGATGAAAACTCTCAATAGGGAAAATGAACGTAAAACTGTCCAAACCGATGTCAATGAAAATGTCAGCCAGCTTGCCCAGTGGCCTGTCCAGATCAAGCTTGTACCGGTCAATGCGCCATATTTTGAAGATGCAAATCTTTTGATTGCAGCGGACTGTACTGCATATGCTTATGGAGATTTCCACTACAGATTTATGAAGAACAAAATAACTTTGATTGGTTGTCCGAAGCTGGATGAAGGCGATTATGCCGAAAAGCTCACAGCAATTATAAAAAACAACAACATCAAAAGTGTAACAGTTGTGCGTATGGAGGTTCCGTGCTGCGGAGGTATTGAAAATGCGCTAAGAAGAGCCCTTGTAAATAGCGGGAAATTTATACCGTGGCAGGTAGTGATAATTTCAACCAACGGTGAGATTCTTGAATAAATGGTTATATAAACCTTAATTATAAAAGGCAAAAGGAGGAAAAGCAATGAGCATGTTTTGCTATCAATGTCAGGAAACTGCAGGGGGAAAGGGTTGCACGGTACGCGGAGTGTGCGGCAAAAATGAGGAGGTTGCAAAGCTTCAGGATCTTTTAGTCTATACTGTTAAGGGTATTTCAGATGTCGTTGTCAAGGGAAAGGTTGATGTTGAAAAGCTTGGCTACACAAACTATGAAGTGCTAAACAGCCTCTTTATGACTATTACCAATGCGAATTTTGACGGTACTTCTATTGAAAAACAGATAAGAAAAATGATTGATATCAGAGATGAAATGAAAAAATCCGTTCAGACAGAAAATCTTCACGATGCAGCAGTTTTTGCGGCTGATACAAGGGAATCAATGCTTAAAAAAGCGGATTCTATAGGAATATTGTCCACACAAAACGAAGATATCCGCTCACTGAGAGAAATGATTACTTATGGTATCAAAGGTATGGCGGCATATGCCGAGCATGCAAAAAATATTGGGAAAGAAGACAAGGGGATCTATGCCTTTATCTATGAGGCTTTGGCGGCAACTTTAAACGATTCTCTTTCGGCAGACGACCTTTTTGCTCTGACGATGAAAACCGGTGAATACGGTGTAAAGGTTATGGCACTTTTGGATGAGGCAAATACATCAAGGTTTGGCAATCCGGAAATCACCGAGGTTAATATCGGGGTTAGAAAGAACCCGGCCATACTTATCTCAGGACATGATCTTACCGACCTTGAACAGCTTTTGGAACAGACAAAAGGAACAGGTGTTGATGTATATACCCATAGCGAAATGCTGCCGGCCCACTATTATCCCGCTTTCAAGAAGTATGACAATTTCGTGGGCAACTACGGAAACGCATGGTGGAAGCAGGTAGAAGAGTTTGAGTCCTTCCGCGGACCTATTCTGTTTACCACAAACTGCATTGTGCCGCCTAAAAGCGAAGAAGTCAGGAGCAGAATATTTACAACGGGTTCGGCAGGTTTCCCGGGATGCAGGCATATTGAAGTCGATGCAAACGGTAAAAAAGACTTTTCGGAGATTATTAAGCTTGCCAAGACTTTGCCAGCTCCTGATGAAATTGAAACAGGAAGCATTGTCGGAGGATTTGCCCACAATCAAGTGATGGCGCTTGCCGACAAGGTGGTTGAGGCAGTAAAATCCGGAGCTATTAAAAAGTTCTTTGTCATGGCAGGATGTGACGGACGCATGAAATCGAGAAGTTATTATACCGATTTTGCCCTGAACCTTCCCAAAGACACTGTAATTTTGACAGCAGGCTGCGCAAAATACCGTTATAACAAGTTGGGATTAGGAGATATCGGGGGCATTCCGAGGGTATTCGATGCCGGACAGTGCAACGATTCATACTCTTTGGCAGTTATCGCGCTAAAACTAAAAGAGGTATTTGGATTGGATGATATCAACAAACTTCCGATTGCCTTTAATATAGCGTGGTATGAGCAGAAAGCCGTAATAGTTCTTTTGGCTCTCTTGTATCTGGGTGTGAAGAATATCCATCTTGGACCTACACTTCCGGGATTTCTTTCGCCGAATGTGGCAAAGGTTTTGGTGGAGAAATTCGGTATTGCAGGTATTGGCACTGTTGAGGATGATATAAAATTGTTTATGGACTAAGTAAAGCATGGAATATAAACAAAGGGTCAGTCGGAAGTGATTGACCCTTTGCAAATATATTGCGGTTTTTAATGTATGGCTTGATTTACTGTATATCGATCTTTTTGCCTTTTAGTTGTGTTGATTCAACTTTAGGAACTGTAATCGACAGAATACCGTCTTTATATTCTGCCTTTGCCTGTTCCGATTTAACCTCAACAGGGAGGGGAATTGTCCTTGAAAAACTTCCGTAATACCTTTCGCTACGGTATACATTTTCATCCTTGTATTCAGAATCTCTTTTGGTCTGTCCTGACAGCTTTACATAATTTTCATCAACATATACATTCAAATCTTCTTTTGAGACACCCGGAATTTCAGCCTTTACAACAACATTTTTTTCAGTTTCGAAAACATCGACTCTAGGGGATGTTGTCTTGCTGAAAAAACCAAAAGGTGAACGCTCGAAAAAGCTCTCCATATCTCTGCCTACGTTATCCATTTCCCTAAATGGATTCCAGGAAATCAAACTCATACACATCACTCCTTGTAAGAATTTGCTACAATAATATAATTTCCGCCAAACCTTTTGATTATGCGGTTATATTATCTTCATAGTTATATTGACATCCCGTGAAAACTGTATTAAAATTATTTATGCTTTTTAAGTAAACTTATGCTTTGCTGCTAGATTTAGTTTTTGAGGCGTTCTGAAACATTCCGAGAAGTATTAAGAGGGGATGTTTAGGGCGCCCTTTTTGATATTAGTGGAGGGTTTTTGGGTATAATTAGCAATATCTGTTTATATGTGAAGTATATGATATTAATATGAAAATTTTATGAGGATTTTAAAAAAATAAGAAGGATATTTGGGGTTTATGGAGAATAAATATTAGTCACAAATTTTACATAATAAGTTTACATAATACGGCAACATCTAGCAGTAACTGTAAATTGTTTGCGATCTTAGAAGGAGTGGTAATGCGGTATAATCATCTCCAAGTTTTTCTTACATCTCTTATTCTTATATAAAACATGGTAAAGTCATGAGTTTATTCTCATCAAATTAATATTAATTTAATTTTTCGGGACATTTATACAAAAAAATTATACGTAAAATCCAGCAGCATCAGCTCTGCAGTTGAAGCTATTGGCCCTTGATTTTTTATTTCCAACCCAAGCCTGCGGTAATGTAATTACTATTCAATAAAATTCATTTTATGTTAACTAAGGTCGAACGGTGGCAAAAGTCACTGGTAATAATAGATGGATATACCGGTCAAGGAGGTGAAAGGGAGAATTACAGAGTTGAAATTTTTTTAGGATTGAAGAAGCGCGATGCTAGAGGAATGAAATATAAAATCAAGGAGGATTCTATAATGCGTTGGTATTATAATTTGAAAATATCAGCAAAATTAATTGTCGGTTTTTTATTACTTGCAGTGGTCGCAGGAGTAGTTGGAGTTATTGCTCTTATAAACATTAATAATATGAGCAAAGCGGATGTTGCACTGTATGAGGATAACACAATGGGTATCAATTATGCTGCCGGTGCTTCCTTGCGGTTTCAGCGAATGAGGTATAACAGTGCAAAGATTCTAGTGTATGATGCGAATCAAGTAAGCAAGGCTGTAGACAAAATTGATGAACACATTGAAAATACTGAGAAGTATTTGAGTTTATATGAAAGTGTAATTACAAGTGATGAGGACCGCAGGCAGTTTGAAGAATTGAAGGCGTTGTGGGAAAAGTATAAAACTTTGGTTGACAAAGAAGTTGAGCTGGTTAAAGCGGGACAGACTGAAGAGGCAAGAGAGTTGCTCCTTTCAGATATTGACGATATTGGAGACACGCTGAGAGATTATTTTGAAGATTTTGTGGAATCCAATACCACTGCAGCAAAAGCAAAAGTGGATGAAAATAAACAAATTGCATTAAATGCATCAATAGTAATGGCAATTGTGGTATTTGCGGGCGTATTAATTGCTATTATCCTGGGATTGTTTATATCCAAGATTATCAGTAGACCCATCGCCAAAATGGTTGAAGCTGCTGACAGGCTTGCCGTTGGAGACGTGGATGCGGAAGTTAGGGTTGAAACCAAGGATGAAATCGGTAAACTGGCAGAATCTTTTAAAGGGACGGTAGAAAACATACGTGAGCAGGCTTATATTTTAGAAAAAATCGCTTCCGGAGATATGACTGTTGATGTGAAAGTTAAATCTGACAAAGACCTGATAGGTAAAAAACTTAAAGAATTGGTTGAAGCAAATAACGATGTTCTTTCAAATATCAATGAAGTTGCGGTACAGGTGGCAGCAGGGGCAAGACAGGTATCCGATTCAAGTATGCAGCTTTCGCAGGGAGCTACCGAACAGGCAAGCTCAATAGAAGAGCTGACAGCTTCCTTAGAGCAAGTATCAATGCAGACTAAAACCAGTGCTCAGAATGCAAATCAGGCTAATGAGATTGCTGAGATTGCCAAAAACAATGCAGAGCAGGGAAATAAGCAGATGGCTGAAATGCTCGAGGCCATGGAAGAAATCAATAATTCTTCTTCAAATATATCAAAGATTATCAAAGTAATAGACGAAATAGCCTTCCAGACCAACATTCTTGCATTGAATGCTGCAGTTGAGGCGGCAAGAGCTGGGCAGCACGGTAAAGGATTTGCGGTTGTGGCGGAAGAAGTGAGAAACTTAGCAGCAAGGTCAGCTAATGCGGCAAAAGAAACTACGGAACTTATCGAGGGAACAATCAAGCGAACCGAAAACGGTACAAAGATAGCCCGGGAAACTGCCGATGCGCTCAATAAGATAGTGGAGGGCATATCAAAGGCTGCTTCACTGGTTAATGATATAGCTGTTGCCTCCAATGAACAAGCAGCGGCAATCGCTCAGATAAATCAGGGAATTGCGCAAGTATCACAAGTTGTGCAGAATAACTCAGCTACATCGCAGGAGAGTGCAGCTGCAAGTGAAGAATTGTCCAGCCAAGCTGAATTGTTGAAAGAGTCTGTGGCCAAGTTCAAACTGAAAAAAGTGGGCAGGATGACATACAGTAAGTATAAGGAACTAAGTCCTGAAATTATAAAGATGCTGGAGGACTATACGGAAAGGAATAAACACAAGGCATACGGCAGCGAAGAGAGCGTAAGGTATATTGATAATAAGGGGAGAGGAGAAAAGAATATTGACAATTTAAACCAAAAGGTTCTTTTATCAGATAATGATTTTGAAAAATATTAAAATATACATAGTATTAAGGATGTATAAAGCAGAGTGGACTTTACTGTTTACTCTGCTTTTTTAGTATATTTTAGTATATTATAAAAGTAATTAATAATCGTCAATGTTTGCTTGTATAAGAATTATATGAGAATCATATGAAAATTTTATTAGAATTAAAAAAATAAGAAGGATGTTTACGATTTATGTAGAATAAATATTAACTGTGAATCGATATAATGCGTTTATGTAAAAAATACCCGGCAATATTTGCAGTTCATTTATAGCATTGAAAGGAGCGATAACGTGTCAACACGATATTTCGATATACTTTCAATAAAAGTATTTCCGGTTGTTGAAATTGAACTTCCTGTTAACAGGATTGCATTACTAAAAAGCATGTCATTATTTCCATTTATTATACAAAACCTATCTTGATTTATTTGAAAGCTAATCTTCGCAAAGTCAAAAAGGTTCATTTATCCACAGCAACAAATCAATAATTATTTATTTCTTTTGTGGGATATTTGCGCCATTAAAATTTATATGGGAAATTTGGTTTTAAATAACCCAGTTAACCTTTTATGCGCTGTTTTTAGTATTTTTTGACAATTATGTAATTACATAGTTTTAGATCTTGCTTTAATTGGGTCGAACAGTGGCGAAATCCACTGATAATAATAGCGGTATAAACTGTATAAGGAGGTGAGCGGGAATGACTCAAACACTTGTAAATGAATTGGAAATGCAGCAGGAGGAAACCCATAAGGATAAGTATCTTACCTTTGTAGTTGAAAAGGAGTATTACGGAATTGAAATCAAGTATGTTACAGAGATTATTGGAATTCAATCCATTACCGAAGTGCCGGATTTGCCGGTATATATTCGTGGGATAATAAATCTCAGAGGAAAGATAATCCCTGTAATGGACGTAAGGCTCAGATTTGGCAAAGAATCCAGAGAGTACGACGATAGAACCTGCATAGTTGTTATTGATGCTGAAAACATCCTCGTTGGACTGATTGTGGACAGTGTATGTGAGGTAATGTCCATTCCGAGCGAGGAGATTGTTGTCCCGCCCGATTTTAACCAGAATGAAAACAAGTTCGTCAAGGGCATAGGTAAAACCGGAAATGAGGTTAGGTTAATATTGGAATGTGAGAAACTTCTCAAGGATTGAAAAAGTAAAGTACTAAAGGAATGAAATATAAATTCAAGGAGGATTACATAATGCGATGGTATTATAATATGAGAATATCGGCAAAACTGATTATCGGCTTTCTAACGCTTGCAGTGGTTGCCGGGGTTGTTGGCAGTGTTGCTCTTGTAAACATCAATAATATGAGCAAAGCGGATGAGGAACTGTACGAGAATAACACACTGGGTATTAGTTATGCCGCTGAAGCCGGTTTGCAGTTTCAGAGAATGAGGTTTAACGGAGCAAGATTGCTGTTATTTGATGATTCGGCGAAGCGAAATGAAACTATAGAAAAAATTGAAGAACATATTGTAAATGTGGAAAAATTCTTAAGCATGTATGATGCCGGAATTACAGATGAAGCCGATCGTCAGCTGTTTGAGGATTTAAAACCGAAATGGGAAAAGTATAAATCTTTGATAAACAAAGAAGTTCAACTTGTTAATGCATTACAATTTGATGAGGCAAAAGCGTTGCTTGTTGAAGACATGGCTGATGCCGGAGATACGCTAAGAGACGCCCTTGAAGCTTTGATGCAATACAACTCTGCTGCAGCAGATCAAAAAGTGGATGAAAACAAGCAAATTGCGGCAAGTGCCTCAACTATAATGATAGTTGTGGTATTCATAGGTGTTTTGGCAGCTGTCGCACTGGGAGTATTTATATCCAGGATTATCAGCAAGCCAATCAGCCAAATGGTTGAAGCTGCAGACAGACTTGCCCTTGGGGACGTGGATGTGGAAGTCAAAGCTGAGAATAAGGATGAAATCGGTAAACTGGCAGAGTCTTTTAGAAGGATGATAGAGAATATCCGTGAACAGGCTTATATTGTAGAAAAAATTGCTTCCGGAGATATGACTGTTGATGTGAAGGTCAAATCCGACAAAGACCTTTTGGGTAAAAAGCTTAAAGAATTGGTAGAAACAAATAACGAGGTTCTTTCAAATATCAATGAAGTTGCATCACAGGTGGCAGCAGGGGCAAAACAGGTATCGGATTCGAGTATGCAGCTTTCCCAGGGAGCTACCGAGCAGGCAAGTTCAATAGAAGAGCTGACCGCTTCGTTAGAGCAAATATCGACCCAGACAAAAGCAAGTGCCCAGAATGCAAATCAGGCCAATGAACTGGCTGAGATTGCCAAGAACAATGCTGAGCAGGGAAATAAACAAATGGCTGAAATGCTCAATGCCATGGAGGAAATCAATAATTCTTCTTCAAATATCTCAAGGATTATCAAAGTAATAGATGAAATAGCATTCCAGACCAACATTCTTGCACTGAATGCTGCAGTTGAGGCAGCGAGAGCCGGACAGCACGGTAAAGGATTTGCGGTTGTGGCGGAGGAAGTGAGAAACTTAGCAGCAAGGTCAGCCAATGCGGCAAAAGAAACTACGGAGCTTATTGAGGGAACAATCAAGCGAACCGAAAACGGTACAAAGATAGCCCGGGAAACTGCCGAAGCACTCAATAAGATAGTGGAGGGTGTAGCAAAGGCTGCTTCATTGGTTAATGATATAGCTGTTGCCTCCAACGAACAAGCAGCGGCCATCACCCAGGTAAATCAGGGAATTGCCCAGGTATCCCAAGTTGTCCAGACCAACTCGGCAACATCGGAAGAGAGTGCAGCTGCAAGTGAAGAGTTGTCCAGCCAGGCTGAATTCTTGAAACAGTCTATTTCGAAGTTTAAATTGAAAAATATGGGAAGGATGACATACAGTAAATATAGGGAAGTCAATCCTGAAATCATGAAGATGCTGGAGGACTATACGGAAAATAAGCAAGCGAAGTGTACCAAAAGGCAAGAAGATATAAGGTATGTTGATAATAAGGAAATACCGGAAAAGGATATGGGCGATTTGAGGCAAAAAATAATGTTGTCTGACAGTGAATTCGGAAAATATTAGGCATACATAAGGTGGAGTGGACTTCACTGTCCACTCTGCTTTACAAATTATTATGAATGTTTAGATTCTTTATTTCATAAATAGGATAAAATAGTTTATATCCAGTTGTCTTTTTTTTGCAAACAATTATGACTTGAGTGAATATGAAAATTTTAAGAATAAAAAGGAATTTTGTCATTTATGTAGAATAAATATAAAATAAACATAATATGTATATAGAAATGTTTGCGTAACAAAGAGCCAGCTAGCGATGGAGAATGTTTATAGCATTGAAAGGGAGCGATAACGTGCCAATACTATACTTTGATAGACTTTCAATAAAATCATTTCTATTTATTGGAGCTAAAAAGGCTCTTGAAAGAATTGAATTTTTCAGAATGAATAAAAGCATGTTAATCTTTTCATATGTTGAAGTAGTCCTATCTTGATTTTATCTGAAAGAACATCTTAGTAAAGTTACTTATCCGCGTTGACAAATAAATAATATATTGATTCCTTTTGGGGGTCTTTTGATTTGAGATTGCCCGATTGACTTTTTATGGCTCATTTACAGGCTGTTTTTTACAATATTGCAATTATTAGCCGGTAAAATTACCTTTTGCTTATTGGGTCGAACAGTGGTGAGAGCCACTGATAATTATAGCTGTATAAACCATACAAGGAGGTGAGCGGGAATGACTGAAATACTGGCCCATGAATTGGAGCTACAGCAAGAGGAAACCCATAAGGATAAATATCTTACCTTCATTGTTGAAAAGGAGTATTACGGGATTGAAATTAGGTATGTTACCGAGATTATCGGAATTCAATCCATTACCGAAGTGCCTGATTTGCCAAAGTATGTTCGCGGGATAATAAATCTCAGGGGAAAGATAATCCCTGTAATGGATGTAAGGCTCAGATTCGGTAAAGAATTAAGACAGTATGACGACAGAACTTGCATAATCGTAATTGACGCTGAAAATATTCACGTTGGACTGATTGTGGACAGCGTGTGCGAGGTAATGTCCATTCCGAACGAGGAGATTTCTGTCCCGCCGGATTTTAACCAAAGCGAAAACAAGTTTGTGAAGGGCATAGGCAAAGTCGGAAACGAGGTTAGGTTGATACTGGACTGCGAGAAGCTTCTTAAGGATTGAAGAGATGTAATGCTAAAGGAATGAAATATAAATCAAGGAGGATGGTATAATGCGGTGGTTTTATAATTTAAAAATATCTGCAAAACTAATTATCGGTTTTTTGATAGTTGCAGCGATTTCGGGGGTTGTCGGCGGTGTTGGTCTTTCAAACATTAATAATATGAGCAAAGAGGACGTGGAATTGTATGAGAATAACACACTGGGTATTAGCTATGCTGCTGAAGCAGCCCTGCAATTTCAGAGGATGAGGTTTAACGGTGCGAGAATGCTGCTTTTTGATGATTCGGCAAAGCAAAGCGAATCTATAGAAAAAATAGAAGACCATATAGCAAATGTAGAAAAATATCTAAGCTTGTATGATGCCGGAATTACAGATGAAACTGACCGACAGCTTTTTGAAGATTTAAAGCCTAAATGGGAAAAGTATAAATCTGCGATTACCAAGGAAATTGAATTAGTTAGATCGGGACGGCTGGATGAGGCAAAAACTATACTTCTTGGAGATATGGCTAATGCCGGTGACACGCTGAGAGACGCCCTTGAAACTTTAATGGAATTTAACACTACAGCAGCAGAAGAAAAAGTGGATGAGAACAAGCAAATTGCATCCACTGCATCAACATTAATGCTGGTTGTGATATTTGCAGGTATAATAATAGCTGTTGTCTTGGGAGTGTTTATATCCAGGATTATCAGCAAGCCAATCAGCCAAATGGTTGAAGCTGCAGACAGACTTGCCATAGGAGACGTGGATGTGGAAGTTAGGGCTCAAACCAAGGATGAAATAGGAAAACTGGCAGAGTCCTTTAGAAAGATGATAGAGAATATCCGTGAACAGGCTTATATTGTAGAAAAAATTGCAGCCGGAGACATGACCGTTGATGTAAAAGTCAAATCCGACAAAGACCTTTTGGGTAAAAAGCTTAAAGAAATGGTTGAAACAAATAACGAGGTTCTTTCAAATATCAATGAAGTTTCTGTACAAGTGGCCGCAGGTGCAAAACAGGTGTCGGATTCGAGCATGCAGCTTTCCCAGGGAGCTACCGAGCAGGCAAGTTCAATAGAAGAGCTGACTGCTTCCTTAGAGCAAGTAGCAACCCAGACACAGATTAGTGCGAAAAATGCAAACCAGGCCAATGAACTGGCTGAGGTTGCCAAAAGCAATGCTGAGCAGGGAAATAAGCAAATGGCTGAAATGCTCAATGCCATGGAGGAAATCAATAATTCTTCTTCCAATATCTCAAAGATTATCAAAGTAATAGATGACATAGCCTTCCAGACCAACATTCTTGCACTGAACGCTGCAGTTGAGGCGGCAAGAGCCGGAATGCACGGTAAAGGATTTGCGGTTGTGGCGGAAGAAGTGAGAAACTTGGCAGCAAGGTCAGCCAATGCGGCAAAAGAAACTACGGAGCTTATAGAGGGAACAATCAAGCGAACCGAAAATGGTACAAAAATAGCCCGGGAAACTGCCGAAGCACTCAACAAGATAGTGGAGGACGTAGCAAAGGCTGCTTCGCTGGTCAATGATATAGCTGTTGCCTCCAACGAACAAGCAGCAGCCATCACCCAGATAAATCAGGGAGTTGCCCAGGTATCCCAGGTTGTTCAGACCAACTCGGCAACATCGGAAGAGAGCGCAGCTGCAAGTGAAGAGCTGTCCAGCCAGGCAGAATTCTTAAGGCAGTCCGTTTCCAAGTTTAAATTAAAAAATATGGGAAGGATGACATACGGCAAGTATAAAGAACTCAGTCCTGAAATTATGAAGATGCTGGAGGACTATACGGGAAAGAAGCAAGTAAAGGCCTATGGCAATGAAGCAAGTGTAAAGAATATTGATAATAAGGAAACACCGGAGAGAGATATGGGCGACTTGAAGCAAAAAATACTGTTGTCCGACAGCGATTTCGGGAAATACTAGATTTTAGGAAATACTACACATTGAAAAGCAGAGTGGACTAAACTGTCTACTCTGTTTTTTTATTAGCACATTCCCGAAATTTCATTTTCTCGGATTTGACTGAACTTATATGATATAATAAACTAATGAGTATGGATAAATATAGATTTGCCGGATTAAATTTGATATATTATTACTATTAATTTTGGCAGGAGGATTTTATGAGGCTGATTGGCAATTTAAAGAGAAAGAAAATCCTTTTGGTAATTGCAATTATTATAGTGTTCAGTACTGTTATGTTGTTTGCAAAACCATGGGACCGGAAAACTTCAGGTACTCCGGCGAGCTCCGGTTTGAAGACCTCCGATGATGTAGAAGAGAAAAATAAAAATAGAAATAGCGGGTATTTGCCGGAAGAAGACATCCCGAAGCAGCCTCCGGCTACAGGTGACTTTAATTACGGTGAAGCGTTGCAAAAAGCAATTTTCTTCTATGAATGCCAAAGATCTGGAAAGCTTGATTCCTCGGCTCTTCGTCTGAATTGGCGCGGAGATTCGGGACTTTATGACGGAAAAGATGCAGGAATTGATCTTACCGGCGGGTGGTATGATGCGGGAGACCATGTAAAGTTTAATTTGCCCATGTCTTATTCGGCGGCTATGCTGGGCTGGGCGGTATATGAATATGAAGATGCGTTTAAGCAAAGCGGACAGTATAACCATATATTAAATAACATAAAATGGGCTTGTGATTATCTTATTAAGTGTCATCCCCAAAAGGATGTATACTACTACCAAGTAGGCGACGGGCATGCTGACCACGCATGGTGGGGACCTGCCGAAGCACTGCCCATGGAAAGACCTTCGTTCAGGGTTGACAAATCATCTCCGGGTTCCACAGTTGTAGCGGAGACATCGGCAGCTTTGGCGGTGGCATCGATAATATTTAAGAAAGTGGATAGTGAATATTCGAAAGAATGTTTAAGGCATGCAAAAGAACTGTTTGAATTTGCGGATACCACAAAAAGCGATGAAGGCTATACTGCAGCCAAAGGCTTTTATGATTCATGGAGCGGATTTTATGATGAGCTTTCCTGGGCGGCTGTATGGCTTTATCTGGCTACCGATGATTCTTCTTATTTGAACAAGGCTGAAAGTTACTCCAGTAAATGGGGATACGAGCCACAGACAAGCACTCCGAAGTATAAGTGGGCTCAGTGCTGGGATGATGTGGTCTATGGAACTTATCTTCTTTTGGCAAGAATTAAAAATGACAACGGAATATATAAGGAATCGATAGAAAGACATCTTGATTGGTGGACAACCGGATATAACGGCGAAAGAATTACATATACTCCGAAAGGACTTGCGTGGCTTGACCAGTGGGGATCTTTGAGATATGCAACCACAACGGCATTTTTGGCGTGTGTTTATTCCGATTGGGAAAATGCGGATAAAGGCAAGGCAAAATCTTATCTGGAGTTTGCGAAAAGCCAGGCAAATTATGCTTTAGGAAGCACCGGCAGAAGTTTTGTCGTGGGTTTTGGCGAAAATCCGCCCAAAAGGCCTCACCACAGAACTGCTCACGGTTCATGGGCAGACAGTCAGATGGAGCCTCCCGAGCATAGGCATGTTCTTTACGGTGCCCTTGTAGGGGGACCTGACAACACCGACAATTATACTGATGATATCAGCAATTATACTTGCAATGAAGTGGCTTGTGATTACAATGCAGGCTTTGTAGGTCTGCTTGCAAAAATGTATAAGCTTTATGGCGGAAGCCCTGATCCGAATTTTAGCGGTATAGAAGAAGTTACGGAAGATGAAATATTTGTTGAAGCAGGGGTCAATGCATCGGGAAACAATTTCATTGAAATAAAAGCAGCGGTAAACAACAAATCGGGTTGGCCTGCAAGGGTTTGTGAGAATTTATCCTTTAGATATTTCATAAACCTTGAAGAGATTGTGAGTGCCGGAAAAACTGCAAGCGACTTGAAAGTAAGTTCGAGCTATAACCAGGGAGCAAAGCTGTCCGATGTAAAGCATTACAAAGACAATATTTACTATGTGGAAGTGGATTTATCGGGGACAAAAATATATCCCGGGGGACAGTCGGCATACAAAAAGGAAGTGCAGTTTAGAATTTCCGCGCCTGAAGGCACAGTGTTCAATTCCGAAAACGACTACTCCTATCAGGGGCTTTCGGCAGGCTCGGCGGTAAAGTCCGAATATATTCCGGTATATGATGCCGGTGTGCTGGTATTTGGAAAGGAACCGGGTTCATCATCAAAAAGTACGTCCAAAGATGCTTCCCCGGTAAAAACCGAATCGGAACCTCAGGTAAAATACACGCAAAACCCTGCAACCGATTTAAAAACTCCTGCCGGGCAGAACAATGCAAAAGATAAGGAACAGAGCGGCAAAGGAACGGTAACGTTGCAATATGCAAATGGAAATGCATCAGCTACATCAAACAGTATAAATCCAAGGTTTAAAATAACCAACAACGGCACACAGGCTATAAACTTGTCCGATGTCAAGATTAGATATTATTATACAAAAGAAGGGGGTACATCTCAAAACTTCTGGTGCGATTGGAGCAGTGCCGGAAACTCCAACGTTACGGGAAACTTCCATAACATCTCTTCACCAAAAGAAGGAGCAGACACTTATCTTGAAGTTGGGTTTGGAAGCGGAGCGGGAAAGTTAGATCCGGGTGCGAGTGTTGAAGTACAGGCTAGGTTTTCAAAAGATGACTGGTCAAATTATACCCAGTCAAACGATTATTCTTTTAATTCGTCTGCATCGGATTATACGGATTGGAACAGGGTGACTTTATATATTTCAAATAAACTTGTTTACGGCAAAGAACCTTGATTTATCTTAATGCAATGCGGTCAAGGTAGGCTTTCGCGATACCCATGTAATACTCGGATTCTCTTATAATATGATTTATTACAACAGAGGCTGTGAAATTGTTTGCAACTACCGCACTTTCTTTTGCCATGGCGTTTAAAAAGTTTACAAAGGTTTGGCTTTGACAAAGAGTAATTTCAATAATATTGGCAATCCTTTGCGCCAATTCTGGGGTTATTATGCAGCCGGAACGGTTCAGTCTTTCTATATATTGCAAAATTATGGCCTCTGTTGAGCCAAGAATCTTTTGATATTCGTCCAGCTTTTCTACAAATCTTTCCTCCAAGTCGGGTATAATTTTCCTGATTACCACGGTGTGCTCGGCCTCTTGCCTTTTCCAAAATCCAGCTTCCTCCAGGATTCTTATATGATTCTTATCCCCGTAACAAAACTGCATTGGACATACCTCCATTTTTACATAATTTTCTTACTAAACATAATACATTATATGTTGTAAAATAAAATTCAGTGCCCACAGAAGAATTGAACATAAATATGAAGTGCTGACAAAACTAACTTAAGTAAAAACAGCATAAATTCGTAGATATTAATGTTTACACGATGGGTTTTAAACTGATAATATAGAAAGAAAAGAGCTAAAAGGAGGTTAATCGACATGGGATTGAATGAAACACCCTCTGCAAACCGTATTCATATAGGATTCTTCGGAAAAAGAAATGCAGGTAAATCGAGTATTGTGAATGCTGTCACCGGTCAGGACCTGGCTGTTGTTTCAGATGTAAAAGGGACAACCACTGACCCTGTTTATAAAGCAATGGAGCTTTTACCCTTAGGGCCGGTTGTAATAATTGACACCCCCGGAATTGATGACGAAGGGGCATTGGGAGAACTGCGTGTAAAAAAGAGCCGCCAGGTGCTTAATAAAACCGATATTGCCGTACTGGTAATTGATGCTGCCTACGGTAAATCCGAAGATGATGAGAAATTGATTGAACTTTTTGAAAAGAAGGAGATAAAGTATGTTGTTGTTTACAACAAGGCGGATTTGAAAGAACATGAAGAGGCGGAGAACAACAACGAAATTTATGTCAGTGCCAAAACGGGCTACAATATCAATAGATTGAAGGAAAAAATCGCATCTCTTGCAGTTACTGATGATATCACCCACAAGATAGTGGGGGATTTGATTGCTCCATCGGATTTTGTCATACTGGTTGTACCTATTGATAAAGCTGCTCCCAAGGGACGGCTCATACTGCCCCAGCAGCAGACCATTCGTGACATTTTGGAATCTGATGCCGTTGCGATTGTGGTAAAAGAAAACGAGCTTAAGAATACGATTGAAAGCCTCGGCAAAAAGCCGAAACTCGTCATTACCGACAGTCAGGCTTTTGAAATGGTGGCGGCGGATACACCGCAAGATATTTATCTCACATCGTTTTCCATTCTTTTTGCACGGTACAAGGGCAATCTGGAAATTGCAGTAAGAGGAGCAAAGGCGCTCGATTCTTTAAATGACGGTGACACTGTTCTTATCTCCGAAGGATGCACTCATCACAGACAGTGCGATGATATAGGTACGGTGAAGCTTCCCAGATGGATAAACAATTATACCAAAAAGCAACTAAACTTTGAGTTTACATCGGGCACGGAATTTCCTGAGGATTTGTCCCGCTACAAATTGGTGGTGCATTGCGGAGGCTGTATGCTGAATGAAAGAGGAATGAAATATCGTTATAAATATGCCGTAGAGCAGAATGTACCTATTACCAATTACGGAATTTTGATTGCATATATGCATGGAATCCTAAAAAGAAGCCTTGAAATTTTTCCGGATATCCTTGCGGAAATTCTTTAAAGGTTAAAGCAATATATGGAATCTTACTGATAAATATTCCCGTTTTAATTGAAGCTATAAGTCTTTGTATGATATAATTTAATTATATAAAATAAATAGTAGTTGCATTTCTATATACTTTCCTTTATCCATATACATTGCTTTTTGACTGCACACATTTTAGAATAAAGATTCCATACCTTTACGTACTTTGATTTGCAATAAAAATAATAAAAGTAAAATTTTTATGGGGGGTTTTATTTATGAAGAAAAAGAGATGGGTCAAATTTCAAGGCAAATTTGTCCTGTCAGTTCTGCTAATCTTTTTGGCTGCCGTACTTTTACCGTCATCTGCCCTTGAATCAAAAGTACAGGCGGCATCTTCACCACGCTCGGGCGGCTCGTACTATAATTATGGAGAAGCTTTACAGAAAGCGATCCTTTTTTACAAAGCCAACCGTCTTGGAGATTTGCCCGATGATTACATCCTGCCTTACAGGGCTGATGCTGCAATGACCGACGGTCAGGATGTGGGCTTAGACCTTACTGGAGGATGGGCTGATGCCGGTGACGGAATCAAATTTACCCATCCCATGTCCTATGCGGCAGGCCAATTGGGATGGGCTGTGTACGAATATCGTCAGGCCTTTGAAAAGTCAGGCCAATTGGATGACATTCTTGACGAAATAAAGTGGGCTACGGACTTTTTCATTAAAGCTCATCCGGAGCCGAATGTATTGTATTATATGTGCGGCTACAACGATTCCGACCACTCGGTGTGGGTTCCCCACGAGCTTTTGGACTATGTTACCGACAGAAAATCCTTTGTATTAAATCCGTCGACTCCGGGTTCGGATGTGGCAGGACAGACTGCGGCTTGTCTGGCTATCGCATCAATCATATTTGAGCCGACAGACCCGGAATACGCCCAAACCTGTTTGACCCATGCAAAGCAGATTTTTGAGTTTGGCGATAAATACAGGGGCAAAAATCCTCTTGACGTATTATATCCGTCGGGAGGTTATTTGGATGATATGGCCTGGGGTGCTGTATGGCTCTACATAAAAACCGGTGATTCCACTTACCTTGAAAAGGCAAAATCCTTCCTGCCTGTCACTTCATTGGGCGGAGGGCATACTCATTGCTGGGATGATGTAAGCTACGGAGCGGCACTTAAAATAGCCCAACTTACTCATGACGAGGGATATGCGGCCATGGTTGAAAAGAACCTTGATTTCTGGCAACCAGGCGGAGGAATTACTTATACTCCGGGAGGCTTGGCATGGCTTTCACCGTGGGGGTCTTTGCGTTATGCATCCACAGCGGCGTTTTTAGCCTTTGTGTGGTCTGATGACCCAACAGTGGGAACTCCGTCAAAGAAAGAGACTTATCGTACTTTTGCAGAAAAGCAAATAAACTATATTTTGGGAGACAATCCTCGAAAGGGAAGCTATGTGGTGGGATTTGGCGAAAACGCTCCAAAACATCCTCATCACAGAACAGCCCACGGTTCATGGGTTAGTATGCTTGATGTGCCCGGCTTCCATCGCCATATTCTCTATGGTGCATTGGTTGGAGGACCGACTTCCGATGACAGCTGGGTGGATGATATTGCCGACTATACTTTAAATGAAGTGGCTACCGACTACAACGCAGGTTTCGTAGGGTCTTTGGCAAAAATGTATGATATGTACGGAGGAGATCCGCTTGAAAACTGGCCTCAGCCTGAAGATTTCAGAGCACCGGAAGATGACCTTGTAGAATACTTCTGCCGCGGCTGGATAATTTACGAAGGTTATGGAACTTTAAATCTCTTGCTTCAGGTTAACAACCGTTCGGCATGGCCTCCTACAATGAAAGATAAATTATCTGTTCGTTACTTCATGGATTTAACAGAGGTATTTGAATCCGGAGGAACTGTGAATGATGTTCAGATAACCCTTGGACAAAGCGAAGGTGCAAAACTGGAAGGATTGAAGCATTACAAGGATAATATTTATTACTTCACAGTCGATTTCACAGGAACTCAGATTATGCCTGCGGAATGGGAGATGTGTGAAAAAGATGCCCATGTATCAATCAAATACAAAGACGGTATTACTGGTTCCAATGAAAATGACTGGTCATATCAGAACCTCAGAAAAGATCCGGATTATGATGCCGTATCCTTTGCAGGATTGACTCCTTATATACCTGTATATGACAATGGCGTACTGTTGTGGGGTGAAGAACCTCCTTCCGGCGGCAATACCCCTGAGCCTTCGCCTGAGCCGACGCCGACTGAACCGGCAATTACATATGGAGATTTAAATGGCGACGGGAATGTGACTTCCACGGATTATGCAATATTAAAGAGAGCTATATTGGGTAATGTGGCTCCAGGTACAAACTTAGCTGCGGGAGATTTAAACAGAGACGGTAATACAAACTCCACAGACCTGATGATTTTAAAAAGGTATTTGCTAAAGATAATTAGTAAGCTGCCTATCTAAATTTATATAGATGCTTATATTATGTTTTAGAAAAAATCCTACGGACAGAATTACCGCTCCGTAGGATTTTTGTTGTTCACCTATTGAGGTGATGAAGGCATAAATACTATTATAGGGATGGAATGGTCTTAACAATATATTTCTTTAATATTGAAGCGTCAGTTGAGTTTACCAAGCCGTCGCCGTTTACATCAGCATTGGCAAGTTGCTGCCCGGAAAGGATATTTATTCTGAGAATATGCCTTTTAAGTGCGGAAAAGTCCGTTGAGTTTATTTTGCCGTCGCAGTTAATATCGCCTTTTTCGCCGGTATTTGGTGTAGGGGTTGGGGCAGATGACGTTGTAGGAGAAGGCAAGGGCGTAATATTAACAGTAGACAGATAGGCCCTGGTTTCTTTATGCCTTGTGCTGATATGGTTTATAAGGTCGTTTAGGGCTTGGTTAAATTGGGCTTCGCCATTAGTGAGGTAGCTGTAGCCTCTTATCTCTCCCTCGCTTCCAACAGTGTATGGGCGGATTAGTTCATGAAGCCTGCGGGCTTTTTCAATTAAAGCGGTTTCATTGAAGCAGGTATCCAGTGCTTTTTGCATTTCATTATGGTAGATATTTTTATAAACGGGGTCATCCATTAAATAGCGAATTAATGGCCAGTTGCTGCCGATTTCATTTAAAGAAAGGCTGGGCGGTTTTATGCCCCATGGATTGGTAGAGGAGAGGGAGAGATTGTAATCCCATGGGATAAACACTATACGGCCGTTATCGGCCAAGTCCTGATAGAGGTAATGGTTTTTTGTAACCCATCCGTAAGTATCAAAGTTTACGATAGTAGTATTTATTGCCAGCCATTTTAAGAAAGAATCGGTATTGAAAACCTCCTCCAAGTCAGATCTCCATTTGGCAGCATCGGTCCTGGGAGCATTCAGGGCGTTAACAAGAGCTTGAATGTCGCTCCAGTCGTCAGCTTTTTCATTGGTTTTCTTTTCATAGCCCCGTTTGTCAAAGGTTGTTAAATCAGCTCCTGGTGCTTGCTGACCTTTGTAGAGATTTCCATTGGGATTTTTGAATTGATATTCAAGCATTTTGTCGGAGGGGTCCTCAAATACTGTATATAATCCCCAGTAAACAGGCCCGTTTCCCGTATCAACATATACTCTGTAGAAAGCGCAGCGGGGAGTGGGAATACCTGCCTCGCGGAAAATGTCACTGCAGAGTTTGTCTCTCAAGAATGAAGGGTCATACCAGCTGTTGTTGAATATAAGCTCGTCGAAACCATAGAACCTTTGATTATCTATTTCGGGATAATCGTCTTCGAACTTGTCAAAGTTCAGACGAAAAGGATACTTGTGGCTCATGCCCATCATAGCGCCGGTCAATGTGCTCTGTCCCTTGTACCTGATTCCCACGTTCCACCAAGTGAGGTTGTTGAACTTTACTGTTGCAGGCACATAAATAGGGTCCTCATTGCTCATCATAAACGCCTTGAACACGTCATTTTCCATACGCTGATAATTTTCCCGACTAATGATGATATCAATACGGTTTACTTTGTCCTCCGGAAACACCAGCGAATAATTGGGCATGGCTTTTTTGCCGTGGGTTTCTTCTGTCCAGCCATCTGGTCTTGTGGCAGCAAAGACTTGTGACATGTTTAGGCAAACAATACAAAGCATGATGCTTGTTGTTAGTGCCATAAACTTTAAAAACTTACGCATAATTATACCTCCTTAATAAATCTTCGCTTTTCTTTCATTTTCTCACTCATTCTTAGATTTTCACTTATTTCAAAACAAGTCGCTTGGACAGATATTGTATTACTGCACAATTATGGATGATAATGTGTG
>Ga0116167_1000845_pt1 | contig 29446 bp, 17 predicted proteins | sample AD_JPNMR3_MetaG_FD_89794 | JGI IMG/M metagenome (GOLD analysis project Ga0116167, IMG submission 89794) | Active sludge microbial communities of municipal wastewater-treating anaerobic digesters from Japan - AD_JPNMR3_MetaG | ecosystem: Engineered > Bioreactor > Anaerobic > Digestate | place...
TCCCTCAAAACTGAACAGCTTTCGGACAATCCAAGGAGTGCGTTCGACCTAGGAGTTGGTGCCTCACTCTCTCCCCGAAAGGAGAGACGCTAGCACACGCTCCTTAGAAAGGAGGTGATCCAACCGCACCTTCCGATACGGTTACCTTGTTACGACTTCACCCCCCTTACCGGCCACACCTTCGGCCGCTCCTTCCTTGCGGTTAGGCCACGGACTTCGGGTGCAGCAGACTCAGGTGGTGTGACGGGCGGTGTGTACAAGGCCCGGGAACGTATTCACCGCAGTACTGCTGACCTGCGGTTACTAGCGATTCCGCCTTCATGCAGTCGGGTTGCAGACTGCAATCCGCACTACGGATGCCTTTTTGGGATCCGCTCCGCCTCGCGGCCTCGCTTCCCTTTGTCGCATCCATTGTAGCATGTGTGTAGCCCAGGACGTAAGAGCCATGCTGACTTGACGTCATCCCCACCTTCCTCCCCCTTACAGGGGCAGTTTCCTGTGAGTTCCCGACTTTACTCGCTGGCAACACAGGATGGGGGTTGCGCTCGTTGCGGGACTTAACCCAACATCTCACGACACGAGCTGACGACAGCCATGCAGCATCTGTCACCCGGCCGTATTGCTACGGAAACCGTGTTTCCACGGCGGTCCGGGGATGTCAAGCCCTGGTAAGGTTCTTCGCGTAGCATCGAATTAAACCACATGCTCCACCGCTTGTGCGGGCCCCCGTCAATTCCTTTGAGTTTCAACCTTGCGGCCGTACTCCCCAGGCGGGATACTTATTGCGTTAGCTGCGGCGCGGCAGGGGTCGATACCCGCCACACCTAGTATCCATCGTTTAGGGCCAGGACTACCGGGGTATCTAATCCCGTTCGCTCCCCTGGCTTTCGCACCTCAGCGTCAGTTATGGTCCAGAGAGCCGCCTTCGCCACGGGTGTTCTTCCTGATCTCTACGCATATCACCGCTACACCAGGAGTTCCGCTCTCCCCTCCCACACTCTAGCTCCCCAGTATGACCAGACTACCCCGGGTTGAGCCCGGGGATTTCACCAGTCACTTAAAGAGCCGCCTACGCGCGCTTTACGCCCAGTAACTTCGGACAACGCTCGCCCCCTACGTATTACCGCGGCTGCTGGCACGTAGTTAGCCGGGGCTTCCTCGTGAGATACCGTCTCCACTGCCTCATCGACAGTCATTCGTCTCCCACAACAGCGGTTTACGACCCGAAGGCCTTCATCCCGCACGCGGCGTCGCTGCGTCAGGGTTTCCCCCATTGCGCAATATTCCTGATTGCTGCCCCCCGTAGGAGTCCGGGCCGTGTCTCAGTCCCGATCCGGCTGACCATCCTCTCAGACCAGCTACCCATCGTCGCCTCGGTAGGCCGTTACCCCACCGACTAGCTAATAGGCCGCAAGCCCCTCCTGCAGCAGTCTAGCCTTTACACATCCCTGGATGCCCAGAAATATGCCTATGCGGTATTAGCAGCAGTTTCCCGCTGTTATCCCCCACTGCAGGGCAGGTTGCTTACGTGTTACTCGACCGTTCGCCGCTAGGTGTATTGCTACACCCCGCTCGACTTGCATTTCTCAGGCACGCCGCAAGCGTTCGTCCTGAGCCAGGATCAAACTCTCCATCCGATTTATCTGGTAGAGCTTACCTAGCTCCTCTCGAGATGCGCCTCTTCAGACACACCTCACAAGGAGTACTCAAAACCGCACTCCTCTTCACGGACGCCCTACTCGCTGTTCAGTTTTCAAGGACCACCGGCCTCGCCGGCCCTCGCCGCTCTCCCGCGGACAAATCGTATTCTACATCACCCCGCGCTACCTGTCAACCCCTCTTTTTCAGGGCTCCCTCGCAGCGCTCCCTTCCCCAGGACGCGAGAAACCCTCATCTCACGCCTGCCTGGGAAGAAGGACGAGCCTCACCGGGCTACTGCCGGAACTCGTCCGGGGCTTTGCTCAACGCTCGTGCATTATAGCAGCTCGCTCGCTGCCTGTCAAGAGGACTTTCCCGGCCCCAACTCTCGCCGAACCGGCCCCATCCTCGCAACGCCCTCATCTTATCAGAAAAGAACGTCGCTTGTCAAGAGGAATTTCCCGGTCTCTGTCGAAACCCCAGGCACTCCCTCGTGACGGCTATTATCTTACCAGAACCCATCTCCCCTGTCAACCCCGATTTTCGCCTTTATCGATGGCCGGTCCCTCGATCGAAGTTCCTCATAGATTCTTCACACCGCGCCGGCCGGGCAGGTATCCAGATGGAGCCCCGTACAGTCTCACCGCACGGACCAATGCACCGGCGGTTTGATCTTGGGCCGCGCCGGGTATCCTCCCTACGTCCGGTCACAATGGCGTGGCTGGAACCAGGGATATCGATGGTGAGGGGGAGTCATGGCGACGAAGGACAGGGTCCAGGCGCAGAAAATGCTCGACAGGGGCGCATCACGGATGCCCGACCTCGCAGCACGCCAGCCGGCCGAGGGCGATCTGAGGCAGATCGATGCCACTCCGCATCTCTGCTGCCCAGAGGGTCCCATCAGCAGCAGCTTGCCCGTGGAGTCCGGCGCTCTCGCCGAGGAAGAGACGCACGAATAGGCACTCCTGGCCGGCAGCGACTGTGCGCTATGCCCCGCTGCCGATCACAGCGGGGGATCCGCGTCCCGTACGAGCGTGGATCTGCGCGGCTGATCCCACCGGGCGTCGTATGCCAGTGGTCCACCTCTGACGATGCGCTGGCGATTATCACCTTTCAGGAGCAAGGCGGCGGGCCGGGCCAGTCCCACCCCGCTGCCGGCTCCAACCCACCTGACGCAGACCCGCGATGTTGCCGCCGCGCGCTGGCTGGAATTCACTATGGAAGGCAGCCTTCCATACCCCCTTTCATAGCAACAACGCGCCATTGGCGTGGCCAAATTCGCGGCCGGCCTTTTTCCTGGTGATGCGGCCAGGGCGACTGATCTTGTGCAGGGGAAGGCCTGATGGATCCCACGGCATCGACGGAGGGTACAACCGAGGCGGTCGAAACGCGCAGGGCCCCTCGTGCACCTTGCTGCAATGGCACCCCCGCGGCACCTCAATGGCGCGACACACTCCGCTGGCTCATCGCTTTGGGATCCACGCTCGCCGCGCTCGCGATCACGCTGGCGGCTCGCGATCTCGTCGCGCCGACAGTCTTCGTCCTCTTCTTCGCAGCCGTAGCAATCAGCGCCTGGTTTGGCGGCCTTCTGCCTGGCTTGCTCTCGACTGCGCTCTCTGCCTGGCTCATCCACCAATATGTGGAGCCACGCGATCCCACGACCCCATGGCGCGTGGATGAACTCGTGCGCCTCGCGTTCTTCATGGGAGTCGCTATTCTGATCAGCTCCTTGAGTGATAGCCTGCGGCGGACGCAGACGGCGCTCCGCGCTATCATCCAAGCCTCTCCCTTGCCGATCGTCACCCTCGATTGGAGCGGGCATATTCGCGGCTGGAACCCGGCTGCCCGGCGAGCCTTCGGCTGGCAGTCTCCGCAGATGCTCGGACGGCTACTTCCCCTGGCAGACGATGAAGATCCCACGCTGCTCGCGGAGCGCGTTTGCACTCGCGGAGTCATCCACGGGCTGGAGACACGCATCGCTAGCGGTGACTATCACGTGATCGACTTGAGCCTCTCGGCAGCACCCCTGCCCGATGCTTCCGGGCGGACCACCGGCATCCTCATCATAGCCGAGGATATCACCGAGCGCAAACGCGTGCTGAATGCGCTCCGCGCCGCTCAAGAGGAGACCCGCCAGGCACTCGGACGCGAGCGGCGCATCGCGGAGCGGTTCCAGGCCGCCCTGCTCCCGGATCAATGTGCCGCGGTACCCGGCTACGCGATTGCCCACACTTACCGACCGGCGCTTATCGAAGCGGATGTCGGCGGCGACTTCTACAACATCTTCCCAATGGACGATCGCTACCTCTGTCTGGTGATCGGGGATGTCGGCGGGAAGGGCCTGGACGCGGCGGTTATCGGGGCGCGCATGCAGCATGGCATCTCTGCTCTGGCGCTCCATGAGAGGGGCCATCCGGAAATCATCCTCGATGGCATCCAACAGACCTTCGCCGCCGCTGGCGACCCGGACCGCCTGGCCACCCTCTTCTTGGCCTTCCTGGACCGAGAAACAGGCCGATTGACCTATGCCTCCGCTGGACATGAGCCCGCCTTGGTGTGGCGCGCCCGCGAGCAGCGCGTGGAGCAGCTCACAACCCACGGCTCCGCGTTGATCCCTGCCGCCAACGGCCCCTATGATAGCCGTGAGACGGTTCTAACCCCTGGCGATATCCTGGTGCTCTACACCGACGGTCTGGTGGACCCGCACCGCCCGGGAGATCCCGATCTGTTTGGGGTAGAGCGCGTTGCAGCGACTCTCGCGGCGCACTCCGCGGAAGGCCCGTCGACCATCCTGAACACCCTGTATGACGCTGCGGCTGCCCACAGCGCCGGCAATCTGCGAGACGACATCGCGCTCATGGCAATCCGTCGGTTGGATGACCCCCAGCAGCCCGGCGAGTACGTCTTCGTCACACCGCCAGCTTGAGCACGCGCAGGCGCGCGCTTCTCCCGTTGCGGCTGGCGCGAGCGACGCCCTGCGTACGCTCTCCCACCCATACTATTGCGTCAGCTGGAAGGGGAGGTGCGCCGCCGGACCCCAGTTGCCGGCGCCATCGCAAGCACGCACATGGAAGACCCAGGCGCCCGGCTTCAGATTCTCCACATGGCAGCGCGGCTCGCGCGTCACGATCCTCTCGTTCGGCAGCGTCTCCTGCTTCTGATCGACGACATAGGAGTAGCCGCGAATTCCGTTGGGATCCGCCGGTGGCTGCCACTCGAACGCGGCCGAGGTCGCCCGCGGCGAGTAGATCGTGATGTTGTCGAGCCAGAGGCTCACGCCGCCCGGGTTATCGTAAGTGGAGCGAACCCCGGTTGCCCAGGTGCCCAGGTAGTCGGCGAAGAAGCGCGGCATGTTCGGATAGCGCCGGCGCAGGAGGGCGCCAAAATCAAACTCCGCAGCGTGCCACTGACCGTCCTGCTTCACACCCTTGATCCGGCCAATGTTGTTCTGCACAAAGGGAGGATAGGCGCCGTTCTCGCCCGCGAAGCCGATCGTCTGCAGGTCGCCGTTCACCACGGAGACGATGTTCAGATTGCAGCCGGCTGTCTCAAAGCGGTAGTCGAAGCGGACTCGCGGGTAGTCATGAACCGCGTAGGGCGTCTTCCGCAAGAACACCGAGAAGAAATCATCGGCTTCCAGGTTCACCACGCGCGCCGAGCCTCTCCCCACGGCCGCGTCTCCGGATTCATGAAACACCCATGCCGACCGGCGCAGCTCCACTTCCGGCGGCACTCCGTGCTCGAAGTCAATCCGCGACAGCCGGTTCTGGGGAATATACGAGACGTAGGGCGCGGCGGGCGGCATTGTGTCGAGCCCCGGATCGACGGTCCAGCGCCACTCGTGATAGAGGACCGTTTTGCCGGCCAGGTCGCGCGCCTTCAAGCCACACAGGAGCGGCGCCGGCTTCTCCGTTGCCAGCGTCGGGTCTTCCCAGCGGATGACTCCCTTTGCCCGATCCCATCGCAGGCCGCCGCCGGAAAGGTCGTAGGCCTTGAGCAGACCGCCGCGTCGCACCCACCAGCGCACGCTCTCAACGTCGAGAGCGCCCGCGTTCTTCAACGTCACATCCATGGCCGGTGCCGGAATCGACGCGCCGGAGGCCACGAGGGGCGTCGCCTCCGGTGCCGGACCATCTCCCGCCTCCAGTGGTACGAACCGGAAATGGGTCGTCGGGCCCCAGTTGCCGGCGCCATCGCAGGCGCGCACATGGAAGATGCTGGCGCCGGGTGGAATGCGGGCCGGCCCCATCTCGATCGTCGTATCCGGCACGGTCTCCGCGGCGTTGTCGAAGACCCAGCTGTATCCCGCGATTCCGGAGAGGTCATCGGCGTGCAAGGTGAGCGCCTCATTCGATCCCACGGGGAGCGCGGGCACGAAGCGGAAGTCATCCACGTGCCAGGAGATCCCCTGGATATTGTTCATCCAGCCGGTATCGGCGAAGAACAGCTTTGAGATGACGGTCGTGGGCGCCCCCGAGGCGCGCACCGCTGCCGCCAGATCCACCTCCGCCCGCCGCCACGTGCCGTCCGCCTTCACCCCAGCAATCGCGCCGATCACCGGGAAGGTACTGTCGCGGTCGGTAAACCCGATCTCGTACCACTTGCCGTCGATCTCCAGGACCAGGCTGAGGTGCACCTCAGGACGAACGCGGTACCAGAAGGTGAGCCGCGGCCAGCGGCGCACATCGAACGGCTTCTCGCGCACGGCCGTGCCGAAAGAGCCGGCCACACGGCGATGAGTGAGTCGGAGGCTGAAGCGACCAGAGGCCTTTGTAGTCTCATCGCGCCAGGGCGTCCCTCCCTGCTCGCCGCCCAGGCGCCGCCAGGAGCCCACGTCCTGTTCGAAGGTATCGACGCGGTCCGGCCCCGAGGGGGTGGCTACCACCGGCGCAGTGGGCGGCACCTTATCCGCGCCCACGCGCATACGCCAGGCCAGCGAGAGCGCGTCCTGCCCCGGCGCCATGACTTGCAGGCCCACCCGCTCACCATCGCGGAATCGGAACCCGGCCGCGGTGAGGTTGACGACGAACTCACCACGGATGCCGTCCCAGCGCAGGCCCGGCGTGCCCAACCGCAGGCGCTTCCCATTCACCACGACGGCACACGTCTCTGGGTCGAGCCGGGTATCGGCAACGGCAATGCGCAGGTCACCCGCCGGCACCTCTTCGCTCTTGGGGGTTGCCAGACGGAAGGCCGGCATGGATCGAGGAGACGCGCCCGGCGAGACACGCCGCCACCGGAAAACGCACCCCTTTGGGTTGGCCGTGAGCCCGGCGATCAGCTCCGGCCGGGTGCTCAGGTTGGCAAGGAAGAGCTGCTCCACGACGGGCACCCTACCCGAGGGAAAGAAGGTGCGCAACGCCTGGCGCAGCGGAAACTCGGCGCGCGTCCATCCGCCGGCGAGCTTCGTCAGGCGCACGCTCCCCATCGGCACGGAGTCGCCATCCTCCGTGACATCACCCAGAAGCCGCGCGCGGAATCGCTGCCCGCCGGCCACCGCGTAGAGCGCCAGGGCCGCTCGCGGATCCGCCTGAAACTCGAACGCCACCACCGGCTTGCTTCCGGGGTCCACCCAACGCCCCAGGTCGGTGCGGAACCACCCGCCGTTGATCGGATTGACGCTGACTTGCTCGTCGCCCGCCGCGGTCGGAGAAGCCGGCGCCTGGAGGAAGCTGGCCACGGGCGCCCCGCGGCGCGCCGCGCAGACGCGCACGCGAGCCACCGCCATGCCGTTATCACCCCACGTCCAAAGCCCCAGGCGGTCTCCAGGAAGCGGATCGGGGTCGGTGTAGTCGAAGAGAAGCCGACGCTCCAGGCGTCCCCGGCCGTAAGAGGGCACCTCCACCCACACTCGGATCCGCCCGCCTTCGCGCAGGATCACGAAGTGGTGCCATGTCTGCGTGATCCGGTAGTAAACAAACATCTGGTCGTTGCGCCATCGCGGGAGGACGATCTCCCGGTTCTCGGCCACTACCTTGCCCCGACGGTAGAGCAACGCGGGCTCGTCATGCGAGCGATAGAGCAGTGAGTAGCCAGAGCCGATCTGCTCCTTCTCCGCGCAGAAGCTCAGGTTCAGGTTGATCGGCGCGGTGAAGTGCATTCGGTCGCTCGTGCCCTCCCGAGGAGCAACGAACACTTCGATCCATTGATCCCCACCAAACCGGCGCTTGTTCCATAGGGTGGCCATCGGATCGCCGCGACCGCCGAAGAAGTTCCAATGGGGAACGCACGCCCACCGCGTGGTGGCGATCCACTCGCCCGCCTCGATGCCCCAGTCTACCGGCGCGGTATCGAAGCGGTACTCTGCCAGCCGCGGCGAGGCCACGCGCGCCGCGCGCGCCACGGTTTCCGTTGAGACCCACCGGGCGAAGCGCACGCCCACGCGCCCGCGCGCAAGCGGCTTCGAGTCGGCGTACTCCAGCAGGCACACCGGCTCTCCCTCGCCGCCTTCGGGCGTGCCAAGCACCCGCACGCGCCCGGCGTTCACCTCGATGCGCACGGGCTTCCCTGCCACCGCCGCCTTCTTCACCGGCGTCGCGCCCCGATAGAGCGTCAGCTTTCCGGAATCCGACAAGAGGCGATAGCCCGTGGCGGGGCTCTCGCCCATCAGCACCACTTCCGCGAGCGCCGGCGCTCCCTTCCCCTCCGGCAGGTTGAGATCCACCGACGCGGCGCCGAAAAGAATGGCCCGGTGCCAGTACCACCGCCTGCCATCCTGGGAGAGGGGCTCCCAGTCGGAATTGACGCTTCCCCAGGCCGACATCAGCGGGTCTTGGGCAAACTCTCTGTCGAGCGCGGTAGCGGCGCTCTCCTCAGGCACGGCAGGGACCATCTCCTGTGCATCGGAAGCGCTCACCATCCAGTCGTCAAACTCCGCGCCCGCGGATCCCTCCACATAGAGGCCGCATTGCCCGCCGAGGAGGCGCGAGTCTCGGGCCGTCAGGACAACGTTCTCATCAATGCGCGCTGTGATCTGGGCCCCCTGGGTCTCCACCGAGAGTCGATACCACTGGCCAACGCGAGCGTAAGCGGGCCGCTCGGCGAGCACGCTCACCCGGCCCCCCTCCCGTCGCCACAGCCGCAGGCGGTTGGCCTTTCCCTTTGCCGCGCCCGGCCCGCCCCACGAGAGGCCATAGACGCTCCCGCCCTCGCGATGCCCAAAGAGGAGGCCCATGCCAGACGTTGCGCCCAGAAGCCGGGAAGAGACGGCCACTCGATAGTCATTCCAGAACCAGTAAGACTCGCTGCTGAGCGCCATCCCCTCGCCGCTCGCGAAGCCGATGAACTTGAAGGGATCTGAGGCGGCCCGAGGGTTCGACACGCCCGCCACATGCCATGTGCCGGCGACGCTCTCCCAGCGCGAGGGCGCGTCGGGAGTCGTCATGAAGTCATCTGCGAGAAAGATCTCCTCCGTGGGCTGGTAGCGCGCCTCCCCAAGGAGAACGATTCGGCGTTCCGGGTCGGCCAGCGTCACTCGCGCAATCGGGATGCGTGCATCATCGCGCTCGAGGCGTATCTCACCGTTGAGGGCCACCCGCAGGAGTGACTCGCGGCGAACCACGAGGAGTTCATTCGCGCCGGCATAGCGGACAGCACACCGGGCCAGGCGCCGGCGTGCCCTACCCACCTCCTCCAACCGGATCTCCGATCCTGAGAGAGCGAGCCGATACGCTCCCTGCCCGCCCGGGCCGCGCAGCATCAGCGCTGCCTCGCCGCCGGGCTTTGCCACGCGAAAGGAGATCCGAAGCGCGAAGGAGGGATCGCACTCTTCCACCAACGCCACCTCGCGTTGCGGCGCCCCTGCGACCGACCGGGCAAAAGGCAGCGAGGCGAGCAACGCGCACCAGAACAGGATCAACAGCGGCGATCTCCGTAGCAGTTGAAGGCTCGTTCGAAACCGCATTCCCCTGACCAGTCTCCCCATGGCGAAATGGCGCCCCCGTGCGGGACGCGCTCCTCTCTTAGGCGCCGCCAGACCACGTTTTGTTTCGAAGAGGACCGGGCGGGATGCTCACCCAGGCGCGGTGCTCGAAGCTCCGCGCTGCTTCTCGGCAAAGCCCCTTCGGAGCCCCCCATCCCAGACCCTGCCGTTATGAGGCCCCCGAGGGTGTCGTCCAATCCAGCCCGGCAGGGCTTCGCTCACAAGCAGCGCGGTGATCTATCGCCGCGCGTCGCCACCGATATCCCGCCCGCGTCCTGCCTTCGATACCGCGGATGAAGGGGGCGAACACGGATGGCGAGGCGCGGGCGCCTGGGGATGTGCGACCCATCCGGGATCGGGGCATGGCCCACCGCGTTGGGCTCGCGGAGGACCGCGAAGGGGCCGGGCAGGGCTGCCCGCGGGGCTATGGGAGAGGAGGCCGGAGAGATCCGGGCATTGGAGCCGGAAGTCTCTGTGCCCAGACCGGATTCCTAGTCATGGCAAGAGTGGGTGCTGCCCCGGGAGTGTCATGATCGCCCCCGGGGCAGATCGATCTCTAGCGAGCGGCAGATGACTCGTCACCCGCCTCTGATTCCGCCGGCTTCGGCTGCCGGGTGATCTTCACGCGAGTGACACGCCGGCTATCGGCCTCGATCACCTCGATCACGAGGTCATCATACTCAACCACTTCGCCGACAGTGGGGATCTTGCCCAAGATGCCGAAGACAAAGCCACCCAGGGTTTCGCTCTCCTCCTCGGGAAGGTGGATCCCCAGCTCCTTGTTCACATCATCCACCGCCATGCGCGCATCCACGAGGGCGACATTCTCGTCGACCAGGGAGATCGTGGGCTCGTTCTCCACGTCATACTCGTCGGTAATCGGCCCGACAATCTCCTCGAGGAGATCCTCCAGCGTCACCAGGCCGGCCGTGCCGCCATACTCATCCACGACGACGGCTAGCTGGTGCTTCGTGCGCTGGAACTCCGCCAGGAGATCATCCACCTTCATGTTCTCGGGCACGTAGTAGACCGAGCGCATCACGTTGGCGGAACGAATGTCCGTATTCGGATCGGCCTGGCGCACAACGCGCAAGAGGTCCTTGGCATGGACGATACCGACGATGTTATCGACCGTCTCTTCGTAGATTGGAATGCGCGTATGCCCCGACTCCAGGACTACGGTGAGGAGGTCATCGATGCTTCGGGTCACCTCGACGACCACCATGTCGATTCGGGGCACCATCACCTCGCGGACGACAATGTCGGTGAACTCGAGCACGGAGTGGATCATCTCCGTCTCTTGCTCTTCGAGGACGCCCTCCTTCTCGCTCTCCTCGACGATCGTCTTGATCTCTTCTTCCGTCATATGAGCCGCGACTTCCTCGCGGCCCGAGAAGAGGCCGGCGACAGCGCTGCTCAGCTGAGTGAGCACCCAGACTACGGGCGAGGCAATGACGGCCATCGCCTCGATGGGGCCGGCGACGCGAAGCGCGATCGGCTCGGGGTTGCGGTGAGCGAGCTGTTTGGGGATCAACTCGCCGAGGAGGAGCTCCACGAAGCCAACGATCAGGATGGTGATGACGAAGCTGGCTTCGAAGGTGTAGGCGACCAGCCAATCGGCACCCTGCTCGCGCGCCAAGCCGCCCAGCCAGCTTGCCAGGCGCTCCATCGGCGCGCGCGCGGCAATCGCGGCAGCAAACATGCTGGCGAGCGTGATGCCGATCTGCACCGTCGCCACAAAGCGTGCCGGCTCCTCCAGGAGGCGCTGTGCCGGCTGAGCCGCGCGCACGCCATCCTCGATTAGCTGGCGCAACCGCGTCTTGCGCATGCTGCCGAGAGCCGTCTCGGCTGCCGCCAGGAAGGCGACGAAGAGGATCATCGCCGTGATGGCGATGACAATATCCCAGGGGAAGGGCCGCGGGGGCCGTGCCGGCACGGGGCCGGCGGTCCCTGGCGCCGCGATGCCATAGCCTGCGGCCAGCATCGCCCCCACCGCCAGCATTGGGCCAAGGAAGAGCCAGAGCCCTCCCACTGCTGCCTTCTCATCCGATTTCCCATGGCGCGAGGAAATACGGCCATCTTGAGACTGTACCCCGTCGGGAGTCGCCCGCGCAGGCGACATCGCTATGCGTTTCCCGGGGGGTTCGGTCGAACCCAAACGCTCTCCTTTCCTATGGCAGCAGCCGCATCAATATCACCGGAAGTGAGATTCCAAGAAGCGCTCCGGTGAAGACCGCCCGGAAGCCCTGCAAGCCTCTCTCAAGGCGGCTCTGTACCACCAGCGCTGCCAGCAGCAGCGCAAAAACTCCCACGGCAACCTCTTGCTGCGCCACCAGAACGATGAGCGTCGCCAACGAGAACGCGAGAGCAGCGTGGCCATTGATGGGACTGCGTGAATCGGTGGGGCTGTAGCCCATGACCCGGAGAACCACCAGGACGGCCAACAGCATGACCACCTCGATGACGGCGATATACGCAATCGGCATCGGCGAGGACTCGTAGGCCCCGGCGAGCACCTGCCGGATCCGAGCATCATCGAGGAAGAGCACAAACCCCACGACCACGGCGTTAATCGAGGCGATGAGCACCGCGCCGGCGCTCACATCCTTGGCCTGCTTTGCCAACGGATGGTACGCCTCGGTAATCATATCGGTCACCGCCTCCACAGCGGTGTTGAACATCTCGGCGATCAGCACAAAGCAGATGCTGAAAAAGAGCACCAGCAGCTCCGTGCGGTTCAACCGGTAGATCTTCGCCAGCACAAGCACCAGCACCATCATGAAGAAGTGGAAACGCATGTGCCGCTGCGTGCGGAACACATGTAGCACTCCCTCGACGGCGAACCGGAAACTATCGAGCAACGTGCGGCTCTTCATGGCGCGCGATCCAGGTATGCGGCCCCGGCCACGACCTCGCTCTCCATCTGGCGCATCCGCTCCCGCTCCTCCTCGCTCCCGTGGTCATAGCCCAGCAGGTGCAAGAGTCCGTGCGTCAGGAGCAGAGCCGACTCCCGTTTGATGGAGTGCCCTTGTTGGCGTGCCTGCTCGCGAGCGGTCTCCACTGAGATGACCACATCGCCCAGCAGCACCTCTGTCTCTTCCGGCGCCTGTACCAGCTCCTCGGGCGTACTCAGTGGAAAGGAGAGCACGTCGGTAGGAGTGTCTATTCCCCGGTATTCACGATTTAGCTGCCGTATACCTTCATTATCGGTAAAGAGAACGGAAATCTCTATCTCCCCCGGCAGGTTCTCACGTTCCAGCAGCTTCCCGGCGATCCGCTCGATCTCCAACCTCGTCAAAGGGGATCGCGGGATGTTCTGCCGGCGAACCATGACCGTTATCGATGGCATCTAGCTTCTGCCCTTCCGGCGTCAGCGGCTCTGGATACTTGATCCGCGAATGGAACATACCCTGGAGGATGCGCGTAAACGTCACGCCGATCTTCGTCAAGTCGCGAAACGTCAGGTCGCACTCATCCAGCTGGCCGTCCCCGGTCTTTTCCTTGATGATCCGCGTCACAATCGCCTGGATGCGCGCCGGGTCTGGCCGCTCCATCAGCGATGAGCGCACGGCCCCCTCCACCGAGTCCGCCAGCATGATGATTCCGGCCTCTTTGGTGCGCGGACGGGGGCCCTCATACCGAAACTGCTCCTCGGGCACCCGATGGTCGCCTTCGCTCGCCAGCATCGCCTGATGGTAGAAGTATTTCACCAGTCCGGTGCCGTGGTGCGAGCGGATGATCTCCTGGATCACCCCTGGCAGCCGGTACTCGCGCGCCAGCTCCACGCCATCCTTGATGTGGCTCGTCACCACCAGGGTGCTCAGCGTCGGGTTCAGCCGGTTGTGGATATTCTCCAGCGTCTGGTTTTCGACAAAGCAGTAGGGGCGCATCACCTTCCCGATGTCGTGGTAATAAGCGCCCACCCGCGCCAACAGCGCGTCGGCGCCGATGGCCTCTGCCGCCGCCTCTGCCAACTGCCCAACGTTCAAGCTATGGATATAGGTTCCCGGCGCTTCCTGCAATAGCCTACGCAGCAACGGCCGGTTCATATCGGATAGCTCCAACAGCCCAATGTGCGTCGTGATCCCAAACGGGCGCTCCAAGAGCGCAACCCCCAACCACGTCACCAGGCAAGAGAGCACGCTCGAGCCGATCCCCCACGCGACCCCGGTGACCAGATTCTGCAGCGTGTCTCCGCCAATGCTGCCCAGCACCCAGATGGCGAGCGAGTTTGCCAGACACAACGCCAGCAAAGTGCGTACCAGATCTCCCCGGTCCCGGATTCGCGAGAAGCCGTGGATGCCGACCAGGCTGCTGAACAGCGCCACGCCCGCGAAGCGCAGGTCGAAACTGGCCATGATGCCGACGTGCAGGCTAAAAAGCGCAGCGACCACCACAGCGAGCGCCGGATGCAAAAGGACGCTGATCAGCATCGACGCGGTGCTAATGCACAGGACGCCGAAGTAGCCGTACTGAGTGGTATCCAGCTTGATCCCGAGCGCGCTGCCGCCCACCTTGAAGGCGGTGAGGCTGCCGACGACCACCAGCGCCAATAGCCACAGAAGCCGGCGGTCGTTGTAGATCGGCCGGTGATAGCGATACAGATACGCCCCGATCAGCCCGACGATGCCGGTCATAAGCAGCGCCAGGTAGATCCCCCCGCGCCAATCGAGGCGGGGTTGGCGCAAGCCGAGCGCCGTGAACTTATCGAGGTGCGCCTGGGTGACCGTCTCGCCCTTATGGATCACCGGCTCGCCCGGGAGGATTTCCGCGATCACCGGCTTCACCATGGCAGAAACCTGCCTGCGCGCGCGCTCGGTCTTCTCGGCGCTGAATGCAAGCGTAGGGCGAAGAGCGTGCTGTGCAATGGCGCGCACCAGGTCGCGCTGAGGAGCCGGAAGAGCGAGCTCGGCTGCCGCTTCGGCAATGGAATCTGCCGCCCGGCGTAGGTCCTCCGTGCCTTCGCGGATCCCCTCCGGGTGCTGCATCGTGGAGAGTACCAGATGGCGCGCCCGCCCGCGCAGGAGGTCCAGGGTCTGCTTATCGACGGTGAGAGCTGCCTCGGCGCTCTCTTCAGTCAGCGGCACGCCCAGTTCATCCACCAGCTGCGCGCGGACTCGGTGCATGCGCTCGGCCAGTGGCTGCCCGGCCACTTGCCCGCGCACGGTTTCCAGGCGGGAGAAAGCGTGGTTGACCGCCGCCTCGGCGGTGGCCGTCGCGTAGGCATCTACCTCGTATTGGGGAGCAACCGTGGCGATATACTGGCGACGGAGGCGTTCGGTGGCGGCGGTATCGACGTACCGCGCCGCGCGGGGCGCGCGCACCTCCTTCGTGCTGATCTCGCCGATCTCGAGCGAGACCTTATCCGGCACCAGATGGAGGGCCGTGATCGCGGTCAGCACAATTGCGGTAAAGAGGCCAAGCGTGAGCCGGTGCGTCTCCACCATGCGCAGCCAAGCACGCAAGCTGCGCGCCAGGCTCTTTTCGCGCCTGCCGTGGCCCCTGCTCCCACTGCTCTTGGCGGATCTCAACGTGCAATGGCCTCCTACCCGTGACCCCTGGAATGGCCTACATCGAGCGGTCAATGAGTCACGAACACTGACTCAGGACACGCCGTTTTCGGCGGGCCGTTCCGCTCGGAATGGGGATGGCCTGGCAGTTCTCCAGGAAAGGATCAGGGCCATCACGGGTGGGTGATGCCGTCAGGTCGTCTAGCCACCCGCCAAAGTCTTCGCCTTGGAGCCCAAGGCAGGAGGCGTTCCCTCTCTGCCTTGAGCTTCGGCATCAGAACCCTGGGGCATCCCATAGACGCGCCCGCCCCGGAAAGACCGGGGCGGCGACTCTCTGGTTGTGACCAGGTAACGACTCTTACAGCTTGATTATTGTCGCCGCCAGCTTCAGCGGGAAGCTTCTTCGGCAGCCTTGATCTTGCGCCGGCGGGCAGCCTCGGCCCGGCGGCGGCGCTCGCTTGGCTTCTCGTAGTGCTCATGCCGCCGCGCTTCCTTCAGCACTCCAGCTTCCTGGATCTGCTTCTTGAACCGCCGCAGGGCGCTGTCGAGCGACTCGTTCGGCTTCACGGTCACTTGCGCCATCTCGCATCCCCCCCTCTGCTGGCCGAGACGAGGTCGAAGTGCATCCAATCTCGCTCTTAACCAATATGGCAAAAATCGCTAGGCTTGATTATACCTGAACGAGTGGGCCTTGTCAAGGCGGATCTTGCCCCTGAAAGCGCGCTCTCGCCTTGACGATACCCCCTGCATCGTGTAAGATTCTCCCAGCGATTCTACATGTATTGCGAGGCCAATGACTCATGCGTTCCATGACAACAGACGAGATCCGCGAGCTTTACCTCCGCTTCTTTGAGACGAAGGGGCACCTGCGCTTGCCGAGCGCGTCGCTCATTCCCGATGATCCTACCCTCCTGTTGACCGGCGCGGGGATGAACCCGTTCAAAGCCTACTTCACCGGCACCGAGACGCCCCCATCCCGGCGCGTCGTCACCTGCCAGAAGTGCGTGCGCGTCGGCGACGTGGATAATGTCGGGCGTACACCCCGGCATCACACTTTCTTCGAGATGCTGGGCAACTTTAGCTTTGGCGACTACTTCAAGCGCGAGGCGATCCAGTGGGCGTGGGAGTTCAGCACCGAGTGGCTGAAGCTCGACCCGGAGCGCATCTGGGTGACCATCTACCTGGATGATGAGGAAGCCTATGAAGCGTGGACGAAGGACGTGGGCCTGCCACCCCACCGTGTGGGCCGCCTCGGCGAGCACGACAACTTCTGGCCGGCCGATGCCCCCACCCTCGGCCCGAACGGCCCCTGCGGCCCCTGTTCCGAGCTCTACTATGACCTGGGCGAGGAGCGCGGCTGCGGCAAGCCGGATTGCCGGCCCGGGTGTGATTGCGACCGCTGGCTCGAATACTGGAACCTCGTCTTTCAGGTTTACGACCGCAAGGATGGCGGCGTTCTGGATCCGCTGCCCCAGAAAAACATCGATACGGGCCTCGGCCTCGAGCGCGCGGCCGCCATTCTCCAGGGCACCACGACCAACTTTGAGACCGATACTTTCCGGCCCATCGTTGCCCGCGTCGAGGAGATGACAGGCATCCGCTATGGCGAGGAGGCGCGCACCGATGTCTTTATGCGCGTCATCGCCGACCACCTGCGCGCCGCCGTCTTCCTGGTGGGCGATGGGGTCAATCCGGGGAATACCGGGCGCGGCTACATCCTGCGCCGCCTCGCGCGCCGGGCGATCTTGCGCGGCGACCTCCTCGGCCTGAAGGAGCCGTTCCTGCATACGATGGTGCCTCTGGTGGTCTCGCTCTTCCAGGGCGCCTATCCCGACCTGCCAGGGAAGGAGACCTACATCGGACGCGTGCTGCGCACCGAGGAGGAGAACTTCCGGCGCACGCTCGCCCAGGGGATGCAGCGCCTGGAAGAGTACCTGGCCAGCGCCGAGGGCACGGTCATTCCGGGTGAGGTGGCGTTCCTGCTCTATGGCACCTTTGGCTTCCCGCTGGAGCTGACGCAGGAGATCGCCGCGGAGCGCGGCTTCACGGTCGACCAGGAGGGCTTCGCCCGCTCGATGGAAGAGGAGAAGCGCCGGGCGCGAGAGCGCGCCAAGATGCAGGGCGATATCTTTGTCACCGAGAAGGGCGCCCTGGGCGAGATGATTCGCACGCTCCCTGCCACCGAGTTTCTTGGCTACGCCGTCACCGAGGCAGGCGCCCAGGTGCTCGGGATCGTTTTCGGAGAAAAGGCGCTGGATGAAGCGAGCGAGGGCCAGGAGGTCCAGATCATCCTGGATCGCACCCCGTTCTACGCCGAGTCCGGCGGGCAGATTGGCGACACCGGTGAGCTGCGCACACCAGGCGGGCGCGTCGAGGTGCGCGACACGATCAAGAAGGGCGACCTGTTCGTGCATCAGGGCGTGGTCCTCGCCGGCGTGGTACGCAGGGGCGAATCGGTCACAGCTGTGGTCGAGGGGAGCCGGCGCCTGGCGATCCGGCGCAACCACAGCGCCACGCACCTGCTCCACGCGGCCCTGCGCCAGGTGCTCGGCACTCACGTCGAGCAGAAGGGCTCGTTGGTCGCCCCGGACCGGCTGCGCTTCGACTTCTCGCACTACCAGGCGATGACGCCCGAGGAGCTGCGCGAGGTGGAGCGAATGGTGAACGAGCGCGCGATGGCCGATCAGCCGGTGACTACCGTGGTGGTCGATATCGCCGAAGCGCAGCAGATGGGCGCCATGGCCCTTTTTGGCGAGAAGTACGGCGAGAAGGTGCGCGTGGTGCGCATGGGCGACTTCTCGATGGAGCTGTGCGGCGGCACGCACGTGGAACGCACCGGGCAGATCGGCCTCTTCCGCATCCTGAGCGAGAGCAGCGTCGGCTCTGGACTCCGCCGTATCGAGGCGGTGACCGGCCACGGCGTCATCGAGCATCTGGAAGCCCAGGAATCGCTGTTGCGCGATGCCGCCCAGGCGCTCAACACGCGTCCCGCTGAGGTGCCCGCACGGATTGCTGCCCAGGCGGATCAGATCCGCGAGCTGGAGCGCCGCCTGCAAGAACTGCAGCAGCAGCAGGCCGGCTCTCAGGCCGAGGCGCTCCTGTCCCAGGCCGTCGAAGTGAACGGCGTGAAGCTACTCGCCACCCCGGCGGGAGAAGCGGACCGCGACGCGCTCACTCGGATGGCGGATACCCTCGCCGACAAGCTGCGCTCCGGCGTGGTCGTGCTGGCCGGCCTCTCCAACAACACCGTGATCTTCGTTGCCAAGGTAACGCCCGATCTGGTAAAGCGGGGCGCGCACGCGGGCAACCTGGTCCGCGAGGTCGCGAAGGTGGCCGGCGGCGGCGGCGGCGGGCGGCCCGATTTCGCCCAGGCCGGGGGCAAGGATCCGTCGAAGCTGGAGAGCGCCCTGGGGAAGGCCGCCGAGGTCCTGGCAGCCCAGCTCAAATAGCGCGGAACGGGGAGAGCGTGCGCAAGGTACGCGGGGCTCCCCGCCCGTGGATGCCGGGCATCACGCCTCGCGCGTATCGCGCGGCGCTAGAGCACCGCGCTGCTTGCGAGCGAAACCCTATCGGGCTGGGCTGCACCGGGTGCCCTATAGCGGCGGCGGCTGGGAGGGGAGCCCCGAAGGGGCTTTGCTGAGAAGCAGCGCGGAGCTTCCAGCTCCGCGCGGGCGTCGTGCAACCCATGGCGCGGCCCTCTCCATCCGCGCCCGTGCTCTTCATCCGTGGTATCGCGGGGCCGGGGGCCCGTACACCCCGGCCCCGCGCCGGATCGGACCGCGTCCGCCAGCTGGAAGGAGGGTGACCATGAACGACGCGAGCAACCGCCACGCGCCGCCGCGCGGCTACTCCATTCCCCTCGTCGATCTGGCCGAGGAGAAGTCACGCCAGGTTGTGGTCGACCGAGAGCCAGGCCAGTACCTGGGGCACCCCAGCACGGTGCTCCTCCGGGATGGAAAGACGATTCTGGTCGCCTACCCGAAAGGGCATGGCCGCGGCGCCATCGTGCTTAAGCGGAGCACCGATGGAGGGCGCACCTGGAGCGAGCGCCTCCCTGTGCCCGAGAACTGGGCCACTTCGCTCGAGACGCCCACGCTGCACCGCGTCTGCGATGCGGAGGGCCACGAGCGCATCATCCTCTTCTCCGGCCTCTATCCCATCCGCATGGCGGTCTCCGAGGATGAGGGGCACACCTGGACCCCCTTGCGCCCCATCGACAACTTCGGGGGGATCGTCGCCATGGGCGATGTGATCCGCCTGAAGAGCGGCGCGTGGATGGCGCTCTTCCATGACGACGGGCGATACCTCGACGGCGCGGGCCAGCCGGGGGCGTTTCACGTTTACAAGATACTATCTCGCGATGGCGGGCTGACCTGGAGCGCTCCGGAGGTCGTGACCACCCATCCGAGCGCACACCTGTGCGAGCCAGGCGCTGTGCGCTCGCCCGATGGAAGCCAGATCGCCCTCCTCTTGCGCGAGAATAGCCGCAAGCACAACGCGATGATCGTCTTCAGCGAGGACGAGGGTGAGAGCTGGTCGGAACCGGTGGAGCTGCCGGGCAGCCTTACGGGCGACCGGCACGTCGCCCGCTACGCGCCCGATGGCCGCCTGGTCGTCGTCTTTCGCGACATGGCGCACGAGACGCCCACGTGGGGCGACTTCGTGGCCTGGGTAGGCACCTACGACGACCTGGTGACCGGCCGGGAGGGCCAGTGCCGCATCCGCCTCCTGGATAACACCAAGAGAGCGGATTGCGGGTATGCGGGCCTGGAGGTACTCCCGGATAGCACCCTGGTCGCAACCACTTACTACCACTTTGAGGAGCGAGAGCCGCCAATTGTATGTAGCGTGCGCTTCACCCTCGCCGAGATCGATGCCCGGTTGGCGGCGCAAGCCTGAAGCGCCCTGCCTGGCCATCCCGGATCGCAGGAGCGCCTGAGGCCGGCGGGTGGGAGGAAGTCGCCCCCGGGTTCTATTCGCCGGTCCTTCCAGGCTGGCGGCTGGCCGCCAGCCTGGAAGGCGGATACTCTCGCCTGTCGGGGAGACGCGGCCAGCTATGACCAGGCAATCAACCCCAGCTCGAAGGGGTTGGCCAGATCCGGATGGCTTGGCACGACGCGCACGGCAAAGCCGTGGTAGCCGCTGGAGCGGCACGGAATGGCACCGGCAAACTCGAACACCCCTCCGGTTGCTTCTCCGGTGAACTCCATCCGGATCGCCTCGGGATCGGCGATCTCCATGTGCTCATTCACCCGGCCCTGATACAGCTCCACGCACACGTCTTCGGCCGTCAGCCGGCCCAGGTGGACCTTCACCTTCACCTTCAGATCGCGCCCGACGGGAAGCTCTTCGCCGTCTGGCGCCGTAATATCGAGCACGCGCACATCGCTCCAGGCAGCACGCACGCGGTCTTTCCAGGCGGCAAGCGCCTTCGCGCGGGCGAAGCCGTTTTCCGCCAGTCTGGTCGCGCGCTGGGCGGCGGGGAAGTAGAGCTCCGTGGCGTACTCGCTCACCATGCGGTGAGTGTTGAAGAACGGCGCGATCTGGCTGATGCTGGCCTTCATCCGGCTGATCCACCTCCGTGGCAGGTTGTCGGGGCCGCGCTCATAGAAGAGCGGCACGATCTCCTTCTCCAGGAGGTTGTAGAGCGCGCCGGCTTCCACCTCGTCCTGATAGCGGGAGTCGTCATACTCCTCGCCGCGCCCGATCGCCCATCCCACCTCGGTGCTGAGATCGTACGCCTCACACCACCACCCATCCAGCGTCGAGCAGTTGAGGACCCCATTCGCGGCCGCCTTCATGCCGCTCGTTCCGCTCGCCTCGCGCGGGCGCAGCGGGGTGTTCAGCCAGACATCGCACCCCGAGATGAGGTAACGGGCCACGATAATGTCATAATCCTCCAGGAAGACCATGTAGGGCCGGAAGCGGGGCTCCTGGATATGGTGGACGAGCTCTCGGACCAGTTCCTTGCCCGGGTGGTCATCTGGGTGCGCTTTACCCGCGAAGAGGAACTGCACCGGGCGCTCGCGGCTGCTCACCATGCGCGCCAGGCGCTCGCAGTCGCGGAAGAGGAGCGACGCGCGCTTGTAGGTGGCGAAGCGGCGGGCAAAGCCGATGGTCAGTGCCTCCGGGTGGAGCACCTCCGCCGCCGCCGCGATCTCCTGTTGCGATGCTCCGCGCTGGATCAGCTGCTGGCGCAGCCGGCTCCGCGCGAATGCTACCAGGCGCTCGCGCCGCCGCTCGTGCGTGCGCCACAGCTCCTCGGCCGGGATATCCTGAACCTCCGCCCAGATGCGCGGGTCGGCCGGGTTCTCGCGCCAACCGGGGCCAAGGTAGCGATCATAGAGGCTCGCGAGGTCACGCGATACCCACGACTGGAGATGCACGCCGTTCGTCACCGAGGTGATCGGCACATCATCGGCGGGGACCCCAGGCCACATGCCGGCCCACATCTTCCGAGACACCTGGCCGTGCAGCTTGCTCACGCCATTCGCAGCCGAGGAGAGACGGAGCGCGAGCACGGCCATGCAGAACGCTTCGCCCTCATCCGCCGGGTTCACGCGGCCCAGCCCCAGGAACTCCCGGCGCGTGAGGCCCAACTGCTCGTAGTCATGCTCGAAGTAGGCATGAACCAGGTCGGGTGGGAAGCGGTCGATCCCCGCGGGCACCGGCGTGTGCGTGGTGAAGACGTGCCCGGCAGCGGCCACCTCGCGTGCTTCGTCGAAGGAAAGTCCATGCTCGTGGCGCAGGAGGCGGATCCGCTCCAGGCCCAGGAACGCGGCATGGCCCTCATTCATGTGGCAGACGACGGGCGTCAGGCCAAGAGCGCGCAGCGCCTGCATCCCCCCGATCCCAAGCAGAATCTCCTGCCGGATGCGCACATCCGTCCCGCCCCCGTAGAGGCGGTCGGTGACATCCTGATCCTCGCGCGAGTTCTCCGGGAGATTCGTATCCAGCAGGAAAAGGGGCACGCGCCCTACCTGCACGCGCCAGATCTGCGCCTTGACCAACCGGCCTGGGTAAACCACAGAGATTGTGATCGGGTTTCCATCTTTGCCCCGCGCGAGGGTAATCGGCATGTTGTAGAAGTCATTATGAGGATAGCGCTCGTTCTGCCAGCCATCGAGATTGAGGTATTGCCGGAAATAGCCCTCCTGGTAGAGCAAGCCAACGCCCACCAGCGGAAGGCCCAGATCACTCGCGGATTTGAGATGGTCTCCGGAGAGCATCCCCAGACCGCCCGAGTAGTTGGGCAGGCACTCGCTGATCCCAAACTCCATGGAGAAGTAGGCCACGCAGTGAGGAAACTGGCAGCCGGTCCCGCCCTGCGCCATGCGGCTGATCATCTCATGCCAGGTATCGCCAGCCTTCAGGTAGTGATCCAGGCGAGAGAGGACCCGGTTCATATGCGCCAAAAAGCCCTGATCGGCAGCGGCGGCCTCCAGGCGCTCCTGTGAGATGCTCCCGAGCATCTTCACCACATCGTGGCCCGTGCTCTCCCAGAGGTCCTCATCCAGCCGGCGGAAGAGATCCACGGCTTCATGATCCCACGACCACCACAGGTTATAGGCGAGATCCCTCAAGCGCGAAAGGCTCGCGGGCAGGGACGGCACCACGGTAAAGGTACGTATTGGGCGCATGTGCTCATCCTTCCTGGCTGAGTCGATCGGTGGAACGACCGGCGACAAGGACTGCGCGGGGTTCGCCGCCGGGGCGGATCCAGAACGATCTTACCCAGATCCGCGCGAAACTATAGCACGGTAGGAAGGGGGCACACCTCGCGCTTCCGACCGGGCCGGAAGCGAACGTACTCCTCATAGCCTGCCGACCGCGCCAGGGCCACTGCGGCATCGAAGCCGGCGGCCACCTGGCTGGCCTGGTGCGCATCGCTGCCAAAGGCGATCGGCACGCCATGGGCCCTCGCTGCGCGGAGGAACGCCAATCCAGGGTAGATTTCTGCGCATGGCTTGCGCAGCCCCGCGGTGTTCAGCTCAATCGCCACGCCGCTCGCGGCGGCGGCAGTCAGAAACGCGTCATACCACGAGCCCGGATCGCGCCGGGGCAGGAAGCCAAACTTCTTCACCAGATCCGCGTGGCCGATGAGATCGAACAGGCCGCTGCTGGCCGCCTCGGTCAGTAGCGCGAAGTAGGCTTCCCAGACGGCATCCGGGTCGCTGCGCTCCCACCGGGGGATCTCCTCGTCCGAATCGATGCCAAAATCGCCCACGTAGTGGACGCTGCCCAACCGGAGATCCCAGGGGTACACGCGCGAGAGCTCCTCGATAACAGGCTCCACGCCCGGCCAGTAGTCAAACTCAAGGGCGACGAGCACCTCCACCTGGGGATAGGCTGCACGCGCCCGCTCCACATCCGCGATGTAGGTCGGGAGGTCCTGCCACGCCATGTGCCAGGTGGTCTGGCGGCCCGGTGGCGCATCCTCCGGGCGCGTGAGGCCCGGGGGCGGGCTCTGCAGCGGCATATGGTCGGTACACGCGATGGCCGGCAGGCCCAGCTCGGCTGCGCGGCGCACATTCGCCTCGATTTCGCCGACGCCGTCGCTCCAGCGTGTGTGTGTGTGTGTGTCCGGCAGGATCATCATACTCTCTTGCTTCCATGCGCCGGCCCCCATCCCCTTCCCCCCCAGCCGACTTCGGCCGGCTCCGCTCATTCCGCGCGCCCGCCTTTCCACCCGCGCGAGTTGCGAGAGACGGCGCTCCCGGCAGGAGAGCCTTCAGCCGCCGCGAATCACGCGCAAGGGGAGGTGCGAGATGCGCGTCGTTTTCGAAGACTACTGGCGGGATCTGCGCGAGGGGATGGAACAAGAGGGCATCCCCCTGCCGCCCCCAGACCTGGAGGCGTTCATCGAGGAGCTACGCGAGCAGGGTGTCGCCGAGGTGCGTCTCTGCATGCGCTGGCTCCACGTGCTGAACGTCGAAGCATCGGGCGGCTCTCTGCCCGCCCTCGATGCGCTGGCGCGGAGCCCCTACATGCACTTTGGCACCTACCTCCTGGCCACCGCGCGCACCCCAGATGGCATCCTCTTCGAGTATCGCCAGCGCCTCTACCCCGAGGATGGCCAACCGCATGAACTCCTGGAGCAGGCGCGCTCCCGGCTGGAGGAGGCCGGGTTTCGGGTCCTCAACGGCCGCTGGCAGGTCTGAATGCCGGATGGCCCTGGCGATGGGCCGGATTGGAGGAGACGATGGGCCGACTGATGCACCTCATGGCCGCTTTGCTGGTCATGTCTCTCGCGACGCCCGCGTGTGGCGCCGAGGATCTGGCTGCACGCGCCCGCCGATCACTGGAGCGCGGCGTGGAGTTTTTCACGACGAAGGTCGCTACCCAGGGCGGCTATCTGTGGTGGTACTCCGAGGATTTGCAGGAGCGCTGGGGAGAGACTCAGGCCACGGCGTCTCAGGTCTGGGTCCAGCCTCCGGGCACCCCGGCGGTGGGCGAGGCATTCCTGCGCGCCTATCGCGCCACGGGCGACCGGCGCTACCTGGAAGCCGCGCGCGCGGCCGCCAGAGCGCTTACCTGGGGGCAACTCGAGTCGGGCGGGTGGGACTACCGGATCGACTTCGACGAGAAGGAGAGCCAGCGCTGGTACTTCCGGCGCGACAAAGGAAAACTCTCGCCTGAGGAAGCCGCCAAGCGGCGCAACACCTCCACCTTTGATGACGATAACTCCCAGAGCGCCCTCCGGTTTCTGATGGGCGTCTGTCAGGAGACGAAGGATGCCGAAATCCAGGATGCGCTCGATTACGGCCTCGCCTTCCTGCTGAAGGCGCAATATCCCAACGGCGCCTGGCCACAGCGCTACCCGCCCCCGAAGAGCGGCTACGGCTCCTACTACACCTTCAACGACGACACGATCCGCGATTGCGTCCGCACCGCCCTGGCCGCGCACCGTCACACCGGCCGGGCCGAGTTCTTGGAAGCAGCGAAGCGCGCCGGGGAGTTCATCCTGAAGGCGCAGCAGCCGGAGCCGCAGCCGGTATGGGCCCAGCAGTACGACCGCGAGATGAAGCCAGCCTGGGCGCGCAAGTTCGAGCCACCCTCGGTATGCAGTTCCGAGAGCGTGGGGGTGATGCATACCCTCATCGATCTCTACATTGAGACAGGGGAAGAGCGCTTCCTGGAGCCGATCCCGCGCGCGCTCGCGTGGTTCGAACGCTCGCAGATCGCGCCGAACCGCTGGGCACGCTTCTATGAGCTCGAGACCAACCGGCCTCTCTACTTCACGAAGAAGTACGAGCTGGTCTATACCGACCACGACCTCCCGACGCACTACTCCTTCCAGGGAGAGTATGGCGTGCGCCGGTTCATCGCCCGGTATGAAGAGGTGAAGAAAAAGGGGCGCGAAGCGTTCCTGCGCCCGAAAGAGAGCACGCCGGAGCATCGCGCGGCGCGCGCGAAGGCCCTCGCTCCCCAGGTGGAGGCGGTGATCGCCGCTCAGGATCCCCAGGGGCGCTGGGTGCGGAACGGCCGGATCGAGTGCGCCACCTTCATCCGCAACCTGAACACCCTGAGCGAGTATCTCGAGCTCACGCGGAACGCCCCGGCAGGCAAGTGAGCCCGGGAGTCACGATCTTCAGACACCTGAAGCGCCTCCGGCCCTCTCCGCACGCGGGGAGGGCTGGAGGCGGTTGCCCCGCGCCGTGACGCCGGCGCGAGTCCACCGAGGATGCTCTCTCGGAGGACTCGAGGGTTACCCCCGCGGGCAGATCCCGATCTCGCGCCTGCGGCCGATCATGAACTCCGCGTGCCCGAGCAGCTCCGAGCACGTGCGCTCGCCGTTGGCCACCGCCAGGACGCGCTCGAAGATCCGCCGGCCCACATCCTCGATGCTCTCCTCGCCACTGAGGATCGTGCCGGCGTCCAGGTCGATGTTATCGGCCATGTGCCGCGAGGTCTCGGTGTTGCTGCAGACCTTGATCACGGGGGCCACGGGACAGCCGGTTGGCGTGCCGCGCCCGGTGGTGAAGCAGATCACCTGGGCCCCGCCAGCCACCATGCCGATCATCGACGCCACATCGTGCCCGGGCGTATCCATGACGACGAGCCCCCGGCGGCTCGGACGCTCACCGAAGGCGACGACCTCTCGCACCGGGGTGGTCCCCCCCTTGCGGATGCACCCGAGCGACTTCTCTTCCAGCGTCGTGAGCCCGCCGGCGATATTCCCAGGCGCGATGTAAACGCCCCCCGCGTGCTCCTCGAATGAGCGGAACGCGCTCTCCTGCTGCTCCACGATGTTGAGGAGGCGCTCGCGCGTTTCAGCGTCCACGCAGCGCCGGGCCAGGACCTGCTCGGCGCCGATGATCTCTGAGGTCTCCGAGAGGATCACCGTGCCTCCGGCCTCGACCAGGAGGTCGGCAGCGGCGCCAACGGCGGGATTCGCTGAAAGCCCCGAGAAGGCATCCGAAGCTCCGCACTCCACCGCCAGAATCAACTCCTCGACCGGCACCGGCTTTGGTCGCAGGCCCTCGATCTCCCGGGCGAAGCCCTCCACGAGCTCGCGCCCGCGGGCAATCGCGCGCAGCGTGCCGCCCTCTTCCTGGATATCCACTCTGGCGACCGGCTTGCCGCTCTCGGCGATGCCGGCCACCACCTTCTCCCCGGAGGCGGTCTCGCACCCAAGCGTCACCACGAGGACGGCGGCCACATTCGGGTTGCGCCCCACGCCAATCAGCGTATACTCCAGGGCGGCGTTGTCGCGGCCATCGAAGCTGCACCCATAGACGTGGGGAATGGCGACGGCCGGCAGCCCCTCCGCGATCCCGGTTGCCACCTGGTTGGCGCAGATCACGGTCGGCATCACGAGGATATAGTTACGAATGCCCGCCTGCCCGTCTGGACGGCGGTAGCCTTGAAACGTCACGCGCTCCTCCTTCGCCCGCGGATCGCCTCCATGTTGTGGATGTGGACGCAATCGCCCGGACGCGCCTCAGCGGTCATCCGCCCGATCACCTCGCCATACTTCACGACGTGGTCGCCAGCGCGAAGCGCCGCGAGCGCCACCTTGTGCCCTCGGGGAACCGCCTCTCTTGCCGCGAGCGTGATCTCCTCGCCCGAGCCAGAGATGCGGACCTCCTCGTCCGGGGCGACGGCTTCCACGGCGGTCGCCACATTGTCGTGAGGATCGATTCGGATAGCTCGTTTCACTTCCTTCTCCAGGTTCCGAAGCCTGCCAGGACGAGCCAGCCGCCCGCTCCGAGAGGCCAGGCCGCGGGGAAAAGAGGCACCAGCGCGGCCAGGCCCGGCAGGAGGCTCGCCTGCAGGTAGGTCAGCACGCTGATCGCCAGCAGGAAAGCCAGGCTGTGCCAGACAGTCCGGCGCAGGATCTCGCTCTCGCGTCCGGCAAGGCCTACCGCAGCGGTGGCCACGGCGATCGATTGGGGCGAGATCATCTTGCCGGTCACCCCGCCGGTCGTATTGGCGGCCACCGCCAGAACGGGATCCATGCCGATCTCCCTGGCGGCGGATGCCTGCAAGTTGCCAAACAGCGCGTTGGCCGAGGTGTCGCTCCCGGTAATGAAGACACCGATCCACCCAAGCACCGGCGAGAGGAAGGGATAGAGGCTCCCCGTCTCCGTCAGCGCCATCGCCATGGCGGTGCTCATGCCGGAGTAGTTCGCGATGAACGCGAACGCGAGCACGGCCATGATCGTGATCAGCGGGAAGGCGAGCGTGCGCAGGGTAGCGGCAAAGAGGCGCGCACTCTCAGCCGGGGGAACGCGCTGCAACGCCAAGGTGATCACGGCGGCCAGGAAGATGGGCGTTCCGGCTGCCGAAAGCCAGTTCAGCTTGAAGATGACCGTAGCCGGTGCCTCCGCCCCTGCGGCAATGAACGCCTCGTGCAGCCCCGGGAAGGGGATCCGCACGCTGACGCTCTCCAGCAGGCGCGCCACCGGCCGGACGCTCCAGAGGGCGATCAGAAGCGTGAGCAGGAGGAACGGCGTCCACGCGCGCACGAGCTGGACCCGGCTCCACCGGCCGGCGTGGTAGGTCGCGGGCGGCTCCTCGGGAAAGCGCCACGCAGCGCGCGGGCGCCAGACGCGCAGCAGGAGCACCAGTGCGGAGAGCGACCCCAGCGAGGCGAGGATCGCCGGTAGGTACGGCCCGAGCTGGCGCGCGGTCCACCACTGGATCGCCGCGAAGGTGGCGCCGCTGAGGATCACGGCGGGTGCCACCTCGCTCACGCCCCGCCAGCCTGCCATCACGAAGACGAGCCAGGCGGGTACGATGAGAGAGAGGGGCAGGAGCTGGTTGGCGATCACCCGGGCGATCGCCTCTGGGCTGAGGCCGGTCACCTCCGCGGCGGCGAGGACCGGGATGCCGAGTGCGGCGAACGCCACCGGCACGGTGTTCGCGATCAGGCAGATGCTCGCCGCATAGAGCGGCCGGAAGCCGAGGCCCACCAGCATGGCGCCCGAGATCGCCACGGGAGTGCCAAACCCCGCCGCGCCCTCCAGAAACGCCCCGAAGGAGAAGGCGATGATCAGCGCCTGGAGCCGGCGGTCATCGGTCACCGAGGCGATGGAATCGCGGATCACCGCGAACAGCCCCGTATGCACGGTGATCTGGTAGAGGAAGACGGCCGCGACCACAATCCACCCGATGGGGAAGAGGCCATACAGCGCGCCGTACACCCCCGAGAGCACCGCCAGCGCGGGGGACATTCCAAACGCGACCACGGCGACCGCCAGCGCGGTGAGAGCGGTGATCAGGCCGGCCAGGTGGCCGCGCACGCGCAACACCGCCAACAGGATGAAGAAGACGAGCACGGGCACCGCGGCAGCAAGGGCGGCCAGCGCCACGCTGCCGAAAGGGTTTGGGTCCTGCAGCCAGAGATCGGTGTGTGACATAGTTCTCGCCTCTCCTTTCTCTCTCCACACGCGGCAATCCTGGCCTGACGCTCACGGTTAGGCGGCAACCCAGGGGGGGGATAATCTCGTCGTAAACCTTTGGGGACCGGGTTTCCGAGACAAGAAACCCGAAGCCTCGAAGGCGGCGCGCAACCCGGCGCGCGGCGCTACAGCACCGCGCTGCTTGCGAGCGAAGCCCTGCCAGGCTCGGCTGCACACCAGATCGGCGCGGCCTAGGAGGGGGAGCCCCGAAGGGGCTTTGCTGAGACGCAGCGCGGAGCTTCCAGCTTCGCGCCCAGGCGTGCAGCAACCCCGCGCGTATCGCGCGGCGCTCAAGCACCGCGCTGCTTGCGAGCGAAGCCCTGCCAGGCTTGGCTACACACCAGATGCCCGAGAACGGTGCGGCCTGGGAGGGGGAGCCCCGAAGGGGCTTTGCTGAGACGCAGCGCGGAGCTTCCAGCTTCGCGCCCAGGCGTGCAGCAACCCCGCGCGTATCGCGCGGCGCTCAAGCA
>Ga0116167_1000850_pt1 | contig 29362 bp, 20 predicted proteins | sample AD_JPNMR3_MetaG_FD_89794 | JGI IMG/M metagenome (GOLD analysis project Ga0116167, IMG submission 89794) | Active sludge microbial communities of municipal wastewater-treating anaerobic digesters from Japan - AD_JPNMR3_MetaG | ecosystem: Engineered > Bioreactor > Anaerobic > Digestate | place...
TACCGCCGCCGGCAGCCCGACCTGATCAGCCTCGATGTCGAGTGCTTCGGGCATGCCCTGGAGCACGTCCAGAAGTGTGCGCCGTGTCGGAAACTGCTGGATGACCGCGGCGTGACCCCGGAGGAGCTGGCCACGGATCTCTACGCCGAGACCGCGAGGGAGCTGGCTGCGGCGATCGCCCAGGCGGCCCGCGATTTGGGCCAGACGCCCCCGCCCATCGGCTTCTACCATGCCAGTCCGGCGTACCGCTATCAAAACGTCTTCGATTTCGCGAAGCTCTATCCGGCAGGCTGCCAGTTCAACAACCCGGAGGTGTACGTGCGCTGCTGGCCGGCCGCCGCAGCCGAGATCATTCGGGCCGACAAGCGCCTCCTTCCCCCAGAGTGCCCGATCATTGCCTGGACCTCCCCGGGCACGCTCGATTGGGAGGGCGAGGCGCCATCTGGACGCCTCTTCGACACGCTGATGGAGGAGTTGCTCAACGGCGCGACCGGCACCCTCTACTTTCTCCCCGTTCACCTTTGCTCGGAGGATCTGGCGGCGCAGGCGCAGGTGGCCCGCCTCCTGGCGCCCTTCGAGGAGATTATTGCGACTTCCACGCTGTGCGACACCAAGGAGTGGCGGCAGGGCAGCACCGGCCACGTCTCGGCGATCCGCTCGGGCGATGAGATGCTCGTCTTGCTGGCCGATTACGAGCACCTCGGAAAGACGACGGTGGAGGCACGGATTCCCGTAGAGCGCCCGGTGGACGCAGTGGAGCTGTTTACGGGGAAGCGCACGCGCCTTGCGCCCGGCGCTAACCTCCTGCGGGTGACTATCGAGGGGGGCTATCGGTCACGCCCGTTCTATATCGGGAACCGGTGGCGGGAGCGCGTGGCTCGGAGGTAACGCACGCGGAGCGCGCTACGGGGCTAGAGGTTGTTCCACATCTGGAGATCCGGCTCCTTGACGTGGCGCTCGGGATAGATCCACTTGGCGAGCTGGACGACAGTGCCGGTGGGACCCGTCGTCAGCCACATCTCGTCGGCCACCTCCAGCATGAGCGTGTAGCCCATTCCCAGCGAGACCTTGGTAGAGAAGCCGGGCGTCAGGATGGTCGCCGGCAAGTTCTCCGGGTGGATTCCGGTTCCGCGGTCGCTCACGCGAGCGATGACGCGCTCCGGAGTGACATAGAGGGCGCAGCGGCCATCTTTGGCGTGTTTGATGGCGTTGGCTGCCGCCTCGGAGACGGCGAGCATGAAATCGGCGGCATTCTCCTCGGGCATGCCCGCCGTGATCGCGGCCTGCTGCACGCGCTGGCGCAGCGCACGGTAGGATTCGGGATCGTCGAAGGATGTTTCCAGAACGAGTTCGCCCTCGACGGGGATCTGGGCCAGGTCCACCAGGTGCAGCTTGTTGTTGGTCACAGCCCGGATGACCTGCCGGTAGAACTGCTTTTTCTCGATCTCGGCGCGGAGAAGACGCTCGTGTGCCTCTTCCATCTCGGCCTCCGCGCGTACCCGGGCCGTGATGTCGCGATAGGCGGCATAGAGGAGGCGACGCCCCTGCAACTCGAAATGCCGGATTGCAATCTCCGTCGGGAAGATGGTGCCATCCTTCCGAAGTGAGTTCCGGTAGGGAACCTTATCGGTCCGGCCTGGCTGCCACCCATCCATGACGGCACGCGTTTTCTCCGGCTCGGCCGAGATATCGAGGGCGGTCAGAGAGAGGAACTCCTCGAGCTCATAACCGAAGAGCTGGCACGCGGAGTCGTTCGCTTCCAGGATCTGGCCTGTTTGCGCATCGAGGAGGACGAGGGCGTCGGGCTCCACCGCGAAGAGGGAGCGATACCGCTCTTCGTTCTCCTTCAGCGCGTCTACCACGCGCTTTCGTTCCAAGATGCGCCACATGCCGGTTCCCAGCAGGCGAAGCTGGCGCACATCGGCATCGTCGTACTCGGTTTCCTTGTTGGCCACGCCAATGACGGCTACGACGCGCCCTCCTTCCATAATCGGCACGTTCATATGCCGGCGTAGCTCCACGTGGCCCTCTGGATAGCCCTTCTTCCAGGGGTTCGGCGCCTGGTAGTCGTTGGTGATGATCGGCCGCCGCTGTCGAACCGCTTCACCCCAAAGCCCCGTGGTCTCCACCGGATAGATCAGGGGCTTCTCCGCGATGAGGCAGTCGTACATCGCCCGCTCGGACCACGCGTGCATCGTCATCACCGTCTCGGACTCGTTGACGAAGGCGAGGTAGCCGAGGGTACTCCTCGTCAGGCGGACCGCCTCCTCCATGGCGAAGTGGGTGATCTCCTTGACAGAGGCCTCGGTCATGAGGTTGAGGTCAAGCAAGGCTTCCAGGCGTGTCTCATCGAGCTGTAGGGCTTCCATGGCCCGCTGCCGCTGGGCAATCTCGCGCCGGAGTTTCTCGTTGGCGCGCGTCAGATCCGCGGTGCGCTCGGCAACCCGGGACTCGAGCTCCTCCTTGCCGGCAAGCAGCGCCGCCTCGGCGCGCTTGCGCGCCGTGATATCGAGGATGATTCCTTGGTAGTGCGTCAGTCTGTGGTGCTCATCCAGGAGGCCGAGGGCGTGCTCCTCCACCCAGCGCACCTCGCCGCTCCGGGTGATAATGCGGTATTCCAGGACGAGGCCGTGCGTGCCGTCCTGGATGGCCCGAGTGATCTCGGCATCCAGGCGCGGCGTATCATCGGGGTGGATCAGCTCTGCCCAGGAGATGCGGCCAGAGCGGAACTCCTCGGGGTCGTAGCCAAACCGGGAGATGTTCGCGGAGACGTACTCGACGGGCCATCTTGGGGCGATGCGCCAGAGGAAGACGGTGGCGGGGCCGCGGTCTACCAGCGCCATCAGGCGATACAGCTCCTCGCGAGTGCGCCGCAACTCGCGTTCCAGGCTCTCTAGACGCTCACTGGCCTGCTTCAGCGCCTCGTGATCAGATGACATCGGCTCCCAACCTTCCCCAAGTGATGCCCGCCATGCCTACCACACGCCACTCATCCGATTGACTCCATTTTATCAAAAGTTGCGGAACGAAGAAAGCCCCCCGAAACAAGGTGTTCGCATCAAATCCTCCGGCTTGGTGCCGGATACCAGGCCTCATCCAGCGGGCCGGCTCGCAGGTCGGATCACATCGGACTTCTCCGAGAGAGCCGCGCGGTAGCTCCCCTCCCCCAGGGCTGGCGGAGGTCCGGTGGGCAAGCAGGGGTGTGCGGGGATAGGATAGCCGGACGCGCCCGCACGTCTCCATCCGCGTCCGTTCCCTTCATCCACGGTATCGCTGCCGGGAGAGGGTGTTTGGGAGGGGGCTGGGAGCAGCGCCCCCTCCCGATGACGGTAGTCTGGTGGTGCCGCGCGCGCAGGCGCTATTCCATCTCGGGCTCCACGTCTACCCAGCCGCCATCGCATTCGTAGGCCGAGCGGTACATGGCGTCCAGGATGGCGCGGGTGCGCCGGCCGTCGCGTCCGGTGCAGGTGAGCTCCGCGCCAGCGCGCAAGGCGGCCGCGAAGTTGTCCGCCGAATTCAGCCATTCGGGCTCCACGCGCAGCGGCGGTTGCTCGCTCCAGGCGCCATCGATGTACCAGCGGATGAGCGGCTTCTCGAAGGGCCCTCCCGCCACTTCGAGATAGGCGCCGTCGGTTCCCGTCAGCTCATACTGGTAGTACCAGGTGGAGTGTGGGTAGCTGGTCGTCGCGTAGAACGTGAGCACCATGCCGGAGTCGTACTCCCACACCGCCGTTCCCAGGTCCTCCGCTTCGATATCATGCGTCTGGGTGTAGACGTTGCAGCGCACGCGCGCGGGGATTCCCAGGGTGTAGGCCGCCTCATCCACATGGTGGACCGCCTGATTCGAGAGCACGCCGCCGCCATCCCAGCGTTTGGTGCCTCGCCAGCCGCCGTTCGCCCGGAAGTACTCCATCGTGCGCAGAACCTTCAGCGAGGAGTTGCCGCTGATGAGCTTTCCGAGCCGGCCCTGAGCCACGGCTGCCTTCAGGGTGCAGACGCTGGTGATGTGCCGGCGGTCAAGATCCACGCCCAGAAGGAGCCCCTTTGCCTCCGCGGCGCGGATCATGGCATCGCACGCCGCGACGTTCGCTTCCATCGGCTTCGTTGTGAGAACGTGCTTGCCGGCCTCCAGGGCCTGGATGGCTACCTCGGCGTGCCGGCCCGTCTCGGTCATCACCCAAACGACCTCCACCTGGTCATCTTCCAGCCAGCGGCGCAGGTCGGTGGAATAGGGCACGCCGCACTCTTCGCCGGTGCGCCGGGCGCGCTCTTCGATCAGGTCGCAAACGCCCACCAGGCGCGTGCCGGGGGTTTGGGTGACCATCTTCGCGCGGTTGTGCCCCATGCCAAGGCCGACGACGACGAAGCCCACCGGATTATCCGCCCAGGGGCGCGCGATCCCCTCGGTTGAGCGGCGCTCGTGGAAAAGGCTGCCGGGAGCGGCGCTCGGCCAGGCCTTCTGGATCACCTCCACCGTGCGCCGCGACATCTCGACGTGGCTCACCGAGGGATCGGGGTTGTGGGTCTCGGCGCTCACCGGGCCGGCCACGCCGGCGTTGTTGCATGCCTGCAGCACCTTGGCATAGGGGATGAGCTCCTCCGCCGTGCCCGGCACCGCCTGCGTCGCCTTCACGTGGACCAGCTTGGCGCGCTGCACCATGCGGAGGATGTAGGCGTCCTCATCGCGCCGGCGCTCGTCGCAATCCCAGCTGTTGTGGCAGTCCCACGCCAGGCCCCACCTGGGCACGCCCAGGAGGTCCAGAATGGCAAAGACCTCATCCGGGGTGACGCCGCAGTTCTCAAAGGCGAGGGTGAGCCCAGCCTGCCGGGCGCGTTCGGCAAGGGGCGCGAAGCGGTCCAGCACCTGCTGCTGCAGGTCGGAGCGGTGCGCGAGAAGCCCGGATTCGGCCGCCGGGGGCTGCCAGTAGAAGAAGGCGCGCACCAGCCGGCAGTCGAGGGCATCCGCCGCGCGGATGATTCCCTCCAGCTTTTCCTCTTCCGCTTTGCATCGCTCAGGACCCGGCAGGTGCACCTTGGCCAGCGAGGACTCCAGGCAGCCCACCTTCATCCCGTGGTCATCGAGCAGCTTGCGCAGCCGCGGCAGCTCCTCCGGGGGCAGTGCCTCGGCCGGCTTGCCAAACACCATGTTGCGCAGGTCCACCGCGTGGAGGCCCCACGACTTGATGATCGGCAGGCCCTCAGTGATATCGACGCGTAGCTCGTCGGTAAAGATTGACGGAAACATGCTCTCTCCCCGTGGCTTTGATAACAGCCCTTATCACGCGGAATGGGTGAGCGAAGAGGCGGAAACAGACCAGCCGTGGAGAGGCTTCGCACACCCTTTCCGCAATCCGGCGATTTACTGGCCGGAGACAGTTAGCTCGCGTAGATCGATTCGGGCAGGTCAAGGGCGAGGAAGCCCTCGAGCTGCGGGATATCGGTCATCAGGCGGCGGCAGGAGTCGCCCTCGTTCACCCAGAGGGTGAGTGGCGAAGGTCCGTCCGTCACGCCGGAGAATTCACAGTGCAGCCCTGATTCGGTAACGTCGGCATACACCAGGCCGGAGTCGATGAGGCGCTTGCAGGTGACGCTGACCTGCTCGCGTTCGGCCGGTATCCAGTCGCAATCGGAGATCCCGCGGATGATCCCCTCGATGATGTACTCCCACTCCTCCAGGCTGATGCAGTCGATCCGCTCCTCGTGGCAAAAGATCTCGCCGAAGGCGAGGTTGTCGAGCTCCAGCTTCAGGTTGGCTATACCGCGGGCAATGGAGTCATCGGGCCGCGAGCGGTCGGACTCGCCGTAGAACGGAGTGTGCCCGTAGAGAATATCGGTGATCATGTAGGTGCCGCCGAGGTGCGAAGGCGCCGAGCCGATGAAGGTGAAGCCAGGGTGTCGGGGGCAGCGGTCGAGGACAAGGCCATGACGCCCGTTGGGACCGCGGACGCCGTAGGGCTTGGGCCGCCACGGAGGCTGATTGCCATAGAGCTGACCGACGACGCTGTTGTTGCAGGGGAACTCCACGCCGCGTTCCAGGAAGAGAGGCACCGCGCGCCAGCCGATCTCTCCGAAGTGCGAGTTCAGCACGCGGCTGTGCTTGATTCCGGCGCGCGCGAAGGCGTCATCCATCCGCTTGAAGTTGCGGCGCACCGTCTCGTCATCCAGGTCACGCCCGGTCTGGTGATCCACCGAAAGACCCTCGAAGGCGGTGTGCTTGCCGCCGTCGGAGAGGTCGGGCTTATCGGGGAGCACGCCGTAGGGCCGCCACTTGGGGCTCGCCTTGTAGAAATCGTCGCGGAAGGCGTGCATGGAGAAGTCGGCGCCACCCTTCTCGAAGAGGCGCCGGGCGGCAGCCCAATCGGTGGGCCCCATCTCATCGATAAACAACCCGAGGTTTGGACCGATACCGTGGCGGTTCAGGACATCAACATAGCGGAACGCGGTGTGCGTGCCGTGGCAGTCATCCATGCGCGCGGCGATGTAGGGCGGGATGCATCGCATTGGGAAGGGTTTGGCCGCGGCCCAGATCAGGGAGCGCCACATCAGGCCGTCAATCCCGCGCGTGTGCCCGAGAATCCCATCCGCATAGATCTGCTCGCCCGTGCCGAAGACGACGACGCGCCCGGCGCCGACCTGGGCGCTGGCGATCACGCAGCGACCGTCCAGCGTCTGCACGAGCGACTGGAAGCCCTCGGCCGCCTCGAAGGTGACCACCTGCAGCGGGGCAAAGAGCGAGAGCGTCTCGCCCTCTGCGTGCCCGTGGGTGATGAAGCCGGGGGGCGCCGGGAAACGCAGCTGCTCGACCGTGGTCACGCCCGCGGGCGCAGGCACGAGCGCGCGCAGGCACTCCGGCCATTTTTCCACCTCGCGGTCGAAGCTGATGAGGCCCGCGCCAGCTCTCACTGCCTCGGCGATCTCTGTGGCGGCGCGCGCCGGCAATCCGGCCCCGGCGCCATCGTGCGCCAGGATGTAGGCAGCCCGCGGCGAGACGTGGCCGGGGGGAAGAGCGTATTGGCAGGCGCACTCCAACGCTTCCCAGGCGGGGCGGAAGTGATCGAGGGCGGCGAACACGGTCCGGTCGGCGCTCGCGCGCTCGGCTATTCGCCGGCTATCGAGAACTACCAGAACGCTACAGTTTCCTGCTGGCATGGGTTGTCCCTCCTCCAATGACGGCGAATCCGCGCGATGGTGCCCCCTTCAGACAGCGCCCGGCTGAGCCGACAGGCGCGGATCCGGCGCGTCTGCATGACTCTCTTGGGCACTGCAACGCGAGATCCTGCCCTGGAACGAGAGGAGAGCGCATGCGGGAGCGCAGAGCGGCGGGCGGATCGCACGTTCTTGCCCATCACCTAAGCGATCCACCGATGCGATTCTGGGAGTTGGCGTCTACATCAGGGTAAGCCATAGGCCCGGGATCAGGGCGGGTAACGGCTCTGCCAGGGATCCGCGGCGGGCGCGGCGAACGTAGCGGTAATCCTGTCGCTGGAGGCGCAGATGAAGGTAGAGTGCTATGTGCTCGGACCCCTGGCGAATAATGTGTACCTGGTGGTGGATGAGGAGACCCAGGATGCCGCGATCCTCGATCCGGGAATCGAGAGTGAGCCGGCGCTGGATCATATCCGCGAGGGGGGATACAATCTCCGCTATGTGATCAACACGCACGGGCACATTGACCACGTATACTGCGATGCCTTCTTCATGGCGGAGACCGGGGCGTCCCTTCTGATCCATGCCGATGACCTGCCGGTCCTCGAGGCCGCGGACGAACAGGCGGCGTGGCTGGGATGCGAGCCGCCGGTGCGGCCAGTGCCGACGCGCCTGTTGCAGGATGGAGAGACTATCGAGATCGGCAAGCTCAGTTTCACGGTGCTGCACACACCGGGGCATACGCCTGGAGGGATCTGCCTGCTCGGGGACGGCGTCCTTTTCAGTGGAGACACGCTCTTTGCCGGCTCCATCGGGCGTACCGACCTGCCGGGGGGAGACTATGGGGTGCTCTTGCGCTCGCTGCGGGAGCGCATCCTGACCCTGCCTGATGAGACAGTGGTCTGCCCGGGGCATGGGCAGCGAACGACCATCGGCCGGGAGCGGCAGATGAACCCCTTCCTGGTGGGGATATAGAGGAGAGATGGAATGAGGCTGGGGGCACACATGCGCATTGCGGGAGGCTTCGGCACGGCGGTTCGCGAAGCCGTGGAAGCCGGTTGCGAGGCGCTCCAGATCTTCACCAAGAGCCCGCAGCAGTGGGCGCGACGAGAGGTCACCGAAGCGGAGGGCCAGGAGTTCCAGCGCCAGTGCGCCGAGGCGGGGATTTACCCGGTCATCGCCCACGACTCCTATTTGATCAACATGGCGTCTGCCGATGAGGCGTTGCGCCGCAAGTCGGTGGAGGGCTTCATCAGCGAGGTCTGGAGCTGCCACATGCTTGGGGTGAAGGCTCTGGTGACGCATATGGGGAGCGCCGGCAAGGAGCCGATGGACGAAGCCCTGGAGCGCCTGTGCGCCAGCCTGGACGAGGTGCTCGCCGCGACCGCCGATTCGGGGGTGGATGTCGTTCTCGAGACGACCGCCGGCCAGGGAAACAGCCTTGGGAGCCGTTTCGAGGAGTTTCCGCGAATCTTTGATCGGGTGAAGGATGATTCGCGGCTGGGCGTTTGCCTGGATACCTGCCACATCTTCGTGGCCGGCTACGATATCCGCACGCGCGAGGGCTACGAGGAGGTGATGGCGGAGTTCGACCGCCTAGTCGGGATCCATCGCCTGCGCGCGATCCACCTGAACGATGCCAAGAAGGCGCTGGGAAGCCGGGTCGACCGGCACGAGCAGATCGGCCAGGGTATGCTCGGCCTGGATGCGTTTCGGTGGGTGGTGAACGACCCGCGCCTGCAACATCTGCCTGGCATCCTGGAGACGCCGAAGCTAGATGCCGAGAAGCGGGAGATGGATCCGGTAAACCTAGCTCTCCTTCGCTCGCTGATGACGGGGCCAACATGCCCTACTTAGTCGGACTGACGGGGCCCTACACCGACCAGGCCTTCGAGGTGAAGGATGGACGCACGACCATCGGCCGGGGCCCAGCATGCAATCTGATTCTCGCCCAGGATGCCGCCGTCTCGCGCGCGCACGCGATTCTGGTGGTGTCTGGGAGCGTGGTGCAGGTACAGGATGCCGGGAGCTTGCATGGCGTGTGGGTGAACGGCAAGCGAACGGCGCAGGCGCACCTGCGCCTGGGCGACTGCGTTCAGGTGGGTGCGAGCGTTTTCCAGCTCTTGCCGGTGCCCGCGCCACCCGACCCACCGATCCGTCTGAAGGTGATCCTGCCACCGGCCACCGGCGCGCCAGGCGCTCGTGGCGCTCCGGATCGGCCGCTGCCCCTGGCGGTGGGGTGCCTGTACTACCTGGCGGCGTTGCTCTTTCCCATCCCCTTTGGCTTTATAGCCGCGTTCACCTGTCGCGCAAAGCCACATCCGGCGGACCGCCAGCTGGGCACCACCTGCCTGATCGTCTCCATCCTCTCCACGATGCTCCAGATTGGGATTAGCATCCTCCTCGTCCAGAGTCTCCTGTCCCGCTCCTACTTCTTCTGAGGCGAGCGCGGGTGAGCACCGGCCCCGCAGGCATCGCGAGGAGATCAATCCCCGCGCTGCTTCAGCCGCCAGCACAACTCGTATTCGATTCTCATCTCATACACGCCACCGGCGGCAAACCACTCGGTGTATTCTCCGATCACGCCCCACTGGCCACCTCCAGGATTGGCCGCGCGATTTCCGGCGTTCGCTTCGGCCCACAGGCACATTTCGTCCGTGCAATCCTCGGAGGAGGTTCTCATGAGGCCCGGGGGGAGCTCGCTGTGCTCCATCACCGGCGGGTTGAATCGGATCTCCTCGTAGATGCCAAACGGGAACTCCATCCACGCTCCTCTGACAGAGGCGTCCCATTGGCCTGTGACTCGTGAATGCCCCCATCCAACGTTTCCCGTGAAACAGACACAACGGACGTCGACGTTTTTCGGGAGTGTGGACAAGTCGAATTTGCAGGTGTAATCTCCCTTATATTGGTAATCGCCACCGGAGGCAAGACCCGGCGCATTTGGGAAGATTCCCTCGACGGCTCGAACAAGCAGGAGCGAAGCCTCTGGGAACTGGGCACGAAGAGCCTTCCGGAACTTCTTTCTTTCCAGGTCGCCCGTCAGGAGGATGCCGCGATTGCCTAGCCGCAAGCGAATCGTGCCGGCGTGGATGTCGAGCGCCTCGATCCGGGCCTCGCTCCACTCTGGACCGACGCCCAGTTGTGCCAGGCGCCGGCGGCGCTCGCTTTCGGGAAGCAGCTTCATGTAAACCGCTGCCACCATCTCGGGCGCGTTCCACGCTGCCGGGTCTTGCGATGACTGCATGGCGGCGGTGAACTGCTTTTGGTCCAGCACGCTTACCTGGCGTGCTCTCTCCTCGCTCTGGCGTTCCTCTATTTCCTGGCAACTGGTGTGCCCAAGCCGCGACGCCTCCTGTGCTGCCGGGGCTGTCTTGGCCGCCTGAATCGGCTCCTCGATTGCCGTTCTCTCCTTCTGCAATAGCACGAGCCTGGCGGCGAGGAAGAAAACCGCCAGCAGTATGACTCCGATCAAGGGGAGTGCGAGCATTCTTGACAGCATCTTCTGCACCTGGTACACGCAAGCACCCGCACGGGTTGTATCGTGCGGGTGCGAATGTCCACATCGTGTTTTTCGAGAGAGTGTCGCGCGGGCCATCACGATCCTGCATGGATCGCAAACGAAGAATGAGCGCGCGTTCCATCCGCGTTCATCTCGTTTATCTGCGGTATCGATGCAGGCAGGAAGTGGGCGCGATTGACCCTGGGCTGGCCGAGAACCCCCGGCGGAGCCGCGGGGGGCGCTCGCGCCGGGGCGGTGGCCGACACGCGAGCGCGGGCGGCCTGGGTCGATCCTCACGGTTGAGGCGGCTGCTGGCAGCGCGCCTGGCACGCACGGGGATCACCAGCAGTCGTAATCGAGGATGAGCCATAGCACGCAGCACCCTCCGTTCCACTCTCTTAGCTCGCCGGTGATCCCCCACGAGCCGCCACCCGGGCTGGCCGCGGGGTTGCCGGCGTTCTCCTCGACCCAGGCGCACGCCGCCTCGCCCCCATCCCACGACAGATACGGGATGGTTGGAATGTCGGTCGAACGTCAGCTTCTTGAGCCCGCTAAAGGGGAAAGTCATCCAGACTTCCCGGACGGTGGCGTCGTATACCTGGGTCTTCCAGGTTGGGCCGAGTATGATGTGCCCAACAAACTCGACGCGGCGCACGTCGATCGTGCGCGGGAGTGATGACAGGTCGAAAACGCAGCTGTAGGATCCGCCGGCGAGATAGTCGGCCTGAACCCCGCCGCCTTGATTGGTGAGTTCCTCTCGAGCGGATCGGACAATCAGCGCCGCTACTTCCGGGAACTCCCGCCGGAGCGCCCGGCGAAACTGCTTATCTCCCTCTCTGGCGGCCAGGATGCGCCGGCGCGTGCCCAGCTGAAGGCGGATGGCGGCGTTGTAGATGTCCACCGCCTCGATTCGGGCCTCGCTCCACTTCGGGCCGGCACCCAGCCGTGCGAGCCGCCGGCGCCGCTCATCATGAGGAAGCATCTTCATATAAACTGCTGCGAACGCCTCGGGCGCGTTCCACTCCGCCGGGTCGTCCGATGCTTGCACGGCAGCCAGGAACTCCTTTTGATTCAGGGAATTGACCTGGTCCTCCGCGTTCTCGCGCGGGGAATTCGCCGCTTCCTGGCAACCGGCGTTTCCAGATTCAAGAAACTTGGGCACGGTCGGGGCTGTCTTGGCCGACCGGACCGGCTCTTCTTCGGGCGTTCCCTCGCTCTTTGCCGAGGGCGCCTGCTCGCGGGCAGAGACAAAGAGTGCCAGCAGCACGCCCGCGATCAAAAGAGAGAAACCTTTGGCCTTCGCCTGCACATCCTCCTCCCATTCGATTTCCACGAGCTGGGAGCAGAGCACGCGCTTCTGGCTCCCGCCCACTGCTGTCTTCGTCCCGGTGCGACACCGTCGGCGATGAGGTACATCACCAGCGCGGTTGATCACGGTGGAACAATCGGGCATCTCGCCCCCTCCTTAGTGGTGCGGGGGTTTTCGCGCTCGCCGCGCCCGTGGACTCGGCGTCGTCACTCCTGTCTACGCGCGGGGAAAAAAGGTGCCTCTGAGAAAAGTACTCATCACGCCGAGCGGCTCGGGCTGACGCGAGGTGATCATGCTGGAGGCGTGCGCAGGTGAAAACACCTGCGCTGGTTTTGTCGCGCGGGCGGTTGCGCCGCGCTGAGAATCTCTATCATTGACGAATGGTGAAAAGCCCGTTATACTGGGTGGAGCGGGTGCCCTGCCGATAGCCGCGGTCCCGCCCCACGTGACTGCCCCGTGCAGCCTCGGATCAGTTTGCGGAGGTTTATCAATCCTTGAGTAAAACCATGCTGCTCTCCGGAAATGAGGGAATCGCGCGTGGCGCGTATGAGGCCGGCGCGCGCGTTGCCGCCGGCTATCCCGGCACGCCGAGCACCGAAATCCTGGAGACAATCGCCCGACACTACGAGACCATCTATGCCGAGTGGGCTCCGAACGAGAAGGTGGCGCTCGAAGTCGCCATCGGAGCCGCGTTCGGCGGCGCGCGGGCGCTGGCGACGATGAAGCACGTCGGCGTCAACGTCGCAGCCGACCCCCTCCTCACCGCGGCCTACACCGGCGTGAATGCCGGCCTGGTGATTGTCAGCGCGGACGACCCCGGCATGCAGAGCTCGCAGAATGAGCAGGACAACCGGCATTACGCGCGCTTTGCTAAGATTCCGATGCTCGAACCCGCGGATAGCCAGGAGGCGAAGGAGTTCACGCTCCGCGCGTTCGCGCTCAGCGAGGAGTTCGACACGCCGGTGCTCCTGCGAACCACCACCCGGGTGAACCACGGCAAGTCGGTGGTTTCCTTGGGCGAGCCGGTGGCGCCACCGGAGCGCCGCTTCGAGCGAGACGTGCAGAAGTACGTGATGATCCCCGCCTACGGGCGGGTGCGCCACGTTTTCGTAGAGGAACGCCTGCAGCGCCTGCGCCGGTTTGCCGAGACCACCGATCTCAACGTGGTTGAGATGGGCGACCTGGCGGTGGGAGTCATTACGTCCGGCATCAACTACCAGTACGTGAAGGAGGCGATGCCCGAGGCTTCTGTGCTGAAGCTGGGGCTCACCTATCCGCTTCCCGAGGAGCTAATCCGGCAGTTTGCCTCGCGCGTGAAGACGCTTTACGTCGTGGAGGATCTCGACCCGTTCCTTGAGGATCAGATCCGGGCGATGGGGATCCAGGTGATTGGCAAGGAGCGGTTCCCATCCGTGGGCGAGCTGGATCCGGTGATCGTGGCCAGGGGCCTGGGGATCGAACGCGAGCAGGCGGAGGCGCCGGCGGTCGAGGACGCGCCCGGCCGGCCTCCCGTGCTCTGCGCGGGGTGCCCGCACCGCGGCTTCTACACGGTGTTGCGCAAACTGAAGGCGATTGTCACGGGCGATATTGGTTGCTACACTCTGGGCGTGCTCCCGCCACTGACGACGATGGACACCTGCGTCTGCATGGGGGCGTCCATCGGAAACGGCATCGGGATCCGCCGCGCGCAGGCGCCGGACGACACGCGCCCCGTGGTCGCCGTGATCGGCGACTCCACGTTCATCCACTCGGGGATCACCGGGCTCATTGACGCCGTCTATAACAACACGCCGGTCACCGTCTGCATCCTCGATAACCGGACCACGGCGATGACCGGCGGGCAGGAGCATCCCGCTTCTGGCAAGACGCTGCGCGGGACCGAGGCGCCGCAACTCGATTTGCCGGGCCTTGTGCGCGCGGTGGGCGTCGAGGATGTGCTGCAGGTCGATCCGTACGACCTGGATGCCGTGGAGAAGGCGCTGCGCTATACGACTCAGTGTGGAAAGCCGGCGGTGATCATCACCACGCGGCCGTGCGTGCTGAAGCGCGGGGGCGCACGCCCGGAAGTGTTCACGGTATCGTTGGAGGAATGCACCGGCTGCCAGCTCTGCTTCCGCATCGGGTGTCCGGCGATCGAGTCGGTCCGGGATGAGAATGGGAAGCTGAAGGCGTCGATCAACCCGGCGATGTGCAACGGCTGCGGTGTCTGCTTCCAGGTGTGCCGGTCTGGGGCGATCCGGCGCCGCGAATAGGCAAGAAGCGGCATCGGCCGGGGCGCGCGGAGTGCGCGATGAGGCCGGGTGGAGATTTTGTCTCCTCCCACTGATGATTCCACCCCTGCACGCGAGTGTTGGGCTCTTGAGAGAATACGAAAGCGGCAGGAATGTCTGAAGCGGTAACAAGTATCCGATTGGCTGGCGTGGGTGGCCAGGGCATCCTGGTCGCCAGCGAGGTGCTATGCGACGTCTTGCTGGCCTGCGGGCACGACGTGAAGAAGAGTGAAATCCACGGCATGGCCCAGCGCGGGGGCACGGTGAACAGCGACGTGCGCTTTGGGAAGAAGGTTTACTCGCCGGTTATCCCGCACGGCGAGGTGGATGTGCTGGTGGCCTTCGAGCAGATGGAGGCTTTGCGCTACCTCCCTTCCGTGAAGGAGGGGGGCGTCGTCGTGATCAACGCCCAGCGTATCCTCCCCTCGGCGGTGGCATCGGGGAAGGCCGCATATCCCGAGGATGTGGTGGCGAGAGTGGCGCAGCGCGCGGGCACCGTGATCTCGTTGGATGCCCTTAGCCTCGCCAAGGACGCAGGATCGCTGCGGAGTGTGAATGTGTGCCTGTTGGGGGTGCTGTCTCGCTTTATCGCGGTGGAAGAGAGCGTGTGGGAAGCGGTGCTCACAGAGCGATTCCGCGAGAAGGGACTGGCGGCCAACCTGAAGGCATTCGCTCTGGGCCGGGCGGCCGAATGACGGAGAAGAGGATGATCTGGAACAAGGAAGCCGAATGCCAGCCACGCGAGGAGCGAGAGAAACTCCAGAGTGAACGCCTCCGGGAGACGGTGCGGCGCTGCTACGAGCATGTGCCAGCCTACCGGAAGAAGCTGGACGAAGCGGGGATCCGCCCAAGCGACATCCGCTCCATCGCCGATCTGAAATACCTCCCCTTTACCACAGCGGAAGATCTACGCGACAACTATCCCTTCGGCATGTTTGCCTGCCCGCTGAGCGAGGTGGTTCGCGTTCACTCCTCTTCGGGCACGACAGGCAAGCCCAAGGTCGTGGGCTATACCCGGAACGACGTGGAGACGTGGGCGGAGGTGATGGCGCGCACGCTCGCCTGTGGTGGCGCCGGGCCGCACGATATCATCCAGAACGCCTACGGCTACGGGATGTTCACGGGCGGCCTGGGGATCCACTACGGCGCCGAGAGGATGGGGGCGACCGTGGTGCCGATTTCCGGCGGCAACACCAAGCGGCAGGTGATGATCCTGGAGGATTTTGGGAGCACGATGCTGGCGTGCACGCCCTCCTATGCCCTGGTGATCGCCGATACCGCCGCCGAGATGGGCGTCGATCTCCATAAGCTCCCGTTGAAGTATGGCGTCTTCGGCGCGGAGCCGTGGACCGATGAGATGCGCCGGGAGATCGAGGCGCGCCTGGGGATTCGGGCAACCGACATCTATGGGCTGAGCGAGGTGATTGGCCCGGGGGTGGCGAGCGCTTGCGAAGCCCAGAACGGCCTCCATATCTTCGATGACCACTTTGTTCCGGAAGTGATTGACCCGAACACGCTGGAAGTGTTGCCCCCCGGAACGCAGGGAGAGTTGGTCTTTACCTCGCTGACGAAGGAGGCCTTCCCCATCCTTCGCTACCGAACGCGCGACATCACGCGGCTTTCTTATGAGCCGTGCGCATGTGGTCGAACACACCCGCGAATGCAGCGAGTTGCGGGGCGCACCGACGACATGCTGATCATTCGGGGCGTGAACGTCTTCCCGTCGCAGATCGAGAGCGCCCTGATGGGGATCGAGGGCACGGAGCCACACTACGTGATCGTGGTGGATCGCAGCCAGGGCCGATTGGATGAGCTGGAGGTCTGGGTTGAGGTCTCGCCAGAGCTGATCTCGGGCGAGGTGCGGCGGCTGGAGCTCTTCGAGCGAAAGGTGACGGCCGAGCTGACGAGCGTCCTCGGGCTCTCCCTGAAGGTGCGTCTGGTCGAGCCGAAGACGATTGCGCGCAGCGAGGGAAAGGCGCGCAGAATCATCGACAGGAGGGAGCTGGGCTCATGAAGGTGAACCAGATTTCGGTGTTCCTGGAGAACAAGTCGGGCAGACTGGCGGATGTCACGCGGGTACTTGCCGATCACCGGATCAACATTCGCGCGCTCTCCATCGCCGATACAATCGACTATGGTCTGTTGCGCCTCATTGTGAACGATCCCGAACAGGCGGCGAAGGTCCTCACGGATCAGGGGTTCACCGTGGCCCAGACGGAGGTCCTGGCGATCGAGATTCCGGACCGACCCGGGGGCCTGGCGGGCATCATCGATATTCTGGCATCCCAGGGGCTGAACATCGAGTACATGTACGCCTTTGTGGGGCGCTCCGGGGAGCACGCCATCGTGATCTTCCGGATTGAGCCTGTGGATAAGGCGATCAAGGCGCTCAAAGAAGGTGGGGCGAGAATCCTGACCGGCAGCGAACTGTACGCGCTGTGACCTGGATCCTCTCCACACGGTCGGTCGCACAGGTGGCTGCGCCGGCGCATGGTCTACATCGCGCATGACACCGGGCATGAGCGATGACGCGCCCTATCTCCGATGGGTGATGGGCGCGCGGGCCTAAAGCGGCGATAGGCGGTGCGGCACTCAGTCGTCTCCGCTCCGCCCTGTGCGGCCGCTGGATGAGCGAGATACGATCAGAAGGATCACCCATTCCAGGAAGCAGGCGCCGATATCGGTGCCTGCTTCCTGCTGACGGGAGTGGCCATCGAAGTAGAGAAACGAAGCGTGTGGGGGCGATAGCCGCCTCGAGCGCAACGACTCGGTGATTGCCCGGCACCGAGCCCCGCCCGACGGGCACCCTCCTCGCTGTGGCCAGCCTGAACGCGGAGGCGCAGCATCCCCTCACCGCCCGCTCAGCTGCAATTCAGATCGCTTGCGCTCCAGGGCGTGCATTGTACGCCCGGCTGAACCAGTGGGGCGCCGGGTATCTCTGGCAAGCGGTTTCCCGTGGTGTCTGGGGTCGAAGAGCGTGCCCGGCCGTGCGTGAGGCATGACAGCGGCCCGCAGCGACGAGAGAGCGGTTTGAGACGAAGCCGGGCGGGAGCGAGCATCCCGCGAGTGGGATACAAGTCCTGGGGCGCCGGCTTCGTGCATTTTGCCGTTCTACGAGGGCGGCAAGTATCTGCCGGGCGAGGATGGGTGGTGCATCAGGCGCCTGTTGGGGATTGGACCGGTCATCCTTCGGGGGAAGGGTGGAGAGTGCAATGCGCCGCGCTGACCGTGGGAAAGGCGACGCGCTTCTGATAGAGGAGTAAGAGAAAGTGCCTATCTGGAATGAGCGTTGTGAGACAATGCAGCGAGCCGATCTGGAGCAGCTGCAGCTGGAGCGGCTTCAGGCAACGGTGAACCGGGTTTATCGGAATGTGCCCTTCTACCAGCGCCGGTTTGAGGAACTGAGCGTGAAGCCGGAGGAGATCCGGTCACTGGACGACATTCGCCGGTTGCCGTTCACCACCAAGGAGGATATGCGTGCGGCATACCCTTACGAGCTGTTCGCCGTGCCGCTGCGAGAGATTGTGCGCATTCACTCCTCGTCGGGCACGACCGGGCGGGCGACGGTCGTGGGCTACACGCGCAATGACCTGCGCACCTGGTCCGAGCTCGTGGCGCGCATCATCAGCGCCGTAGGCGTGACGGACCAGGACGTGGTGCAGATCACCTTCGGTTACGGGCTGTTCACGGGTGGGTTCGGGCTGCACTATGGAGCGGAGCGCGTGGGCGCTTCCGTGATCCCGGTCTCGTCGGGCAACACCGAGCGTCAGATCCAGATCATGCGGGATTTCCGCACGACGGCGCTGGTGGGCACCCCGAGTTACGCGCTCCATATCGCCGAGGTGATGAAGGAGCGTGGCATTGATCGGTCGTCACTCTGCCTTCGAGTGGGCCTTTTCGGCGGCGAGCCCTCTTCCGAGCAGATGCGCAAGAAGCTGGAGGAGAGCCTCGATATCATGGCGACGGATAACTACGGGCTCAGCGAGGTGCTGGGTCCGGGCGTTGCCGGCGAGTGCGAGTGCCAGTGCGGGATGCACATCAACGAGGACCACTTCATCGCGGAGGTGATCGACCCGCAAACCCTGGAGCCGGTGCCCTACGGCCAGGAAGGCGAGCTGGTGCTGACGACGCTCACTAAGGAAGGCATCCCCGTGATCCGCTACCGGACGCGCGACCTCACCTCGCTCAACCCGGAGCCGTGCCGGTGTGGACGCACGAACGTGCGCATGAAGAAGGTCCTGAGCCGGACCGACGACATGCTGATCGTCCGCGGCGTGAATGTGTATCCCTCGCAGATCGAGCAGGTCCTCTTCGAGGTAGAGGGCGTGGAGCCGCACTACCAGATCGTCTTGGAGCGCCGCGCCGCGCTGGATGAGATGACGATCCTGGTAGAGGTCTCGCGCGAGCTGTTCACTGGCCAGATGAGCCGGCTGGTGGAGCTGGAGACGAAGATCCGATCCCGGATGCACTCGGTGATCGGCATCACGCCGCGCCTGAAACTGGTGGAGCCTCGGAGCCTGGAGCGTAGCCTCGGCAAGGCCCGCCGCGTGGTGGATAACCGTAAGATCTAAAGCCACAGAGGGGATGCCCAGCCCGCGTCGGAAGCGGCCGGCTTGGGGCCGGCCGTAAGCAATGCGCGGGCGGGCGTGCCCGCCCTTGCCCCGCACCCCAATGGATCGGGGCCGTGCCCCTCCCCGTTCGGATTCTCGAGTACCTCCTGCGGGTGCCGGGGATGGGGGCGGCTAGCCTGGCGGATGTGGCCATCTCGGTCGCGAGCGGCGCAAGAGGCGGCGCTGACTGCGGGCAGGAGTTCTGTGCCGGGATGGTGAATGCTCACCCCAGGGTCCATCATCGGTGGATAGCATGGTTCTCCTCGTCTCTTCCAAAGCCTCGATTAACGACCCCCAGATGTGAAGGGGATAACCTGCGTTGCTTGCTTCCCCTCGTGCCTGGTGAAGAGGAAAGGGCGACCCTCCGGAATGGACTCTAAGCGGGCGTGTGTGGCACTCTGGGATGCGACGGCAGCGCGAGTGCATGGTATGGCCCACGGGGAAAGGTGAGGATCTGTTGTTTAAGCTGCTGATTGTCGTGGTTTATGTGGCGCTGATGCTTGGCATCGGCTACTACTGTATGCGCAGGACGCGCACCGTGAGCGATTTCTTCCTGGCGGGGCGCAATCTGGGACCATGGATGTCGGCCTTCGCCTATGGCACCAGCTATTTCTCCGCGGTCCTGTTCGTGGGCTACGCGGGGAGATTGGGGTGGGGCTTCGGCCTGAACGCGCTCTGGATCGCCGCCGGAAACGTTCTTTTCGGGAGCATCCTGGCGTGGTGGATCTTCGCGGGGCCCACGCGACGCATGACGGCACGCCTCGATGCGCTCACCATGCCCGAGTTCCTGGGCGCCCGGTTCGGGTCGCCCTTCCTGAAGTTTGCCTCAGCGCTTGTTATTTTCGTCTTCCTGGTGCCCTACTCCGCGTCAGTCTATCAGGGACTGTCACTTCTCTTCGAAAAAAACCTGGGGATCCCATATGGGCTCGCCGTTGGCTTTCTGGCGTTCCTAACCGGGGTGTACCTGGTGATGGGGGGGTATCTGGCGCTTGCGGTCACCGACTTCCTCCGAGGGATTATCGAGCTGGCGGGTGTCGTGGTGATGGTGCTCTTCCTGGTACACCTCGGCGGCGGGATGAGCGCGGCGGTGAGCACGCTTTCGAAACCGGAGATGGCACCGGCGCTGAGCGCGCCAGGGCCCTTCCCCGGCTGGGTGGTGCTGTGGTCGCTGGTGTTCGTGACGAGCTTCGGGCCGTGGGGCCTTCCGCAGATGGTGCAGAAGTTCTACTCGATCAAGAGCGAGGCGGATGTGAAGCGGGCGATGGTCGTGGCATCGGCGTTCGCGCTCGTCCTCTCGTTTGGTGCCTACTTCACCGGGGCGCTCACGCACCTGTTCTACTATGCGCCGGTGGAGGGCGTGCCGGCGCCCGCCGGGATGACTCCGGTGCCGGCCAATCTTGATGACCTGATGCCGCACTTCCTCACGCACTACGTGCCGGCATGGGTGTCGATGGTGATCCTTCTCCTGGTCTTCTCCGCATCGATGTCGAGCCTCTCCTCGCTCGTCCTGGTCTCGAGCTCGGCGATTGCTGTGGACCTGTATGCGGGGTTGCGCAAGGACGCGTCGAAGGAGAGCGTCATGCTCCTGATGCGCGTGCTATGCGGAGTGTTCGTGGCGATCTCGCTGCTGATGGCGCTGAAGAAGGTCGATTTCATCGTCAACCTGATGGTGATCTCGTGGGGCGCGCTCGCGGGCGCGTTTCTGGCGCCGTATTGCTTCGGACTGTTCTGGAAGCGCACCTCCAAGGCTGGGGCGATTGCCGGGATGTTGTCGGGCCTGGCGACGATGGTCCTGATCTACGCGAAGTATGGTGGGGTGGGCGTGCCCGTGGCCGGCGCGGCGGGGATGGTGGTCCCGGTGATTGTCGTGCCGTTGGTCAGCCTGCTGACGCCGCCTCCGGATCGGGAGATCCTCGACCGGGCGTTTGGGGAGGCTGTCGAGCCGACGGCGCCCGAGCCGGAGATGGTCGAAGTGTAGCCGCGCGCAGGCTTGCGACTGCGGGCAGGGATGCGGGGTCAGAAAGCCCCCTCCCTGCCCTTCGTGTTTGTAGGGCCTCGCGCGTTTCACGTGAAACGTTGGCGAGGGCCGCGTCACCGGGTGATCGTCGGTGGCATTCGGAGTCATACCGGGGGGCTGCTTGAGGGGTGTCTGTTGCCGACCGGCGGTCGCTCCCCTTCCCTGGGGTCAGCCCGGGTTTGAATGTCCGGGATAGGGCCGGAGTCTGGGCGAATTGCCGGGCAGGCATCGGCACGACAGATCAGGGGGCGAAGATAGAGGGGGATGCGTGTGCATCGGGGATCGCGCCGCCCGACCGGGCGTGTATGCTCCCCCGGTGGCTTCCTGCCTCTGGCCGGCGCGCGGCCGAGAGGTGGGGAGAGGACCTGGGGACAGGAAGGCAGGCCTGGGCCCGACTGGGATCCGACATAAGGAATCCGAAGCCTCGGAGGCAGGGCGCAACCCGGCGCGCGGCGATAAATCACCGCGCTGCTTGCGAGCGAAGCCCTGCCGGGCTGGGTTGGGGATACTCCCTGATGCCTCAAGACGGCGGTGGCTGGGAGGGGAAGCACCGAAGGAGCTTTGCCGGAAAGCAGCGCGGAGCTTCGAGCTCCGCGCGTGCGGGCGGCCTTCTCCTCATTTCGGAATCCCAGGGGGCGCGCGCTCGAGGTTGACAAGGGAGCGAGCGGGCGGTAAAATGAGGGGCAGGAACGCGGCGCCACTGGCGCTGCCCTCGCGCTCTTGGGGCGTTTCACGTGAAACCGCCCCGTGGACGGAATATGCCACGAGTTATCGCCGTAGTCAACCAGAAGGGCGGGGTCGGCAAGACCACCACCGCCGTCAATCTTTCCGCATGCCTTGCATCCCAGTCACGGCGTGTCCTCCTCATCGACAGTGACCCGCAGGGAAACGCTACCAGCGGGCTCGGCGTGGGGAAGGCGCACCTCCGTCAATGCATCTACGATATCCTGATTAATGACGCGGCTATCACCGACGTGGTGTTGCACACCGAGGTGGAGAACCTGGATCTTGTGCCGGCGACGATCAACCTCGCGGGCGCGGAGATCGAGTTGGTCGCTGAGATGTCGCGCGAGGTGCGTCTTCGCAACGCGCTTGAGGCGGTCCTGGATGACTACGACTACATTCTGATCGACTCCCCGCCCTCGCTTGGCCTGATCACGCTCAATGTGCTCGCCGCGGCGCGATCCGTGCTCATCCCGATCCAGTGCGAGTACTACGCGCTCGAGGGGATCACCCAGCTCATGAACACGGTGCAGATGGTTCGGAAGCACCTGAACAAGAGCCTGGCGCTCCTCGGCGTCGTCCTGACCATGCACGACTTCCGCACCCGAATCTCCAACGAGGTGATCCGCGAGGTGCGGGGCTACTTCAAGGGGAGCGTCTTCCAGACGATCATCCCCCGGAACGTCAAGCTGAGCGAGGCGCCCAGCCACGGCCAGCCGATCCATATCTACGACCCCAAGTCTCGTGGGGCCGAAGCGTACGCGCAGCTCGCCACGGAGGTAATGCGAATTGCAGAAGAGAGCTCTCGGTAAAGGCCTGGATGCCCTATTCCACAGCAACCCTCCCGAGGCGGAGATGGCTCAGGGGAGCGTGTCTATGGTGCCGACTGCCAGCATACGGGCAAATCCATATCAGCCTCGCGGCGAGATGGACCCGGAGCGCCTGGCAGAACTGGCGGAGTCGATCCGCGCCCATGGCGTTCTGCAGCCGCTTGTCGTGCGCCCGCACAAAGAGGGCTACGAGCTCGTGGCCGGCGAGCGTCGCTTCCGGGCATCGCAGGCTGCTGGTCTGGAAGAGGTGCCGGTCATCATCCGCGAGTGCACCAACCGGGAGATGCTCGAGCTGGCGCTCATCGAGAATATCCAGCGCGAGGATATCAATCCCATCGATGCCGCCATCGCCTTTCGCCGGCTGATCGATGAGTTCGGGCTCACCCAGGAGGAAGTCGCGGCTCGCGTGGGCAAATCACGTCCAGCGGTGGCCAACACCCTCCGCCTCCTTAACCTCCCGCCCGCTATCCGGCAGCGGGTGGCTTCTGGCGAGCTCTCCGAAGGCCACGCACGCGCCCTCCTGAGCCTCGAGTCCTCACCGGATGCACAACTTGCCCTCGCCGACCGCATCGTCGCGGAGCACCTCACCGTGCGCGACACCGAGAAGCTGGTCCGGCAGTGTGCGGAGCAGAAGCGACCTGCCGAGAGCACGACTCCCGCCCCAACCCCGCGGGATCCCTACCTCACGAAGATTGAGGAGCATCTCCAGCGCTACTTCGGCACCCGCGTCTCCATCTCGCGCAACGGCGAGCGGGGTGCGATTCGCATCGATTTCTACGACCAGGAGCAGTTCGAGCGAATCCTGGAGCTCCTCACCACGACGTAACGCCTCGACTACCCACGGTTTCAGGGGCCGCCCCTGGTGCGCGATGAGACCGGGCATCGCTTCGTGCCCGGTCGCGTTGGCGTGCTTCCTCGCGTCTGGCGGCCAGCCGGCACCCGATAATCCACCCTGCCTGCTGGTCACACGGCCGAAAGTGATCGTGGTCTTGTGGGCTGGGCCTCGGCACGGATCCCCTGCTCCGCCAGGAGTACGAACACTCCTGCCGGGAGAGTGGCGCGGCACGGTGGCGAGCTCGTTCCCCGTCCTGTAGGTCGAACCGAGTGCTTACCGCTGGCCACTCCGCGAAGAGGATATGCCCCCGTGCCGCCGGTCGCTTGCAGGTGCACCGCCTGGCGCCTGAAACCGACCGCCATCCACGCCCCCCAATCTGGCCCGGAACCTGCTCCGAAGAGCTGCATGACAGGGGGGGCTTCTGGCATGGACCTGGCCCGCATCCGCTTGCGCGACCTATCCTGTCAGAGACCCCTCGCCCGCCGCGGTACCCAGCAATGAGCGCCCGGCGGCAGGAGTGAGGCGAAAGGAGAAGGCTCGATGCAGATCAACACCCGAACACTAGCCTCGAGGCGTCTCGCGCGCGTGCTGGCGCTTGGGGCGGCGGTGCTGTGGGCGGCCGGCTGCGGCGGTGCGCTCGACTCAGTCGACGGCACCGGTACGCCCCCACCCCCCGGCGGCACGGAGCTCCGGGCCACGCTTCGAGGAACCCAGGAAGTGCCCGCCGTACAGACCCTGGGCAGTGGGTCGGCCAGCGCGATTCTGAGCGCCGACCAGTCTACCCTCACGGTCACCCTGCAAACCCAGGGCTTGACCAATGTTCAGTTGGCCCATATTCATGTGGCGCCGGTGGGACAGAACGGTCCCATCATTCTGCCCCTGTACGACGCGGCGACTGATGGCGCGTTTCCCGCGACCCTCAGCCGCGTGCTGACAGCGGCAGACCTCCAGCCTCAGCCGGCAGCGGGCGTGACCACGTTTGCCGATGCGGTGCAGGCGATCCTGAATGGCCGAACCTACATCAACGTGCACACCCAGCAGAATCCTGGCGGCGAGATCCGCGGGCAGTTGGGACCCGTCTCGCTACGCGCCGTACTGTCTGGCGATAACGAAGTGCCCCCGGTTATCACCACCGCGACGGGCAACGCGGATATCGTGCTCAATGGCTTGCAGTCGCAAGTGCAGGTGGTCTTGACGACGTCCGGGCTCCAGAATGTGGTCGCGGCGCATATCCATGTTGGCGCGGCTGGCGAGGAAGGCGGGATCATCCTGCCGCTCTACGACGCCAGCATCGACGGGGTGTTTCCCGCGGTTCTCACCCGAGTGGTCACAGCGGCCGATCTCCAGGCGCAGCCCACGGGCGGGATCGTCAACTTCGACGACGCGATCAACGCCATCCTGAGCGGGAACACGTATGTGAACGTGCATACCCAGCAGAACCCTGATGGCGAGATCCGCGGGCAAATCACGCCGTAAGGCTATTCTTGAGGGGAGGGCCACCGGAGGATGCACCCCCCTCCCCTCCCACTAGATCCCCACATATGCGGGCGCTCGTCATGCACCCCCGCGATATGTAGTATTAATATAGAGGAAAAGAATCAGCCGGCCGGCGCGGAGGTGCGAGCCCGTGGGGTGCATGGATGCCCAGACCGGACCAGCGCAGGCTCACGCTGGCACCCCGGAGAAAGAGCCGCCGGATTACTTGGAGCAACGGCGCGCTCTCTGGCGGCGCTCGAACAACTCCACGAGGCTGCGCCTGTGTGTTCGCCGGCGCTGGAAGGGGGCACGCATTCGAATCGAGCGCGCGTTTAGGCCAGCAGCCTCTAGGGCGCGGTCCCACCTCTCGAAATGTCGGACCGCGGCCGCGAAGAGGGTGATATAGCTGGCCTGCGCCTCCTTCGAGTTGAGGCGGACTCCCTGGGCGGCGAGCTCCCGCAGCCCGGCGACGATCCGGGCCTCATCCCAACGCCGGTAGCGGCGGATCGCGTCGTAATCGAGGCCGGCCGCCTCGATAGCGGCTTGCCAGCTTCCAAAGCCCCGAGGCTTTGTAGCCGCGGCAGCGAGTTGGGGATCCACTTTCTCACTGACGTTGCGCCAGCTCAGATCTGCGTTCTGCTGGTGCAGTTCGATGATTCGGGCGATGATTCGTGCCCGAGTCCAGGATCGGTATTTCCGAATCTGATCGTACGAAAGGCCCGCATACTCCACGGCACTCCGCCAAGACCCAAAGTGGCGCGTCGCCGCTCGGAGGAGCGAGGGTTGCGTCTCAGCCATGCTGCTGTAGTTGAGTTCCCCGCCAGACGCGTACAACTGCAGGATCTCCATCGCGATGTCATCTCTGGTCCACCGGCGCATGTCACCCGCCTTTTCCGCACAAAGCAGAGACAGACAGCAAACGTTGAGGCTTACGAATGCGGTGCGCAATTATAGCACAGCACACGCTTTGGTGTAAAGGCCCAGGATCCGCCTCTGGGGGCATGTCTGGCTCTCGCTCCCGAAGCCAGGAAGCACAGGGGTCCGTATTGGGCAGGCCTTCGAGGCTCTCCAGGAGCGCGATGCGGTCGCTTTCCTTCCCTGTGCCTGGTGTGGGGCGGGCGGACAGAGAGGGGGCTGGGGGTAGGAGATCCGGAGGCGCCCCCACCTCCCCATCCGCGTTCGTGCCCTTCATCCGCGGTATCAGCCCCGGCGTGTACCCGCCGGAAGCGCTCGATGCCCTCCCGTGAGAAGAGATTCCAAGCGAATGTGCTCTTTCTGCAAGGATCTCTTGTTGACAAATACTCTCACGCGTGTTATACTCTGCACTCGGGCATTCGTGAAGTGTCAACACGGAGTATGCCTGCCAAACAGAGCAACCAACGCGCCCACGTGCCCTTGTGACGCGTGACGCGCTTTCGATAGTGTCCGCGCTGGCGGGCACGTCGTGATAGGGGGCTGGAATACAGGAAGAGTCGGTTTCCCTACAGCGGTAACGTCGGACGATCCGCCACCACGTGACGTGGAACGCCAGCCCCTCCCATGCCCGAGGGGTTTTTTCGTGCCGCCTCTTGCGCGTGATTGATGGACGGTTGAGGGGCGCACCAAGAGAGCAGCTTCAGGACGCAAAAGGTTGGCCAACCGATAGCGTTCCGAGGAAAGCCGCGCCAGGTTCGCGAGCCCGGCGCGTTCAGGAAGAAACTAGAAGCACCTGAGGGAGAAGAGAAGTTCATGCCAACGATCAGCCAGCTCGTACGGAAAGGGCGACGCAAGGTTCAGCCAACGTCCAAGTCGCCCGCGCTTAAGGGCGATCCCCAGCGCCGCGGTGTGTGCCTGAGCGTGAAGACGCAGTCGCCCAAGAAGCCGAACTCGGCCCTGCGCAAGATCGCCCGCGTGCGCCTGACCAACGGCGTCGAGGTGACGGCCTATATCCCCGGCATCGGGCATAACCTGCAGGAGCACTCGGTGGTGCTCGTTCGCGGGGGCCGCGTCAGGGACCTTCCGGGCGTCCGCTACCACATCGTGCGGGGCACGCTGGATGCTGCCGGCACCCGCGACCGAAAGCAAGGCCGCTCGAAGTACGGAACGAAGAAGCCCAAGTAATAGAGAGAGCGCAGTGCGTGAGGCGCAACGGCCCCGCAAGCGCGAGTGCTGCCTGCCCCGGCCGGGAGACCGCGGGCCGGCCCCATCGCGCGCCGTGCGCCACAATACGCGCTGCGAGCCACGTTTGAGGAGGAACGAATGCCCAGAAAAGGTCCTGCGCCCAGGCGCGAAATCCTTCCAGATCCGGTCTACCACAACGTGCTGGTAGCGCGCTTCATCAACCGCCTCTTTATTGATGGCAAGAAGAGCGTTGGCGAGCGCATCTTCTATGGCGCGCTTGATCAGATCCGCGACCGCAGTGGGAAGGATCCCGTGGAGGTCTTCGAGCAGGCCGTCCGCAATACGATGCCGGCGGTCGAGGTAAAGTCGCGCCGTGTTGGTGGATCAACCTATCAGGTACCGGTGGAGGTGCGACCTGCGCGCCGCGAGACGCTCGCGATCCGTTGGCTGATCACGAACGCCCGGCGGCGAGGCGGCCGGACCATGGTCGATAAGCTTGCGAGTGAGCTGCTGGATGCTGCTCAGGGCCAGGGTGCCTCGGTGAAGAAGCGCGAAGACACGCACCGCATGGCCGAGGCCAACAAGGCGTTTGCTCACTATCGTTGGTAGGTTCGGGATGTGGCCGGATGATCGTCGGGGCGCCAGGAGGAGTGCCCGCGAGTGCGGGCGCTGGCGTGCCGGACGCGGCAGCGATCTTGCTGCCTGCCGCCGGCGCTTGCCGCTGCCTCTGTCACGCTGGCACACCGCTGCGTGCGCGTTCGCCCTTGCTGCACTGCTGTGCACTGGTGGAGCATCCGAGTAGCGGGCCCGGAATGAAGGTGGGGAGTTGGTAATGGCACGGGAGTTTCCGCTCGAGAAAACCAGGAATATTGGCATAGCGGCGCATATCGATGCAGGGAAGACGACGACGACCGAGCGCATCCTCTTCTACACGGGGCGCGTTCATCGCATCGGTGAGGTGGATGAAGGCGCCGCAACGATGGACTGGATGGTCCAGGAGCAGGAGCGCGGTATTACGATCACTTCCGCCGCGACAACCTGTCACTGGCGTGACCATCGCATCAACATCATCGATACGCCCGGACACGTCGACTTCACCGTCGAGGTCGAGCGCAGCCTGCGCGTTCTCGATGGCGTTGTCGCGGTCTTCTGCGCCGTCGGAGGGGTTCAGCCACAGTCGGAGACCGTCTGGCGCCAGGCCAATCGCTACAATGTGCCCCGGATCGCGTTCGTCAACAAGATGGACCGCACCGGCGCCGACTTCTTCAATGTGGTGGAGCGCATGCGCGAGCGCCTCGGGGCGAACGCCGTTCCGGTGCAGATTCCAATCGGGGCCGAGGGCGATTTCCGTGGCGTCGTCGACCTGATTGAGATGCGCGCGATTGTCTACCTCGACGAGCTGGGCACCGAGAGCGAACAGACCGAGGTTCCGGACGCACTTCGGCCCCTGGCAGAAGAGTGGCGCCAGAAGATGATCGAGGCGATCGCGGACGCCGATGACGTCGTCATGGAGAAGTATCTCGAGGGAGAGGAGATCACCACCGAAGAGATTCGGCGCGCCCTCCGCAAGGGAACGCTGGACAATCTGCTTGTGCCCGTGCTCACCGGGTCGGCGTTCAAGAACAAGGGCGTGCAGCCCCTGCTCGATGCGGTGGTCGATTATCTCCCCTCCCCCATCGACGTCGCGGCGGTTACCGGCACCGATCCCAAGACGGATCAGCCCATTGCTCGGAAGCCGGATGACGACGAGCCGTTCACGGCGCTTGCTTTCAAGATCATGGCGGATCCGTATGTGGGCCGACTCACCTTCTTCCGCGTCTATTCGGGCGTCATGAAGAAGGGGTCGTATGTCTACAACGCCAACCGCGGCCGGCGCGAGCGCCTGGGGCGTATCCTCCGGATGCACGCCAACCACCGCGAGGATGTGGATGCCGTGTCGTCTGGCGATATCGCGGCTGCCGTCGGCTTGGGTGATACCGCCACGGGCGATACGCTCTGCACCGAGGATGCCCCCATCCTGCTGGAGGCGATCCAGTTCCCAGAGCCGGTGATCCATATCGCCATTGAGCCCAAGACAAAGGCCGACCAGGATAAGATGGCGGTGGCGCTGGAGCGGCTTACGAACGAGGATCCCACGCTCAAAACGCGCACCGATACGGAGACGGGGCAAACGGTCGTCTCGGGGATGGGCGAGCTCCATCTGGAGATTATCCGCGACCGCCTGCTGCGCGAGTTCAAGGTGGACGCGAACGTAGGCAAGCCGCAGGTGGCCTACAAAGAGGCCATCCGGAAGAAGGTCCAGGCCGAGGGTCGCTATGTGCGCCAAACCGGTGGTCGCGGCCAATACGGGCACGTCTGGCTGGAGCTGGAGCCGATGGAGCCCGGGAGCGGCTTCGAGTTCGTGAATAAGATCGTGGGTGGCGTGGTCCCGAAGGAGTACATCCCGGCGGTTGAGGCGGGCGTGAAGGAAGCTCTCGAGACAGGCGTGACGGCGGGCTATCCCGTGATCGACGTGCGCGCCACCCTCTACGACGGCTCCTACCA
>Ga0116167_1000863_pt1 | contig 29086 bp, 21 predicted proteins | sample AD_JPNMR3_MetaG_FD_89794 | JGI IMG/M metagenome (GOLD analysis project Ga0116167, IMG submission 89794) | Active sludge microbial communities of municipal wastewater-treating anaerobic digesters from Japan - AD_JPNMR3_MetaG | ecosystem: Engineered > Bioreactor > Anaerobic > Digestate | place...
GAGCCAATTGAAAAATTAGTGCGATACACTGTGCCGATAATTGTGGATACTGCTTTGCAAGAGCCCTCACTTGTGCCAATGGATGAACAAGTTACAAGTGTTACTAACGATTTACCTCCATCCGACCTTATTTCGGCGCAAACACCTGCAAAACGGGAAATTATTGAGGAAGATGACCCCGGAGTTGTGGTTGTAGAAGAAAATGCTGTATTTCAGGGAGGCGACATTAATACTTTTCGTATCTGGGTTCAGCAGAACATAATTTATCCACAAATAGCACTTGAAATTGGGCTTACAGGGAAAGTCATTGTACAGTTTGCTGTAAACTCAAAGGGGCAGGTTGTAGATGTAAGGGTTCTCCGTGGTGTTCATCCCGAGCTTGATAAGGAGGTGGTACGTTGTATTTTAAGTTCGCCACGTTGGTTACCTGCCAAACAAGGAGGAAAGCCTGTCAAACAGTTATTCGTAATACCCATAGTTTTTACAATACAATAATCATGGAACAGGATAGCCTGAAGAGACCTTTGGGTTATCCTGTTGAGTCTCGTGCCTATGATAGAAATCGTGGGGAAAGTCCATTTATAAACCAGGCAATTAGCATTACAATGGCCGTAGCAATGTATCGAAAAAAAAGTAAAAATCCATGTGGAATAAGTATGTAGAGCCATCCAAAGAAAATCCTTAGAATTAGGATTCCCCGGCTCAGTTTCTCAGGATAGGGTATTTCCAACTCAATGGCTTCGTCTTTTTTATTTATTCCAAAAGGCGGATAGCCATCGCTTAAATTGTATAAACGAGCATTCAAGCGGGTGTTCCAGTGGTACAGACCTACCTGATATTCGAAAAATTTCCGGGGATAGCGCCCAGTAAATAATACAGCCCAAAATGCGAGGAAGCATAAAATTACCCCCCATAAGCTAGCAAAAAATAAAAGAAAACCATGGGGAATGGCAATGTATAGCCAGCCTAAAAAGGTTCGGAGGATTAACTCCCCTCGGGAGTATCGTTCCTGATGTTTGATGTTAAAAGTCATAAACATAGATTTATTGGTGAATATTTATAAAGTTATAAACATTTTTACGGCAGTTGCAACATCTTTTCGCAAAACTTGTTTTTAGATTATTAATTCGTATTTTTGCGACATACGAATAAAAGGATTTGGATAAAACTTACCAGTTAGTAACATAAGAATTATTATGCTACCTATGAATGATTTTACATGCATGTCAACTATGGTGCCCAGAATAGAGGTTGTTTTATTCGGTATTGCTTGCTTTCTGACTTATGTTAAAAGTATTAATTAAATATTGTTTTATGAAGAAAACTGAAATTTTTTCAAATGATTTACAGGATATATCGAATTTTGCACGGGTGTTGTCTCATCCTGCCCGGCTATCCATATTGCAGTATCTGGCTAATTGCAAATCTTGTATATCGGGCGACATAGCCGATCAGCTACCCTTAAGCAGAAGTACTGTTTCGCAACATCTTGCAGAGCTGAAGACATTGGGGCTTATTCAGGGTACCATTGAGGGACTAAACGTCAACTACTGCTTAAATATTCAAATCATCAGAAAATATGCTGCCATGATGGAAGAGTTTCTCTCTCAATTAATACAGACGGATATAAATTGTAACACGCAAAGTCAATGAATAGATAGGGTCTTATTATAAAATTGTTTACAGATAAGCGTAAATTGAAGAAATGAAATGATAAATTAATAAAAAACTTATGGTTAAAGTATTAATTCTTTGTACTGGTAATAGTTGTAGAAGCCAGATGGCACATGGTTTTTTGCAATCATTTGATGCGAATCTTTGGGTTCGGTCGGCAGGAACTGAGCCGGCTTCAAGGGTCAATCCTCGTGCAGTGGCTGTAATGAAGGAAGTGGGTATCGATATCAGCCATCATGTACCAACCCACGTCGATACTTATTTGCAAGAAGAATGGGACTATGTTATTACTGTTTGTGACCATGCTAACGAAACCTGTCCAGCTTTTCTTGGCAAGGTAAAACAGCGACTTCACATTGGATTTGAGGATCCTTCGAATGCTGTAGGTACTGAAGAATACATCATGAGTGAGTTTCGTCGTATCCGAGATCAGATTAAAGAACAATTCTGGAATTTTTATGTAAATAACCTTCGCAAATAAAGCATAACAACTATGAGCACAACAAAAAAACTTTCGTTTTTCGATCGCTACCTTACCCTCTGGATTTTTCTGGTTATGTTTTTGGGTATTGGAGCAGGGTATTTTTTTTCTAATATTGCCCAATTCTGGGATTCATTGAGCGTGGGAACCACTAACATCCCCATTGCTATTGGGCTTATCCTGATGATGTATCCACCGTTGGCAAAGGTTAAATATGAAAAGCTACCCCTGGTTTTTCGAAACATAAAACTACTTCTTTTTTCATTAACGCAGAACTGGATTGTAGGACCGCTGGTAATGTTTCTGCTGGCTATCCTATTCTTACACTCCCATCCGGGTTTGATGATAGGGGTAATACTGGTTGGACTGGCGCGTTGTATTGCGATGGTATTGGTTTGGAACGATTTGGCCAAAGGTGACCCTGAACTGGCCGCTGGTTTGGTAGCGTTTAATGCTCTTTTTCAGGTGTTTTTATATTCGGTGTATGCCTACATTTTTATAACCTTCTTACCGCCCCTGTTTGGGCTGAAAGGAACTATAGTGCAAGTGTCGATAGGAGAAATAGCACAAACTGTACTAATTTACCTTGGAATACCCTTCTTTGCAGGTCTTCTCTCTAATATATTGCTGCGTAAATATCTTGGCAATGAATGGTACTATCAACGATTTATTCCGTTGGCAAGCTGGCTTACCCCTATTGCTTTGCTTTTTACTATTTTCGTCATGTTTTCGCTCAAAGGCGACAAGATTGTAGAGTTGCCCCTCGACGTATTGCGGGTAGCAATTCCATACACATTTTATTTCGCTTTTATGTTTTTTATTACTTTTTTTATTTCACGTTGGTTGGGGGAAAGCTATGAAAAATCAACCACCCTTGCATTTACCGCTGGCAGTAACGATTTTGAGCTGGCTATTGCCGTAGCCGTTGCTGTATTTGGTATTAATTCTCAAGTAGCTTTTGCTACTGTAATTGGTCCATTGGTTGAAGTTCCTGTGCTCATTCTGTTGGTGAATGTTGCTTTGAGATTCAAGAATGTATTTACCTGGAAATTAAACAGTTGAAAATACAACAGTAACCTATGTGGTAAAAACATAGAATTATAATTTCTAATGATAGAAAAAAGTTGAATACTGATGACACAAGCATGTATGGCAGTATTCACAAATGAAGTACGAAACGAGCATAGCAGTATTCACAAACAAGTATGAATAATTACTTATACTTGCTTGATTTTAGAGCACAAAACATATTACATACGAGTTCCATCCGGCCTTTTAAGAAATATTTTTATATTCGGATGAGTATAAATTTGATGCAAGGCAATAGATTTGTATTAAACTATTTACCTTTGTAGAAAATATAGGGCAGATGAAACGAGCATGTATGGCAGTATTCACAAACGAGAATTAAAATAATTTTTCATACCTGCTTGATTTTAGGCACAAAACATATTACATGCGAGTTCCATCCGACCGCTAAAAAAAGTTAAAAATATTTTCGGATGAAACGAGCATGTATGGCAGTATTCACAAACGAGAATTAAAATAATTTTTCATACCTGCTTGATTTTAGGCACAAAACATATTACATGCGAGTTCCATCCGACCACTATAAAAAATTAAAAAATATTTACGGATGAAACCTTCATGATTGAGCTTAAGCACAAACACACAATGAATAAAATGGGGAATATTATCCATACAACGAAATGGAAAAACTGTTTAAATAATTAATATTCAACATATTAAGTAATTTTATTCGGATGAAACCTTCATGATTGTGCTCAAGCACAAACACACAATGAATAAAATGGGGAATATTATCCCTATAATGAAATAGAAAAATGGATTAAATAATTAATATTCAACATATTAAATAATTTTATTCGGATGAAAAAGCATTATAACCTCATCGTTCATGGGCGAGTCCAGGGAGTAGGCTTTAGATATCATGCAAGGGCTCGAGCTTTTCATCTAGGCATTCAGGGCATTATACGGAACCTGGATGATGGGAGCGTGTATATTGAGGCTGAAGGTGATCCAGATTCACTTCAGGCATTTATTGATTGGTGTAAGGAGGGGCCACCCCACGCCCAGGTGACGCATGTGGAGGTAACCGCAGGGGCGCTAAAAAATTATGATACTTTTGAGATTGTACGATGATAGTTTAGCAGTCGCTCAAAATATAATGCGCAAACAATTTTTCATATAATTATTAACAGGCTTTTTGGCTTCGATTTTCTGTGTAACTTTGCAAGTATTAAATTTTTAATAATGGAACGTGATCAGTTGTTGTTTGACCTAATTGAAAAGGAACATTTGCGCCAATTGCATGGCATAGAGTTGATTGCCTCTGAGAATTTTGTGAGCGACCAGGTGATGCAAGCCATGGGTTCGTGTTTAACGAACAAGTATGCTGAAGGCTATGTTGGGCGGCGATACTATGGTGGTTGTCAGTTTATCGATGAAGTTGAAGGATTAGCCATTGAGCGTGCCAAAAAGCTGTTTAATGCCGAATACGTGAATGTACAACCCCATTCAGGAGCGCAGGCCAATGCAGCGGTGATGTTTGCCGTGCTAAAACCCGGAGATGTAATTTTAGGGTTGAATCTTTCGCATGGCGGTCACTTGACTCATGGTTCGCCAGTTAATTATTCGGGAATACTTTACAAGGCAGTGGCTTATAATCTTAATCCAGAGACCGAGCGTATTGATTATGATCAGATGGCCCAACTGGCCAGGGAACATCGTCCTAAATTGATTATCGCTGGTGCTTCAGCTTACTCGCGCGATTGGGATTATGCCCGCATGCGTCAGATTGCCGATGAGGTGGGTGCTCTGCTAATGGCCGATATTTCACACCCAGCCGGATTAATTGCGGCAGGTTTTCTCAATCATCCTTTTCCCCATTGTCATATTGTGACCACTACTACCCATAAAACGTTGCGAGGACCTCGTGGGGGTATGATTCTTTTGGGTAAGGACTTTGAAAATCCCTGGGGATATACAACGCCCAAAGGCGAAGTGAAAATGATGTCGGCATTGCTTGATTCGGCTGTGTTCCCGGGTATTCAGGGGGGACCACTCGAACACGTGATTGCTGCTAAGGCAGTAGCTTTTGGTGAAGCTCTTTCCGATTCTTACAAAGATTATATTCAGCAGGTCATAAAAAATGCTCAGACTATGGCTGAAGCTTTTATAGCCAAGGGTTATAAGGTAGTTTCGGGGGGTACCGATAATCATTCAATGCTCATAGATTTACGAACCAAATATCCCGATATCTCTGGAAAACAGGCTGAAAATGCCCTGGTTAAAGCCGATATTACGCTTAACAAAAACATGGTTCCTTTTGACACTCGTTCTCCTATGCAGGCTTCGGGTTTTCGGGTAGGAACACCGGCTATTACCACACGGGGAGTTAAGGAAGATCTTATTCCTGTTATCGTTGATTTCATTGATGAAGTATTGAAAAATATCGACAATGATAGCGTAATTCAACGTGTTCGGGGTAAGGTAAATGATATGATGAGTAAATTTCCCCTGTTTGCTTATTAAAATTTTCGGATTACGATATTTTAATTCTAACAATAGCCAGGCAATAGAGGAGGAAAAGCATCCCCTCTATTGTTTTTTTATTTTTATTCGGTAGACAGTTAAGTACAGGGTGCTGAATAAGGCGGAGGAATAGCAAATTTAGAAATTTGACAAGCTTTTTGTTTTCATTTCTCAAGATGATAGGCAATGTTTCTATACCTTTGTTTTTATCGATTTTATAATCGTAAATATCGTCGATAAGCTGAAAAAAAGCACCAGCACGAGCAATGAAATCATTTTGATATTCATTAATTTCAAGATTGGCACAGATGGCATATAATTGCAGGGCTTTCGATCCTTTTTCTATTTTTTTATAAGGCGATGAAGGAACGGTCTCTATCTCAACGATGTTTTGTAATTTTTGATGGAAAGCATATTGATCTTTCACCCCAACCATCAGGGTATGATATGCTTTTGAAAATAGATTGATTTTGGGATCTGAAAGTTTAACTGGTAGCTTTTTGATGACTGCTAAATACTGATTCAGATTATTTGATTCAATGGCATCGTCGAAGAGAGGAGTTAAAACGCCAGCCAGTAACAATTTTTGTTTTTGATCCATGGATAGTTTCTTACCCCCCAATGATTCAAAAAAAGGGATGACGAACATTCCAATTTTTTGCAGGTAAGCTCTAATGCGTCCCCGTATGCTTTTTTCGTTGAGTTTCTCTTTTAGGGTACGATGATAAATTCCTCTATTACGGACAAAATAATAAAAAACTTCTCCACTATACAGTATAGTGGAGAAAAACATTTCCACGGTAAAAACCCGATATTTAGCCATTGAGATGAAAAGCAGCAGGCAGCGATTTCGGTTTTGGTTCAGGAGTTCTCAAAGCTTTTTAAGCAGTCGTCAACTGAAGGATGGATATCAAAAACATTGTGCAATTGTAACAGTTTAAATAGCTCCATCACTTCCCGAACAACATTACAAATTTTAAACTTTCCCGAATTATTGGCGGCAACTTTCATAACGGAAAGAAAAACTCCAAATCCGGAACTATCGATAAATTGAACACCATCGAGGTTAATGATAACCCTCGCATTGGGTTTATTGAACAAGCTTTTCAATTCTTCTTTTACCTGTTCTGCTACCAGGGCATTTAAACGGGGCATGTTTTCGAACGATGCCACGAGAATATTATTTACTTTTTGTGTTTTAACCATAACTTATTGTTTTTGTATGGTACGAATATAATCATTTATTTCGTCAATTGCCAACATAAATTCTTTTTCGCATTCCTCAAGTATAGTCCGGGCATTATCCAATGTTATTTCTGTAGGGTCGCAATGGGCATAGTAGTCGAGTTTTTTACTGAGTTTCATAATTCCAAAAGTTCCTGCTGTTGTTTTGCCTCGATGTGCCCAGCCCTGAAAAGCTGCAATATCATTGTTCAGTAAACTATTGTGCATCCCTTCTACTACTTCAGAGACATCTTCTAAAAAAACATTGAAAAGTTCAACAAATGGCTGATATCCCAAATCATGTACTAAGTTATCAAGTTGTTTTGTATTTATTGCCATACCCCCGCAGTGTTTCCTTTATTCCTTGATGTTTAGTTTTAAAGTATTTGATAAAATAATCTATGGCACATAAAATATTAAAGAAAATTTGTATTCTTAAAATTTATTAATACCAAAATAAGCTATTTTTTTCAAAATTTCCAAACCTTTCAAAATTTTTGGTGGATGGCGGTATATCATAAAACCTTTATACCTTTGCAAAAAAACTATGCGAATCGATATATTGAGTGCAGTTCCACAATTGTTGGAGAGCCCCTTTCAGCATTCTATAATCAAGCGAGCACAGCAAAAAGGATTGGTTGAGATAGTGGTGCATAATCTTCGGGATTTTTCGACTGACAAGCATCGCCGGGTCGATGATTATGCATACAGTGGGATTGCGGGTATGGTTATGTGCATTGAGCCCATTGATCGTGCAATAACCTATTTAAAGCAACAACGCGACTATGATGAGATTATATATACTTCCCCCGACGGTGAACCTTTTACCCAAAAAATGGCCAATCAGCTGTCAACCATGCATAATCTTATTATTCTATGCGGTCATTATAAGGGGGTCGATCAACGGGTACGTGATCATTTAATTACCCGGGAAATTTCGATAGGCGACTATGTGCTTACAGGGGGAGAGTTGGCAGCTGCGGTTATAACGGATGCAGTTGTGCGACTTTTACCTGGTGCTATCAGTGATGAGCAAGCAGCGCTTACCGATTCGTTCCAGGATGGTTTGCTTTCTCCGCCAGTATACACCCGTCCTGCTGATTACAAGGGCTGGAAAGTCCCTGAGGTTTTGCTTTCGGGCAATGCAAAATTAATCGAGGAGTGGAATCTTAAGCAGGCTATTGAACGTACTCGCAAATTGCGCCCAAACCTATTAAATTCCGACGATTAACGTTTTAAAAAACTCTCGGGTGGACCCAGGTAAGAAGGTTTCTGTGCTCCCAGATCAATTACAATGCGTTGCAACACAATTCCTCCATCCAATAGCCAGAGTTTAAGGGTATGTTCAGCATTTTGAGTAAGATGGTGACGTGTAGTGACCTTCAGAATATTGTCGGCTACCCACTTTTCCCACTGTTTTAAAGTGTATGTTTGATTCATGTTAACAATTTGGGGCATTTCGTTATCAATGGATATTGCGTAACGGAGCCCATTATTTTCATTGAAATTAAGGGTAGGAGAGAGACAAGTTTCTACAGTAACTTTTCCTGTATCGGTAGAATAAAAACGATACTCCAGGTAGGGCGTGTCATCGGTAATGGTATCGAAACTAAATACAGAGGGTTTGACCAACATGGCTGAATGGGTACGACCGAGATTGTCAATTATTTTCCATTTTAGATCTTTACCAGCATGGGCACGCTGATAATGTGGGGCTTCCATGGCTACATATCCGTTGGTAGCTACAAATCCTTTAAACGAGCTTAATTGTAAGGTATCCATGTGTAAAAGCGGAATCTCAATTGTTACCGTCTGATGATTCATTTCAACCCAAATACGAGAGGTTGATTTACCCAGGGGTACTTGCGACCAATCTACCCAAACGTGAATGCGTTGTTCGTCGATAATCGTTCCTGAGTCTTTGCTTAATAACACAAAGTTATCTGATCGGCGAATGGAAAAAGAAAAAGGTTCCTGGCCACGGTTAAAAATTTCAAGAGCAAATGAAGAATTTTGTAAAGAATTGACCTCGGGGGTAAAAAGTACGTTATGTTTTGGATAAAAGTTTTCTGAACCTTCTACCCATAAACCTGGTAGTGCCTCTTTAGGAGGAATATATCGATAGGTTGGGGGCATGATGTTAGAATCGGGCTGTTGCCAGCTGGTATAGCCAATATGGGTTTGATCCATGAAATGATTCCATTTCCCATTGGCCAATTGATGGTTATAATATTCGGTAATTTCCTGGTCGCGCATGAAAAAGTATTTTACGCTATCTGCCCAACGATTGGTTGTTGAACGTTGTTGCTGGTAGTACCATTCATTTTTGGCAGCGGAAAAATAAAGTTTATACAAATTAGAACATGCTTCAATGGGATGAAGTACAAGCTGGTAGAAAGCATCTTTCCATGGTTGGGGCAGTGAGTCGTATACAGATTTTTCGAGGAAATAAAGCTGTTCGTAATCTTTTACAACTCTTTCAGCTTCGCGATAGTGAATAAGGTTGAATGTCTTTGAGGATAGTAGTTCGGGTTTACGTCGACTGTTGTATTTAGTATAAAGTTTAATTCCCGTAGCAATGGTTGGCGCCCAGCGTTCGCCGAAATAATGCTCAGCCCAGCGAATTGTGTATTGGTCAATATTGTCTGCATTCCATTTTTCGGGGTTCCATGCGAGGTCAAGGAAAAATTCAATGGGGAATTCCATGGGCTTAAGGTCTCCTACATTTACAATCCACAGCTTGTTGACCCCATACTCATATGCCATGTGCATTTGTTCCCAGGTACGCTCAATTTGGTTGGTATTAAGCCATTTATAGTTTCTAGGCCCTCCAACATAATCGAAGTGATAATAAATACCATATCCTCCGGGATGTTTACGGGCCGAAGGTAGTGGTAGTTTTCGGATATTTCCCCAATTGTCGTCACAGAGCAGGAGAATTACATCGTCGGGCACCCGCATACCATGGTCGTAATAGTCCTGAACTTCTTTGTAAAGCGCCCACAATTGAGGTACATCGGCGGGATTCTTTTTTGTGACCTGTTCGATAATTGATCTTTGATCCTTTACAATTCGTTCCAGCAAAGCAATATTTGCATTTTCGGTCATGGGTTCGTCGCCATCGCCTCGCATGCCAATGGTTAGGATGGTTTCATAATTTTTTCGTTGTTCAAGACTTTTGCGCCAGAAATCCCGTAGCGTACTATCGTTGGTTTGATAATTCCAGGCACCATGACCGAATTTTTGCCATTCTACATGTGCCCTAAGAAGCGGTTCGTGATGGGAGGTGCCAATAACAATGCCATATTCATCGGCAAGATGACCATTCAGCGTATCGTCGACAAAAAATGCTTTTCCCCACATGGCTGGCCATAGATAGTTACCCCGTAGGCGAAGAATAAGCTCAAACACCTTTTCGTAAAATTTGTGGTTGAAACCGCCAAATTTTTCTCTTACCCATCCTCCCAAAGCAGGTTCTTCATCGTTAATAAAAATTCCCCTGTATTTCACTTTGGGTTCTTCGGAATAATACGCAAGGGGTTTAACGTAAATTTCCTTTTGGGGTAAGACGGGCATATCAGCCCACCAGTACCAGGGTGAAACACCGATGTTTGCGGAAAGGTTATATATCCCATAGATTGTACCCCGTTTGTCGCTTCCCACAATGACCATAGCGTGATCTATGCCCTTAAAGGGCTTTTTTAAGGTAATTATAGCGTAGCTTTCCCATTTTCCTTTAAGTTTTTCGACCGAAATGATTTTCTGGTTGATGAGTTGTTGGATAATTTCAGATTGACCAAGGGTGCCTATAATAATGGCATTTTTATTTTTCCCTGATAGCTTGTGGGTTATAATAGGCGATATGTCTGTTACGCGCTTAATATCGTCTTTGAGATCGTTGACAGCCCGTTGTACACCTTTGTAGTCATTGGCAGATACAATGAGTGTTGCCGCAGTATTTTGCGATACTAATGGAAAATATCCAGGTAAGTTGTGAAATGATACAAACGATGTGTCGTCGGGGGCAGGAATAGCCGAACACGTGTACATGCCCACGAAAAAAAAGTTAAAAAGCAGATACCAGCGATTCATAGGGTGCATAATTTTAAGTTTGTTTACAAAGAAAAAGAAGTTAAAAATAATTTTGGCAGATTTTTCTGTTAAAAGGAAGGTGATTTTTAATCCGAACTGTGTTCGAATGTACTGTTACTACCAATAAGAGTTGGCAAGAACAATGTACTTTTTATTCAAAGAGGAGGAGTATTTTGTCTACCTCTGTACATAATGATGAATATGCAAAGCGAGAGAATGACCATTGACAATATCCAGATACGTTGATGATATCCTTTTAAAAAGCTAATGGGTTCGTTTTTGCCAGTAGAGCAGTAGGCAGCCCAAAAATAGGGATGCGCCATGGAAGAGTTTGTGGTAAGCAAATATTGAATTTTTGCATTTCGTAGAGCGATATCGATGTTTTCTCCCTGTTTAATGTGCTGGTAGAAGTATTGCATCAGGCTTTTGCTTGGCTTATCGGAAATTTGCCAGAGAGTAAAAAGCATTGAAGGGCACCCACCATAAATAAATCCACGTGTCAAGCTATATAATCCTTCCCCTTGCATCATTTTACCGTAACCAGTATTGCAGGCGCTTAGTACCACAAGAGGGGTTGAAAAACGTATGCCGTAGATTTCAAAAGCATTCAGAAATCCGTCATTGATCGAATCATTTTCGGCGGAGAACGCAAGCTTTGAATACATGGGATTTTCGTCATCGACTAATGTATGCATCGCCAGATGCAGAATATACCCCTGTCGGGTGATTTTCTTGAAATGAGATTCTGTAGCAAATTTGCCTTTAAAAACGTGTCCGCCAAGAATTTTTACCACCTCTCGAGCTTCATCCATTGCCCCAGGCAAAGGCGCAAGTTGTGACCGATATACGGCCGATCGATTATTGGCACTTTTCTTAGCATCGTTACCATACGAAGGGGCAAATGCACATACTCCTTTGGAAACAGGTGAAGTGTTCTGTTGTTGATAGTCGTATAGGTGTATCGAGTAGGCATAACGTATATTGTAACGGTGGATTAGGTAAGGAAGTAAGCCATAATCTGGGAGGGTGGGGTTATACACTGAATCAAAAATGAGTGCTTCAAAAGGAATGTAGTTAAGCTGTTTGTCGGGCACTATGATCAGGCTATTTCCCCTAAGATAAGGAATCGTTGGTGCTATTAAGGTGTGATATAGATAATATGCTAAATCAACGTATTCGTGGAAATCCCGTGCATAATTTTTTTCAAAAGAGGGATGCGTTAGCTTGTTTCGAAATTGTTCAATATGAAAGTATAGTGAGGTATCCTTTATATGAAACAGTTGTACAGATTGCTTATTTAATAAAAATACATACACTTGATTATTTTGCCAATGGTATGAGAGCAGGTTTTCGCCAGGTTTCAACTTGTGTTGCAATTCTTTTATTGTAAATGTTTTTCGATGTTGATACTTAAGTTCTCTATACAAAGGATACATAGCTTCGTTTTTTGTTTCTAATTCCTGTAAGGCAGCCAGGTGAGACACGAGCTGTTTTTGCCAGCTTTGAATAAGAAGCAAGTTGGGATTGGCCTGCCTATATTCATCCCGAATGGTATTTTGCAGAATTAGAATATCTTGCATCAGGTTTTTTTCTTTATTGAGGATTGAGTCGGGGATTCCTGACAGCTGTTTTAGCGAGTTTTCAATGATATTCTCAGTTAGCACATTGGCTTTCAATGAGTTTGAAATATTGAAGGCAAGTTGTAAGTAATGGTTCTTCAGTGAGGGAGAATCGTGTAAGCTCCACAATTGTATAGCAAGGGCAAAGATTTTTTCAGAAATTTGTGTATTAAATTCGTTGTATAAAAGTTTATCCATTTCCAGCCGAATACTTCTTTTATAGGTTTCGGCAAATTCCGCTGCTTTCTGAAAATGTTGTAGGCTGGCTTGTAAATAAGCAGTATTATTGTTAGCCATATTGCTAAGCAATTCAGCTTTTCCCTGAAGTGCAGTAATCACTTCGTTGGCAAGCTCATGGTCAGGTTTCCCTAAAATTGGGACTATCAGCGGGGAGGTTGAGGCAAGGGATTCCCCCATGATGAGTTCAAAGATTTGATTGTAAGTAGCAAGGCTTTCCTTGTATTTCCCTGATTTCTCCAGAACTTTAGCACGGGTATTGAGAAAATAGATCAATTGCTGATTTTTACCTGCAAACTTTTTTTTGATAAATGGATAATTTTTTTCCAGAACGGCCAGAGCTTGCCTATGATTTCCGGCATTTAACAGAAAGTTTGAGTAAGTGCAGCAATAATTTACCAGCATGGTTGGATGTTGAGTAAAATGGGTAATACTGCGTTGAAACCAGTAATTAGCGCTATCGAAATGGTTAATATTCATGTAACATCGACCAATCAGGTAGTATAGTTCTTCTTTACGCAATAGCTGAACAGTGTTGTAAAGGTTAAGTAAAGATTGGTATTCCTGCAAAGCCCGACGATATTCCCTCATACTATACAGGATGTTTGCCCTTACGGTATGCGCAATGGTTAAATAGTAGGGCTCTTTGCGATCCTTAAAATAGTTAATTGCTTTGTCGACTTTATTTAATGCGATCGTGTATTTTTGAAGATAGTTATCAATGGTTGCCTGCGAAACCAGGATGCTGGATATTTCAGCTTCATGATTGCCAGGAAGTTGTGCATATACTCGATAGGCCTGGTCATAATATTCAATAGCGCGACGGATATGCCCGCTGGTTTGCATGAAAACTCCCAGTGAGAAGATATTCCAGGCATAGTGGTCAGAATCGGTGGCATGACAATATTGCATGATCCATATTGCGCTGTCGAAAAGGGCTTTAGCCTTTTCCATATCGCCTTTGTAATAATATGCATAGTTTGCCAGATTGCAGTAGGCTGAGGATATGATAAAATTTGATGTATCGTTTATTTGTTGGGCATATCTTAGGGTGTAGTTAAAATAATGTTCGGCGCTATCGAGCTTATCTTGTCGATCGTAGTAAACAGCAATTCTAAAATAATCGTTAGGCTGAATGGAGGAATGTTGAACCTGCTTGAGCAGGGTAATGGCAGCAGGGTAATCTTTTCGGGAGGCCATTAGATATGCACGGGTACGTAGCAATTCGTTTTTAAAATGGTAGGAGTTGTTAGAATAAAGATGGTCTATCAATCTATACAACGAATCGAGCAAACTAATATTTTCGAGTCGAAAATGGCAGTAAAAAAGTCTAAAATAAGACAGCAGTTTTAGCGAATCGGTATCTGGTGTAATGTTTATGCAATGCTGATAGTATGGGATAGCTTTGCTATACTCGTATTGTTTAAAAAAAGTCTCTCCTTTTTGAAAAAAAAATTTGTTTTCTTCGGTATTATTTTTTAAATTGCATGAAACAAGTAGCACTATGGCTACAAGTTTAATAAAAATTTTCATTAACCTTTAAATTAAACTATTATGAAAATTGTAGTTTCATTCATGCCAGAGAATTTGCCAACGCCTCCACCTCGGCCAAAGGCCAAGGCAACTGCCAAAACTTCCAAAACCAAAAAGACCAAGTAAGGTGGTTTTGAACGTTTACTACAAAGTAAAAACAAAAAAGCAGCTTTCGCAAGGGTAAAGCTGCTTTTTTTATGGTTTAAAATCTTAAAGCTTAATATGCGCGGGCAAATAATACTCGACCTTGAGAGGGTTTACCGGAGTATATGCATTTACCCACTTCTTTTTTCTGGTCGAATGGGATGCACCGTATGGTTGCTTTCGTTTCTTCTTTTATTCTTTCTTCGGTTTCGGGTGTGCCATCCCAGTGGGCGGATATAAATCCTCCTTTTGTCTCAAGTACTTGCTTAAATTCTTCAAACGTGTTTACTTCAGTAGTGTTTTCTTCTCTAAATTTTATGGCTCTTTTGTAGAGATTATTTTGAATATCGTTGAGCAAAAATTGCACTACCTCCAGCACTTTTTCATCCGAATAGGTTTTCTTTTCCAGCGTGTCGCGTCGAGCAATTTCAACCGTGTTTTCTGCTACATCTTTAGGACCAATGGCGATGCGAATGGGTACACCCTTGAGCTCATATTCGGCAAATTTCCAACCGGGCTTCTGGGTATCGCGGTCATCAAACTTAACGGTAATATTATGCTGTTGTAGTAATTGTTGTATTTTACGTGCTTTTTCGGCAACCTGTTGCTGCTCTTGTTCGTTTTTATAAATAGGAACAATGATTACTTGTAAAGGTGCAAGACGAGGGGGTAGTACCAGACCATTATCATCGGAGTGTGCCATGATGAGGGCACCAATCAGTCGGGTAGATACTCCCCAAGAGGTAGCCCACACGTATTCTTGAACTCCCTGCCGATTCTGGAATTTTACGTCAAAAGCTTTAGCAAAGTTTTGCCCCAGAAAGTGTGAAGTACCACATTGTAACGCCTTTCCATCTTGCATTAAGGCTTCAATACATAGGGTTTCAACTGCACCGGCAAAACGTTCGTTGGCCGATTTGTAACCTTTTATTACGGGAATGGCCATATAGTTTTCTGCAAAATCAGCATATACGTCTATCATGCGACGGGTTTCCTCCATGGCTTCTTCGGCGGTTGCATGAGCGGTATGGCCTTCCTGCCATAAAAATTCAGCTGTTCGCAGGAATAAACGAGTACGCATTTCCCAACGCACTACATTAGCCCACTGATTGATAAGTATGGGCAAATCGCGATAGCTATGTATCCAATCGCGATAGGTGTTCCAGATAATCGTTTCAGAGGTAGGACGTACTACCAGTTCTTCTTCAAGACGAGCCTCAGGGTCAACAATGACCCCTTTGCCATGGGGATCGTTTTTTAAACGGTAGTGGGTGACTACCGCACATTCCTTGGCAAATCCTTCTACATGACTGGCTTCTTTTGAAAAAAAAGATTTGGGAATAAAAAGTGGAAAATAGGCATTGCTGTGACCCGTATCCTTAAACATCTTGTCGAGAACAGCCTGCATTTTTTCCCAGATGGCATATCCGTATGGCTTAATAACCATACAGCCTCGAACATCAGAATTATCGGCCAAATCAGCTTTAATCACCAGATCGTTATACCATTGCGAATAATCGATAGTTTTACTAGTTAACGCTTTTGCCATAGATGAAAATTATAAATGAAGCTGCAAATTAAACAAAAAGTAATCAATCAAACAATTTCATTTTTTGGGTAATGTTATCTCTACAATGCACGCTTTGTATTACTTTTGACCCATTAAATGTAACAATATGCTTAAAATCGAAGAACTGGTTTCGTTAAAACCTTATAATACCTTTGGTATCGATGTAAAGGCTGATTATTTCATAACACTTCGGGACGAGGAGGATGTGAGAAGATTGTTGAGAGAAAGCTATTTACGCTCAAATCGTTTTTTCATTCTGGGTGGTGGTAGCAATATTTTATTTGTTGGAGATTACCGAGGCATAGTGATTCATCCCGATATGCGTGGTATTGAGGTTATTGCGGAGGATGAAAATCATATTGAGGTGAAGGTAGCTGCAGGAGAGGATTGGGATAGTTTTGTAGCATATGCAGTACAACAAGGGTGGGGTGGGATCGAGAATCTTTCGGGTATTCCGGGGCAGGTAGGTTCAGCTCCCATTCAAAATATTGGTGCTTATGGGGTTGAGGTAAAAGATACATTGCTAGCTGTGGAGGGTTACATGCTCGATAATCAGGAATTTTTCCGATTAAATAATTTTGATTGTGAATTTGGATATCGTACCAGTATTTTTAAGACAAAATTGTCGGGTCGTTTTCTTATCACAGCAGTTGTGTTTCGTTTTACACGTCGCAATCACACGTATAATTTATCTTATCAGGGACTCTCTCGCGCCGTTCAAAATGAAGGAGATGTTAATTTGCAGAACATTCGTAAAGCGGTATTATTAACGCGCGAAACAAAATTACCCGATCCACGGAAAATTGGTAATGCTGGAAGTTTCTTTAAAAATCCGGTAGTGGGACAAGGGAAGGCATATTTACTGAAAGCAGAATATCCAGAAATGCCTTTGTTTGAATCTGAAAAAGGAAAATATAAATTATCGGCAGCATGGCTAATAGAGCAATGCGGTTGGAAGGGTTACCGGAAAAATGATGTCGGTGTATATGAAAAGCAGGCGCTTGTGCTTGTTAATTATGGTTCGGCCAGCGGTGAGGAGGTATTGGAACTGGCGTCAAACATACAGCAAAGCGTTCATCAGAAATTTGATATTGAATTGGAAATGGAAGTTAACATTGTAGCATAGACGATAATAAAAAAGCCCGGGAAACCGGGCTTTTTTATTGATGAAACAGCGGTTTATTGGATTATTGACTTGAAGGTTTCATCTTCGAAGTACTTGAGGAATTCAACATCCTTAGCTGCGTATGCTTTTAGCTTGATATCCTTAGCAACGGCTGTTCTGAGGTTATTGAATACCATATCGGAGTTATCGGTACGTGCACCCAAAATAGCTTTCAAGTAGTATGCCTGTGCACTTTCATCTTTGCTGCAGCCAATGGTGTTGATAGCAGCTTCATAATTTTTGTTCAGTAATTTAGCTAGTGCAGCGTTATAGTCGCAAGCATTGCCAAAGTATGAGATAGCAATGTCGTATTTCCCTTTAATGATGTTGAGGATACCGAGGTTGTAGTTGGGAGCTTCGCCAGCAGCAACTGCAGCAGTTAAAAGTTCTTCTGCTTTGGCTAGATCGCCTTTAGCTAAAGCAACAGCACCCAGGTTGGTTTTTACTGCATCATTATTTTCAATAGCTTGAGCTTCCTGCAAAGCAGCTTCGGCTTCGTCGTAGCGTCCAAGCTGAATCAGTACATATCCCAGATTGTTCTTGGGACGTACATCGTTGGGGAATTTAGCTGCGGCTTTTTTGTAGAGCTCGGCCTTCTGGTTAAAGTCCTTAATAAGGTTGGCAGCATATAAAATTTCTTCAAGGGTGAAAATATCGGGATTGCTCTGAGCCAATGCCAGGAACTCATCATCACTGTATCCGATGGCTTCAGCTTTTACAACAAACTTCGAACGACGAAGTTGGGGTAAAATTTTAACCTTGATTTCTTCGAATGCCTCAGCTATGTTACGGATTTCTTTTTCGCGAACTTCCGGATCGGAATACATGGACAATACGCGAAGTACCAGATCTTTGTCTTTAATATCCGATTTTTCCATCAATTCCTTAAAGCCTTCCCAGTCTTCAGGGGTTTTGAGAACGGATAGTAACGAATCATTGTTCAGGACTTTTAGCTTTGATTTTTTCCCTTGATCTTTCAGGAATTTTATAGCGGTTGCTTCACGATTTTCAGCAAGCGATGTATTAAGTTTTACGGGTCCATCAGGCGAAGCAGCTGAAGCAATTTCAATGCCTTTCACTTTGAAGCGAGGATTTTTCGACAGACTGTCGATATAGCTCGTTAAAGCTTTTACCTCAGGTTTTTTAAGTTCGCTTGGACGTAAATTAGATTTGTTGATTTCGTACAAAATAGCAGCTGACTGAGAAACAGGAACGGTTCGCTGATAGCGATCGGGTAAGAATACGGTCTTGGGCTCGATGCGTACCAGCTTAGGGGTGACAATGATTCCGTCGGCAACCTTGTAAGAACCTAGCTCTTCTGTGTTGTTCTTAACAGTGGCAGTAACTTTAACTTCAACCGTCGAACGCATCATTTCGTCTTTGTAGGCAAACTTGTCGCTGTATGAGAAACTACCGCCTGCTTCGTAAGGTATTACCTGGTCGTTGGCCTGTACCTTTTCACCTTGAAGTTTTTTCGACTGTAACTCAATTTGTCCGCCTTCATATTTAACAATAGGCGTTACAGTTACCACAGCGTTTTTGTTAAAATACTTCGGTGGGAAAGTCCCACTAATGGTAAGGTTAACCTCGCCGTTATTCATTTCGAGGACGTTGGGCGTTACCTCATATTTAGCATTGCTTGCTAAATCTTTCATTTTTTTAAGTCCACTACAACTGCCCAGTACAATTGTTAGCGGAATCAAAATAAGTACCTTGCTGAGATTGACTTTTTTCATAGTTTACAGGTATTTATGAATTAACAATTATCGGATAATTTGGTACAAACATACAAATAGTTTTCCTAAAAAAAGAAGCATTTATCTAACAAAATTTATTTAATATTGCAAATATAATAATATAATATTGAAAATCAAATACTTAAAATTGTGTTTCGGTATACTCAATAAATTCAAAAGGTATCCTGAATAAATTCGCAAAATGTTCACCTGTTTCTTTACTATCATAGTCGCCTTCTTCGTAATACCATTTCACTTTAATTTCTTTTACTTGTTTATTTTCTACAAAAAGTTTGATGAGGTTGAAAATTTGTTTTGAAGAAGCGGTATTAAAATATTCAAGTTTAAAATTAAGCAATATACTGTCTTTGTCGTATTTTTCTGCCCAGGCAAAAACTTTTTCGTAAACTTTGAATGGATTTTCAGGTAGGCTTCTTCCTGTAAGTAAGATTTCTTTTTTGTCTGCATCACAACAAATGTATGGGGTGTCGTTAGTGCCTTGTATTTCGAGCTTCTCCATTATCTGATTTTTTTGTTTTTAACAAAATTAATAAAAACATTTATTCTTGTAACAAATGTTTTGTATTTTTTATAAACAGGTCATATGTATTATTTATTTATAGCTTGTTTCTACTATTCTTTTGTTATTTAAAATCATTATATATTAAGGTTGGGACAACAGTCATAGTGATTTTTTGCCTACCTTTGTCGTTTCAAATTTTGATACTGTAATACACTAAATTTCAAACAATTAAAAATAACAACAATGGCAGATAAGAAGTTTGTTACATGTGATGGTAATTATGCAGCGGCACATGTAGCATACATGTTTAGTGAGGTTGCTGCAATTTATCCAATTACGCCGTCTTCAACCATGGCCGAGCATGTTGACGAGTGGGCGGCTCAGGGGCGTAAAAATATATTCAATCAGCCAGTGAAGGTAATTGAGATGCAGAGTGAGGCTGGTGCAGCTGGCGCAGTACACGGTTCATTGCAGGCTGGTGCTTTAACCACAACGTTTACTGCATCGCAGGGGCTTTTGCTTATGATTCCCAATATGTATAAAATATCTGGCGAATTATTGCCTGGTGTGTTTCATGTTTCGGCACGTGCCCTGGCAGCTCATGCGCTTTCGATTTTTGGTGACCATAGCGATGTGATGAGTACACGTCAAACCGGCTTTGCCATGCTGGCTACCGGTAGCGTTCAGGAAGTAATGGATATTGCTCCAGTAGCGCACCTGGCTGCAATTAAGTCAAGAGTACCTTTTCTTCACTTTTTCGATGGTTTTAGAACTTCGCACGAAATTCAAAAGGTAGAAGCCGCTGATCAGGATAAGTTGGCTAAATTGATTGATTATAAGGCGCTTGACGAGTTTCGTAAACGTGCACTAAATCCCGAACATCCGGTAACTCGTGGCACTGCTCAGAATCCTGATATTTATTTTCAGGCACGTGAAGCAGCTAATCGTTTCTACAGTGCTGTTCCCGATATCGTTGAATCGTATTTGCAAGAAATTACAAAAATTACAGGTCGCGAGTATCATCTTTTCGATTACTATGGTGCAGCTGATGCTGAACATATAATCGTAGCAATGGGTTCGGTAACCGAAACCATTAAAGAAGTAATCGATTATTTGATGTCGAAGGGAGAGAAAGTTGGGCTCATTGCGGTACACCTGTATCGTCCCTTCTCGGCTAAGCATTTCATGCAGGCATGCCCAGCCACTGTAAAACGTATCGCAGTGCTCGATCGTACCAAAGAGCCTGGCGCCAATGGCGATCCTCTTTATCTCGATGTGAAGGATGTATTTTATGGTAAACCAAATGCTCCAATCATTGTTGGAGGAAGATATGGTTTGGGCTCGAAAGATACAACACCAGGACAAATATTGGCTGTTTTCAAAAATCTGAAAATGACTGAGCCCAAAAATCAGTTTACCATCGGTATAGTGGATGATGTTACCTTTAAGTCGTTGCCTACTGAGCCCGAAGTAAATGTGGTAAAACCAGGAACCTATGAGGCTAAATTTTATGGTATTGGTTCCGATGGTACTGTGGGGGCTAATAAGAATTCTATTAAAATAATAGGGGAAACCACTGATAAATACTGTCAGGCTTATTTCGCATATGATTCTAAAAAATCGGGGGGTATAACCACCTCGCATCTACGTTTTGGAGATAGTCCTATTCGCGCCCCCTACCTGGTTATCAGTCCCGATTTTGTAGCTTGTCACGTTCCTGCTTATCTCGATAAGTATGATATGCTGGCTGGATTGAAAAAAGGCGGTACTTTCCTGCTCAACTCGATTTGGGATGTAGAAGAAACGAAAAAACGTTTGCCCGATTACATGAAAAAATATCTGGCCGAAAATGAAATCAACTTCTACATTATTAATGCTACCAAAATTGCTGAGGAAATCGGGCTGGGTAATCGTACGAATACCATCATGCAGAGCGCTTTCTTCAAAATTTCACAGGTAATACCTTACGAAAAGGCTGTTGAGCAGATGAAGAAGGCTATCCTTAAAGATTTTGGTCGTAAGGGAGATGACATTGTGAATATGAACTATGCCGCTGTAGATAAGGGTGGTGAAGCAGTAGTTAAGGTAGATATTCCTGCTGAATGGAAAAATATTCAGGCAGAAAATACGGTGGGACGAGTTACTGGTGACATGCCCGATTTCATCAAGAATGTAGTTGTACCTATCAACTCTCTTAAAGGCGATGATCTTCCTGTGAGCGCCTTTTTGGGACGGGAAGATGGTACTTTTGAAGCAGGTACGGCTGCATATGAAAAACGCGGTATTGCGGTGAATGTTCCTGAATGGATAGCAGAAAATTGTATTCAATGTAACCAATGTTCATATGTCTGTCCACATGCTGCTATTCGTCCCTTCCTGTTGAACGATAAGGAAGCAGCTGGAGTTTCTGCAGGGACAACCTTACTTTCGGCTAATGGTAAGGCGCTGGAAGGATTGAAGTTTCGCATTCAGGTGAGTGTTCTTGATTGTACAGGATGTGGTAACTGTGCCGATGTATGTCCAGCTAAAACCAAAGCACTGGTGATGAAACCGCTCGAAAGCCAGATGACCGAGGTAGAACGCTGGGATTACATGGTAAAATCGGTAACATACAAGGATAAACTTCTGCCCAAGGATGCCGCAGTTAAAAACACACAGTTTGCACAACCCTTGTTTGAGTTTTCTGGAGCTTGTGCCGGTTGTGGTGAAACACCATACATTAAGCTAATTACCCAACTCTATGGCGACAAGATGATGGTGGCCAATGCTACGGGTTGTTCGTCGATTTATGGTGGTTCTGCTCCTTCAACTCCTTATACCAAAAATGCAGAAGGTAAGGGCGTTGCATGGGGTAACTCCCTCTTCGAGGACAACGCCGAATATGGTTTGGGTATGGCCGAAGGGGTACGCCAGATTCGTGATCGTATTGCACAAATGATGCGTGAAAATCTGGAACAAGTATCGGCTAAAACCCGTGAAGCCTTCAATGAATGGTTGGCCAATAAGGATACTTACGATGGCTCTCAGGTAGCTTCTGATAAGGTAAGAGAGGCTTTGAAGACCGAAAATCATCCTGTCGCTCAGGAAATTATAGCGCTTGATCAATATCTGGTTAAAAAATCCATCTGGATTATTGGTGGGGATGGTTGGGCATACGATATTGGTTATGGAGGACTTGACCATGTGATTGCCTCTGGCGAGGATGTTAATTTACTGGTACTCGATACAGAGGTATACTCCAATACGGGTGGACAGGCTTCGAAATCTACACCCATTGGTGCAATAGCCAAGTTTGCGGCCAGTGGAAAACGTGTACGCAAAAAAGATCTTGGCATGATGGCTATGAGCTATGGCTATGTATATGTTGCTCAAGTAGCCATGGGAGCAAATCAGGCGCAATACCTCAAAGCCATAAGGGAAGCAGCCTCTTACCCTGGTCCTTCGCTTATCATTGCTTATGCACCCTGTATTAATCATGGATTACGTAATGGAATGGGTAAGTCGCAGGCTCAGGAAAAATGGGCAGTTGAATGCGGTTACTGGCAGTTGTACCGCTACGATCCACGTCTTGAAGCACAGGGACAAAATCCCTTCCAGCTCGATTCGAAAGAGCCACGTTGGGAAGAATTCCAGAAATTCCTGATGAGCGAAGTGCGCTTTGCTTCGTTGAAAAAAGCATATCCGGCTCAAGCTGATGAAATCTTCAAGGCTGCTGAGGAAAATGCACGCTGGAGATATAAACGCTACGTACAAATGGCCTCGATGCAACCGATACTTCATCAATAATTTTGGAGAGGGTCTCAATTAACTGATAAAACGCTTTGCATTTTTAAAATGCAAAGCGTTTTTTTTAATAGGAACTCGCTTTTAGATGGGTCACAATTTCTTTGCTATCAAAATTCCAATTTTATTACTTTTGTAAAAACATTGTTTATGCGAAAACTTATTGTCTTTCTCAGCCTGTACCTTGTGGCAATATTATCAGCTTATTCCGAAGAAAATAAAATTCGATTTTCGGTTTTTGCCTCTCCCGCTATCAACTGGTTTAAAAGTGATGTTAGATCGGCGAAGAATGAATCGGCAGTACTGGGTTATAATATTGGCTTTGGAATGGATAAATACTTTGCCGAACATTATGCGATTACCAGCGGTGCTTCCATTACGGCATTAGGCGGAAAGCTGAAGTATAATTATGTAGCTACCTATAACACTTCTGATACTGCCATTCAGGTACCTGCCAATGTTTCGATAAAACACAAACTACAGTACATTTCCGTACCGTTAGGGTTAAAATTTATAAGTCGGGAAATAGGTTACACTACCATTTATGCCAATCTGGGTTTTGCTTCGTACATAAACATTAATGCGGTAGCCTCTACCGAAGATACTCAGGCAACTCTCGATCACGATAATATTGCAAAGGATATTCGGTTCTTTAATTTGGCCTATTATTTTGGCGGAGGGATGCAATATTCTCTAGGAGGCAATACGGCTATCATTTTTGGTGTTAACTTTTCTAATGGGTTACTGGATGTAACCAAAGAAAGGAAGGACAAAATTGTCACTATGAGCTTTACTTTTCATATCGGTATGCAGTTTTAAGGGGGTGGTAAAATGCAGATAGCGCTTGCACAAATCAATTTCATTATTGGCAACTTTGAATACAATGTTCACCGGATCCTGGAAGCTATTCGAAAGGCCAAAAAAGTAAATGCCGACCTGATTGTTTTTTCGGAGCTTGCAGTGACGGGATATCCTCCGCTGGATTTGCTGGAACATCGACGTTTTGTTGAAAAGGCCATTGAATGCGTGCATCAGATTGCACGGGAATGCGACGATATCGCTGCTATCGTGGGGGCGCCATCTTTCAATCCTAGTGACTCGGGAAAAGTGCTTTTCAATTCTGCATATTTTCTTTGCGATGGTAAAGTAAAAAGTGTTCATCACAAGTCGTTACTCCCCACTTACGACATCTTTGATGAATACCGATATTTTGAACCCAATAGGGAATTTCAGATAATTGAATATAAAGGAAAAAAAATAGCCCTTACTATCTGTGAAGATTTGTGGGATAATCCACCTGTTGAATACGCTCTGGGACGTTCGCGGTTGTATACCGTATCTCCTATGAAGGAACTGCTGAAATTTCATCCCGATTTCATCATTAACATTTCTGCATCACCGTTTGAGTATAATAAGATTGAAGTTAAAAAGACCATATTTACAAGGTATGCCCGTGAGACACGTTTACCCCTATTTTATGTGAATCAAGTAGGGGCACATACCGATCTTATTTTTGATGGGGGATCAATGGTGATTTCTCCTGAGGGGAAAATTGTTGATACCTTACATTTTTTCAGGGAAGATTTTAAGGTGTATTTGTTGGAGGATGTGATGAAGGATACATCGGTTGACTTTTCGTTTGAGCAGGATGAGATTGAACAAATGCACGATGCACTGGTGTTGGGGATACGCGATTATTTTGCCAAAACAGGCTTAAAGTCGGCCATATTGGGGCTTTCGGGCGGTATCGATTCGGCAGTAGCAACGGTACTGGCTGTCGAGGCGCTGGGGCATGAGCAAGTAAAAGTGTTGCTGATGCCTTCGAAGTTTTCATCAGAGCACTCGGTAACCGATGCGGTAGAGCTAGCCAAACGACTAAATATTGAGTATCATATTGTACCAATTCAGTTTATAGTCGATAGTTTTCTTACTACCCTGCAACCATACTTTGATGGCCTTCCGGTCGATGTTACTGAAGAAAATATTCAGGCTCGTGTTAGAGGTGTCTTGCTCATGGCTATGTCGAACAAGTTTGGACATCTGTTGCTGAATACCTCCAACAAAAGTGAAATAGCTGTGGGCTACGGAACACTCTATGGCGATATGAATGGTGGATTATCGGTACTGGGCGATGTTTATAAAACCAACGTTTACCGGTTGGCACAACATATCAACCGAAATACAGAATTGATACCAATCAATATTCTTACAAAAGCTCCTTCTGCAGAGTTACGTCCCAATCAAAAGGATAGTGACTCGCTTCCGCCCTATGAAATTCTTGATGAAGTTTTATTTCGTTACATTGAACAGCAAAAATCGATTGAAGAAATCGTGTCCGAAGGTTTTCATTCGGAGGTAGTAGAAAGGATTATGCGGATGGTCAATGCTAATGAATATAAACGTTTTCAGACACCCCCCATACTTAAAGTTACCTCAAAAGCATTTGGTCAGGGGCGGCGCATGCCTATTGTTGCTCGCTATTAGCATTGATTTAACGGTTTAGAATAAAATATATTTATATTTTTGCATGTTATTGTGTGAATAGATATTATGCGTGCAATTTCCATAGAGGAGTGTAAGGAATCCTTTGAGCAGAATGGGTCTGTTTTGTCGTTACTCAGGGAAGAGGAAAAGCAACTTTTACGTACAACGGTGAGTTGTATTGCATACGAGCGAGGTAAGATTATTTTTTCTGAGGGGGACCACTGTGTTGGTCTTTTATTTCTGGTCGAAGGAAAGGTAAAGATCTTCAAGGAGGGAATAGGGGGTAGAGAACAAATTGTACGTTTAGCACGTCCAGTGGGTTTTGTGGGTTATCGGTCATTTTTAGCCGAAGAGCCCCATACTACCAGTGCCATTGCCTTAGAACCATCAGTTATCTGTGTTATCACGCGGGAAGTTTTTATGCGAATTGTTCAGTCGAATTTTGATATTACAATGGCTTTATTTAAAGCTTTTGCAACTGAATTGGGACTTACCTATAATCGTACCATTACATTGACTCAAAAACACATACGTGGAAGATTGGCCGAATCGTTAATATTTATCCGTAATACCTATGGGGTTGAGGAGGATGGGGCAACCTTGCTGGTTTCTATGACTCGCGAGGAATTGGCGAATCTCTCGAATATGACTACTTCCAATGCAATTCGTACCCTATCCAGCTTTGCTGCTGAAGGACTCGTAGCGATTGATGGTAGAAAAATCAAAATCCTGGATTATAACCGCTTACTTCGGGTTAGTGAATTGGGTTAGCTGTTTTTTTGCTTGCGTAGCCAGTTTGTTACTGCTTGCTGATAAGCCCGTGCATTTTTATTGTGCTCAATCAAAGTTTTTGCAAATACGTGCCGACCAGAAAAATCGGGTTTTGCACAGAAGTATAAATAGTTATGTGAAGCATAATTAAGCACTCCATCTATAGCAGCGATTGAAGGAGTACAAATGGGGCCTGGAGGTAACCCTTGATGAAGGTACGTGTTATAGGGGGATGGATAGTTTAGATGTTTCAGCAGGATTCTTTTTATCTGGAACCCATTCATTGCATATCGTACAGTAGGGTCGGCCTGAAGGGGCATGCCTTTTCGCAATCGGTTAATATACACCCCAGCTATGATAGGGTATTCTTCTTTTACATTCGATTCCTCTTCAACAATTGAAGCTAAAGTAATGATTTCTACGGGTGTAAGTTGCAAAGACCGAGCTCTGGCCATTCGTGCGCTATCCCAGAAGGCTTCAAATTCCTTATACATGCGTTCTATCAATGCCTTTTCATCCGTATTCCAGAATAAATAGTACGTGTTTGGAATGAAAATCGTAATTACCGTTTGTGGAGTTAATTGATAATGGGATAATATTTTTTCGTTATAAAATGCACGAATAAATTGGGCAGAATCGGGTTCAAGGTTTTTGCCCAGAAATGCCGCTAATTGGGGTAAAGTGCGGAATTTGCGTAGGGTAAGGGTGACGGGCGCCTGTCGCCCTGCACGCAACATGTTGATTAGCTCATTATTGTTCATTCCATCGATTAATCTATAACGGCCTGCTTTTACATGCAGGGGATAGTCTTTTCGATGTGCCAGCCATTTGAAAGTCTTAATATTTCGAAGATATTTTCCTGTCTCGAGTATTTGACAAACATCGTCGTAAGTTGCACCGGTAGGGATATAGAGGTAAGTTTTGTTATTCTTTAAAACTACATTAGGTGCCAGAATATATCGCCAGCCTTGATAGACCAAAAATAGGATTAGCACAATGAAAGATAGGGCAAGTATCCGAAAAAGTAATTTTAATTTTTTAGTCATAGTAGCTTCTTGATGATAGGGTAGTAACAGCCAATTATCATTTTGGTTTACAGATGGCACCTGTTTCAAAAGTAATACCAGGTTGTATGCAAGTTACATATTTTTTCGTACTTCAGTAGAAGATTTAGTCTTATTTTAGGTGGTGTGTTCTGAGAAATTTGCTTTTCAGCTTTAACAAAAAAAACCATGCACCTACTTGAGGTGCATGGTCAAAAACTACTAACTTACTTACTAACTAACTATTACCAGTTTCCGTATTGTTTGAGTTTACCTTTACTCAGGTCGATTTCACGCTGAGGAATGGGGAAGAATTCGTGCTTGCCTGGGATATAGTCGATAACAAAACCATCACCAGTACGAACCATGCCATCCAATTTAGCTTCGGCATCGCGCCAACGTACCAGGTCGAAGAAGCGGTGTCCTTCGAGTGCCAATTCAACACGGCGTTCGCGTTTAACCTGGTCGAGCGTTACAGTGCCTGTTAAATCGGCGGGTACAGTATTTCCAGGAGCACCACACTTACGGGCACGTGTACGTATCATGTTGATATACTGAAGTGCCTTGGCATTGTTACCTGCCATTACAGCAGCTTCGGCAGCAATGAGCACGACATCGGCATAGCGGATAATTTTTGTGTTGATGGGAGCTTCATTCCATGAACCAGTTCCACTACCCTTAAATTCTGCCCACGAAACCTCGAACTTAGCCTGGTACATACCCGTTGACGAGTTCTGATAGTTGATGGGGAACCAGCCTTTTTCCAGGTTTATGGAGTCATTAATATTCGTTGATGGCTGATTAATCGTACCATTGGTTAAGCGTGGATCGTTACGTGAAATGTGGATGGTTGTAGGGAAACGAGGATCGCCTGTTTCAAATTCTTTAGCCAATTCTTCTCGAGGAATATTAAAGCCCCAGTATGATGTCTGCTGGTGGGTTTTATTGTTGGCTGGGTCATCGTAATAACGAGCTGCCGACCAGTTGATAATAGAAGAACCGCGGGATTGTAACCATCCCCTACCATCGTTGATGTTCTGTACCTCGAAAATTGATTCAGCGGAATTGTCGCCCGATGAGGTAAAAATAAATCGATAACCATCTACTTCTCCAAAGAAGGAGTTATAACGCTCACCATCAATACCTACGAGTTTGTATACCCCTGAATTAATTACTTCTTCAGCTGTACTTAGTGCTTCACTCCAGCGTTCGCGCAGATTAGCAAAACGTGGATCATCGGGATAATTGCGCGCATAGGACGACTCAAACAGGTATACTTTAGCCAGCAATGCCTGTGCTGCACCCCGGGTAGCACGTCCTATGTTTTTGGCATCCCTTGTGAGGGGAAGATTGGGTATAGCCTCCTTCAGGTCTTTTTCCATGAAGTCGAACAGCTGACGCATGGGGGTACGCGATTGCTCATATTCGCTGGCACCCAACACATGATCTACC
>Ga0116167_1000876_pt1 | contig 28865 bp, 25 predicted proteins | sample AD_JPNMR3_MetaG_FD_89794 | JGI IMG/M metagenome (GOLD analysis project Ga0116167, IMG submission 89794) | Active sludge microbial communities of municipal wastewater-treating anaerobic digesters from Japan - AD_JPNMR3_MetaG | ecosystem: Engineered > Bioreactor > Anaerobic > Digestate | place...
ACTCACCACGGAGAACACGGAGGGACACGGAGAAAGTATATAAGTTTGTAAAGAATAATTAAAAAACCTCAGTGCTACTCTGTGCCCTCTGTGGTTAAAAATTTAAACTCACCACGGAGAACACGGAGGGACACGGAGAAAGTATATAAGTTTGTAAAGAATAATTAAAAAACCTCTGTGTTTCTCTGTGCCCTCTGTGGTTAAAAATTTAAACTCACCACGGAGAACACGGAGGGACACGGAGAAAGTATATAAGTTTGTAAAGAATAATTAAAAAACCTCAGTGCTACTCTGTGCCCTCTGTGGTTAAAAATTTAAACTCACCACGGAGAGCACGGAGGGACACGGAGAAAAGTATATAAGTTTATAAAGAATAATTAAAAACCTCTGTGTTTCTCTGTGCCCTCTGTGGTTAAAAATTTAAACTCACCACGGAGAACACAGAGGAACACGGAGAAAAGTATATAAGTTTATAAAGAATAATTAAAAAAAGCTCAGTGCTACTCTGCGCCCTCTGTGGTTAGAACATTTCAGGGATTATCTTAACCAATAGCTGTAGGATAATATATTTGTTTAAAAATAAAAGCTATAAATATTGCTATTTATAATAAAAATCTATTCAAAAAATAAGGCTTTATATAGTGGTTTCACCAAGCGCGAGTCATATTCAGTATTATCCACATTTATTTGTTGACCCATAATCTTTCCGTCGTTGAGAAAGCATTGTTGTAAATGTGTATCAGGTATAGTCCCATTTCAAGATTTGATAGGTCTATCGTTTCGTTATTTTTTAACTTTGCTTTAAAAATCAGAGTATGTCCTGTCATACTATAAATGGCTAATACTGCGGGCAATGTGCCTGGATATGCAACACGCACTGTCTTTTGTGCAGGATTGGGAAAAAGGAATATTTGAACTTTGGGTAGGGTATTTACATGGTTATCGGGAGGCATTACCTCTCGAACGGGTTTGCCGCTCCAGGGGCAGAAACGTCCTATAGTTCTTATCCAGTAAGAGGTATCAGCGTCTAAGTCGGAGTAGGGGCATCCGTCACAAATTTCAATAGCCATTTCGGTAAGTACCCATTCATTGGGAATATAATGCCATTTAAACCAATGGTTTGCATTATGGTTGTGTCCTCCATGGCCTGGTGCAATCGGGCCTGTAATAAACTTTCTTTGCTCGTACGGGCGCTGTAAATCTGCTATTACCGAATCGATAACTTCTTGTACGCTGGTAGCTGCAATAAATGAACTGTCTTGCCAGTTGCCATGCCCACATTGTGTACTAAACTCAAAATATCTTAAACTCTGAGCGAGGCTCAATAGTGTCATGGTTCCAATCATAAACAAAGTACAAAAAGACCTTTTCATATATCTCAGTGTTTTTTGAAAGATGACAAAACTGAAAATAGTTGCGTATTTAATTGGGGCTGATGTTAATAAGCTATTGCAAATATATTGGATAAAAGAGCATGTATGGCAGTATTCACAAAAGAGTATGAAAATATTTATCTCATTTTCGTACTTGCCATTTATAAGAAACTTCATAACATGCGAGTTCCATACGACGCTTAATTTCAGCTACAAATAATTACAGATATACTGAGGAAATAATGGGTAAATAATGGATGACAGCATTTCTTGATATAAAAAAAGCAGGAAAAAATCCTGCTTTCTTAAGGTATGTTTGAAATGGATTAGTCTCTTCTACCCAGGAATAACATCAGGTAATACAGCAACATGGCAAGCGAGGAAAGAGCCGCTACCACGTAAGTACGAGCAGCCCATTTGAGGGCATCGGCAGCCATTGCCTGCTGCTGGTTAGAGGTAATACCGCTGTGGTATAGCCATGCAAGAGCGCGTTTGCTTGCATTGATTTCAACAGGTAGGGTAATGAATGCAAAGAGGGTGAAAATAAAGTAACAACCGATAATGATCGGTAACGCAAGCGGAAACAAGCCATGTATAAACAACGAACCAAAGAACAAAATCATAAAAATTGCATTCATCAATTGAGCGCTGATGTTTTGAAGAGGTACCAGCGCCGTACGTAAGCCCAACCATGCGTATGCCTGCGCATGCTGAACAGCATGACCGCATTCATGTGCTGCCACTGCTGCCGCTGCAATATTGCGACCGTAATACACATCGGGACTTAAATTTACAGTTTTGTCTACAGGATTATAATGGTCGGTCAAAGTTCCTTCTACCGATACGACCTTTACATCGTAAATGCCGTTATCTCGCAGCATTTTTTCGGCTACTTCTTTGCCACTTAGCCCCTGAGTGAGGGGTACTTCCGAATATTCCCTGAATTTTCTCTTTAGCTTCCAACCAATATACCAGCTAAAACCAAAAGTGAGAATTAAAATAATCCAGTACATAAATTTTCAATTTTAGAGTTTTCAATACAAATATCCTTACAAATTTCTTACCAAATATTACCAGCTTGTCATGAGTATGTTTCTCAATTCGGCTTCATCGAGCGGAACGGGGTTATTTTTTATCTGGGTTTGCCGTGCAATTTTGTCAATTGCAGCTTGCTCTACCCCCAGCATTTGTAACGAAGGTATATTAAGTTGCTGAGCCCAGTCATTGATGATTTTTACGATACTGTCGGCTGCATGCTCAATATTTTTTAAGGAATCTGTTGGTTGGAGTATTTGTGCCAGTCTGTATATTTTGTGGTGGTAAGGTTGGTTGGGCAGTTTAAGCATTTTTTGCAGGTTTATTTCAAGGGTTCGTGTAAGCAAACATCCACATATGGCACCGTGAGTTGCATTATATAAGCCTCCTATACTTGAGGCAAAGCCATGTACAGCTCCCAGTCCTGCATGAGCCAGCGTAATTCCCGACAAATAGGCAGCCATTGCCATATGGGTACGACTATCGATATGCTGGGGGTCGGTATATACTTTTAGCAATGATTGTGCAGCAAGCTCAATGCCTTTTTCTGCCAGAATGTCGGTGAAAAGATTAGCCTGGGGCGAAAAATACGATTCAATCAGTTGTGTAAGTGCATCCATTCCGCTGGTAGCGGTTACCTGGGGTGGACACGTAACCTGCAGTTGAGGGTCGATGATGGCCGCATTGGGAATGAAATTGTTGTGTCTGAGCGAACGTTTATATCCGTTTTCACCGTAACGCGAAATCACGGCATTCTTGGTAGCTTCGCTACCTGTTCCAGCTGTCGTAGGTATGGCTACGAAAGGTATTTTGCTTCCCGGATGGGGTCGGTAAGTAGGTAATCCTTCGAGATAGTTTTCAATGGTATCGTTCACAGTAAGCATGGCCGATAGTGCTTTGCCCATGTCAAGGACACTTCCTCCACCAATACCAACTATACAGTCGAAAGATTCTGTTCTTAATTGCAAAAGCAGGTCGTTGACCTGATCAACGGTAGGTTCCCCGCTATGAAGTACATGGAATACCTGAAACGAACGCAACTGGGCTAAAATTTTTTCTTGCCATGGGGAAGCGGTGAAGGAATTTTTACCGGTAATAAGTAATACACGGCTACCCCATCGTTCAATAAGGTTAGGTAGGTGTGTGATAGCTCCTGGACCAAAATAAAGCAGTGGGGTAGGGGCAATACTAAAATTGTTCATATTAGCTGCATACTTTTGGGTACAATAGGGTGTATTTAACTCCCTTTCGCGGATTGGCCATCATTTTTTCCACAGTGTCGCGCCATAGTTGGTAGTGTGGTGTATTTTTATGGGCTGCTGCCGATTCCTCATTTACATAAGCCTCGTAGAGTAAAAATTTTGTAGGATTTTCCTTATCCTGAAGGACGTCGAAGCGCAAATTACCCGGCTCCTGTATCGAGGCAGCATGGTTTTTATAGGTAGCCTCTATAAAAGCCTCTACGTATTCGGGCTTTACTTCTACATATACACAGGTAGTTATCATGGCTGTGGTTCATTTGGTTCGGGTTCAATGAGTTGCATAATACGTTCAATCTGCTTTTGCTTGTTTACTTCGCGCAGGCTAAGTGCTGTTTGGGTAAAATACTGATGTCCAGAGATAAATTTGAGTTGCAGCTTGTTCCAATCGTTCAAGCTGCCTATTTTATTTTGCTCTTTAAGTTCGCGATAGAGTGTATTGGATACCGGAATAAAATCGGACCGCCCTAAATAGTCCAGGTCAGCATCACACATGATTTTTTCGAGCAGATTTTTGGGCTTAGGCGGCAACTTAGTAGCCATGATCAGCTCACAAATGATTTCAATTTGCTCGTTGGTATAATTAAATTTTGGCAAATATTCCCTGGCCAGAACGGTTCCAAAGTATTCGTGGTTGTCGTATGAAATGATATGCCCTGAGTCGTGAAACAGGGCGGCTGTCTTAAGCAGTAGTATTTCCTCGTCGCTAACGCCTTCGCCCCAGCCTATTAGCTCGACTTCGGTTATGACATCGACGGTATGCTTGACGTTGTGGTAATACAGGTAGGGTGGAAGCTCTTTTTCCAACCGGTCAAGGATGATTTCCTGTAAATCATTGAATTGTAATAAGCCAAAACGTGTTCGGAACAGGTCGTTCGGAACTTTGCCCTGCTCGTTTACCGAAAGCTCAGGTTTGATACCCTTGACCAGGTAAATATCGATATCCCCATGATATTTGATGGGCATTTTACCCATATATTCGCAAGTAAAAAATTCTTTCACCAGCTCGTAGGTATTAGCCGAAATAATAATATTTCCTGGCACTCCTGACGATTCAAGGCGGGTAGCAATGTTTACGGTGTCACCTTTTAATTCGTACGTACTTTTTTTATTACCTCCTAGTGTTGCAGTAACAGGCCCCGTATGAATGCCCATTTTTATTTCCCATATCTTGTCATTGTCCGATTGATGTTGAATCTCATCCACTATCATTACCATTTCAAGGGCAGCCAGGACGACTTCAACAGGGTTGGTGATGTTTTTTTGCGGGATACCCCCTGCACACATTAGGGTATCGCCAATGGTTTTTATTTTTTCAATTTTATACTTGTGAATTACATTTTCGAAATGAAACATGATAGAATCGAGCTGGTCGATGACTTTCTGCGAATCAATCTTATCATTCAGCCGAGAGAAACCATGGATATTGGCAAACAAAACGGTTGCCATTTGAAAGCGCAGGGTTTTTTGTTCATCTTTTTCTCCAGGCAGTTCAAGGGTGGCCTGATATTTTCCGAGCAGTTTTTTTAACTGTTCATTTTCGTCCTGCAGCTTTTCGTATAGGCTATGCAAACGGTTATTTTCTTCTTTCAGCTCCTTGTTTTGCTTTACCAATTTTGCAATTCGCCTGACCAATTCTTCATAACTCTCGGACATAATGGTATTATTATATGATGCGAAAAATAATGTTTTTCAGGATATTTTGCAGATAAAAGCTACCCATGTAACAAATTTATGGCAAAAGATGTTGCTAAACAAATGAAAAATTCCATAATGGGATAGCGCAACTATACGATAGACGTATTGGCTGTGCGTCTGGCTATCTTTAATGATTCTTACTATTTATTGGACAATTTTCGAGTTAGCCAGGGTTAGCCAAAAATTCGCTTGACTTTTTGTTCCTGCAACATCAAATCGGCCAGCGCAATGGCAGTAGCAGCTTCGACAACCACGGGAACCCTGAGAGCGATACAGGTATCGTGTCGACCTTCGACATTGAGATCGGTCATTGTTCCGGTCTTCATGTTCATGGTGTGTTGGGTAGCGTGGATACTACTGGTGGGTTTAACGGCTACGCGAAAAATCAGGTCGTTGCCGTTGGATATTCCCCCATTGATACCGCCAGCATTGTTAGTGGCAGTTTTGCCACTAGTGTCGATGAATCGGTCGTTATGTTCCGATCCACGCATGCGGGCTGCAGCAAAGCCTGAACCAAACTCAAGGCCTTTGATGGCAGGAATCGAGAATATATAGTGAGCAATGATAGCTTTGATGTTGCCAAAAAAAGGTTCCCCTAATCCTATGGGCATGTTGGTTGCAACGGTTTCGACAATACCGCCAATAGAGTCGCGATCGGCCATAGCTTTTTCCACCGCTTCTTCAATGTTGGGCGATCCTCCGGCCTCAATAAGGGTGGAACGTACCTCGATGGGATGGATGATTTTTTTGGCAATGACGCCAGCTGCTACGATACCCAGGGTAAGACGTCCCGAGAAATGTCCTCCCCCCCGATAATCCTCATATCCCCCAAATTTTTTGTGAGCTACAAAATCGGCATGCCCTGGACGCGGAGTTTCGAGCAAAAAAGTGTAGTCGCGGGATCGGGTATTGGTATTCTCAAAAAGAATCATGATGGGCGCTCCCGTAGTATGGTCGTTGAAGGTACCGCTCATGATGCGGGGCTGATCGGCCTCCTGGCGCGGGGTTGTTCCTTTGGCCCCACTTTTTCTCCGAGCTAAATCTTTTTCCAGGTCGGCTTCTGTTAGAGGAATACCTGCTGGTACACCGTCAATCACTATTCCTACACATTTCCCATGCGATTCACCAAAAATACTCAGACGAAAAAGTGTGCCAATAGAGTTCATGCCTATGAATTTTTAAGAAGTTCGATAATGGTGTTGAGTTTGTAATAGCTAATCTGTCCCGGAGCAGTCGAAAATTCATCATTTGCCGAAGCAAATGTAAATTCTGCCCCCATGAATGGTGCTGCTATGCGTGAAATTTTTCCCAGTTCGCCCATCCCCAAGGCAACGATCCGCTTGCCTGACTGATAAAGTGCAAGCAATCGAGCATTATCCGAAGGTTCGTTTACCATACAGGCTACCTTAGCTACGTTTGCCCCCATATCAAAGCATTGATTGATGACGATTTTTAGCTGTTCAAGGGTTGGGGTGTGCTCAAAGTTGTGGTACGAAATGATAACATCGCAGTTGTGGAGAACCGCTTCGGTTATTATGTTATGCTTGAAGGCATAATCGGTTTCAATTTCAACATCCACATATTTTGCTCCCGAACGAATGGCAGCCAGTAATCCTTCAGCTCGTTCTTTTTCTGTAACTTCTTTCGAAGGTCGATAGGTGGCAATCAGACGTTGACCCGACGAAAATATCTTTTCGATTTGTGATGTATTAAAACGACACAAGTCGAGACGTACCTCGGCCAGTTCAAACTTTTTCACCAGTTCAAGGCATTTTTCAAAGTTCGATTCACTGATGCTTACACAAATCATGGACGAATGTTTTAAGTTGATTGTATGTTACAGGTTTAACTATGGCATTACCGATAGCTTCGAGCAAAACCAGGTGAATGTCGTCGCCCTCGCGTTTTTTATCTTTCCGCATGGCATCCACAAGGGTATTGGGTTCAAAGTCAAAATTGGTAGGAAGCTGAAAACGTGTAATCAGCTCACGAATTCGCCTATAATCATTTTCAGAAATCATTCCCAATTGATAGGAAATATAGGAAGCATAGTTCATTCCAATGGAAACAGCCTTTCCATGGGGCAAGGCTGTGATTTTTTCGATGGCATGGGCAAAGGTGTGACCAAAGTTCAGAATACGTCTTTCGCCTTTTTCACGTTCATCGTTTTCAACTACTGCGGCTTTGATACGTACCGATTGCGCTACACAGTGCTCGATAACGTGGGAATCGTAAGCAAGAGCTCGGGATACATTGTTTTCGAGAAATTCAAATAATTCATGACTGCGAATACATCCATGCTTGATTATTTCGGCATATCCTCCTATGTATTCTTCGCGTGGCAGCGTTGTAAGCATCGAGGTATCGCATATTACAAAATCGGGCTGGTTAAATACCCCTACCATATTTTTATACCCTTCGTAGTTTACCCCGTTTTTACCCCCCACACTGGCATCGACTTGACTGAGCAGGGTAGTACTAACAAAGCCAAAGCGAATGCCCCGCATGTATATAGAAGCAGCAAAACCAGCAATGTCGCATACAATACCTCCTCCTATTCCTACCAGATACGAGCTACGGTCGGCCTCGTGCCGTATAAGCTGTCCCATGATATAGTCGATAGTACTTAAATTTTTTATTCCCTCGCCAGTTCCTATTTCTATTATCGGATAAGGAGGTAACTTATGTCGATAGTGCTTGAGAACGTTAGTATCGGTGAGGATTATAATCTTCTTATTCGTAGGAAGATAATGAGTTAAGTTTTCAATTTTTTCCCCGATAAGTATTTTCGAGATTTTATTTTCAGTCTTCAGTACAATTTCTTCCATGAAATGGGTCTAATTTTCGTTCATGATGCGTGTTTGGTGATTGATGGATTCCTCGTGAATAGCCCTAAAAATATTTTCGATAAAATGCTCGCTCAGTCCTTTTTCCCTGGCTTCTTTCATGCGTTGGGTGATAATCTGGTGCCATCGTTTGGTTTGTAATACAGCAATATTATTTTCTTTCTTAATTTTTCCAATTTCTTCGGCAATATGCATGCGTTTTTCGAGTAGTTCTACAATTTTATCGTCAATTTTATCGATCTGGGAACGAAGTTCTTCGATGGTTACCAGCGATCCGTTTTCAATGTATTCTTTTCGGATGACCAGTTTTTTAAGCAATTCACCCAGCTGATCGGGGCGTAACTGTTGCTTGGCATCGCTAAGAGCATGATCGGGATCGATGTGTGATTCGATGATTATACCATCGTAATTAAGGTCCATTGCCTTTTGCGTAATTTCGAAGAGTGTATAGCGTTTACCACAGATGTGACTTGGGTCGATGATTAAAGGGATATTAGGTATTCTACGACGAAGCTCAATGGGTATTTGCCAGTTAGGATCATTACGGTAGGCAGTTTTTTCGTAGGTAGAAAAGCCACGATGTCCAGCAGCTAGTCGGGTTACTCCGGCCATATATAGGCGTTCGATGGCACCAATCCATAGCTCGAGATCGGGGTTGACAGGGTTTTTAACCATAACAGGTACATCTACCCCTCGCAGGGCGTCGGCAATTTCCTGCACAGCAAAGGGGTTGGCAGAGGTGCGAGCACCAATCCACAGGATATCTATACCGGCTTTTAAGGCTTCGTAAACGTGCTTAACATTTGCAACTTCGGTTGCGGTAAGCATACCGGTTGCCTCTTTAACACTCTGCATCCAGGGTAGTGCCAGTGAACCATAACCTTCAAAGGTTCCCGGGCGTGTACGGGGTTTCCATATCCCTGCACGGAAAATTTTAATCCCCAATGCAGCCAGTTGCTGGGCTGTTTGTACCATCTGTGCTTCCGATTCGGCGCTGCAGGGGCCTGCTATTACCAACGGCCGATCTGTTGAAATACCTTCAAAGGTGAAGGGTTGTAAATTCATTGGTTCCATCTTTTCTAACTTTATTCCATCACTGTTTTACCTTTGGCATATTCGCCCATGATCTCGAGTCCCGATGTAAAGGGCCTGATTGCATCGAGCGATTGCCGGTACATTACATAATCGTCAAACGTAACATCTACAAAAAATTGATATTCCCAATCTTTTCCAGGTATGGGCATGGATTGTATTTTCGTTAAATTTATACCATAGTACGACAATATAGATAACACTTTCGATAGGCTTCCTGTTTCGTGTTTGAGTGCAAAACTTAAAGAAGCCTTATTGAGCACTTTGCTAACTTTATGATATCCAATACGATCGGAAAGTATTAAGAAGCGGGTATAATTGGTTTTGTTGGTTTCAATGCCCTCGGCTATGATTTCAAGACCATATTTTTCGGCAGCCAGCTTTGAGCAAATGGCAGCGCGATTTTTTAGCTTCTTCTCCGCTATTTCTTTGGCACTGAGAGCAGTATCGATACTGTCGACCAGCTTAATATGTGGATAATTGTCGAAGAAAAGCTGACATTGTAACAGGGCAATGGGGTGGGAATATACTTCTTCTATGTCTTCGATACGGGTTCCAGGCAAGGCGGCCAGATTTTGCTTGATGCGTAGGTAAATTTCTCCGATAATTTTCATGTTCGATTCGAGAAGCAAAGTATAGTTTGGCAAAATGCTACCCGCTATCGAGTTTTCTATGGCCATAATCCCCAGGTCGGCGTGGTTGTTGCGTAACGATTTAAAAAGGTCTTTAAAGGTATTTGCCGTAACAATTTCTATTTCTTCATTTTCGAAGTAGTGTTTGGCAGCAATTTCATGGAATGCTCCGAATCCTCCCTGGATAGCAATCCGTTTTACAGCTTTTTTTGTACTCATATCATTACTGTTATATTAAAAAAAAATCCCGGCATTCACCGGGACTTTTGATACTATTATGTCAAACCTATTTTAGCCCCGGTATTGCCGAAGTAAACCAAAAAAAGAAATAAAAATATACGTGGCTAAAACAGGTCATATAATTCTTTTTTGCAAATATAAACAAAATTGCGAATTAGTTAATATTTTTTTTAAGTTTAGCGGTTCGGACGGGACTCGAACCCGCGACCCCATGCGTGACAGGCATGTATTCTAACCAGCTGAACTACCGAACCTCTTTAGCTGATTTGTTTTTCAGCGGTGCAAATGTAGTATTATTTTTTTTAACTACAAAAGATTTTACGGCAAAAAAAATGAAAAATGCACGGCACCATATTTTCGGTATTGCCAAAACTTTGAATGTTGTTGAAAATCAATGTTCTTCGAATGTTCCAGGATGAGCATACCCTCAGGTTTTAACATCTGACGAGAAAAAATCAAATCGGGAATTTCGGCAATACCCTCCATTTCGTAAGGGGGATCTGCAAAAATTACATCATACTTTTTATTGCAAGTCCGAAGATATTGAAACACATCGGCTTTTAAGGGTTTAATATGAGCTAGTTCGAGTTCCTTGATGTTATTACAGATAAATTGATAGTTATGAGGGTTCCATTCAATCAGATCAATTTGCTGGCAACCCCTTGAGGCAAATTCAAAGCTTATGGCGCCTGTGCCTGCAAATAGGTCGAGTACGGAAATTTCTTCAAAAAAATAATAGTTGTTCAGTATATTAAATAAGCTTTCCTTGGCAAAATCGGTCGTAGGTCTTGCCTCCGTTACTTTTCCTTTGAGAATTCTTCCTTTGTACTTTCCTCCAATTATACGCATAGTTTCAATCCTACTAATGTTTGAAGCTGATGAGCTGGCAAAGCTAAAATTTCTTTCGCATATAGTAGGTTCTCAGGAAGGTTTTCTTCGGTGATGAATGGAAAAACGGTTTTCAATTCATTAACAATGTTGGAATATTGGGTATGGTCAATATTCCCCTCGACAAACATATGGGAATGATGGGGTGGGATAGAGAAAAGGTTTGAAACATTGACGAGAAAATACAGTATGTCGGTATATTTCTGGTAATAAAATGAATTGAATAGCAGTATTTTACCCTGTTTCATGACCAGCATATCGAAAAATTCCTGCCCTAAAAATAGGTGTACTATGGGTTGATGGCTTTCGGAATTTTTGCCCAATGCCTGCTGAATAAATGGGATAGCATGATGTTTGATGTTTACCTGTTCAAATTTTGATTTAAGCGTATTTTCCATAGTTATTGGACAGGTATATATGAGGAAGGCATCGGCTGGTGGTATAAAATGGAACATTATTTTTTCGTTATCGTCAATCTTATGATGAAATTTAAGAAAGTCCTCAAGATGATTGGCATCGAAGAGTGACTGGGGAACCAGCATAGCCCGAAACGAAGAATATCCAAAGGTGATGCTTTGAAATTTGCCCTGGATAATTTCCTGTTCTTTGAACAGGGTAGAAAGGATATCAACATCTGCATCGTTAGGTTCGGCAAAAATTTGTTTGACCCCTACAAAAGTGTTTGTTGTAGAATCAAAAATGGCCATTTGAATAAATTGGGCATTACCTTCGAGGTATAGTTCATATTTTTTTTCGGGGCCCAGCGAAAAGTTGGGATCAATGGCATTGACAATTTTCATTCGAATATAATTTTTAGATGTTTTTAAATAGTTCGGACGGAACTCGCATGTAATATGTTTTGTGCCACAAAATCAAGCAGGTATATGAAATTATCTTCATACTCGGTTGTGAATATTGCTATATGAGCTCGTTTTATCATACTATTATTTTTTAAGATATGCAAACTCGAAGAATATTTTATAACATTCAAAATGTAAAGTGTAATTAAATGTTTGTGTAAAGGTAATAAAAAAATGACAGCTGTTATGTAAAAAAAACGAAAGCTGTCATTACTTGACAGCTTTCGCTAAAATTGTTATTATCCTTTATCAAGGCTCATCTTCAATAAATCCAGTTCTGCGATGTCCTGATATACGGTATACAGTTCCTGGATCATCTTCAAATCCAATAAGGAAACTAATACTATCGGTAACCACACCCGAAATAGAACGACCCTTTCCTTGAAGAACAATACCTTCTCGTATATAAATTTTTATTGGGTAGTTGGTATCGTAATTAACCATTGAGTCGTTCATGCCAAAAGTCCTTGCAGTAACATTTATAGGACATTTAATTTTAAAACTCCAGGTGTTTCCAAGATCATCTATCCACATGGTATCCTTAGAATTATAAGCAGTGTTGTAGGTAAGAATTTTAACATACCCCAGGTGATAGATGTCTTCGAAAGTTCCGGGCGAAGTTTCGGCTTCAAACTTAACAAACCATTCGCCCGAAAGGGGGTATACAGGTGAATATTCTATTTTGGGTTCCTCCATTGTTTCGCAGCTTACCAAAATTACAATGGGGAGAATAAATGCTAATAAATATTTGTAGTTTTTCATAGTTCGTTTAATTTAAGGTTGAACTTGCGTTAGTGTTACTTCAAATGTATAACCAGCGTCCCATTCGGTTACGAATGTAATGGTTTTGTTAGAAGCATCTACTGTGAATGAGGTAATGGTAGCTACTCCACCAAAAGCACCAACGCCAAAAGAAGGTCCTAAATCAAAATCATTTGTGGCAATATTGTTGGCCGTTATTTGAGCACCAGTAGCACGATAATCGGCGCCATATTTGCGACCTAAATCGTAGTAACCTCCGATGGCATCTGAAATTTCGTATACATTATCGCCGCTTTTACGAATCATTATATATTTAAGATCTTGATATTGAGGACTTTGAACTCCATTTCTAACTACAGTTGAGGTATAAAGCCCTTCAATATTATTTATTAAATCTCCTGTTGAAATTACATAAACGATTCGTTGAGCAGTACCATCGAAACCATCTTTGTTAGTTGCAAGATAAGTAATGATGTATTTGTTTGGAGTATTAACATCAAGTGAGGATGCAGGAAAGTAGTCGCCAATAACAGTGGATTTTACAGGGATTTCTACCCCATTTTCATATGCTTTTATACCAGGGTCAGTAAAATTATCACCTTTATTAAGAACAATAACTTCATCTCCTGACATTTTAAAGTCGGGGAAATAGGTAATCCGAGAAATCCCTTCTGATTCTTTTTCCCTCTCGCACGAAGTTGTTACTGCGACAAAGATGATAGGCAGTAACAGCAGGTATATTATTTTAAATATTTTTTTCATAGTTGAAATATTTTATGGTTATAAATCTATTGCCACCAAGTTGGAGTTGTTACAGATACTTCAGCCGGGGTGTTAGGATTAGATTTCCTTTCGCTGTCGGGGAAAACCAATCGACGAGGAAATTGTCCTTTAGGCAATACTGACTGTACCGGATGTGTAAATTCACCAGGTACATAATTAGAGTCAGTAACATCAACATTGGAACGTTTGGGAATTCCTGTTCGTAGATGTTCGAGATAAGCTTCCATACCATTAATTCCGGCCAGCGCTGCCCATTTTTGGGTAATGATCGATTGAAGCGGATTATCTGTATCAAAAACGTACTTGCCTGTACCTGTAATATGACGACTACCGTTGAGTCCGAAACGGTTAAACGCAGCTAAAACACCGTTGTCGTATAGTGTTTTCACTTCAGCCGAGCTAGCATTTAAGCGATATCTTGCTTCAGCCTGCAAAAAATAACTTTCTGCTGCTGACATAAGATAAACAGGATCGGTGGCGAGAATACGAGCAAGAGATATTTTGTTTGCCTCATCAGCCGTGATAGGTATATTAAAATCACCCTGACGATTTCCTTTAAATTCACCACTAGATCCTCGCTCAAAGTAGTAGGCGATTCGTTCATCCGTATCATTATTGGATGTCAGAAAGGCAATAAATGTTTGGCTAGCGCGAATATTAATTTTTGTATTAAGTTCCCGACGATCACTTTCGTAAAGTGGGTTACCCTTTCCCTTTTGGTCCACAAATACGTCAAGTTTGGCATCAGTTGTTAAAAATTCTGCATTAGAATTGAAAAGTTCCTGTATACCAGCTTGTGCCACAGACTGACGAACTTTCCATTGACGTAAGTAGATACGTAGCTTTAGGGTATTAGCAAATTGTACCCACCTTTGAACGTCACCTTTGAAAACAAAGTCACCATCAATCGGAGCAGTAAATGAAGACAGATCTTTAGAAAGTGCAAAATTCAAATCGTTAATAATACCATCATAGACGGTTTGTGCATTGTCATAATGTGGCGACATTATTCCATCTTCAGCTTTTAAGGCTTCGGTATAGGGTATTTGGTCATACAAATCGGCAAGATATTGTAAAGTATAAGCTTGAAGCGTGGCTGCAATAAGATATAATCGCCATTCTTCACTACTTTTAGATTCTTCTTTAATTCTTTGCAACTCTTTTAGCGTACCGGAATATAGTTCTCTCCATTCATTATCGAGAGTTGTAGGCTTTATATCGTAAGCATCGTATTGTTTATATTGGTTAGAAGTCGGATTTTGAGTCCAGAATTGTGCCCACATGCTGCCAGCAATGTTATAGTTGACTGAGATCTGCGAGGCAAGCGACATTTCAGCAGCTGGTAATACAAGTTCAGGTTGTACCGACGTAGGATTATTGGGGTCGGTATTTACATCAAGCCATGACTCTGAACAGGAAGTCAGATATAACACAGCTAATGTTGTAAAGTATAATAATATCTTTTTCATATTCAAATGTTTTAGTAGGTTATTTTTAAGGAAAGACTAACACTTCGTATCGAGGGGCCTACTGCAAATTCTCCAAATTCACTTTCGAGGTCACCCTGCCAAGTACTTGATTCTGGGTCAACAAAATTATTTTCTTTGGGTGTCCACAAAAGAAGATTATGCCCAATGATGCCAATGTTGACTCTAGAAAGAGATAATTTGCTTGTCCATTTTTTGGGTAATTCATAAGAAATGTATAGATCTCTGAGCTTAATGTAAGAACGGTCAACAACTGTTCCTCTAGACATTGGGCGGTTTGTGTTATTATTGTAATAATCACAGATGTGTTCCATGTCGATGGGTGTAGTGTTTTCTTCATACCCAACGACCTTACCTTCGGCATCAACTATTTCCTTTACAGAATTAGGAACCAGGAAGGGTTGACGATCGTTAAAAGTGGTTTGTGTAGCATTTCCGACAAAATAGTTAATGTCTGCCGTATAGGTATACATTACACCACCTTGACGAATCTCTACATTTCCTCCAACGGTTAGTCCCTTGTAAGATATTTCATTTTTTATCCCCATCCTATATTTTGCTTCAGTAGTTCCATACTCAGTTTTATTGGTAGCAGCAACAGGGATTCCCTGATCATTAACAATGATACGACCTTGAGGATCTCTTTTATAATCTGGACCTTCAATAATTCCCAAGGGACGTCCTACTTTAGCTACAAAATCGATATCGTATGCATTGTTTAGTAATACACCACCTTCTTCTAATTGTTCTGACAATTCTAGCACTTTACTACGGTTAATAGAGTGATTTAAACCAATAGTCCAGCTAAAGTTGTCTGTTTTTAACGGAACCAGGGTTAGTAACAGCTCAGTTCCTCTGTTCTGAATACTCCCTATGTTCATAACCTGAAATGTATAACCTGAAGACGGAGCTAAAGGAACTGTCATGATTTGGTCGGTCGTTTTGCGGTTGTAAACTGCAAAATCAATACCCACACGATTGTTTAATAATTTTAGTTCAATACCTGCTTCGTCTTCTGTACTGATTTCTGGTTGAAGTTTGGAGTTTCCAATTGTATTACCTATTTCAAAGGCATTAACCCCTGCTATTGGAAAATTAATGGTTCCAAAATAGGCATATATGCTAGCAGGTGTATATACCGATGATACACGATATGGACTAGGATCGTTCCCGGTAAGTGTATGACTGAGTCTAAGTTTTGCATATGGTACAACATTTTTGATACTAGGAATGAGTTCCGAGAACAGTAAAGATAAAGATGCTCCAGGGTAAAAGAATGAATTATTGTTCTTAGGTAATGTAGAAGACCAGTCATTACGTGCACTTAACGTTAAAAATATCCATTCTTTGTAGCTTAATTCTTCCTGAAGGTATAAACCGTACAAACGTTTCTTTCGTTCGTAAGTTGAAGAATGCGGATTTTCGGAAGAGTTTGACAAATTATAAAAACCTACTACATTTAAGTTCGAAACATAGGAATATAATTCGCGATAGAATTGTTCATTAACATTATATCCCACGAGGCTAATAAGTTTAAAATTCCCTATATTGAAATCAGCATTTAACAAAACATCGTGGTTTATCTGATAGTCAAGAGTAGTACGTTCATTAACCCTTCCTACTACATCATTTCTACCGCGAAGGTTATTAATACTACCAGGAGTAGTTTTTGCTATTGCACCCCAATCTTGAAGTTGGGCGTTGGCAATATCGGCCCCAACTCGATAACTAATAGATAACCAATCAGTAAATTGATAATCGAGGTTTATACTAGGTATTACCCTATCTTCATTCCATTTATTACCATTTTCATTGATAATGAAATAGGGATTATCTGCGTATGGGGTAAAATAATTGTCGAGATTGTTAAATTTATTTTTGTAATCTTTTAGATCTACAATGCTAATGTCTCGAGGAATTTGCATAAGATCCTGATACAATGTTGCACCACCATCACTAGCTCCTTGTCCCTAAGTTATAAACTTCTGATTTTTTTTGATATAATTTATCGAAGCAGTAGCCGTAAGTTTTTTACCAGTGTAAGAACCTTTTAGCAATAAAGAATTTCGATTGTATGAGTCGGCATCTGTTGGTACAATACCATCATCTCTTACATTACCATAAGAAAGATAAAAGGTAGCATTGTCTTTTCCTCCGCTAATGGCAACGGAATTATTGTACCCTTTACCAACATCGAAAAAATCTCTGAGATTGTTTTTTTGCGCCACAAAGGGCTTCAATTGTTGTGAGTTGTCAACAACATTTCCCCACAGACGAAGTTTGCCATCAAATTTGGGCCCCCAACTCCCATTTTCTTCATATTTAAATATTCCATTCCATCCCTGGCCATACCAATTTTGCAACTGGGGTAGGCGTAAAGGTTCCGAAAAAGTTGCTGAACCGTTATACTCTACTTTAAAACGATCACCTTTTTGACCCTGTTTTGTTGTAATCATAATTACACCATTTGCAGCTCGAGATCCATAGAGAGCAGCTGCAGCTCCCTTCAAAATGGTAACTGACTCGATATCGTCAGGGTTGAGGTCATTGGCGCGGTTACCGAAATCTTGAGTACGAGATACATCATTATTGTCGGCATAAAAAGCATTACGGGTATTATTAACAGGAATACCATCAATAACATAAAGGGGTTCATTATTCCCAGTGATTGATGAAAAACCTCTTATTATTACTTTGGTGGATGAACCAGGTGCCCCAGATGAAGAAGTAATAGATACCCCGGCTATTTTACCTTGTAGCGAATTCATTAGGTTAGTAGTTCGCGTTTGGGATATGTCTTCGCTACCAATTGTTACAGCAGAGTAACCTAGTGCTTTTTCCGAACGTTTTATCCCCAAAGCCGTTACCACAACCTCTTCCATACCGATTACTTCGGGTTGCATGCTAATGTCGATGGTGGTACGTCCCCCAATTTCGACTTCCTGGGTTTTCATTCCTACAAAGCTTACTACCAATGTAGTAGCACCTGCTGGTACCCTGATCGAATAATTCCCTTCCGGGTCGGTTACAGTAGCAGTATTCGTTCCTTTTACTACTACCGATGCGCCAGGTAATGCACTCCCATCCTCTGCAGAAGTGACCTTACCTTTTACCTGCACCTCCTGCGAAAGCAAGGTAAATGCAAACGCATACAGAAATGCCATCAAAAGTGTAAGTTTTTTCATAGATTCTTTTTTTATGGTTATAAATTGGTTAAAAAATATAAGCAGCAGTAATAAAAATATATCAATTCTGAAAAATATTCCCATGAAATTACAATAAAGATGAATATAAGGTAGCATAAATTCGAATAATAAAATGTATTTTTATGCATATTTTTCATGTATTTGATTAAAATTTAATAGGTTATAAAAAAATGACTGATTAAAAAATATGCAAAGGATGTTAAAAAATGTGTTATAAAACATAAAAATTGTTAAACTATACTGCTAGATATTTTTTGTGGGAAAAATTTTTAAAACACATTTCCGAATAAAATAGAATTGCTATATTCGTGGCTTAATTTTTAACAAACTGTTTATTAAAAATAAAAAAGGAATAACCAATGGCAGTACTGGAGAAAATCAGAAGTAGGATGGGTCTGTTGGCCTCGCTCATTATTGGTTTTGCATTGCTGGCTTTTGTGCTTAGCGATTTCTTGACCGGTGGACGATCCATATTGGGTAATAATCAGTTCCAGATAGCTGAAATTAATGGTAAAAAGGTACAATTTCAAGAATTTGACCTGCTTGTCAACCAATTGTCTGAGGTGTACAAATTTAATTCGGGTCAGGCTAATCTCAATGAAGACTTGATTAACAATATCAGGGAACAATCGTGGCAGCAGTTGGTTGATCAGTATGTCTTGGGCGATGAATATCAGAAGATCGGGCTGAGCGTAAGTCCCAAAGAAGTTTTGGATATGGTACAGGGAAGTGATCCCCATCCATATATTCGTCAGTTATTTACTGACCCCAAAACCCAGATATTTAATCGTGCGGCAGTGTTGCAGTTTATCAAATCGCTCGAAAAGGAAACTGATCCTGCTCGGAAGAATTACTGGTTATATATTGAAAATCAGATTATTCGAGAACGATACATGACCAAATATATGAACCTTATAAATAAAGGTTTATATGTGACCTCGCGTCAGGTACAAAAAGAAATGGACGACAATAGTCGAAAAGTTTCTTTCAATTATCTGGCAGTCAATTATTCGACAATTCCGGATAGCTTGATTTCTGTTAAGCTTTCTGAGGTTAAAAAATATTTGAAGGAACACGCTAAGGAATTTGAACAAGAAGCTTCCCGTGATATTGAATATGTAACCTTTGATATTGTTCCTTCGGCCGAAGATTTTGCTGAAGTAAAGTCGTGGATGGAGAAAAATAAGGATGAATTTTTTACCACCGACGATGTAAAACAGTTTGTCAACATGAATTCCGATGTGTCTTTCTCGGAAAGATACCTTAAGGAAGATGAGTTGTTGGATTCCATTAAACCCCTGTACAATAGTAAGGTCGGTGATCATGTAGGGCCGTTCTTTGCCAATGGAATTTTTTACATGGCTCGTCTGATTGATACAAAAATGCTACCTGACTCAGTACGTGCGCGTCACATTCTGATTCGTCCCGAGAATAATACCAAAGAGGCTTACGATAAGGCAAAGGCAAAAGCAGATAGTTTGCTGGCTTTACTTAAAAAAGGTGCCAATTTTGCAGATCTAGCCCGGAATAACTCTGCCGATGGATCGGCACAGGAGGGGGGCGACCTGGGTTGGTTTAAAGATGGACAGATGGTTAAACCCTTCAACGATGCTTGTTTCAATGGAAAAAAAGGTCAACCGCAGGTGGTGGAAACGCAGTTTGGTTTTCATGTTGTGGAGGTAACCGATCGGGGGAAAGAAGTTAAAAAAGTCCAGGTAGCAGTCTTGCAGCGTAAGGTCGAGGCAAGCTCTGCTACCCAACAGGCTATTTACCAAAAGGCCAGTGCTTTTGCGGGTAACAATAATACAGGAGAGAAGTTTGTAGAGACTCTTAAAAAGGAAGGGATTACCCCCTTACGAGCAACCTATCTAACAGAAAACATGCGCGAAGTGCCAGGATTACCCAATTCTCGCGAACTGGTGAGATGGGCTTTTACTGCTAAACCTAATTCTATCTCGGGTGTCATGGAGCTGGGGGATCGTTTTGTGGTAGCACGTTTGGCTCAAGTTAGGGAAAAAGGACTTCCCGATGCCGAACAGGTAAAAGATCAAATAGCTATACTTATTCGGAAAGATAAAAAGGCACAGCAAATCATGCAACGCCTGCAACAAGAAATGAATGCTACACCCAGTCTTGATTTACTTGCCCAAAAAGAATCTGTTAAGGTCGATACTGTTTACGATATTACTTTTGCTTCTTATGCATTACCTGCTGTTGGTTTTGAACCAGCGGTTATTGCTGCTGCAACCGTCAGCCCTGTTCAAAAATTGGCCGGCCCTGTGAAAGGAAACACTGGCGTATTTGTTTTGCAGGTGTTTGCTGAAAATACGCAGGAAGTTAGTCGAGAAATTGTAAACTCAAGGCTTGCAAATAGTTATCTCAATCGTGCTAATTACGAGCCGATAAACGTGCTCAAAAAATTAGCCAATATCAAGGACATGCGAGCAAAGTTTTATTAAAAGATAAAAAAGGAGAGAAACTCTCCTTTTTTATTTTATTTTACAGTTGATATTAAAACAAATCCATTGAAAATAAGAAAGCTTAAAAATATTGTTTGGAATGTGCTCAATACTATTGGTATTGGGGGGTGTGTCCAACTAATATTGAAGAGTAGCTTGAAAGATTGGGGCTGGTTTAAAAGCTACCATTCCAAGCAATCGATCGATGTAAACGGTAATCCCATCCCTTGGTTTACGTATCCAGCAATTGCTTTTTTGTCGGAACGAATTCAGAAACATTTTTTCGTATATGAATATGGGTCGGGAAATTCAACTCTTTGGTTCGCTTTGCATACCGCTCATGTCGATAGCATTGAACATGATATACAGTGGTACAATATGGTACATAGGAAGATTCCTGCAAATGTTTCGTTGGTATATATACCTTTAGAGCAAGACAGGTATGAAAACCACATTTTAATAACGCCCCATTTTTACGATATTGTTGTTATTGATGGCAGAAAGCGAGCACTGACTGCTGTAAATGCATTGAAAAAGTTGAAGGAAGATGGAGTAATTATTTTCGATAATTCCGAACGTCCCGAATACCTCGATGCAATAGATACGCTAAAAAAAGCAGGCTTTAGACGCATAGATTTTTGGGGTATTGGGCCCATAATTCACATGCAGACCTGTACTACAATATTTTATCGTCCCAATAATTGTATGGGGATTTAAAGTAACAAAGGGCACAAATGCATGTACATTTTGATAATTATGTGCCCCTGAACAATTTTGCATAAAATTCTTTTGTAGGAAAATTTATATACTATCTTTGAAGGCAAATCGCAGAAGATGTTTAAAAAACTTCTTTTTTTAATCATTGCATTTGCGCTGGCAATCGTTGCAGTATTTGTCCGGCATATTTTCGAGAATGATTTTCCCTATAAGGTTTCTGTTGATGTGTCAGAGACTTCGTATAATCTTGCTTTGCCCAGGGTGAATGAAGGTGTAATGGACTGTATTGTTGAGTTAAATATCCCCGATACACAAATTCATGGCTACATTTACTATAAGTTGTATGGTTCAAATGGTACCTGGCGAAAAGTTAAACTATTACGACTCAACAACAAGCTCGTTTGTATTCTGCCATATCAGAAGCCCATGGTAAAACTCATGTATTACCTGGAGTTAGAGGATAGTAAAGGGAAAATTTATCCAGTTGCTAAAGACCAGCCTTTCGTGGTTTTGTTCCGTGCGCAGGTTCCGCGGTTACTGTCCTATGTTATCACCTTACTTTTCTTTATATCACTGGTAATTTCCAATTATGCTGGATTGGTGACGGGTTTTAATATACCTTATTTTCTGAAATATGTTCGACTAATTTTTTACCTTTTACTTGCGGCCATCGTACTTGATTTTATAGCCTATCTTTATGCATACAGACACCTCTTGGTGGAGCCTTCGCCTTACAACGATTTGCGATTTTTTATACACCTGCTTATTTTTTCACTTTGGGCTTTTACCTTTTATTTACAAAGAAAAGGAAGCGAAAAACGTTATGTTGTGTTTGTTGCCTCCCTGCTGACCATATTCTTGTATTGCGCACCCGATCATTTTATTTTTAAACCACTTTTTTAATAGGGTAGATTTAAGCTACAAACAAAAGAAAATATAGAAGTGTAAAGGTACCCTGCTTATGGAATAGTCAATAGTAAGTTTGACAGTAGCCAACCTACGATAATGCGTCTAAAAAAATAGCATGACTTTTGTCCATAGCGCCTAAATTTCAAATGTTTTGAATAAGACACATGCATATATAGTACCATGCGGCGAATGATAATCACTGGTTCGTATGCGAATACAGAAAAGGAAAAATCAATAATTTTTTGTGAAAAATTTGTTTGTTTGTAAATAATTCCGTTAATTTGCAGCCTGTTATAAAAAGGGAAAAACAATGTCGAAAGTTTGTCAGATAACAGGAAAAATGTCGATGGTGGGCAATCATGTATCCCACTCGAAGCGTCGGGTTAAGCGACTTTTCGAACCCAACTTGTTCACTAAACGTTTTTATCTACCCGAAGAAGATCGCTGGATTACCCTGAAAGTATCGGCAGCGGGGATGCGTGTGATAAACAAGAAAGGACTTAAGGCTGCACTCGATGAGGCAGTAGAAAAAGGAATTATTGCGGGTTATTAATTGTCTAAATCATAAAAACCAATGGCAAAAAAAGGAAATCGTGTACAGGTAATACTGGAATGTACCGAACATAAGGAGAGTGGACTGCCGGGCACATCGCGTTATATTACCACGAAAAACAAGAAAAACACGCCCGAACGTCTCGAATTGCGTAAGTACAATCCTATTTTAAAGCGAGTAACTCTGCATAAAGAAATTAAATAAAAGCTTTTAAACTATGGCAAAAAAGGTTGTGGCTACTCTGCGCGAGGGGATGGGTAAAAACTTCACCCGCGTGATTAAAATGGTAAAAAATCCTAAAACCGGAAGCTATTCTTTTAAGGAAGAAGTGCTTCATAACGAGGAAATTAAAGATTTTCTTGCCCGTTAACGAAATTGTTGTATCAACTATAGAAAAAGCTATCCTTGAATAGGGTAGCTTTTTTTGTTTTGTTGGCATTGGATGCATGAACGAGATGGGACCGTCTTTGTCTTAGGACCCTAATTCGTTGGCAAAATTAACAAAGTAGTATTGGGTTGTTATAAGTTCCCGATGTTTTGTAGCCTTTTCAACAACTGGAATACCGACTTTGACCGTCAGAGCGTGAAATATAGCTTCGTAAAGCTGGGTGGGGGGTGAGAGCCTTGCATAATTCACATAATAAGGGAACAACATGAGGTTACTTGATTACCTATACTACAATTTTGTGTAGATACTAGTATTTATAAATAATCATTAAAAAAATCTATCAGAAATAAGGGAATTTAAAGAACTATCGCATTATCAAATATTTTTTTACATATTATATCAGATTTATAAAAAAATATCATTACCTTTGTTTAGATAAAAATATTTTATCAACTAAGACAAATTCTCCAATAAAAACAACATTTACAGAATAATACCTCCCCTCGCATCTCTAAAATCAGTGATGTATTATACTGTAGTGAAAAGTAGATAATATGAAAGCAACCCTTAAATCTTTTAATCTCTTGTTATCTTTCTTTTTTATTTTGGATATACACTCACAAATAGTATCCAAACCAGAAGGAGGAATATGGTCGAATGCTTCGACATGGATAGGCGATGTTGTTCCCTCTAATACTGATAGCGTGGTTATTCAGGGTAATGTAAGCATTACTAATTCTGTAGAATGCAATCAATTGGTAATTTTATCAGGAGCCTCACTATCAAATGCAGAAGGAAGTTGCGGAGAAGTAAGAGTGAACAAAAATTTCCAAAACTATGGTACTGTATATACACAAAACCCCAATTATTATTGTTATGGTTTTACATTATCCATTATATGCCGCGGCAACATTACCTATGTAGGAAATCTAAGACCGCAAAAACTAATAATAGCTCAGTCAGGAGAGCATCATTTTTATAATCCAGGAAAAGATACTATTAGTTGTTCAGTAGTTTTTTCTGACTCAGCAATACTGAGCTGTCACGACAATTTGATACTTAAAGGTCCAATGGTGAATGGAATTTTAGATATGCACCACAACAATATTATTTTGGCAGAAGGTGCAAGTATTCAACACGATTATTCTACTTTCCCATATATATCAGTAATTAAAAATGCTAAAAGCATATACTCTGATGTAAACACTTTTGTTGGTAACTATGAGACTGATAAAGTTATTATCGAATCGGATGATACTGTTCATTTATATGGTTCTTTTGCTACTTCAGGGGTTACTTTCAATAGTATAGTTATAAATCACGATAGCATCTTCAATCGAAATGGTAACTGTGGTTCAATCGTTTTTAAAAATAAATTAAAAAACGAAGGCATCATTACAACCAAAGAAAGCAATTATTACTGCTATGGAACTAAATTAAATATTGGATTAGATGATGATTTACTGTCAATTGGTGTAATGTCGCCTACCACTATTTATTTAAACGGAAATAAAGCCCATCATTTTTATAATGATAAAGATACAATATATTGTCCAATCTTTAATAATGATACAAGTTGGATTGTATGCCATGGGGCATTGATAACCAAATCGGAAATACGAAATATAAATATTGATTTGCAATCTAACGATTTTGTTTTATCGGGCACTGCCTCATGGACGTATGATAATTACGATAAGACATACAGACTTACAAACGTTAAAAATATTTATGCATCAAAAGGTTCGGTATGTGGAAATTATGAAAAAAGTGTAATTGAAGGTGATTCAATTTTATTACATGGTTATTTCTCTTCAGACGGACTCACTTTTAGAGGCAATGTGGTAAATTATGATACAATGGCCAATATATATGAAAGATGGAAAGTATTCTACGGTTCGTTTACTAATAAGGGAACAATCATCAATAATACTGGATGGCATGTATCTCATACATTACAATTTTTTGGTGACGTAAGTAATTACGGTACTTGGCAAACATCAGCCATATTTATTTCAGGCAAAGGAAAAAGAACAATTAAACTAAACAGCGCCGTAGCAAATATTACATATTTTACCGATTCGGTAATACTTGTTGGCGAGAATAACGCTACTGTATTAATACCCTATAATTACAGTTCTATTTGCCTCATCGATACGGGGGCAACTTTACTTATAGCTGATGGTAATCTTTCCTCTCAAATTATTTCTTACGGACATATTCAAAGCTCGGCTAATAATATAGTTACTTATTCAAGTATCAACTTACCATTCTTGTCGGTTCGTTTCAAAGATGGTACTACCACACAAAGCATTATTGCCGACTCATACAGTAGTCAATATTTTGATAATAAAATTCACGGAATCAAACACTGGTGGTCGCTGCGTAACACGCCAAGAAACTACGAAGAGAGGTTGAGTAATGCAAGCTTTTACTATTCTCAAAACGAAGTCAACGGAATTGATGAAAGTAAAGCAAAATTATATGTTACACAAGACGGCGGAAATTCCTGGAAAATTTGTAATTATTCAATTGATACTTTGAATAATTATGTTACAGCATATGATATTCCAGCTGCAGGATATTATGTAATTACTACTTTTTCATTAGATTCTGTATTTGAAAATACAATAGTCATAAATGATTTTTACCCACGAACAATCGGTTATAATAGCAATTATTCATTAATTGAGATTACTGGACGAGGATTTAACAGTACATGTGATGTTTTATTTAAAAACAACAACACTATTCTTAAGGCCGACACTATTATTATTTCCGACTCAGCTTCAAACAAAATGAAAGTATTTGTTCGTTTTCCTGAACCAAACAGTGATAAATCGAGTTATGAGTTACAGATTATTCGAGGCAATGATACTGTAAATAGTGAACAGTTATTAATAGTTGAGAAAACCTCTACTTCGAACGTATGGTTTGTACTTGGCGGACGGGATAGAACTTTATCAAATCGCTGGCAAACATTTGAATTTAGCTATGGCAATAGTGGTAATAAAGATGCCTGGGGTGTGCCATTATTTATTGCCATTAAAGAGCAAGAAAATATGGAAGTTGATTTTCCTGGACTCCAAATTACTATGCCTTCTGTAGCATATGAGGAAGGCTACGAACATTTTGATACAACATCACTATATTTTATAGTAGATAGTATATCTGATGAACCTGGACCTTGGCGAATATATGGCTTCTATTTACCTCATATCCCTGCTGGTTCGACAATTAATAAAAGAATAAAAGTCAAAGCTCCCAGCGATATAGAATTTCAAACATGGATAATTAAGCCATATGAACCAATTGTTAGGCCTACTATGGCTAGTGTTGGTGCATTTCGAAAAAAGAATTCTACTGAATTAAATGCATGTCTTACAGCATTTGCCATGAAATCATTTGCACAAAGCATGGCAGGATTTATTCCTGGTGTTGGATGTGTATCATCATTGGCCGATCAATATTTTCAGCCAGTAGAATATATGACAGGCACCAACACTGTTGAAGATTACTCATGGGGTAGTATGTTGAAGACTGCTGCAGGATGGGCAACCGCAATAGCCAATTGTGCTACCGACGTTATTCCAGTGGGTACTGCTGTAAAAATAGGTGTGGGAATAGTATCAATGATGAGCGACATTGCTCAGAATTACGATGCCGACCAAAAATGTCGCGAAGTCCAAAATAGAAAGCGTTTTAAAACTCGCACTGTTGTGTCGCTCGACCCTAATGAAAAAGTTGGTAATATAGGATACACCGATAATCATTACATAAATTCCCAACAAATGGCTTATACCATATATTTCGAGAATAAAAATTCGGCTACAGCCAACGCTATTGAAGTATTTATTACTGATACTCTCGATACAACGGTATTTGATTACAAAAGACTTCGTTTTTCAAGCTTTAGCTTTGGCGATACAACCATTTACTTCCTGGCTGATACTAACTACATTTATAGGCTTATCGATCTCTATCCAAAAAACGATATAAAAGTTGAATTTACTGCAACAGTTGATACTCTTGGTGTTGTAAGATGGAAAATTGCTTCGCTCGACAGACTAACTAACGAACTTATAGATGATCCGGATAGGGGTTTTCTTCCTCCTAACATCAACTCCCCCGAAGGCGAAGGTAATGTTACCTTTTCGGTACCTTTAAGAGATGACCTCCTTAGTGGCAAGGTAATCAATAACAAAGCTGTTATAGTTTTCGACCTTAATCAGCCTATTATTACTAACACTTTCAGTAACACACTTGATACTGATCCTCCTTTCTCCAGCGTTTCTGCTTCGTTCGACTCAACAAGTTCCTCGATTATAATCGAAGCTAATGGAAATGACCTTGTATCGGGAATTTTTAATTATTCACTTAAGGTCTCTGAAGATAATAGTATTCCATATCCTTTTACAACATTATTTAATTCCAATATCGCAATTTTCAAGGTCAATAAATCAGGATTATATAAAATATATTGCACAGCTACTGACAATGCTGGGAATACAGAACAAAATGTGGATTTACCTAAAGCAAGTGTTTTTGTATCTAAGGAAAGTATAGTTGATTTTAGTAATATCAGTAACATACAGATTTATCCGAATCCTGCAAGTAATTATTTATCAATCAATTTACCATATTTAACTTATGCTAAATATTTAATACAAAATCCACAAGGTAAAACAATAATTAATGGTAGCATATCAAACGAGAATAATAAAATAGACCTAAATAATTTACCAAATGGGATATATTTTATAAGGATTAGTGTAAAAGAGGATACAAAAACATTCAAGTTTATCAAAAACTAATACCAAGTCATACAGTAAGACCTTGCAAGACATCATGAATTTGGGTTTAACGCCCTATTGTCTATCTCGTTTAATAAAAATTAATTAATATAAATAAGTTGTTATCTGTAACATGTTTTATTATAATAAATTAATGCTATCCTATAGCTATTGTGTAAGATAGGCTCGGAAATTTTTTAATCACAGAGGGGCATTTAGAATCAACAGAGTGTTTTTTGATATGTCTGACTTCAACAACTGATTTTTTTCGTGTTTTTCGGTGGTTTAACCTCTTGTTTTCTAATCATTTTTAATTACGAACTACTTATCATTCTGTAAACCTGTTACCACATTTAAATTTTCCGCAATCCATAGCTCAGGGCATACACACACAGTATCCTGGCACTATAACTACAACGCTTTCCCGCACAATAGCCCATGAGGTAGCGCATGGCCTCTTTAACATCCATCACAGCTTCAATCCAACTGTACAAAAGTTTTTCCTGATGTTTTATGGAAATAAGTTTGAAAACTGTCTTTTCGTTATTTCGAGGCACAATCTATCATCTTAATTTTAACACTTTATATTGTGAAAATAATAACAATTTTATTTAATTTTACGTATAATTAGTAAAAAGCAACGCCTAAAACGAGCATGTATGTAGCACTCACACTCGTGCATGATGATTATCAATACCTGTTTCTCGAATATATTGCGTGAGGCTAATGCATGCAAGTCCCATCCGGCTACTATAAAATATTAAAAATATTTTCGGATGAAACCTTCATGATTGTGCTTAAGCACAAACACTAAATGAAAATATCGTTACTTTGTGTTTGGTATCGAACCAAACACAAAGTATTATGGAAAAGCGCACTATTGAG
>Ga0116167_1000898_pt1 | contig 28436 bp, 15 predicted proteins | sample AD_JPNMR3_MetaG_FD_89794 | JGI IMG/M metagenome (GOLD analysis project Ga0116167, IMG submission 89794) | Active sludge microbial communities of municipal wastewater-treating anaerobic digesters from Japan - AD_JPNMR3_MetaG | ecosystem: Engineered > Bioreactor > Anaerobic > Digestate | place...
GCGAGTCTGTAGCTGAGAAGATAGAGGAAGCGGCGAAGCGGATCGGAAAACCGGTCCAGCACGCAATATTTCATGGATTCGGCTCCGACGGAGACTCCCTCATTCGCATGGGAATACCCACCGCTCTTTTCACCTTCCCGACTAGATACACCCATGGCCCCTTCGAGATGATCAACGGAGACGACATCCTAGATATGTGCGACATCCTCATCGAGATGCTGATCAACGGTTGAAGCAAGGGGGACGGCACTTTTTGCTTCAAAAAGAGGTATTAAGATCGGTGGCAGAGAAAAGAATCTTAGGTTGGTAATCAGACGCTTATGTATATAGTTGGAAAAGCGATTCATGGTTTTTCCGTCGAGGTGCGGTAGTGTAAAAAACCCCCACCCTCGACGGAAACGTTGTAGCTGTTCGGTTTTGTCAGGAATCCGACAAATGTGCAGGTAGATGCGGAAAAGGCGGCGCTTAATGAAAGCACACTATGTGAATGATCAACTGTGTTGTATATTCACATGTTACTATTAGCGCAGATAAAACGGTTTTAGCCTACCTATGAGGGATGGAAACATAGAGGTTTCATCACACACAACGAAGGCCGTGAGTTTTAGCCTACCTATGAGGGATGGAAACCCGTATACTTCGATGGCCACCGATATATCTCCTACCGTTTTAGCCTACCTATGAGGGATGGAAACACGGAAACAACCCCGTGCTGAAATGGTGTTTGACGAGTTTTAGCCTACCTATGAGGGATGGAAACATAAGCTTCAAACGTTCCCGGAGGAACGGGCCCGTGGTTTTAGCCTACCTATGAGGGATGGAAACAAGGCTCCCGGCGGGCCTATACGTGCGCCAGGGCACGTTTTAGCCTACCTATGAGGGATGGAAACAGGATGATGTGGTATGAACAAGTGGCGGAAGGTATTGGTTTTAGCCTACCTATGAGGGATGGAAACGGCATTCTGCACGGCCTGCGCTGTGGCGGGGCCGGGGTTTTAGCCTACCTATGAGGGATGGAAACCGCAGATGACAGCATTTATTATGAAGAGAGCACGAATGGTTTTAGCCTACCTATGAGGGATGGAAACAGAAAAAAGAGGCTGCCTTGAAAGCCGAAATTAACGGTTTTAGCCTACCTATGAGGGATGGAAACTATTGTGGGTTCAGGCAAGTCGCCCGACTTCGTAGAGTTTTAGCCTACCTATGAGGGATGGAAACAGAAGATACAAACAGGGAAAGCGGAAGTCAAGAAAAGTTTTAGCCTACCTATGAGGGATGGAAACAACTCCGCCGGCGCGGAATCGGCGGGTCTGATGCAGTTTTAGCCTACCTATGAGGGATGGAAACGCTATTATTGATACGGTAGACATCAGACAAGTGCATGCGTTTTAGCCTACCTATGAGGGATGGAAACCGTCAATGTCGATGCCGAAGGTCTTGCCTGCCAAAGTTTTAGCCTACCTATGAGGGATGGAAACAATACCAGGGAGAAGAAAAGCTGAGGCATAACAATACGTTTTAGCCTACCTATGAGGGATGGAAACACGTTGGGTAAGTTGCTTCTCCTTGCACGGCAGGGTTTTAGCCTACCTATGAGGGATGGAAACCAGGTCGTTTTTATAATAGTGCCTTCGCAGATGGTTTTAGCCTACCTATGAGGGATGGAAACCGGTTCGAGGACATGGAGAAGGCCGGTATTGTTCGCGTTTTAGCCTACCTATGAGGGATGGAAACACACCAAAGAATATCAATGATCCGAACGTGACATTGGTTTTAGCCTACCTATGAGGGATGGAAACCATTTACGGCGCTTGATCCGCGGCTATACGACACATGTTTTAGCCTACCTATGAGGGATGGAAACGATGAAATATTGCCCGAGTTGGCGGAGTTAATCTTGTTTTAGCCTACCTATGAGGGATGGAAACCGGCACCATCCAAGTAAAGGCCGATATTCCGACGAGTTTTAGCCTACCTATGAGGGATGGAAACATCAAAGAAAACGAAGAGGCCGAAAAGCGTCTCGCGTTTTAGCCTACCTATGAGGGATGGAAACTGGCCAGGACTCGGAATAAGACATTGCAACTCGTGCGGTTTTAGCCTACCTATGAGGGATGGAAACACCGGCAGCGGGAGAAGACCTTCTCGCAGAAGATGGGTTTTAGCCTACCTATGAGGGATGGAAACATTGCCTCCTTACTTCATTTCTCCCTGGGCCCCAGGTGTTTTAGCCTACCTATGAGGGATGGAAACAAGATCTCGCGGGCTTCATTAATAGTAAGCAGGCCGTTTTAGCCTACCTATGAGGGATGGAAACCCTCCATCTCCGCCTCCAGGCAGGCCGCTAAAAGCAGTTTTAGCCTACCTATGAGGGATGGAAACAGCGGCTTGCATCCGGCGCACCTCCATGCCCACCCGGTTTTAGCCTACCTATGAGGGATGGAAACTATGCTTCCGACCAGGGCGATCCTGGAACCTTTCTGGTTTTAGCCTACCTATGAGGGATGGAAACTGTTTCCGAACTATCAGCTCCACCACTTGATCGTCGTTTTAGCCTACCTATGAGGGATGGAAACTTTTTTCACTCATCTAGATAACCTCCTTTAGCGCGTTTTAGCCTACCTATGAGGGATGGAAACTTTTGAACAGTTCTATAATTGATATTGTAAATTTCGTTTTAGCCTACCTATGAGGGATGGAAACAGGTATGATGGTGCAGATATTTTCTACGGTTACGTCTGTTTTAGCCTACCTATGAGGGATGGAAACAACTACGAATAGTAGGTAACGTGGAGCAACGTTTAGTTTTAGCCTACCTATGAGGGATGGAAACTTGCATAATCGCTGTAAATGTCGTTCAAATTGCGGGGTTTTAGCCTACCTATGAGGGATGGAAACGTAGCATAGCCATCCGTGAACTGCAGGAGCTGCAGGTTTTAGCCTACCTATGAGGGATGGAAACTATAGATGCTCTATGCTTTCGGCTAAATATGCCACGTTTTAGCCTACCTATGAGGGATGGAAACATCACCCGGATTTTAATTATTATGGCGGAAGAGGGTTTTAGCCTACCTATGAGGGATGGAAACCGGTGGTCGGCAATGTAACTATCGAGTGGACGGAGGCCGTTTTAGCCTACCTATGAGGGATGGAAACAAGTCACCGGTTTCTGCAATTTGGTCAGTCTCAAATGTTTTAGCCTACCTATGAGGGATGGAAACGTAGCAAGAGGAACGCTGGTAGGCTCGCCAACTACGCGTTTTAGCCTACCTATGAGGGATGGAAACCTACAAAAAACACTTTCCCTTTCTTCTAAGCGGTAAGGTTTTAGCCTACCTATGAGGGATGGAAACTTGATATAATTCGATAATCAAGCTGGTATCAATGGTTTTAGCCTACCTATGAGGGATGGAAACCTCCTATACCGGCAAAGTTATTTTGAGAAGGCAAGTTTTAGCCTACCTATGAGGGATGGAAACAAGATCAGCCCAAGGGGCCAGCGGTACGTCTTCTAGTTTTAGCCTACCTATGAGGGATGGAAACTATGTCGTTGCGGAGAAAAGCCGGAGGAGGCAAAAGTTTTAGCCTACCTATGAGGGATGGAAACGCGTAGGATTTCAAGAAGTACGCCAGGTTCTCCGCGGTTTTAGCCTACCTATGAGGGATGGAAACACCAGCGTCATACCGGCGTCACCTCGCTGATGCCCGTTTTAGCCTACCTATGAGGGATGGAAACATAAGAAACTGGCTTGACCATGCTGGGCGACCGTGTTTTAGCCTACCTATGAGGGATGGAAACATGTTAACTGGGGAGCAACCGAATATCAGCTAGGAGTTTTAGCCTACCTATGAGGGATGGAAACTATGGGGTAAGGTCAAGTACTCCGAAAGTGTTCTTCGTTTTAGCCTACCTATGAGGGATGGAAACCATGCACACAAGGCTGAAACTGTGATAAAGCAGAACTGTTTTAGCCTACCTATGAGGGATGGAAACCCCCCTATCTCGGCAGACTCTGAATATACCAAATCAGTTTTAGCCTACCTATGAGGGATGGAAACAGCGGCATTCAGAAGCCATTGAAAATCTCGAAAGAGTTTTAGCCTACCTATGAGGGATGGAAACAGGCTCCGTTCAAGACGATAAAGAAGGCTATTGACAGTTTTAGCCTACCTATGAGGGATGGAAACCTTCCTCCCCGGCCCGTTCGGCGATGGTTAGTTCCTGTTTTAGCCTACCTATGAGGGATGGAAACTACTCATACGCTCATCTCCTGTGCTCAGGATAGCACAGTTTTAGCCTACCTATGAGGGATGGAAACTCAAGCTTGCCCAGGCCCAGGCTAACGTTATCATGGAGTTTTAGCCTACCTATGAGGGATGGAAACTGGGCAACGGCACTGATGTCGCTACTGACGGGCGCCGTTTTAGCCTACCTATGAGGGATGGAAACGGGGGCAGGATATATATCCGATGCAAGTTCTTGCACGGTTTTAGCCTACCTATGAGGGATGGAAACGATAGAGAAGTCCAGTCTCCGCTAGTCCCGGCACGGTTTTAGCCTACCTATGAGGGATGGAAACTCGACCAGCCGTTTTCAAATGGTTTGATGTATCCTGGTTTTAGCCTACCTATGAGGGATGGAAACTGATCGGCGAAGATTACGAAATCGTCGATGATAGCGAGTTTTAGCCTACCTATGAGGGATGGAAACGTTCCGGAACTTGATACTGGATACTCTCTAAAAAAGGTTTTAGCCTACCTATGAGGGATGGAAACCAGGCGCGAGCCCAGTCTTTCGTGACCCATTGGCTGGTTTTAGCCTACCTATGAGGGATGGAAACTGGCGAAATCAGATGGCTACCGCGGAGCTATATGGGGTTTTAGCCTACCTATGAGGGATGGAAACTACCATTACGGACTTACAAACCCTGGGTGTCCATCTTCAGGAGCCTGGTCACGCTTTATGGAAACTACCATTACGGACTTACAAACCCATTGCAGCATAAAGTTTTAGCCTACCTATGAGGGATGGAAACGAATTCTCAATAATTGAGAACAGGAAAGGAGGGCGCGTTTTAGCCTACCTATGAGGGATGGAAACAAGGCACAAGGATATTCTTCCGTGATGAATTGATGGTTTTAGCCTACCTATGAGGGATGGAAACATCTGGGGCCGCCCTAACCAACGAACCTTGCCGATAGTTTTAGCCTACCTATGAGGGATGGAAACCCTGCAACAACGCCAACAGGTAGATGTACAACTCGGTTTTAGCCTACCTATGAGGGATGGAAACTAGTGACCACAAACTACGCCGGAGACGAGCTGATAAGTTTTAGCCTACCTATGAGGGATGGAAACCAAGGTAGAGATGAACATAGTGCTGGATATGATGCAGTTTTAGCCTACCTATGAGGGATGGAAACTACGAGAAAGTACAACATCCGTGCCTCGACGATATCTGTTTTAGCCTACCTATGAGGGATGGAAACATCATCATGCTGCCCGTTCGGAAACGTCGTGCATTGTTTTAGCCTACCTATGAGGGATGGAAACCAGATATTGGAGCGGTGGCAAATGAAGGGGAATCCCCGTTTTAGCCTACCTATGAGGGATGGAAACCTCCGCCCTTGCTCCCTATGGGGAGCAGGATTATCTGTTTTAGCCTACCTATGAGGGATGGAAACACAAATTTAATGAGCTATTCCATAGCAGGAAGCAGGTTTTAGCCTACCTATGAGGGATGGAAACATAGCAGATAGAGAGACGACTAACTTACGCCCCTCGTTTTAGCCTACCTATGAGGGATGGAAACCTACGTGAACTTTATGGAGACGAAATAACAAGTAAGTTTTAGCCTACCTATGAGGGATGGAAACCTGGCAATTTTGGAAGCAAATACAAACTGGTAATTCCGTTTTAGCCTACCTATGAGGGATGGAAACGCCGAGCACGGGGTGCACCCCGCCTCGGAACCCAGTCCTCGTTTTAGCCTACCTATGAGGGATGGAAACGACGTAAGCGTAGAGTATGACGGAATATGCATCGAGTTTTAGCCTACCTATGAGGGATGGAAACGTCATCGAAGTCGATCCAGCACTTTGCGGCCAAACAGTTTTAGCCTACCTATGAGGGATGGAAACCGAAGTACACAACACCTTTTGAGCTTTTTACTTCGGTTTTAGCCTACCTATGAGGGATGGAAACATTGCTCGGTCTCGCTCTCGCTCAAGATGCGTATGGGTTTTAGCCTACCTATGAGGGATGGAAACGCGAATAATTATGAATTGATGAATAATCCCTGCTAGTTTTAGCCTACCTATGAGGGATGGAAACCTTCAAAAGCCACATCCCTTGCGTCTATCCAAAGAAGTTTTAGCCTACCTATGAGGGATGGAAACGACTCATCTTCTTATCCTCCTTTGCCGCCTCCATGGTTTTAGCCTACCTATGAGGGATGGAAACACGATTCTTGCGATTGTGTCCAGGGCTTGTTGTGAGGTTTTAGCCTACCTATGAGGGATGGAAACCAGGAAGAACTGGAAGCCAGCTGATTTATGTAGCAAGTTTTAGCCTACCTATGAGGGATGGAAACGCGAGTATTCGCTCAAAGATTCGATCATATCTTGGTTTTAGCCTACCTATGAGGGATGGAAACCTGAAATCAGTAGAAACAGTATTCGGGCTTATGTACACGTTTTAGCCTACCTATGAGGGATGGAAACCTGGAAATTTTGGAAGCAAATACAAACTGGTAATTCCGTTTTAGCCTACCTATGAGGGATGGAAACCATTTCCAGGACATGACAATGACCTGGACTATGCAAGTTTTAGCCTACCTATGAGGGATGGAAACTATCACCAAACAGGCAGAACAGGAAGTAGCAGCCAGAGTTTTAGCCTACCTATGAGGGATGGAAACGTAATTCCTTACATTATTGGAAGGGAAAGTATTTACAGTTTTAGCCTACCTATGAGGGATGGAAACGTCATCGAAGTCGATCCAACACTTTGCGGCCAAACAGTTTTAGCCTACCTATGAGGGATGGAAACTTGGCTTGGGTCTTGGGGGTGGTATGGGAGGGTTGGCGGTTTTAGCCTACCTATGAGGGATGGAAACATTGATGTTACTTGTTATTTCGTCGCCGTAAAGGTTTTAGCCTACCTATGAGGGATGGAAACATCAGCTCAGCCACATACTCCTCAATAGTATCTTCAGTTTTAGCCTACCTATGAGGGATGGAAACGATCTGCTGGATATGCTGTACCAACATGCACAAGTTTTAGCCTACCTATGAGGGATGGAAACCCGGCAAGGTGGGAACTAACGTGAAATACGGATACTGTTTTAGCCTACCTATGAGGGATGGAAACAGGTGGAGACGGAAGAAGCGCCGGCTCCGGGTGAAGGTTTTAGCCTACCTATGAGGGATGGAAACGTCGACTTGCGAAAGTATGAGCGTGACACGATAGTTGTTTTAGCCTACCTATGAGGGATGGAAACTGGGGATTGGACGATGGAGTGGAACGATGAAATCACGTTTTAGCCTACCTATGAGGGATGGAAACAATGCAGGGTAGTATTGGAAAGTCTTTCCATCTGTCGGTTTTAGCCTACCTATGAGGGATGGAAACTATAAATCTAGCCTCCCGGTGAGGGAGTAACCCCCGGTTTTAGCCTACCTATGAGGGATGGAAACACGTTCCCTCTCTCCTCTCCGAAGCCAATCGTGCAAGTTTTAGCCTACCTATGAGGGATGGAAACAAGGCGTACGGGTGAAGATTGATAAGAACAAGTTAATCCAGGTTTCAGCCTACCTATGAGGGATGGAAACATTTTAAGTAAGGAGGAGTAAGAGTGGGACTTCCCAAGTTTTAGCCTACCTATGAGGGATGGAAACCCGTGAGTTCTCTTGACTGAAGAATGGGAAAAGTGCGTAAATGCAGAAATCGCAGAACAAGAGGGGTCCGTTAGTAGAGGAGTTCCAGAATTCAAACAACTGAAGGAAGAAGCTATAAAAAAGCTGGGGACCAACAGCAAGCCGCTGGTTGCAATGTATATTGCAAAAAGCCTGACTGATGAAACTCCACCTTTTGTCCCGCCGACTGTAGAAGATGTAATAAAGAAAGCGGTGGAGGTAGAGTGGAAACGAAGTTGTCTTAGAGGAACTTAAGAATGATCCATTGACTGGTAGCTTGCAGGCGAAAACATCGTGAACGAGGAAGAAAAAGTAGTGAAAACTAGTTTAGAGTGTGGACAAAATACAGTTTTACGCGGATGGAGTGTTTGAAAATGTACGAAGTTAAGTTCAATATTGTAACTCCATTGTGGACTGGAGATAGCGAACGTAAAGGTGGCACAGTGAGGGAGACAGGGATTATTGGCAGTTTGAGATGGTGGTACGAGATTCTAGTGCGAGGCTTGGGGGGTACTGCGTGCGATCCTACAAATACCCTGTGCAATAACGATGCTTTTTGTGATGCGTGCAGTCTGTTTGGGTGCACAGGTCGCAGCAGGAAGTTTAAGCTTGAAGTGGTTATGCCTGAAGAAAAGAAAGGTGAATCTGATGATAAAACCAATGTTCTTGGGTTTATGCTAAAAGACGGTAGTGTAACTTTGAAGTTTGTACCTTTGAAAGAAATCGAAGGCGAAGAGTGGGTGCTTCTCAACGAGACAATAAAGTTGATAGCTAGGTATGGTGCATTAGGTGGGCGTACGGCACAAGGAAACGGTGTAATTAAATTGGTGGACAATGAGAATCATTTGGACAGACTTGCTTCTAAATACAATGCCTGTATACCAGCCTTTCTTCGACCTGCGAAGTCTTTTGACTATCTTCAAGGCAAAGAGTTTTATGATTTGCGTGATTTCGTTAGCTTGCTGTATGTGCTGGAATTTGATGAATCCATAGATATGTTAAGAGACAGCTTAGATATTAATAGTCATCTGTCCGTACTTTGGAATAGATACCATGTGTTACCGATTGCGCCAAACGTTCGGCGTGCACTTCGATCATCAACGATAAGCAAGGATCTATTTGGGGGGAAAGGAAGAGGGTCGCGAGTGTTTGTGTCTCACGGATATACAGATGAACATAGCGAGAATACAGTGCGATTTCGCATATTTGCATTTGTGAGAGGCAAGGAGGAAGATCGGAAGAAGTTTTGTCAAACGGTAGAATCCACGCTGCGAGATGGTCTGGGAGAATTTCTTATTAGAACCAGCAAAGGTAAAAAGGGGATTTCTGTAAAGGTAGAACCTTTTCAGACAGTATACGGTGAGCAAATAATAGCAAATATGAGGAAAGGAGGCGATAGGTAGAGATGGATTTTGTCTATGATAAATACTTGAACGATCTTTTCGGATCAGAAAACTTCGGAGAACCTCATTCTAAGGAACAACGGAAACAGGACAAGAACAAACAAGGCGAATCTACAAAGGGTGGTAAAAACCGACAGGGGAAAGATGGCACAAAACATTGGCTAGAGGAGGAATATTTACCGCGTCTGCAGTGTTCGAAACCCAAGTACACTTTATCCTCAGAAACGCTAAAAACATTCTGTCCAGAGAATGTAGATGAATCTCGATTATGTGAATTGTTCCCTCCCGGTTCAGTTTTTGTAAAACTAAATTTTGAACTTGACAAACCATATACAAGTAAATCCGACAAAGCACTTTGTGTAACTGAAGTTACACAAAAAAGGAAAGGCTATAAGTTCGTTGACAATCCTATTGTTAGGGACACACTGACAGATTGTCCCATGGTAAGGCCTTCTACTTGGAAAGGTAATCTTAGATTTGCTGCGCAAAAGGTGATAGAAGAAGATCTAGGTGCAGATACAGTCAATCAACAGATGATTGTAAATAGGCTCTTTGGGTCCGAAAGCATACGTGGAAGGTTATACTTTTTCCCAACGTTTTTTCCTAACTCAACCGAACAATACGTAATTACACCTTTGTCTCGGGAAACTAGGACTCCTAAAAGAGGCCCCATACCGATAGAAATAGTTCCTCCTGGCACAAAAGGCACATTGTATCTATTGTACTTTCCCTATCCTAAGGGCCACGATTATACAGAAAAACAAGTAGTTGAGGATATAGAGTTTTTGGCAAAAGCAGTCAAAGAAATGCTCTACACGTATGGTTTTTCAGCTAAAAAGACGTCAGGTTTTGGCACTGCAAAAAAGCTACCTTTAGATAACGGATGCAGAATAATTCCAGACAAATACCATGATTGTTTCCGCATTTTGTGGGGCACTGACTCCGACGACGGGAGGAGAGAAGAGGCGTGAACAACTCAAAACAAATAAACCTTGCTGCTGTAAAGAGTCACAAGGATAATCTTCTTTTAGCCGAGATTGCGGCCCTTCTCCATGATATAGGCAAGTGCAGAGGAGACTTTGTGAGGCAACAATCCAAAGATCGAAAGCCGGCGGTTCCTGGTCATAATGAGATTGACAAATTCCTTCCAGAGGAGATTATTACGCTATTTCGTCACTGTACGTTTAAAATTACTCCTACAGAGCCTACTATAGGACTTTATGAACTAATAACAGAACATCATGGTAATTCAGACTCGCATTTAGTGCAGTTATTGCGCCAATGTGATCGTCTTGACTCCGCTGATGACAAAGGCATCGTCCGTAGAAAACAGTTGGCGAATGATACAGTTATTAGCAGCCCCTTTGGATTCCCAAAGGAGAAGATCGATTTGGATTGTCTCGACTGCCGGTTTCGAGATTTGCAGAAAAACTTGATTCGAGATTTAAGGGAATATAAGTGTATTAGAGAGTGTGCCAATGGCGATAGTGATAAACTCCTGGAAGAACTGAGAGATAAAATAATCGAAGATATACGCTTACCATATTCACATGCTCTGGGTGAAACTAGAATTCCAGCTAATGACGTTACGCTCTGGGACCATTCATATTCTACGGCATCCCTCTATAAGTCTTTATTGTGCCAGGATTTTATTAGCGGCCCTGTTAAGCCAGAAAATTCAAATTGGAGATTGTGTGGCATCTTTTGGGATGGCATCGGCTTTATAGAAAACAGCTTTAAAATCGCTGATATTGAGGCGCGAAAGCAGATCATAGAAGAAATGCAAAGGCTTCTTAGGTACGAATTTGAAGTAGAATACCCTATCGGTAACGCTATCTACCGCGATTTAAATGGTGTGATCTTCACCTTCCCTGGGCTTGAAGATGAAGAAGCGATCCAATTGGCGATGGATTGTTGCGAAAAGAGCTGGGAAATAGTAATGGCAACAAGTGGACAGGAAGTGTTCCCGTATTTCATCCTCAGCTCTGGTAGCCGCCGTGTAGCCAAAGTTATCGGTGAAATGCTGGATACTGCAGGCGAGCAAAGGACTATTCCAAAGTCGAGTCCTTTCCTAATTGCATGTGGCAGGGAAAAGCAACTTGATGTTCAGTTGCGCCGAATACTGCCTCAAAATGAAGAGAAGAAGGATTACGATGTATGTCCAGTGTGCAAGATAAGGGCTAAAAGAACTCGCGAGGATGCGTGCAAAGTGTGTGGAGAAAGACGAGCAGGCCGTCTGAATAGTTGGCGTAAAGGTGATAGAAGGAACACCATCTGGATTGGTGAAACGGCAGATGTGAACAATCGCGTAGCTCTTCTAACTCTAAGGCTTGGCCTTTCCGACTGGCTAAACGGCACTTTAGTCAGCACGATTTACTCGCAGACGTTTGAAGATTGGTTTAACAAGTCAAACATGCATGAGTTAGTTAAGGAAAATTGGCTTCCAAAGCTCAAATTGAACAATGAAATACAGCGAGTAAAGAATGCCATTAAAAATCTGGAGAACGAAAAAGCTGAAAACCGGGGCAACTCTCTAGTTATAGATGACAATATCGCGCGCAAGAATAAAGAAAAAGAGGAATTGGACGCTGAATTAGATCGAGAGTCTAAGCAGTTTAGTGAGATTATCAAGCCCGATAAAGCCCTCGCCTTGGAGATCCTGAAGCAAGTAAAGGAAATGATAACGTACAAGGATAAATATCAGCGTAATTCAATTGATCTTATGAAAACTTTCTATGAAGAGAAGATACCCTTGGGTGAAGAGTGGGACCGCATGAAAGACATGATCGACAATCCCACTCCAGAAACAGTGCTTTCTGCCTTGTTTACACAGAACCCATCACCTGCAAGATTACAGAGGATCTGGAAAGAAGCAGAGGAGTTTTGGGATATAACCCATCGAGAATTGGTAACACAATTGGGCGAATGGGATAGGCTCAGGTTTGAATTGGATAGTTCTAAACTGCCTATAGATATACAGAATAATCGTACATATGTTCTTCAGTTCTTAGAATTGGAGCCGAATACTTTAGAAGTCTTAAGTATGGGCGATTCTAATGACGGCAGTTGGGTAGAATTTTTGACCATCGAATCTCTAGACAAGTTCAAATTCAACGAAGACAAAGGCGTTTCTGCAGTAAAAAAAGCAATCCAAGAGGGAACTTGCTGCAAAATCGCAGATGAAGACTCAGCACTTGCGCGAGTTGAGGACGTATCGAGCAAGTTAGTCGTTAGAAGTGAACCCATATCCGAGAAATGTAGTCCTATCATTGAGGTAGTAAGAACCCCCATGCTTTTTCAAATAATAGTTCCTGCAAATGAGTCAGTGGCCGTGCTCAATACCATAACTAACATGTATAACGCTCGTTTTGCCAGGGTTATGGGAAAGTTGCCCTTGAATGCTGGGCTATTGGTAGCAAATCGAAAGTTTCCGTTATACCTACTTTTAGAGACTGGAAGGAGAATGCTAAGTTCGACGGAGTTTCAAGAACAGGTGCCCATAGACCCTTGGTGGGATATTACCAAAAATCGAAATGATGAGTTCTATGGCTATTATCCAACGACAAAGATTAAGGAAAACACTTCCTCTTACACCTTAGACGAACTCGATCATTTATCCAAAGAGAAACCTTTCTTTTTGTATCCAGGGTACTTTGATTTCAATCTAATTGAAGGCAACGAAGATCGCCACGTTATCGCATACAAAGATAAGAAAAGGATAGACGAACGATACCGGGTACTAAGCAGTAGGCCCTACTACTTTTATCAATACGTTCAAATGGTCGATTTATGGGAGATACTTACGAACAATATTTCTACGAGCCAGATTCATTTTATAGATGAAGCGCTTAGAGAAAAGAGATGGCAGTGGCGTTCTGTGGAAGATGCTCAGAAAGAAGACGTCTTTTACAAATACGCCTGTTCAGTCATACTAGATGCCTTTGGAGGGCGATGGGACAACTTGTCCGAAGAGACCCAGGGTTTCATTCTAAACTCAATAAAAAATAATCGTCTTTTGGATACTATCGATTTATTTAAACATGTAACGAAGATCGAGGAGGTATTTTGATGATTGCACGTAAATATTTTTGCCTCTGCTTGGATCCTGTGCATATAGGTAGCGGGGGATACAGATTAGGCGCAGTAGACAACACTATAGTCCGGGAACCGGCGACCGGCGTACCGAAGATTCCAGGTACATCCCTAGCAGGAGCTATCCGCGCGTATGCCACCTATTATTTGAAACATACTTCTAGTGGCAACGCAGCAAAGACAGGTGAAGACGGTGAAACGGCGGATTCAAAGATAAACCGGTATTTTGGTACCACAGAAATGCAAGGCATGGTAAGGATATATGATGCTCAAATCCTATTGTTCCCTGTGCCTTCTTCTAATGGCACGATTTGGGTAACTACACATCGGCTTTTAAGTGAATGGGTTAACCCCAAGGACGTACCTTGGCAAGACTCAAAAAAAGTTAACGAGGAGTATGCATACATCGCGGGATGGAGCGGTGATGAGCGTAAACAATATGTGGATTTAGGCTGGGTACTGTTGAAAGTTGACAACGAAGGTAAAGGGATTTCCCAACCTGATGAAAAGAAAGAACTTGTAGAGTTTTTGACTTCACGTGGGCTTGGTTTTGTAGATAAAGTGGTATGCGTTTCAGAAAGGATGTTTTCCAATCTTGTAAACGATAACCTTGAAGTGAGGACATCGGTAAAAATAGATCCTGAGACTGGTGCTTCTAAAGAAAAGGCCCTCTTTACTTATGAAGCCATACCTAGAGGTACTGTGCTTGCATTTGAGTTCACAATCGATTCTAACGATCAAAATGAATGCAAAGGAGCTTTGCAGGCGATAGAGGGATCCTTTAAATACTTAGAGCTTCTTGGGGTTGGAGGAATGAGCACCCGTGGATTTGGGCGCGTCAGAATCGCTCGCATCAGTAAATCGAACGGATCGAAGGAGGCCTCACAAAATGATTAACCTGGATTACTATTGCATGGAACACGGGCAAAAACTAGCCGATATTTGCGATGAGATTGACCTGAGGAAGTCTCTAGGCATACTAAAAGAAGATGGGGTCTATGCCATGTTTCTATGGCTGGAATACACCTGTCGCGACAATATGCGCACGAATAGCTTTTTAAATTTCCTTTTAAATTTCCTTAATGAAGATTCTATAAAACCACTTTTTTTGAACGACGATAAATATTTCAGAAAGCCATTTGACCAGTTCTGCAAAGATCTTCGAGACGTCGCCAAAGATATAGATAAGGTTTTTCTTATGAAAAGGCTTTTAGAAAGAACTCTAACCTATGCACTCTACCATCGCAAGATCGCAAGTAAAGACGGGGTGAGTTAAGGTGGCTTCTCAAGGATGGACAAAACTCGATGCAACTTTCGAACTAAAAAGCCCTTTACATATAGGTTATATGACCAGCGGTGGATCGGTAGTTGCACGTACTAGACCATATGTTCCTGGGAAAAGGTTTTGGGGTGCTGTTACCAAAGAAGCAACTGAGCGTCTGTTTCGGGCGCCTACCGGGAAGGAGTACAAAGCCGTTGGAGATGCGATAAAAGAGAATTTCAGGTTTTCCTACTTTTTCATTTCCGAAGAAGACGAGGTGTATTATCCCAATTATGCCAGCGGAGGGCTGGTATATGGCCTCGAAAAGAGCATATCTAAGGAAGAGTTTGAGCACAGATTCATAGAAAGTAGAGTATTGACGGCTGTGGATCCATCTACAGGGACTGCAGTTTTCGGTTCGCTTCATGAAGTGGAATACATAAAGAACCGTCATCAAGATAGCACGGGTAGAATCATAGATACTCAGATTACAGGCTCTATTTGGTTGAAAAAAGGAACTGCTCTTCCGTGCCAAGACGGCAATGCCCTCCTTGAGGTAAGGGATGATGGCATATTTGCAAAAGGAGAATTGAATTTATTAGAAGGCTTATGCATAGGTGGAGAACAAAAATATGGGTTTGGCAGAACGATCATATTGGGCGTAAAGGAAGCTCAACCCGGTTATGTATATAAAGAAGACCTGAACGGGGAAGAAGTAACAGTACGGATACCCTTTGGGCAACCTGCATTTTCCCATGTAAAGTGCGCTTCGGCAGAAGGCGGTGACGGTAAGCCGCGTTTTGCCTTCAAAGGAGACATAGACTTTATTAGCGGAAGGGAGTACGGTTCGCGCGGAAAACGGTTTGAAAGGCCCGGAGAAGTTGTAGTCGCGCCTAATTATTTTTTCGCTCCTGGTACTCGGTTCTTCAGTTTGGAGGAGATAAACCAGGCTAAGGAACTATGTTTTGAAATCAAATATGACGGTACTATAGAGTATGTTGGGATAGATTCCGGTGATATGCATTTTGCGTGATAGAAAGACTTGAACCTTAGATTGGAAATCAGCCAACGCTGTGCGAGTTGAAGCCGATGAATTGGGGTAGGCAGGTTCATTGTCTTTACGCTACATATGGTCAAAAGCAAGCCGTTCTAGTTCGGAATGCATTTAAGGCGTGGAGTTTTTGGCGAGTAAAAACGCTGGGGCAAGCCAGTACTAGTGGTGTTTCCCAAGGCAGACGTTTTTTGAACTGCATTTCTTCGAGCCAACAAGGCGAGCCCCAAGCTGATTAAGTCCATGTCCTTGTGTAATCCTACCCTCGGCTAGATACATTTCTAAAAGATCCTCGTTAGCTTGTGTGTTTGTCCAGAAATCTGACTTTCACGCCAGGCAGAGTATTCTTCGATATCAAAGCATCTCCTGCCTGTGGTCCATTTTTCGTCCTTTAGGCTGTTTGGTGTGGCATCTTTTCCATGTAACTCCTGAAAAATACTGCATAATTGCTCTTACCAGGTCTCTATGGTCGTAAGACGTGACGATGTCTATGCCATGCAAACTTATATTTTTAAGCCTGCTCAAGAATTCACTGCAACCAGCTTCCGATTCTGTATCACACCATCATGCTTAATACTTCACGGTAACTGTCCGCATTGATCTCTACTGCTTACGCAATTGGGTGGATCAAACTTAGTAATTTACACACAAATATGGACTTGATCAATTGAAGGCGACAAAGAAATAATAACAAACTTAAAATCCAACAGACCATTCCTGGAAAAGTTGGGCACATCTGGAGGCTGCTTATCTTGGACGCTCCTTATATCAATCAGCATTGTTTGCGTGGCACTAGGTATAATACTGAACTAGTTATGTGGACGACACAATCTTTCAGGACGTTACTCCCAGATACCGTGTTGTTTCTCTCGGAGGTATGAGCAACACTTTGAAACCAAAAGAGATGAACTGATACAATGAAGCCGTTGAAACCAAACACGACGAAACTATAGAATACGTCGGGATGAAACTTTTCCCAAACTGGCACCAAAGATTGGAGCTTTCAAAATGCACCACATTTCAGGATTACCCAGGGCTCAATTAGGCCTGTGGCCTACACCCATACACAAACTAGATAGACTGGGTGAAGACATCGGCCACCCTAATCTTTACATAAAGCGAGACGATCTATCCGGATTAGGTCTCGGAGGCAACAAAACTCGCAGTCTTGAGTTCCTCTTAGGTGACGCTCTAGACAAAGGAGCCGACGTTATAATCACCGCAGGAGGAGTTCAATCCAACCTATGCGCCCTAACAGCCGCCGCGTGCTGCAAGATCGGCGTAGATTGTATCTTAGTTCACAACGATAAAGAGCCATCTCTGCTCCAAGGGAACATGCTTCTTAATCACCTTTTCGGTGCACGTTCGGTTTTCATAGGCAAAACTGACGAAAAGGCAAGGACCTTCCAGATGGAGCAAATTGCCCAAGAACTAAAGAACCAAGGCAGAAATCCATATATTATACATAACGGCGCATCAACGCCGCTAGGCAGCCTTGGATACGCCAGCGCCGCGTTTGAGCTTTCCGAACAATGCAAAAAAGGAAACCTACCCATCAAGCATATAGGTATGGTAGGAGCCATGGGAGGCACCGCTAGCGGCTTCATCTTGGGGAACGCTCTTTTGGGCAATCCATTTCACGTCCATGTTATAAGCGTAGAATATCCAAAGAGCATATTAGACGAAATCATCCTGAACCTTACCCGAGGAGCTTACCAACTAATCTCCGAAAACCTCGTAGGCAGAGATCACGTTCCTCCCCTAGAAACTCGTTTCACAACGTACGAAGAATACCTAGGAGAAGGCTACGGCATTCCTACCCCTGTTTCCAGGAAAACCTTGTACAAACTGCCTCGCAAAGAAGGCATTCTCCTTGAAGACGTATATACATCCAAAACCGTTGGGGGATTCTTAGACCTTATATCTCGTGGGATCATACCTCCTCATGAAGGCGCTTGTTACATCCACACAGGTGGGTTAGGTTCCTTGTTCGCCCAAAACGTAATTGACCTCAACACAGAACGCAACTTCAGATCGTTTCCTTCGTCGTTTAAATAGGTTTTAGGCAGTCAAAGCAAAAAAGAGGTGTATTTTCGTGAAAACCCAAGAGATGAAATATAGTATCGATTCATTGTTTACTAAATGGGATAGACCTGGCTCGCCGGGCGCAGCCGTTGTGGTTATGAAAGACGGAAAAATAGTCCACAGCAAGGGATACGGTTACTCAAACCTCGAATATGATGTACCTATAACGCCTGATACTGTATTTCACGTGGCCTCAGTATCTAAACAGTTCACAGCAATGGCTGTAGCCATACTTGCTAAAGAAGGAAGAATTTCTTTAGATGACGAGGTCAAAAAGTACATACCCGAGATGCCGGAATTTGGACATCCCGTAACCATACGCCATCTACTACATCACGTGAGCGGTTTGAGAGACCAGTGGGAGCTCCTTACTACGGCAGGCTGGAGGATGGATGACGTTATCACCATGGGTCACTTAATGAAAATCATCACCCATCAAAAAGAATTGAACTTCGAACCTGGTTCGAGATTCCTCTACTCCAATTCTGGGTATACTCTACTCGCTGTTATAGTCCAGCGCGTATCCGGAATGAGTTTTCCAGAATATATGCAAAAGACGATCTTTGAACCCCTAGGCATGAATGACTCGCACATTCACTACGACCATCAACTCATAGTGAAGAATAAAGCGGAGTCCTATTCTCCAAAGCCAGGCGGTATGTTCAGAGAAAGCGTTCTAAACTACGCAAATTTCGGCGCCACCAGTCTATTTACAACCGTAGAGGACTTGGCCAAATGGTTGACCAACTATACCCACCCCAAAGTAGGTGGACCCGAAGTGATTTCTCAGATGAAACAAGGTTACACCCTCACGGGCGGAAAAAAGATAGACTACGGCTTTGGGATAATATCCAAAGAGTACCGCAACTTAAGACTCATCTATCACACAGGTTCAGATGCTGGTTTTAGGGCGTACGTTGGAGGTTTTCCCGAAATAGACTTAGGTGTAGTCATACTTTCCAACATCAGTAGTTTCCCTAGGGAGACTATGGCCATGAAGATCGCAGACTTTTTCATAGATGAAGAACCAAATGCGCACATAAGGTTTCCAAAGCCGCAGCCTAAGAAGATGAAATATCTATCTTGTCCCGGCACTTATCTTGTGAAATCCTTGGGTAAGTTAGTAGAGATTAACCTTACCGATAAAGGACTCACAGTAACTATGGAAGGGTGGGACGAGGCGCGCCTTTTGGTTAACACAGGACAAATAGAAAGAGGAGAAGCGCTGCCTCAAGGCGAGTTTCTCGAGACCGACGTTTTTGCCACAGAAGATAGAGAAATCCTAATTACCTTCATAAGCCAAGAGACCAAAGAAGATGAGCTTATGCCCAGCCCTTACCAGATCCTCATAAACACCTACGGTGAAGAACTAGGCGGCTTGAAAGTGGAAGTCGTCGATCTTAAAGAGGAAGATCTCCGCGAATATGTTGGTACTTACTTTAGCGAAGAACTTGGCACCGCATACACTCTTTTTGTATCTCAGGGTCACCTAATCGCAGGTCACAGACGTCACGAAGATGCGATCCTTATACCTTCAGGCAAAGACCAATTCCATGGAGAAACAGGGCCTTTGAGCAGACTAGACTTTCTACGGGATGAAGAGGGCGATGTTTTGGGTTTTAAGAATACAGGCAATAGGGCGTTTAACGTAAGATTCCATGTAGAAAGGGAGATGTGTCAGGATGGCACGCCGTTTTGCAGTGGGTCAAATTAGTCACGAGACAAATTCCTCTAGCCCCATAAAGACAGATCTATCGTGTTTCACGGAAGGTGGCTATTACCTGGGTGAAGAGGTAATAGAGAAACTCCAAGGAACCCGCACACCCATTGGAGGGTTCATCGATTTTGCGAAGAAAACCGGCAATGAAGTCGTCCCTACGATAGCTGCCTCGGCATCTCCGTCGGGAATTGTCACTAAAGAAGCATATGAAACCCTAAAGACCCAGCTTATCGACGGTATCAAAAAAGCAGGGAAGGTCGATGGGGTACTTTTAGCTCTTCACGGGGCCATGGTAGTAGATGGTACTCCAGATGCAGAAGGGGATATTCTAAGAAGCGTGAGGGAGGTAGTCGGCGAGAAGGTTCCGGTTTTGTCTACTTTGGATTTTCACGCCAATGTGACAGATGCCATGGTTAAGTACTCTGACGGACTGTTTGGTTACAACACCTATCCTCACATTGATGGCTGGGAAAGGGCTGTTGAGGCTTTTGAATTTTCCTTGAGGTTGCTTGATAAGGAGATTAACCCTGTAAGTTACGTAGTAAGACCTCCCATGGCCCCAGGCGTGGTTCCTTTTCGTACAGGATCTGGGGCGTGTAAGGCCCTTATGGAGCGGGCTTTTGAATACGAAAAAGAACCTGGAGTTATAAACGTAAGCGTATATGGAGGTTTTGTATACTCGGATATAGAGGAAGCAGGTCTTTCTTTTTTGGCTACTACTGACGGAGATGAAGAAAAGGCAAGGGAAATTGCACAAAGCCTTGCCCAGATGGCATGGGATATGAGGGATGAGATTAAGACAGAGATGCTCAGCCCGTCTCAGGCGGTGAAATATGCCATTGAGGCGAAGCGAGGTCCAATCGTGCTAGCTGATGTAGCCGATAACGTAGGCGGCGGCGCATCAGGGGATGGAACAGAAATACTCAGATGTTTGATTGAGCAAAACGCTCAAGATGCAGTAGTTATAACTATACCTGATAAAGAAGCGGTAGAAGAAGGTTTTCGTGTAGGGGTAGGAGGTAAATTCGATTTCCCGATAGGCGGCAAATTCGACGACAAACACGGTTTACCTATTAGGGTCCAGGGGGTTGTAAGGCTTCTTTCCGACGGTTGGTTTGTGCATAGAGGGCCCATGTCTACTGGCCTCATGTCGTGTATCGGGAAAACTGCAGTTATCCAAAGCGGGGGCGTAGAAATCATAGTTAACGAAAGGCGGGTTCAGCCCGTAGACGTAGAAGTGCCTCGATCAGTGGGGATTGACCCTTCCTACCGGAAAATCGTGGTCATAAAGTCGGCTGTACACTATAGGGCGTCATATGAGCCTATTGCTGCAGAAATCATAGAGGTAGATGGACCAGGTTTGAGCAGTCCTAACCTTTCGCGCTTCACTTTCAGACATATTCGTCGGCCAATTTTCCCAATAGATAGAGAAGTCTTGTGGGGCCTAAAAGAGTAGGTATTAGTTGATGCCCGTGGTATATCGTCTTGGTATATCGCAAAGAAGCGATTAATCTTATCTAGCGGCATTTTATATACTTGTTTTTCTAATATATTGGATTCATCTGCAGTTACTTGGATGCAGGTATAAAAGTCGCCAAAGGTATAGGGTATTCGCCAGTTCTGCCTCTCTCAAAACGAGTCCAAATCGCAAAGTGACAGTTTTCCAGGATACATATAGGCAGATGACATGGTAGTGAGTTACATACTTGACATTTTACTACTGGTAAAGATACTATTAATTTACAATACTAGTCACATCAGCACCGGAGGCGAACTAGATGGATGATTCTCGTAGCCGTGAGTATGGCAAGATATGGTTCACTGTAGCGATTGTCGCAGGCCTTGGATTAGGGAATATCCTTTCATTGCATGTGAGCCCGTATGTATTTGATTATGATAAAGAAATGCGGTTTCTTCGCAGTTATGATGAGTTCCGCGATACTGTATGGGAGATTAGTCAAGGGTTCCGGCATGATGGCTATCGGGTAGTAGGTGTGCCTGAGCGTCGCGTTGATTCTCATGTTGTGCTTGTATCTCCTGGTTGGTACGCTAACGGAAATGATTATGGATTTGCGGTGCCTCTTGCATTGCAGGAAAACGGTTGGTTCACGACTCAAGTGGGTTTAGCCTATGCGGATGACGAAGATGGATTCGCTATTGTTGTGGACATGGTTTTTGCGCGCAAAGACCGGGAAATGGGGAAAAAGCCTGTAGCTTTTCCAGTCTCGCGTATTGCTAGAGGGGGAAGCGAATTACTCCCACCTGATTGGATTTTTGTCGCGAGTCATGATAATATGCTGCTCTTCTTTCAACTGCGGCCAATAATCCAGCCGGGAAGCCAAGCCTCTATAGATGCGTATCCGTACGAGTGGATAGAGAAGGCACAATCCTTCATAGCCGAGTTTCAACTTTTTATGGATAAGAATGGCTTATAAGATTGGACGATTAATGGAGGGAGAGTTTTGTCGAAGAAATCCGTTGCCCCTATTCTTCGAGCAGTTGTAGTCGGCGTCGTAGTAGGTTTTTTGTGTCGCAACGCGGTATTTGCACGCAAGCAAAAGGAACAAGAAGATCAGTTTTGGTTGTCTCAGTTCAGGTTAATATCTTGGCGTTTAAGCGAGCATTTCAGACCCGAGGGGTTTACACTTTTGGAAAAGATCCCTAATGAAGAAGATGAGCTATTCGTCCAGGCTCCGGTAGCTTGGGGGAAAGGGAAGGATCCTGGGGCTCAAATTACTCAGGAGAGCTTGGTCTGGGTGAACGAGGAAGGAGGATTTGCCATCGTAGTGCATATGGTTCTTATGGATGTGGACCTTGGGAGAGGTACTTTAGCGTATGCTGGTGAAAACTATCGCTTTTCAGACCCAAGATTTGGGGGAGACGAATTTGTCACTCTTGCTGACGACTTTTACTACGTAGGCGCTAGGGACCGGATGATTTTCATTTTTCACGAGGTTCCTTTTAGGCCTGACCTCGTGTTGTGTAAGAACCCACTCCCTCAGCGATCCGCTGAGGCTCAGCGCCAATCGCGAGCTTTTTTAGGAGAATTCAGAAATTTCTTGGATATGGGAACCAACATATATCCAAGTCCATATTAGAAAAGATAGGACCTAAATCGGAGATAAGCGTTTTTACCTTCGCAATATGTTCCTGTGAAGTGCAGGAGCATCTGCTTCAATACTTGTTCTAACATTCCGCCACTTTTAGCAATGTTTCTACCCAAGGTAGCACCAACACAATGAATACGGGAGACCTCTCTTTTCGAAGATCTGCAAGTATATACAGAAACGATCACTGGTAATTGCAGCCTACATGGATTAGATTATGAATGGAGGTGGTTAATAATGAGAATCGCTATTGCAGGGTTTTCAGATGAAACTTGTACGTTTTGTAAGGATCTTACGACAGTAGAAAGGTTTGAATCTGGAACCATAAGAGGCCAGGCAATCATCGAGAAAAACCGAGGCATCCCTACCTACGTAAATGGTTACCTCAAGGTGCTTGAGGCAGAAGGAGCAGAAATAGTCCCCATAGTACATGCTTCTAAGGGCCCGGGAGGATTTTCAAGTTGGCTTGTCCCAGAATGCTTTGAAAAATATGCAAACGAAATAAGGGATGGACTAAAGGCAGCAGGACCTGTTGACGGCGTGCTTCTTGCCCTTCACGGTGCGATGGCAGCTGCAAACGCAGTAAGGCCAGAGGCGGAAATAGTGAGGCGCGCCAGGCAAGCTGTGGGTAAAGACGTCCCCATAATGGTGACATTGGATTTGCATGCCAACGAGGATTCAGAGCTTGCCGAAGCTGCTGATGCGGTTTTCATACTTAAGACTTACCCCCATGTAGATTCAGAAGAGATAGGTATGAAGGCAGCTGAGTGCATGGTTAAGACTGTGCGCGGAGAGTTCAAACCATATACGGTATGCAGACGTCCGGGGATCGTTTCTGCTAGCATATATCAGGCATCGGACCAGCATCCTATGAAAGACATATATGACAGATGCAGGGAATGGGAGAAAGTTCCTGGAGTGTATTGCGCTTCTGTAGCGCCGGGTTATGCTTATGCCGACGTTATAGACATAGGCATGTCCATATTTGTAGTGACTAATGACGACCCTGAGCTAGCAGAAAAAGCGGCCCAGGACTTAAACGACCTAGCGTGGAGTTTAAGGGAATCGTTCACAGAGCCTCTGCCTGATGCAAAAGAGGCTACCCGCTTAGCCATGAAGTATGTCTCCGAAGGGCTTCGGCCAGTCATAATAGCAGACGGCGCTGATAGAATAGGCGACAGCACCCACATGCTAAAAGAACTTCTTGCCCAAGGAGCAAAGAATTGGGTCATACCTTGCATAACAGATCCCAAGGTCGCCCAGGAGATAAAAAAGACTGCAAAGGTAGGAGACAAAGTCACTGTAACTGTAGGTGGATGGTACGACGAGTTTTCTGGCACTCCTGTTGAGATAACTGGAACAGTAGAATACATGGGCTGTCCAGAGTACACCTTAGTAGGGCCTATGGGCAAAGGGTCTAGAGTAAAAGAAGGGTTTGTTGCCCGAATTAACTTAGGGGACAACAGGCACGTGGTCGTCGCCGAAAGGATGCGCGGCGCAAATGATTCCGCGGGGCTTTCATGCGTAGGCCTAGACTACAATGACCTAGATATAATAGTGCTGAAAGACAGGGTGCACCACAGGGCTTTTTGGGACCAAGTTGCAAAAGTAGATATTAGGACCAGCGTCCCAGGGCAGGGGCCTGCCGATTTGAGTCAGCTGCACTACAATAATGCCCCCTACGATGCCTATCCCATAGGCAGGAAGTGGACAGAGATCTAACTCTTTGAATTTTCTGCATAGATTAGAGATGCCATGGCGACGATTCACTCTCGCCATGGCTCTTTATTGATACCTCGATAAATATGAACCGAAAGTGTTGATGATGGTGACGCACTCTGTGGTTTTGGCTGCAATGGCGCGAACCTTGTATCCAACTGTGGTCCTTGCCGCATATTTGGCTTCTCACAGCGTTGCAAAGGTGATTGAGTCTCCTTGTTATGCTATGCAGCGTATATGTCTTACCTTTACACAGGGGAAGAGATCTTTCAGACGCTTGGAGGCCCTATGATCACTGGAGCCTTGTCGCGTACAGGAGATCCAGCGACTGCGCTGGCAGCTTGCCAGGTAGCCATGAGCTATTCGCTTATATTCAACGCTCCGACTATGAACATCTATTATGTGGTGGCAAAGATTGTCAATAGCAGAGCGCGCCTTAGGAAGCTGAAGTTGTTTTCGGTTATCTTGGGAATCTTGCTTACAGTGTGTTTGGGTCTAACCAATCTTCCTGCTGTAGGAAGATGGGTATTTGGTGGGTTGATTGGAGTCCCAGAGGATATTGTACCGGAAGCCATCCGAACATTGATGTATTTTTCATGGTTGCCGCTTGTCGCTTCTTTAGCAGAATTCTACGGCGGCGTATTATTGATGGAGCGACATGCCTTTTGGGTTACCCTGGCGAAATTCCTAGACGTGTTCGCAGTTTTTGCACTATCAATGCTCCTCGTGAGTCTATTTCCTATACTTGGTGGATCTGTTGCAGCTATAGTTATGGTTTCAGGACGAGCAGTTGAAGCCTTGGTATGCTATCTCCCGTTGAGTCGGGTCTCGGGCCGTGAAGTATTGGAAAGAGACAACTGAGACCCTTCATTTTCACTTACATACCGGTCGTTCTACTAAGAGCAAGGGGACTTTCCTCAAGGCACTAAACTGCAATTAGGCTCAAAAGTCGGCTTTTCTCACCAGATGAACTCCTGCACATGAGAACCCTACAGCCACAATCAAAAGATAGACGAGAGAACTATTAAGAGAAAAGCTGACTAATGCATCAGGGTAAAAGAAAGGACTTGACCCACCTCCTATCTAAGTGCGTTTTGAGAAACGCGACTTGTGATTCTTAGTGCAGTTGCTGCTCTGACTCATTCTACGCACATGTTAGCAATTCCTGCTTTGGGATTTCATAACAGAAAAAGCATACTAAAACCATCGCGCAAAGTTACACGATTGGAATACTAAAAGTGTGCAGGAGTACCTAGGAGGTCAGCTATTAGTGCAGGCAAAAAACCATCAAATGTTCACCGGAGCAGATTAGAGGATATTCACATTTCTTCGAGTGCAAGAGATTTATCTGTCTTCGGTAGTCTTGAGTGTACTTTCTGGTAGTTCCAGATCTTTTTTGTACAAGTACCTTGATCGGTGCCAAACCCGGATAAACGCTACCCGGCAGAGACGCCCGGAATAGAACCTCAATCCCATAGGATTCGAGCACTAAGCGGATAAACTCTGCTTCTAGTTCAGTTGACAACTAGCACACCTCGACCCAAGATTTATCTTGCATATCCATCACCCTGCTCTAATTCTACTTCGAAGTACGCCGACGAAGCAAAGGCAACTGGAAGCGGCGGGGACGGGGAAGCGGCGGGGACGGCACTTTTTGCTTCGCCTCTTGCCTTGCGCATGGAGCAGCATCCTCACAATATCACGCAGAAACTATTCGAAAACGCAGAAGATGCATACGATAGATACCGTGGTAGTGATCTTAGAACATGACCTTCTTGTTTTTGTACGGGGTTTGCTACCGACAAGGAAGGCACAATTTGTAGCGACATGAGTTCAGCGACCCGTCGGACAAGGCGCAAGAAGCCTGGTTATGTCAGCCTTGGCAAGTGGCCGAGTGTACAGCCGGCAGGGGGCTCTTGAAGCATGGTCTGAGGGTGAAGAACCGAAAAGACAGCAAGTACGATCTCTGTCCAGATTACGCTGCCCTTGTTGTAGATACTCCGAGTTTGGAGCCTTTGTGTTTGAAAGATCCATCTAAGAAATGGAGATCAAGATTCAACGTGTACTACGCTACGCTAGATGCTATCTCAGCTGAGATGATAAGCAGCGACTCTTTACGAACGATGCGGAATAGCAAACCAATTCGTCGTTGAAGAGGGATTTGCCCAAGGATGTGTTGTTTTCCATCTACTTGGCAGAGGAATCAGTTATGCTGTTTGCCGATGGAACTAAGTGGGTACTTTTCATTGTAAAGGACAAGATGAGGCTAGGGTCTGAAGATTCATTTACCCGACACTGTAAGTCTTATAAGCTCGATCCTTTCGGTTGGTGCGGAGAAATCTGTAGGTGGATTAGCGGAAATTCTTGGGGAGATGAAGTGCCCTGAGTGTGGCCGTAATATGGTGATAAGGAAGGGCCAAAAAGGGTACTTTCTTGGATGCAGCAATACCCTAGCTGCAAAGGACAGATGTCTATCGAAGTAGAATGGGTCCAGTCCCATTTGGACTACAAGCGTGAGGTGGGCAAGGGCCTCAACTGCCCTCGGTGCAACTCTCCTATGAAAGCAAAGAAAGGGAAGTACGCTGTGTTCTTATCGTGCTCCTCGTACCCGCACTGCAAATGCACTCAGAAAATAGATGTAATACTGTGACGAACATCAGATAAACTGCTTATACTGCGCATATCATAATGACAGCAGTTACTCAATTGCCAAGGTGTGGTGATCCAAATCAAACTGGCAATCCTACATACCTACACTCGCCTTTAAATCTGCTAGATAGTCCTCGTCTAGCGCGTTGAACACAATCTCAATGGCTCTTTTGACCTCGTGGGTAGGTGGCAGTTGAATCGTTCGTGATATATTCTCACCATGAGACCATTCATCTGCTACCTTCTGCACCAAGATTCTTTCTTTTCTTGCCTCCTCGCCAGGGATCATCTTCTCTAATCCGTCTTTTAGTCTAGGTTTGCAGGATGGGTATCTGAGCCCGATATAGGTTTCTAGAAAACGTCGTAGTATGTTGGGTGTAGTATATAGTTCATAATCATCGATATCAGATTGATCTTGGTCAAATTTGGCGAGGTGATAAAACAGGTACTGGTATTCGGAGTCAAATTTGCATAGCACACAATCTAGATCCTTCAACCGAGCATTGTCTGCGTTACGTCCTATCTGAAAAAGATTGGTTTTGCAGTTACATTTACCTGTTTGACCGAAGGTGCATTTCTTGGTTGTATCATGGGGTTCGAATTCCCTTTTAAGCAAGCGAAAAAACTCGAAATTATGAGTAGAGACGAACAACTGTTTGCACTGACTTTTCAGCTTAGCGCAGATGAGTGCAAATGTATAGTGTATATGGTTGCTGTCTAGGCTTGATACAGGATCATCTACAAAGACTATCGTGTCTTTTAGATGTTCTTTCATGTCTTTACCCTCGAGGGAGGTGAGAAAGTACGCGAATGCAATTGCGGTTTTTTCGCCTTCGCTTAGGTTGGTTGCTTCTTTTCCATGGCGCAAGATTTGGAACTTGTCTTGTCCGTCTACCTGTTTTGTCTTTATCTCGATTGGGGTATCGGGGCCAAAGTAGTTTCTCAGGTATTGGTTCAGGGTTTCGGCACCTTTGACTGTGTCTGAGAGCTGCTTTTTTGACTCTTCCATTTTCTGTTCTAATTCGTTAATGTCTTCGTTTAACTGTTTGATACGTTCTTCCATATCCTTGATTTCTGCTTTCTTAGCCTCATATTGTTGGGAGTTGTAAAATTCTGCTGCGTAGTGCTTTTTTAGTCTATCTATGATATCTTCTTTCATCGTTTCGAACTCATTTCTTATTTTGTTGTGCTCTTCGAATAACTCGTTAATTGCCTTAACAGGTTCCTCCATTTTGCCCATAACATTCAAAATACAATCACAGTCCGAAGGATCCATATCCATGCTTTTCGAGAGGTTCTCCAATTTCCTACTTGTGTATCCAACCAATTGATCAATAGCCTCATTATAGGTTTTGATTGTTTCTTTCAGATTATTCCTGATCTCAACATATTGTTTCTGCAATCCACTGTAGATACCGTCCTTGCTTCCAAA
>Ga0116167_1000904_pt1 | contig 28328 bp, 18 predicted proteins | sample AD_JPNMR3_MetaG_FD_89794 | JGI IMG/M metagenome (GOLD analysis project Ga0116167, IMG submission 89794) | Active sludge microbial communities of municipal wastewater-treating anaerobic digesters from Japan - AD_JPNMR3_MetaG | ecosystem: Engineered > Bioreactor > Anaerobic > Digestate | place...
ACCGTCCGGCTTGTTTCCGGAGAAGACCGCCTTCCCGTGCCACGGGCCCAGGTCATCACCTTGGGTTTGGCGGGAGGTCCCGGCATTGGCGCGGGAAAATGGGAATTGACCAATGATCAAGGGGAAACCCAAATCGTATATCCCCCCGAGCAAGGGTACCTTCATACCGCGCCCAATGGAGAGGTTCACGAGAAGCCGAATCTGGATGTCCGTTTCATGCTCCGGATCGAACCGTCGGAGAATACTCCCGTGACCTTTGAACCCTTTGAAACCACCGCCCCTTTGCATTTCGCCCAGATCGAAGGCTATCAATTCCAACCCATCGAGATCGCCGTTCCCATCAAAAGCGCGATCCATGAATGGATGCTTTATTATGACAACAATTCGCTCGAGAGCGGAGAAAGGACAGACTTTTTCTCACACTCCTCTCCCGCACTGGACAGACCGTTGTTTCGATTTGATGATACATCCATTCCACCGCCCAAGGAGGTAAAAATCAATAATGTTAGCATCCCGCCGGGCTTTCTTGAAGCAAACCACCCTGGCCGCCACGGCCGTTCTGGCTAGTTCAATACCCCAATCCGCGCCGGCCATCGCGCCCATTGAACGCCCATTCGGCCCCAAAATGAAACTCAGCCTCGCCGCTTATTCATACCGCAAGTACTTGGCAGAAGAGAAACCGCCTTCCATGACTATCGTCGGCTTCCTGGAAGAATGCGCCAAGATGGGTCTCGGCGCGGCCGAACCGACAGCATACTATTTCCCTGCCCCCCTCACGCGAGAGTTCTTGATTCAATTCAAGCGCAAAGCGTTTTTATTTGGCCTCGATATCTCCGGCACGGCCATCGGCAACCGTTTCACCTGTCCGCCCGGACCCGAACGGGAACAACAGCTGGAGCAACTGAAACAGTGGGTGGATCACGCGGAAACCATGGGCGCGCCGTGCATCCGCGTCTTCGCCGGGGAGATTCCCGAAGGAGCCGATAAAAAGACCGCGATCCAATACGCCATCGAGACGACGCAATTGGCCTGCGACTACGCCGGTTCCAAAGGCATATACTTAGCGCTGGAAAATCACGGAGGCATCGTGGCCGAGCCGGAAGATATGCTCGAGATCATCCAAGGCGTCCAATCGGATTGGTTCGGCGTCAACTTCGATTCCGGCAATTTCCATACCGATGATCCTTACGCCAGCTTGGCCAAGATCGCGCCCTACGCCGTCAACGCGCAAATCAAAATCGAGATGCGCCCCAAAGGCGGTGAGCGCCAACCGGCTGATTTCGAACGAATCATCGATATCCTAGGCGAAGCCGGATACCGGGGCTACGTGGCCTTGGAATACGAGGGAGAGGAAGAACCCCGTGACGCCGTGCCCCGGTACATCACCCAACTGGCCAAAATTCTGGATCGCGCCAGCTGAGAGAAATGCATACATAAACCCATCATATCCGTATCGGACCCCAAAATACGCCGGAGGCCACTATGTCCATTTAATAGACAAAGTGAGTCCACCATAATGTAAATATCGGACTCCAAAATACATTGGGGACCGCCTTTTATGGGGAACAAAACGGTTGAACCGGTTTATTCTTGAGGATTTAGAAGAGAGATGGAGCTGAGGGGGATCGAACCCCTGACCTCTTGAATGCCATTCAAGCGCTCTCCCAGCTGAGCTACAGCCCCTTTTTTCAATTTCCGAAGCCAAATCTTATCCCAACTCCCGATAAAATCAACCCAAATCAGCCCGCTCCAAAGAAAAAAATCCTCTTTCCTCTTCCCCGTTCAATTCAGGCGAATCAATCCGAACTCCTTTCGCGCTGGATTCCATTTCCACCGGTTGAGAATGTTCCAATCCGTTTGGAATCCTACTCTCCCGTTCCGTGCAGGTGTACATCAAAAAGGGCAGCAAAAAGCAGCCCAGGGTTAGGAGGAGCAGAATCAGGCGTTTTTTACGGTCGCTCACATGTCCGTATTCCGACAGCACCACCCACAGCGTGTTGAAGAGGATCTTGAGATCGAGCCGCAACGACATGCTGTTGATATAGGCCAGGTCGTACCGCAGCTTGTGCTCCACCGGCGAATTGTAAAAGCCATGGATTTGTGCCAGGCCCGTCATGCCGGGGCGCACCGTTTCCCGCAGGCGGTAGGCTTGGATTTCACGCTTGTATTTCTCCACGAATTGGGGACGCTCGGGACGCGGTCCGACCAGGCTCATCACTCCGCCCAGCACGTTGAACAACTGCGGCGTCTCATCCAACCGCCAATGGCGTAGAAACCTCCCCACGGGCGTAACCCGGGGATCCTTGTCCCATGATAACACCGGCCCTGTCTCCGTTTCCGCGCCGCCGTACATCGTCCGGAACTTGTAGATGGTAAACAGCCGGCCATCCTGCCCCACCCGTTCCTGGCGGTACAGCACCGGTCCTGGACTGGTCAACTTGATCACCACGGCGATTAATCCCCACACCGGCAGCAGCAAGACAAGGAACAACGATCCGAACACCAGATCGAAAATCCGCTTGCCATACGCGCTGAATTCGTTGGCGTTTTGGGGATTGACGGGGATCAGCGGCACGCCGCCCACCTGCCCGATATTCACCTGGCCGATGATCACTTCGTACAACTCGGGCATAAGATGGATTTTGCATCCTGTGCTCTGGCAGGCGGAGAGGATCTCCAACAGTTCCTGGCGGTTCGCCCCCTGGCTGGTCACGATGATTTCATCGATGGCGTATTTCTGGACCAAATCCGGCAGATCGCGCATTTTCCCCAGAATGGGTGTTTCTTGTCCGGGATTCTCGATGTCGTCATCGACCAGGCCCACCACTTCGTGCCCGAGGCGCGAGTATTGCTGAATATCCCGTTGCACGCTCTCGCCCAGTTTCCCGGCCCCCACGATCAAGATACGCGAACGGTCGTAAGCCCACCGCCGCCGGCGCTTGAGATACAACATGCGCCAGCCCGCCGCCAGGCCCCAGCTCAGCAGAAAATTCAGGAACAGGATGTACCGGGAAACCTGATATTCCACCCCATAAAATGCGGCGGTGTACAAAATCGCCAGAGCCTCGACACCATGGGCGGCCAACGAAGCCCAGCCGGTGAAATAGGCGATATCGAAGCGGGTCAAGTTCCGGCTGAAATCGTACATCCGGAAAAACGCCATGGCCGCCAGCCGGATGACTACCAAGATTGGAAATAAGGCGATGTAAATCCGGAAATTTTCGATCCGGATTTCTTGAAACCGGATCAGGAAGGAGAGAGTCAACGCCCCCAGGATGACCAGCAGGTCAACCCCAATAAACTTCCATAATGGGCCTTTGGGCGCGCCTTTCTTGTTCATCAACGGTGTATTTCCCTCGTGCGCGGATCACGAATCATGGATTGCCAGGGATTTGCAATGCTTCAAACCGAGTGTTCACCCTCCGGACCGGCCACCCGGTATCTACCCGCCTCCGGTTTCCAGGATCCCGTGGCGCTCGGTCATGAAACGGCCCGCCGCCGTCCGGGGGAACGGTCCGTGACGTGTTTTTTTGCAGGTCGAAGATTCGCCTGATCTTTCCAGAACCTAAAAAACTTTATCACCCTCCCGCCCGCAACCCAAGGCATTGTCAAGACTGCGGGATGACAAGCCCGGCGGGATTTGGTATGGTCGGTAAGATTTTTCAACGATATTTTGGTCCAGCGGGACAGGTTGCCGATGATGAATCCGAATGGGTGTGAAATCCCCCGGTTGGGAAGGCGGGATCTCTACTACGCTCTCGCGCTCCTGGCAGCGGTCATTGCTTTCAATCCTTCCATCGCGTTCGAAGGGCAAATCCCGCTGGATGAAGATTCACTCCTCTTTTTTTATCCGCTCCGCGCCTTGCATAGCGATCCTTCCGTCCAATTCTGGGATCCATACCTCTTTTGCGGATTCCCGCGGGACGCCAATCCGCAATCGCAAATCCTCTATTTTCCCAATCTCCTCTTTTTGCTTGTCCCTCCGGCGGTGGGCTACCCCGCCCTCTTGATTGGCCATTTGTTTCTGGGCGGCGCCTTGATGTACTTCCTTCTGCGCGGCCTCCGCCTTTCGCCCGAGGCGGCCTTCTTTGGTTCGCTGGCGTTCACGGTAAGCACCTTTTGGCGCTGCAAAATCACCAACCTGGGCTTGTTGGAAGGCATCAGCTGGATGCCGGGCCTCCTGTTCTATCTGCTCCTCAGTTTAGAGACTGGCTCGTGGGTCTCCCGGCTGACCGCGGGATTGTTTTTCTCCATGGTGATCCTGGCAGGTGTTCCCCACACCGTCCTGTACGGCCTCATCTTGCTGGGAATCGTGACATGGCTCTATTCGTTTGGCCGCGGGATTGCTTATCGTTCCTCCATACTGACCTTCTTCTCCATCACGATCACGGCGGCCTTGCTGACCATGGGCATGTGGCTGCCCGCTTATTTATACCTCCCCGAAACTTCCCGCGCACAGCTGGATCTAAAAGAAGCCCTCGCCGGATCAATCGGCTGGACCGGAATATGGAAGGTATTCTTGGGCGGATTGGCCCAGCCGGAAATCTCGCGGCTCGATCCGTGGGAAGGAACGTGTTATCTCGGCGCCACGGCGCTTTTTTTCATCCCGGCGGGCTGGATGGCCATGTCCAAACGCCTGCGTCGTTCCCTCGTGGCGTTGATACTCGTTGCCGTCTTATGCACGTTGGGACCCGAGGGGGGATTGTTCCCGCTGCTGCATAAAACCATTCCCGGATGGAACACCATCAATCTGCCCAACCGGTCTCTGCTTCTGGCGGCCCTTGCCTTGCCTATTTTCAGCGCGTTTGGATTTCAATACCTCCTGAACTACCACCCATTTTCGTGTTTGACGCGCTACGGTCTTCCCTTCCTCGCCTTGACGGGAATCGCAGCGGCCGGATTTGTCACCTGGCTATACCCTGGAGTGGGCAGTTCCCTGATCTATTCCGGCCTGACCCGCACCTTCCAGTTCGAATCCCTCAGTGACGGACAATGGGCGCTGCTGATCGGGGGACTCTGGCTTGCGGTCACCGCGCTGATCCTCGCGCTGCTCGGTGCCAAAATCATCCAATCCCATGCCGCGGCGCTTCTTTTTTCGCTTCTCGTGATCACCCAATCCGCCCAGTATTCTCAACGGTTGTTTTTGCAAACGGCCTCCCCTTCGTTTTTCGATCCTCCAAAGTCCGTGCGGCTTCTTCAAGACACAATCGCCCAGACCGGCCGGCGGGTTTGCGGATTCGTGCCGATGATTGACACGGGCAGCGATGTCCGCATGCGCCTCATTCAGCCATCCCTGATGCACCGGCTTCCAGAAGTGTACCGTCTTCCCGAAATCCAGGGTTACGATCCTCTATACCCCAAACGGTACGCGGAACTGTTGCGCGCCTGGGCAGGGCACTCGCGCGCTACCGACAAAATCCGCACCATCCGCCTGGAACGTTTGCCCCTGCCTCTCCTGAATTTCCTGGGGGTGGGCTACGTAACCGGCTATCCCAATCAAGAAGTTTTATTTACGGGAAGCGGCGGCGAACTGAACGGCGCGGGCACCCTGCAAAGTCCATTGAAGACCCCGCGGGAGGTGGAATCCATCACGTTCCGATGGCTTTGCGCCGGCCTGCCTTCCATTCCGCAAGGCGTAGAAATAGGAAAAGTCCATGTTCACAAGGAGGATCAGGCCGTGGAGACCTTTCCGGTCCGCATGGGTCTCGACATTGCCAATTACATAACCGAATACCCCGGGATGACCCTCCGCCACCGTCCGGCCACTGAATTCCGATGGTTTCCGGTCCCCTCTCCCGCCGGATACGCCAAGGTCCGCCAGTACACGGCGGCCTACAAGTTGAGCCGGCCTGCGGAAATCGACAAAGTCTCCATTGATTTCTTACTCCCGCAGGGCCGGTTCGTGGTCCTCGAAATCAACCTGCAAACCACCAATTTCCACGGTTTACTACGCGTTGACTCCGGATTGGAACCCGATACGGGATTACCGGTTTACGTGAATCCCGGGGCGGGGCCACCCGTCTACCTGTCGCGAAACATTGTTCTTTATGACCGGTTGGAAGAAATGATCAACATACTGGAAACATTGGAGCCTGGCGAATCCCCGCCCGCCTTTTTTCTCCGCGGCGAGGAAATTAAAACGGAACGCCCTCCCATACCCCAGGAATCTCCCGGAGGTGTGATTTTAGAGTATTCCCGTAAAAATTCGGATCATTTCACCCTGCGTACCCGCTCCCCGTATGACGAAATGCTCCTGGTTCAGGAGAACTATTCGCCCAACTGGAATGCCATGGTGGATGGCTCGCCGGTTCCGGTGTACCGAGCCAATCACGCCTTCATGGCCGTTCTCCTCAACGCGGGCGAACACGAGACCGTCTTTCACTATTTTCCCCGCCTGTTTTATTACGCCACGTCCGCCGGCGGCTGCATGCTTAGCTTGGTGATCCTGTTGTTGGTCCTACATCCGCGGGAATGGCTTGTGCCCCGTCCAGTTGAACCCGATTCCAGCAACCTGATGTCCGAGCAAGCGTCTCCAGGCGGATAAACCGCCGTCCCGCTTGTTTCCCTAACCAGAAATGCCACAATGGATTTTTCCCATGCGCATCAAATCAAGCCAAGGGTGTGTTTATGGACCCGGACCAACATTCGATCAAGCAGTATCTTCAAGAACATCAAGAAGAAATGGTGGAAATGACTCAGCGGCTTTGTTCCCTGGCCACGGAAAACCCGCCGGGCCATCATTTTGAAGAATGCGTGGACTATTTGGAGGAGATCATGCGTGCGCGGGGATTCGCGACGCAGAAAGTGCGCGTCCCCCTTGAATACCAAAAGAAATACCTTCCTCCCGAATTGTGGGACAAGCCCCGTTTCAACCTGATCAGCCGATGGGATACCGGAGGATCCAAAATCCTGCATTTCAACAGCCACTATGACGTCGTTCCGGCCACGGAGGGTTGGAAAACCGATCCCTTCGCTCCGGTCATCCGGGGGCAGCGCCTGTTTGGGCGGGGAACTTCGGATATGAAAGGGTGCCTGGTGGCCTCTATTTTCGCCGCGCAGGCTCTCCGGGATCTCAAATTGCGCCCGGTGTGGAACCTGGAATTTTCGTTTACCGCGGATGAGGAAATCGGCGGCGAATGCGGGGCCGGATTCCTGGTCAAGAATAAAATCGTCCAACCCGACGCCGCCATTGTTTGCGAGGGAGGAGCGGGCGATTCCATCATGATCGGGCACCGGGGGGTTTTGTGGGCTGATATCCACGTTCATGGAGTTCCCGCCCACGGCTCCAATCCCGGCGCGGGCATCAATGCCTTCGAGCGCGGCATCCACCTGGCCGGCCGTTTTTTGGAATACCACCAGCGCTGCCTGGAGCGGGTAACCCAACACGAGATGGACAAACCTCACTCCCGCCGCCCCTCCATGACGCTCGGGGGTGTTTCAGGCGGCGGTTCCAAGGTCAATACCATTCCGGGATGGTTCCACTTCACCATCGACCGCCGTCTCATCCCCGAAGAACGGGTCGCCTCGGTCATCCGCGAGTTTCAAGCCATTCTCCGGGAGGCCAAACGGCAAGACAAAACCTTGAAAGCCGAGATGAAAATCCTCACCGGCTTCGATGCCGCCCTCACCGATCCGGATTCCTCCCTGTGCCGGGCGGCATGCCAGGCCGTGCGCGCGGTCACCGGCAAAATCCCCAATCCCCGGATTTTCGGCGCGTTCACCGATCTGCATTTCTTCACCAATCAAGCCCGCTGCCCCACCATCGGGTACGGGGTGGAAGGCAATGGCATCCACGGCCACCAGGAATACCTCGTGATTCCATCTCTCGTGAAAACCGCCCGCGTGTATGCCGAAATCGCCCGGACTCTCCCGTGATTCCTGCGCGATATCCACCCCGTTGTTCTCCCTGCTCTCAAGCCGGGCGGTCCGCCAATTCTCGTACAAAATCGGCTTCCTCAACGGCCTGCTCCGGCAATGCCCTCCCAGTCAGGGTATCCAGAACGGCTTTGAAGAACATCCACCGCTGCCGCTTGGCTTCGTGCCGTTCGCTGATAAAATCCACCTCGATGATTCCATCCGATCCAAACCGCGCGTACGCATCTAGCGGGCCGTTTTGGAAGATTTCGAAGATCCGCGTGGTCTGTTCATCCCATGCGAGGTTGATAATCCACCCCTTCGCCTCCGCGCTTTCCAAATCCAACTTCCGTTTCCGGATGCTCCGTTTTTTCTTTTGATCAATCACTTCCCATAGCGCTTGCCGGGTCCATTCGACGGCCTCCTCTGTCGGACCGGCGTGGAGCGGTTTTCTCATCCGTTCCAACGCCTTCTCCCGGACCAGAGTATCAATGTCCGCGGCCGGAATGACAAGCATGGCGGGCGCTTCCACCTCCTGCCGGGACCATGGCGCGAATACGTCCAGTAATTCCTGCACATGAAGCCGGTATTGTTCGGCGGCGAATTCGCGGGCGGTGGCGTTCGCTCCGTAAAAGACCACGTGGCGGGGAAACCGGTTCAACAAATCCCCCAGCGATTCAAAATCAGCAGGCAGCCGCGAGAGGATGATTTCTTGAAAATGGCCGCACAAATCCTTGCGCGTCAAAAAAAACCGGATTCGCCGGTGGTCCGCGCTGGTGAAGGGAATGGCCTTGTTGAATTGCCAGGTGTAGAGAATCTTTTCCACCTCGCGGATCCGGTCTGCCTCCAAGAAGACGCGCCTTTGGGTGATTGAATTTTCGAGGGATTCCATAAAGGCGAGATGATCCAGCATGTCTTCTTCGAAATCCTGTAACAATCCGCCCCGCACGCTGACCGCCAGAGACTTGCTGACCGGATCGTTCTTGGCGGACGCGGCATCTAGTTCCAGCAACAGCTGAGACCGGAACAAGTGAAGCCAGTGCTGCCATCCTTCCGGCCCTTGAATCTGACTCAACAGTTCATGTTCCGTCCCGGTTTCCAGATCGCTTGCCCTCGAACCGATCAAAACCTGGGCAGCCAGCCGTTCCACAGTCTGGCGGATCTCATGAATGCCGAAGGGGAGCACGATCGACTTCTGATTGGCGATGTCCACTCCCGCCTGTTGCAATCGCCGGGCTGCCTCGCTTTCCGGGGTAGAACGGATCCGGTGCAGAATTTCCTTTACTAATCTCTGTACGGATTGATTGTATAAATCGGACCGCTTGACAATTTGTTCGACCTTCTGAATGATTGGCTCGTAATCGACTTTCTGATTCCGGCTGTATTCATAACATTGTCGGGCGAAAAATTCACAATCCTCGCTGGATAGCCAGACTTTCGCCCGGTGAAACGCCTCTTTTACGATCCGTTCCGCCCAAACCCGTTCCCGATTGGCCTTGCGCCAGTTCCACCGGTAGAAGGCGGTCGTTTTCCGGCCCCACCAAGGATTTCGCAATCCCAAATCCGATATCAACATCCCCACTCTATTGGGTGTGTAAACTCCACAAAAGAGGATGATCAGGCTTAAAATAGGCAAAACGGTGATAAGCGTCAGGAATATCATGAACATGATGGTTTCAAAAAAACCGCTTTTATCTAATATGATAGTCCATTTTGAACGTTTTATTAACTATTTTTTTCATTTTGATAACATACATTATATTTTTTTGAGTTAGGAATCATTCAAGCAAACTCGATTCCAAAATCCGCTGCGAGGGGATCCCAACCGATATGATCTCCAGAAATTTGAAATTTTCAGAAAGAGAATTCCACCCGCACGGATTCACCGCATGAATTGAGAGTTGAGGATTTTTGGGGACGGTTCATTTCATTTTCTACTTTAGATAAGATAGTTTAAGTTATTAAATATCAATGGTTAACAAATCAAAATTCGTAGAAGTTGCTTTTCCTATCCCTGCCCGGCAACTTTTCACGTATCTCATCCCGGAACACCTGAGAGGCCAAATCCAGCCCGGCTGCCGGCTCTTTGCCCAATTGGGAAACCGCAAAGCGCTAGGATTCGCCGCCCACGTACTGGATACTCCTCCCGCTCAGATCAAAGACCTCAAACCGGTGCTGCATCTCCTCGATGAAGAACCCCTGTTCGGCCCTGAACTGCTCCGTTTTCTCCGCTGGACCGCCGATTACTACATGGCTTCCCTGGGTGAGACATTCGCCGCCGCCTACCCGTTTTCTCCGGCCACGCGCCCCCGGATGGTCAAGGTCGTGTTACTGAATGACAGGATTCTCACCAGCGAACAGATCCCCGAGGACATCCAGAAGCCGAATCAACGCCGGGTGATCGAGTTTCTCATCCACCGCAAGGCCTTGCTATCCCCCGCGGACATCTCCCGCGAATTGGGTGTTGGCCCTTCCACACTGAAAACCCTGGAAAAACACGGCTGGCTTCGGATCGAATCCCGGGAGCAGGCCCGCGTGCCCCAGTTCGCCTACAAGGGAGATTACGGCGCGGATCTCACGTTGACTTCGGACCAGGAACAAGCCCTGGCCCTCATCGAGCGCGCCTTACGGCAGGCATCGCCCAAACCCATTCTCATCCAGGGAGTCACCGGCAGCGGTAAGACTGAGATTTATCTGCGCGCCATCGACACCGTCCTGCGTCTGGGGAAAACCGCACTGGTGCTGATCCCTGAAATCTCCCTCACGCCCCAGACCATGGACCGCTTCCGCTCCCGTTTCGGGGACCGCGTGGGGATTCTGCACAGCGGCCTCGGGCAGGGGGAACGCTACGACGAATGGCGCATGGCCCGCCATGGGGAACGCCCCATCCTGGTGGGAACCCGCTCGGCCATCTTCGCGCCCTTGGAGAATCCCGGCCTGATTATCGTCGATGAGGAACACGACGGTTCGTACAAGCAGTCCGATCCCAGTCCCCGCTACCACGCCCGGGACTTGGCCGTGGTCCGCGCCCACCTGGCCGGGACCCTGGCGGTGCTGGGGTCCGCCACCCCTTCCGCCGAATCGGCTTACAATGTCCGGTCCGGCAAGTATGAAGGGATCGAGCTGAGGCAGCGCGCTTCTACTCATGGTCTGCCTATGGTTCAACTGGTGGACATGCGCGGCCGTGCCGGGGACGAAGCCATTCTTAGCCGCGAACTGTTCGAGGCGCTGTGGGACCGGTACGAGAACCGCCAACAATCCATCCTGTTTCTCAACCGCCGGGGATTCGCGACCTCTCTGATCTGCAACCACTGCGGGCATATCCTGATGTGCGACCATTGCAGCGTGGCCATGGTCTTTCACAACAGCCAACGCCTGCTGATTTGCCACCATTGTGACGCCCGCAAACCGCCGCCGGAGTATTGTCCCGCCTGCACCGAAAAATTCATCCGCCAGCGCGGATACGGCACCGAGCGGGTCGTGCAAGAAGTTGAGGAGAAGATTCCCGGCGCGCGCGTGGTGCGGCTTGACCGCGACACCACCCGGCAAAAAGGCGAACACGACCGCCTCCTGACTCCCTTTCGCCAAGGCGAAAGCGACATCCTGGTGGGGACACAGATGATCGCCAAAGGCTTGGATTTCCCCAATGTCACCCTGGTTGGCGTCCTCAACGCTGACTACGCCCTTTCGCTTCCCGATTTCCGCGCCGCCGAGCGCACCTTCACGCTGCTCACCCAGGTGGCGGGACGGGCGGGCCGCGGCAAGCATCCCGGCGAAGTGTTCATTCAAACCTGTTGCCCGGATCACTACAGCATCCAGCTGGCCCTCACCCAGGACTACAATGCCTTCTATGAAAAGGAAATCCGCTACCGCCGCCTGATCGGATTCCCGCCTTTTTCCCGCATTGTCCTGTGGCGCGTCGAATCCACCCTTGAAGACATCGCCCGCGGCAAAGCCTGGGAACTATACTCCATCCTGTCCGCCGCCCTGCAAGGTCACCAAGGTGTCACGCTGCTGCCGCCCGTGGAAGCACCACTCTACCGCCTGCGCGACTTCTTCCGATGGCAGATCGCGCTGAAAAGCCGCAGCCTTCCGGCCATCCGCTCCCTCCTGTCCAACAAGGCTCTGCTGAAATTCATCACCCTGCGCCGCAGGGAATTGCGCGTCATCCAGGATGTTGACCCCTCGGATATGCTATGATTCCATGAAGCGGATACGGATTCGCCGTTCCCCGGCCACATCCCGGAATGAGGGAGAATAAAATGACGTCCAAAACCGCGTTCACCCTCATCGAATTGCTGATCGTGGTGGCGATCATCGGCATTCTGGCCGCCATCGCCGTTCCCAACTTTTTGAACGCCCAGATCCGCGCCAAGATTGCCCGCAACTACGCCGATATGCGCTCCCTGGGGACCGCCATCGAGCAGTTGCGCCTCGACAAAGGTGTCATGTTGATCGACTGGTGGGATGATGACCTGGAAGCCGGCCACGAACGTTTACGCAGCGTCTTCAATCTGGTGGGCGCCGGTCCCGATTTTGAGGCGCGCAGCTGCCAGGCGGTGCTCGCGCCCCTCACCTCCCCCATCGCCTATATCACCTCCATTCCTTACGATCCGTTTCAACCAACACCCGGGGCGTATTATTATCTCGACGACGATCCCGAGTTCCCCGGCGAGGACCACGATTTCCCTTCGTTCAAATTGGCCACCGCGCATCTCTATGGCAACGTCGGCCTGCGTGTGGGCGAATGGGGCCTGGGCGGGATCGGCCCGGACGGCCGCTGGGGGGGACTAGGAACCAACAACTCCGCCACCCAGTTGACCTACCGGGGCATCAAATACGACGCCAGCAACGGCCTGGCCAGCCAAGGGGACATCATGTTCACCTCGCGGGGGGTTGAATAATCGGAATGAAGCATCATCGTGTGGGTATAAAATCTTCCAGGAATGCGTCGCTGGAGCGGAGTCTCTCGGCCCAGGATTGGAACCTGAATACACCGGCCCGCCGGATGCCAGATGCATCCGTCAGCCCATGCCGGAGCTATCCGCGCCCAGGATTGAAACCCTGGGTTATTTCAGACGTCCCCTGAAGGGGACTCATTACCGGGTAAAGTAAGGCTATCAGTTTCATCCGGGAGGTGCGTAACGAATGAGGTACAATCGATTTCAATCATTCCGGGATGAGGGAGAGATAATTTTGGTTTGGCTATCATCGATCCTCTCGAAGAGAAGAAAACCGGGGATCTGAATGAGCGTACGCCTTGCCGGATGAACCAGAAATAAGACAAACACTTTCCCCAAACAATCTTTTCCCGGAGGGAGAGGGAACGGGGAATGTGGGAACAATTTACTGGTACGGCTGGATAAGTCAAAGGAACCATGTGTCCATCGATCCTAATCGCCGATGACGAACTCAACACGCGCGAAGGGCTGCGCAAAGCCCTCGCTTCCGATTACCGCAAGGTGGATACCGCGGCGGATGGCAGCGAAGCCCTGGCCAAACTCAAGCGCCAGGATTACGACGTCCTGATCACTGACATCCGCATGCCCGGCCTCGATGGGATGCAGCTTTTGCAGAAAACCCGGGAACTCAGCCCGCCTCCCGGCGTGATCCTGCTTACCGCCTACGGCACCATCGAAATGGCCGTCGAGGCTATGAAACTCGGCGCGTACAACTACCTCACCAAACCCGTGAACCTGGACGAGCTCGAACTCCTGGTCAACCAGATCTTGGAGAAACGCCAGATCGAACAGGAAATCGAATTTCACCGCGAACGGGACCGCGCCGTGGAAGGCTTCGAGGGCATCGTCGGCGAAAGCCCCCCCATCCAGCAGTTGATCGGCCAGATCAAACAGATCGCGCCCACCAAAGCCACCGTGCTGATCACCGGCGAAACCGGGACGGGCAAGGAACTGGTCGCCCGCGCCATTCACAACCTCAGCCCCCGGCGGCACCGGTTGTTCGTGCCCATCCATTGCGCCGCTCTGTCCGAAAATCTGCTCGAGAGCGAACTCTTCGGCCACGAGCGCGGGGCGTTCACCGGCGCGATCAAACAAAAAAAAGGCCGCTTCGAGCAAGCTCATCAAGGAACCATCTTTCTGGACGAAGTCTCCGAAATTTCCGCCGGCATTCAAGTGAAATTGCTGCGCGTGTTGCAAGAGAAAGCCTTTGAGCGCGTAGGCGGAACCGAGACGATCTCCGTGGACATCCGCATCCTGGCCGCCACCAATGTCGATCTGCAAAAATTAGTCGACGAGGATAAATTCCGGGAGGATCTTTACTACCGCCTCAAGGTAGTCACTCTCGATATCCCGCCGTTACGCGAACGCGCTGGCGATATCCCCCTTCTGACCACCACCTTCATCCAACGCTACGCCCTCGAAAACGGCAAGGGCCCCATGCAAATCACCCCGGAAGCGCTCAACTGCCTCCAGAAATATCAATGGCCCGGCAATGTCCGCGAACTGCAGGGCGTGTTGGAAAGCATGGTCATCCTGGCCCGCGGCAACCGTCTGGATCTTGAAAACATCCCCCTCGAAATCCGGCGGCAAGTTCAGCCCGGACTTCCCCTGCCGGCGCCTCCCCTCCCTCCCGGCAACGCCACGCTGGCCGATATCGAGAAAAAAGTCATTCTCGAAACCCTGGAAAAATTCCAGGGCAACCGCACCAAGACCGCCGAAGCCCTGGGCATCGGCCGCCGCACCTTGATTCGCAAATTACATGAATATGGTGTAACCAAATCCTCGGAGGATAACGAATCATGACGCCAACCCAATCCACCCCATCCAACGGATCTCATGAAAGAATCAACCTGAACATTCGGAAGATCGTGCTGGCAGGGATTCTGGGGGGAATTCTGGCCGGCGGTTCCCCGATGGCTTTGGCAGCAGAACCGGAGGCCCCGCTGGATGTCTTCGCGTTTCCCTCCATTCAGCACATGGTGTTGATTGAAGGCGGCGGGTATTTTCCCATCTTGAACAATATGGGAAACGATCTCTATGCCGTGTTCCGCACCGGCGGCGGGCATCTGGGGCGCGGCGGCGCGCTGGTCATCACCCATTCCCTGCCGGATACCGCCCGCTGGTCACCGCGGATCACCGTGGTGGACGGCCCCGAGGATGACCGCAATCCCGCCGTGGGTTTCGGAAAAAACAACCGGATCATCGTGGGTTATCACGAGCAAGGCAGCTACACGCCGGAGGGAAAATACCAGCCCAGCCTCAACAAGGCTCTCTGCAAGGTCACCCTTTCCGATGACCTGGGAAATACCTGGTCCACTCCCCAACCCTTGGGTATCGCCGGCCTGGAGACGTGTTCACCCTATGGGCGGATCATTTCGTTGCCGGACGGCACACTGCTGATGAACGTCTATGGCCCCTACACGGATACAGTTCCCGGTATGGAAGCCGTGGACAAGAATCAAGGCGATTACGCTTACCTGGTCCGTTCCACCGATAACGGCCAGACGTGGAAGGATCCTTCCCTCATCCTGGCCGCTCACAACGAGACCGCCCTGCTTCGCCTGTCCGACGGGCGGTTGCTGGCCGTGTCACGTGGCAGCACCAATCAACAACGCCTGGATTACACGCTCAGCCTGGATGAGGGCCGCACATGGTCCGAGCCCTTGCGGCTTACAGGGCCCAGTCAGCATCCCGCCGACCTGATCCCGCTTTCCAACGGCTGGATTCTGATGCTCTTCGGCGACCGCAGCGGCAGTGAGCACACCATCAAAGGGATCATTTCCCGCGACCACGCCTTGTCCTGGGATGTGGATCATACCCTCATCCTCTCCCGCCCGGTGAAAGGGGATTTCGGCTATCCCAGCGGGGTGTTGCTTCCCAACGGCAACCTAGCCTACATGTACTATTGGGCCGGCCCCGCTAAGGACGCTTATGATTATTCCCAAGCCCGCGGGTACGTAATTCAATTCAAGGAATCCGACCTGATCGCGGCGTATGAAGAGTGGTTGGGGGAATGAGCAAGCCGAAACGCAGAATTGCCCCATCCAGGTCATGCTTGGGGTAAGAATCAAATTTTCCTGATTGGATTGCCGATTGAGAAATTCTCCCGCTGAGGCCCCATCCGCCACACCAAGATTATCCTGCGGTCCTCTCCGATTCCATGGCTAGCGGCAATCGATCCCCCGTAAAACTGAAAACGGCCCGCCGGGGGCCGTTGAACTGTTCGGTGAAATGGCCAGGCCCAGATTTGAACTGGGGACACAAGGATTTTCAGTCCTCTGCTCTACCAACTGAGCTACCCGGCCCGGTGTGTAATAAATAAACTTGCAACCTGCCCTTCTGTCAAGGCGAATTGAAGGACGAAAAGATATTTTAACCATCCGGCCTTCTAATGAAAAGCGGGGGACATGAGGAAACATGATTTGTCATGAAAAAAATCCGAAATCCCATGCTTCGGAAATGGTCCACCATCATAAACCAATGACGGGTTTCTATGACCAGATTCAATCCGTAAGTGCGGCCGGCCTTATCAAGTTTTGGGGAGAAAAACGGTTGACGAAGCTCGATCTTTGGAGAGAATCGTGAAATCATGAGGTATTCGTTCTTTGAATTCTCCAGGAAGGCTCCTTCCCCAGCGGATGGACACGGTAATGAATCGATCGTTTACGCTGATCGAATTGCTGATTGTAGTGGCGATCATCGGAATTTTAGCCGCGATCGCCGTGCCGAATTTTTTGAACGCCCAAGTGCGCGCGAAGGTGTCCCGCGCGAAAGCGGATATCCGCACGATGGAAAACGCCGTCATGATGTACATGATCGACAACAACGGGCGCCCCATCGACTGCGATGACCCCGGTTCCGGCGCCTATCTGGGCGGCTTGGGTTGCGGCACGCCCCAGAATGGCGCACCCGAGGATGTCAAGGGCGTGCCGGAATTCAGTTTCGCCCCGATTTTCATGAGTTTCAGTCAGCTGCGGATCTTCACCACGCCGATTGCCTACCTCAGCGGCACCTCCTTGATGGATGCCTTTTGCAGCAAATGCGCCATCACGTACAACACCCGTTATTCCGGTTCCGCCAAGCAACCGGAGAGCTTCACCTTTTCCAGTCTGGGACCGGATCACCTGACAGGGGATTGGGGATTCTTTTTCCGTCCCGGGGGCAATCCGGATGGCGTGCAATACGATCCTTCCAATGGATTGACGGCGCGGGGCGATATTTTCGTCTCCAACGTCTTTTCGGATATCGACAGCAACCGCAGCAAAACCGGCCGCCTCAGTTACTAAGCATGGCAGGGTGGATTGCGCGCATGAAATCCCCTGCCGGAATGATACATTGTCCCGAAGGAGAACCACCCATGCGATTCGTTTTGAGAATCCTTCCATTCACAATCGGACGGCTTGTGATTCCCGGCCTCATGGTTTGGCTGAATCTCCCAGCCCAGTCCGGCGATTCTGTCCTATGGAAACATAAATCAACAATCCATGGAGATCTGCCGGTTCCCAATGCCGGAAACCAACAGACCGCCAGTGCGGTCTTTGATGTGGACAAGGACGGCGTCAACGATTTCGTCATCACCGAACGCACCCAGGCCCCCGCCGTAGTCTGGTACCGCCGCGGCGCGGACGGCTGGACGAAATACGTGATCGAGGACGGCGTGCAGTATATCGAAGCCGGAGTGGACTATTTCGACATCGACAGTGATGGCGATCTCGACTTCGTGGCGGGGGGGGATTGGAGAGAAAACCGGATATGGTGGTGGGAAAATCCCTACCCGGATTTGAAGCCGGATGTCCCCTGGAAACGCCGCGAGATCAAGAATTCAGGCCAGCCCAAGCACCACGATTGCTTGTTCGGGGATTTTGATGGAGACGGTCAGGCGGAATTCGTCTTTTGGAACCAAGGCGGCCGCCACTTGTACCTGGCTGAAATCCCCGAAGATCCCCGCGCCACCGAACCATGGAACTGCGTGGTGATTTATTCCTACAGCGGCGACAGTGAAATGCAGCAACGCGGAACGTATCCTTCATTCAAATCCATTAACGAGCATGAAGGGCTGGCCAAGGCGGATATCGACGGCGACGGCAAAGTGGACATCATCGGAGGCGGCCGGTGGTTCAAACACATCGAGGGGACCACGTACGCCGAGAACATCGTGGACGCCGGCTACGCGTTTTCCCGCGCGGCGGCCGGGCAACTCATCGAGGGCGGCCGCCCGGAGATTGTCTTGGTGGTCGGGGATGGAGTGGCTCCCCTCATGCTGTACGAATGGCAAAAGGGAACCTGGCGCGGCCGCGAAATCCTGCCGGAAGTGGATAACGGCCATTCCCTCGACGTTCTTGATTTCAACGGGGACGGCCATCTCGATATCTTCAATGCTGAAATGCGCTTCAACAACGGCAATCCTGACGCAAAGAATTTGATCCTGTTGGGCGACGGCCAGGGTAATTTCACGCCGATTCAGGTCTCCAGCGGCATTGGATTGCATGAATCCAAAATCGCCGACCTGGATGGCGACGGCGACTATGACATTCTAGGTAAACCATACAGCTGGCAGGCTCCGCGCCTGGATATTTGGCTAAACCTGAGCCGGTGATCCTCCCCTCGTCCCTGGTAACCCATGCCTAGGGTTTTGAACACCGCGAGAATCATTTACTTTTCCTGTCTGGAGAAACACCGCCATGCGCCTTGCGACATTCGCCCTGTCCGCCGTTCTCCCCGTACTCACGATGCCATCATTTCTAAGCTTGGCCGAAGACCGGATTACCGTGCAGCCGCAAGACAACGGCCGGGCGCTGGTCAATCCTTTCATGGGATGGACCTTCCATCACTACAGCAACATCATTACCAACTATGGTAGCAAACTGGAGCCTTCGGACACCTTGGACGATTTCCCCGGCCTCTCGGTCATCTATTTGCGTCTGCCGTGGGCCTTCATCGAGGAGGAGGAAGGAGTTTTCAACTGGTCCATCGTCGATACGCCCGCGCAGCGCTGGATCGACAAAGGCCTGCGGGTGGCGTTCCGCTTTACGTGTTCGGAATCCTGGATGGAATACGCCACACCCCGGTGGGTCGAACAGGCGGGCGCGAAAGGATACCGTTTTACGCCAGGAAAAGGAACCGACGCCAATGGCCCTTACTGGGAACCGGATTTCAACGACCCCATATTTCTCGAAAAGCTGGAACATTTCCTGGCGGCGGCGGCGCGGCGCTATGACGGCCATCCGGATGTGGATTTCATCGACGTCGGCTCTATGGGTGTCTGGGGCGAAGCCCATACGTTTGCCAGCACCCGGATCAATTATTCATTCGAAGTAATCAAGAAGCACATCGATCTCCACACCCGGTATTTCAAAAAAACCTTGTTGGCCATCAACGACGATTTCGCGTTCCATGACGAGAAGGCGGTCCGGTACGCGTTTGAGCAAGGCATGACCCTCCGCGATGACAGCATCCTGGTGCAGGCGCCGCCGAAGCATTATTTCCACGCGGATTTGGCCCAACAAGTATGGCGGAACTTGCCCGTGATCCTGGAGAACGAGCATTACGGAGCATCCCGCGACCGGGGCAACTGGGGCGACGGTTCCAAGTACCTCGAAGCCATCGAAGATTACCATGCCGCTTACGCTTCGATCCACTGGTGGCCCCGGGAATTCCTGAGCGAGCAATCCGCCCTTATCGATCAGATCAACCGGCGCCTGGGATACCGCCTTCAACCGCGGGAAATCTCATGGCCGAAAGACACTACACTCCAAGAAGCCTTTACCGTTAAAATGACCTGGGCCAACGCCGGTGTCGCGCCTTGTTATCCAGGTGGATTTCCCGCCATCACCTTGAAGGATGCCCAAGGCGGCATCGTGGCGGTTTTCACTTGCGAATCCTTCGACGTGAAATCATTGGAAGTAGGGCCGAAAGACGCCATTCCAACCCAAACCATTGAATTCAAAGCCAAATTTGCCCGAAATATGCGGCCCGGAACGTTCGAGGTTTTTCTTTCTGTCGGACGGAGGGATGGAACGCCGGTGATCGCGTTGCCGCTTGATTCAAACGACGGCCACCGCCGCTATAAGTTAGGACAAATCGAAGTGCGGGAAGGGTGAGGAACGGGTGAGAGGTGCCGTGGTATCGGTTGTTCAATTTATTTTTGAAGGCTCCACCTTATTTTTGAAAGCTCCACCATTTTTGAATGCTACACCGCCCGCTCCGCAGGTCCTGGCCGCGTGGTTCCGGTTTCCAGAGATCGTATTAAGCTTGTGAATTCATCCAACGCTCCGCGAGGTATCGAACGACGGAGAGAGGCGTATGGCCAACTCCGGGCTGATTCCCGTCCGGCCATTGAGAATGCGGGATCGTGTTTTCCAACTCACTCTGCAAGCGCCTTGGCCCTAATAGTTCCAGGTTTCGTTCCTATATCTTAAAAAATCTCCCAAATATTTTACTAAATTGATCTACATTGACAAATTATCGAATACAAGGATACTACTCCTCATTCCACCATGCTGAATCACCTGGATCCGATAACCTCTCCCCTCGGAATGGATTGGAGATTTCCATGCGATTCGAAACCAAAGCGGTGCATGAAGGTGTCGCGATCGATTCATCCTATAATTCGGTCATCACCCCCATCTATCCCACCTCCACGTTTGCCTTTGACGAGATCGGCAAAAACCGGGGGTACGATTACACCCGGTCCGGCAATCCCACCCGCGCCGCGCTGGCCCGCAACATCGCGGCCCTCGAAGGGGGAACGGACGCCTGGATCACCTGCACGGGCATGGCCGCCGAAACCTCCGTGCTCTTTCTGTTTAAACAAGGTGATCATCTGATCACGGGGAACGACATTTACGGAGGAACCTACCGCCTCCTGATTAGCGCCTTCAGCCAGTTCGGCTTGGAGTGTTCGTTTGTCGATATGCAAGAGCCCGCCCAAGTCGAGAAAGCCATCCGTCCCAACACGAAGGGAATCTGGATCGAAACTCCCTCCAACCCGCTATTGAATATTGTGGACATCGCGGCGGTAACAGAGATCGCGCGAAAGCATAATTTGATTACCATCTGTGATAACACCTTTTTGTCGCCCTATTTTCAGCGCCCGTTTGAGTTTGGTGTGGATATCGTCGTGCATTCCACCACCAAATACCTCAATGGCCATAGCGACGTGGTGGGCGGCGCGGTAGTGGTCCGCAGTCCGGAACACGCCGAGAAAGTGGGATTTTATGTCAACTGCCTGGGGACCGCCGGTTCGCCTTTCGACGCGTGGCTGGTGTTGCGGGGTGTCAAAACCCTCCCCCAGCGGATGGAAGCGCATCAAAAAGGAGCAATGGCCATCGCCCATCACCTTCATGCGCATCCCCTGGTCAAGCAAGTATACTATCCGGGCTTGAAAAACCATCCCCGGCATGAACTGGCCCAACGGCAGATGTACGGCTTCGGCGGGATGGTTTCTTGTGAACTGGATACCGACAAAGTGGATCCCGTTGTGTTCTTCAACCATGTGAAATTGATGTCCTTGGCGGAATCGCTGGGTGGAGTGGAAACACTTATCGAACAACCCTGGACCATGAGTCACGCTTCCATGCCCGAAGAGGCCCGGATCACCGCGGGCATCACCCCAGGTACGGTGCGTATTTCCGTGGGGATCGAGCACCCGGATGACCTTATCGCCGACCTCGAACAGGCGCTGGAGCAAGCCCGCCTGTAATCGCGAGATGGAACTGACAGGGTTTCAACTTGTTGATGAAACTTCGTCCGCAATACAGCCCAACCTCCCTTCATAAACGGAATTGAGAGCGTCAATCACCATGAAACGGCGCCGTCTGGACAAAAAAATTATCGCTAAGCGGGCACAAGCGGCATGGGAAATGGCCGATCCTTGCCGGCTGTGTCCCCGGCATTGCGGCGTTCGGCGGCGTGAGAACAAGAAAGGCGTCTGCGGGACCGGCCGCGCGGCCAAGGTATCCTCATATTTCCCTCATCATGGGGAAGAGCGTTGTTTACGGGGGACACGGGGTTCGGGAACCATCTTCTTTGCCGGATGCAACCTGGGGTGCATATTTTGCCAAAATTACGAATTGAGCCAGCTAGGCGAAGGACGGGAAACGGCGCCGGAAGAGTTGGCCGCGGCGATGATGTACCTACAGGAAGCGGGATGCCATAACTTGAATCTGGTTACTCCGACGCATGTGGTTCCGCACATTCTGGACGCGCTGGGCGTGGCGGTGGAGGCAGGGTTCACCCTGCCCATCGTGTACAATTCGGGCGGCTACGATGCGGTGGAAACACTGACGTTGTTGGAAGGCATCGTGGACATCTATATGCCGGACTTCAAATACTGGGATCCAGTGGCTGCGGAGCAGTTGTCTGGAGCCGGCGATTATCCCATGACGGCTAGGCAAGCCGTGAAAGAAATGCACCGCCAAACCGGCGACTTGGTGCTGGATGACCACGGGATCGCCGTACGCGGTTTGCTGGTCCGGCATCTCGTGTTGCCCAACGGCATGGCGGGAACGCGGGATATCATGCGTTTTTTGGCCGATGAAATCTCGTCCGATACCTTTGTGAACGTCATGGGGCAATATCACCCTTGCTGGCGCGCGCGAACGGTGGCGGAAATCAACCGGCCGGTGCGGATCGAGGAAATAATTCGAGCCAGGCAAGAAGCCCTGGCGGCGGGTCTGCGGCGCTTCGCGGATTGAATTCTCACTCTGGCCGGCGCGCAAAAAAAACCCGGAGAAGGAATCCGGGCTTGGCAAAATCATTGGAACTGATCGTCAACTGATCGTCATTTGTACAACTGCCAGTCGGAGGCCGCGGATTGGGCTCCTTTGAGAACCACATTCGTGAAGGTGCCCGTCGCGATCTGACCGGTATCGTGGGCCGTTACGCCGAGTCCGACGTAGATCGGATCGGTCATGGGCACGTCGTGGCTGTCTACGAGAACCCAATTCCCATTCGCATCCAGGTACAAGCAATTAAACGTATTGCCGATCCGCTCAAAACGATGCCGTGCGCCATTCAGTCCCACCGGGCGCTTGTCGCTGGCCGTGCTTCCCTTGGAGTTGGTGTCATTCGCGACCGTTCGCCATTGCATGCTGTACTGGCCGTCCCGCCGTACCCGGGTGCAGGTATTGACCGCCCCGGGGGTGAGATCCTGGCGCGCCATGAGCATGGCTTTGATCCAGTCTTGCGTCGCTAAGCCACCCGAGACTCCGACCGTGGCTTCCAGCACGAAGTCGCCGTTCCATTGCTTGTAAACAAAATGAAAAGCGTCGGCCTCGTTCCAAACATCATCTCCACTTCCGTTGACAGTATAGGTATCCGTGGCCGCGTCATAACTGGCGCTCCCCGCCGCCCCCAACCGTCCGTTGTCGATGTCCATACTGCCTTCAAAGATGCCGATCTGCGCGTTCGCAGAGAGAACGGCTCCGGTAAAGGCCAAGGACAAAATCGAGATGAATACACCTGTTTTTTTCATAATGCCTCCCCTTTTGAAAATCTTCATAAAATCATGTCGCTTAAGCGAACACATCATATTTATCATAGATTCAATCGATTGAAAAGGCGTGAAAATCATTTCATCCGGGAAAAAGTCCAAAGATTGCGTTAGGCCAAAAATTCAGAATGAACCGATGATGGAAGAAAAAAATGGCCATTCATGGCTTCCACTCAGCGAAACTCTCTACCATCCGCACCCCATCCTCATGACCGATGGCTTTCATGACCTCAACGGCCCAATCATAGTTGGAATGGGGTTTCCCCAGAAACACCACCCGGGTGGGCCACAACATCCCGGCCACGTGAGGCAGATCGGTGATCCGCAGGCAATTCAGCATTTCGAGGGCTTCGCCACGGCCGTCGGGTGAACTGGGCGCGTCTTGGGTGGCCGGGGGATTCTGCAGCAGCACCGTATGGATATGCCCATCCAGCAACGCGGCGTAGAGGGCGATAGCCGCCATTTCATCCCGGGCGGCAAGGGCGATTTGCGCGGAATCAACCCCAGGCAACTGCCGGAGGGTTTGGAGAGCGCGCAGGACATCATACACCCGCATGGAGGCCACGGTGCGGCCGGTCCAGGCGGCGGCGCGGCGGATGTGCCATTGCAACTCCGGCCCCCAACTGGTCTCGCCTACTCCGCGGACTTCGAGAAACGCGCGGTTCCAAGTTCCCGGCAGTCCGGAGGAGAAACCTTCGGAATCCCAGCGGTTTTCGTTGGGATTGCGCAGCACCAGCAGTACCGGGCGTTTTTCAGCAAGCGCTTCGCCCCATTGGCAATCGAGTTTCAGGCGGTAACCTTCCTCGGAAACAAAACTGTAGCGGGATGTGCCGTAGCGGCCTTCAAGGCTCCGAAATTCGAGGCGGATGCTTAAATCCGGCGGATTGGGGGGAAACGCGCCAAAGGTTTTTTCACGCAGGAAATCAATAACCTTCGATCGATGATTCCGCAGATCGTTTTCACTTTCGATGACGGGCGGGGCGGCCATTTTCTGGAAGGAATCCTGGATGGTCTTCGTGCGGTCGTCCGCGGGCACGCCATTTACGTAAGCCCGGAGTTGCTCATCGGAGAGCATGGCGGACTCGGATTCGTCGATATCGCCCACTTGTTCGGGGGGGACATCCTTGCCCAACAGGTGTTTTAAGAAGAAGGAAAAGATCTTTGTGCGCGAGATTTCATGGTAGGAATGCCCGCCGGGCGTTTCCACCAGCAGGCAGTGATCGCCCGCGCCGTACAGGTCATAGATTTTTTTGACTTTGCTGAACGAATCACGGACAGATTCGATGGAATACAGGCCATCCCGGTTGGCGGAAGCGGCCAGCAACGGCCGGGGGGCAATGAGCGCGCCGATGTCGTGATAATCGATGCGGTACGTATTGATAGGCATCATGCAGTCGCAATGACCGTCAACCGTCCGCTGGTGCACGTGCGCCTCGACGGTTCCGGTGCCGCAGACCGGAGCGCAGACCTTGATCCGGGGATCCGCGGCGGCGATATACCAGCTCTGAGAACCGCCGCCGGAAATCCCAGTAACGCCTAATTTATCTGGATTTACGTCTTTTCGTTCACAAAGCAGATCAAGGCCGCGGATGGCGTTCCATAACTCCACTCCACCAGGGGTATAACCGCGGCTGTACCAGTTGAACCAGCCCCGGGCATAACAACCATGGTGCTCACCCAGCACTTCCCCATATTGAATGGTCTCGATAATCAAACACACGAAGCCCAGTTGCGCGAATTTGCGGGGATGGGCCTGGTAACTGGTTTTTTGCGTGCGGGAATGGCCGCAGACATACAACACGGCAGGCGCGGGTTCCTGGAGATTGTCGGGGACATACAAGTTGGCCGGGACATACAGGCCGGGAAGCGATTCATAATAAAGCTTGATAATATGAAACCCGTCTTGTTGGATGACTCCCGTCTCCTTCACATTCAGAGGCGGCCGGGGGCCTTCCAGGGGGACATCGGTGAGACTGCACATCTCGAGGAATTGGCGGTAGCGCTGGTCCCGGACGGCTTGCCAAGCGGCCAGGGTATCGATGCCATCGAGGGAATGTTGCGTCACCTCCCGGGCGGCATGGTTCAAATAATTCAGGATGTTGTTGTCCTGATCCAGGGCGGCCTGAGCCTGAATGCTAAACGCTTCTTCTCCATACCCGTTCGAAATCCAGAAACAACAAACCATCAAGCCTAATAGAAAACCAATGCGCATGGCTTATCCTCCCCTCGGATTGGATGGAAAATCCGATTCTATCATTTATGCGTCGGCGAAAGCAACTTTTTTGGCGTGAATTGTGCGCGCCTCTTGGTAAAACCCAGGCAAATAGAGTAGTGTAATAGATCAAAAATCGCCCATCGCGTAATCTCGGAATCCCATCGGATTGTCAATGATCCAGGATCCCGCGGGATGTGGGAGTCCGACGGAGGCGAGGAGGGATAAACCTGGCGAATAGAGGTTACCGACATGTTGCATCGCAAAATACTTTTGCCTGAAGATCAAATGCCGACCCAGTGGTTAAACCTGATCCCCTACTTAAAGAAGCCCCCGGCGCCTTACCTGGATCCCATGACGGGTCAACCCGTCTCGCCGGAACAGATGGGTGTGATTTTTCCCCGGGCGCTCCTCGAGCAGGAAATGAGCACCGAACCGTGGATCGATATTCCCGAACCGGTTCTGGATTTTCTCAGCCTGTGGCGTCCCTCTCCCCTCATGCGGGCGTACAATTTGGAAAAAGCGCTGGGCACCCCGGCCAAAATCTATTATAAAAACGAAAGCCTCAGCCCGGCGGGCAGCCATAAACCGAACACCGCGGTCGCGCAAGCGTATTACAACAAAATGGAAGGCGTGACCCGGATGACCACCGAGACCGGAGCGGGCCAATGGGGCAGCGCGCTGGCGCTGGCCTGCAACCATTTCGGACTGGAGTGCATGATTTACATGGTCCGGGTCAGTTACGAGCAAAAGCCCTACCGGAAGTCCATGATGCATGTATGGGGAGCGGAAGTGGTGCCCAGCCCCTCTCCGCGCACGCAGGCCGGACGGGCCATCCTGGAAAAAGACCCGGATTGCCCCGGCAGCCTGGGCATCGCCATCAGCGAGGCGGTGGAAGACGCGGCCCTGCGCGAGGATACCAAATACGGCCTGGGAAGCGTGTTGAACCACGTGTTGCTGCACCAAACCGTCATCGGGCTCGAAGCCAAAAAACAATTCGAGATGATCGGCGGTTATCCGGATATCGTCATCGGCTGCGTGGGCGGCGGGAGCAATTTCGCCGGCACCGCGTTCCCCTTCTGCGTGGATAAGTCCCATGGGCGGGACGTGCGGATCATCGCCGTGGAGCCAACCGCATGCCCGACGATGACCAAAGGCCAATTGACCTACGATTTCGGCGACACGGCGAAGATGACGCCTCTCATACGCATGCACACGTTGGGGCACGATTTCATTCCGCCCAGCATCCATGCCGGGGGATTGCGGTATCACGGCGTGGCGCCGTTGATTTCGTGCGCGATTGAGGAAGGATTGATCGAAGCGCAAGCGGTAGGTCAAACGGCAGTATTCGAAGCAGGAATCCAATTCGCGCGTTCGGAAGGCAGCGTCCCGGCTCCCGAAGCCGCCCACGCCATCCGCGCGGTGATTGACGAAGCCCTGAAGGCCAAAGAAGAAGGCAAAGAAAAGACGATCTTCTTCAACTATTGCGGCCATGGGCATTTTGACATGGCCTCATATGACCGCTACTTTGCCGGCGGCCTGGAGGATTACGAATACCCGGCCGAGAAGGTGGCCGAATCATTGGCCCACTTGCCCAAGGTGGGGGGCTGACCGCAGCAGGCCGGTACAACTGATTCCCCTGCCCCACTGATTTCCATGCCCCTCGGCGGCCGCTCCGTTGAGGGGCATGAGAATTTAGCCCCTCCGAGTGACGGGAAACCGTCTGGTTTCTTTCACAAAATTATTCAACCCGGAAGCGGCTATCGGATTCCCCAGGCCGTCTACCAAGCGGCAACAAAGCATACAATACGATGAAAGCCGAGAAAAAAACCGCGCTGCCGCGGTGAATTCGCAGCAGCAACCGCTGGGCTTGCGTGCCGTAAATCGCGAACATCGCCAACACGGATGACAAAATCAGCGGAACCGCCGCAATCAGGATCAACCAAAAACAGCCGTGCCACAGAATGGAACCGGAAGAGCATTCCGCGTGGCGCGGCGCGCGGGCGAGGGCGAGAAATGTTATACAAACCGCAAAGACCGGCGCCATTCCCGCGTGCAAGAAATGGCGGTAGCCGCTCAGACCCGCCTCACCCCAAAACGCGGGATAGGCCGTGAGAAACAACCCGGCGAAACCCATCAGCACCGCGCAACCGGCGACTCGTTGAATAAATGGAATAAATGATTTGGTTGTGATGGAGGGTGGCATAACAGAAGATTCCTTGAATTTTTATTCTTTCCCTGATAACCAATCCATCACGCGGACCAGCCCTCGCGCGCTATAAATCCATAAAATCAGGATCAGGATTCCCGCGCAGGCCAGGGTGACAATCTTAAACCAGGGACGGAAGCGGAACGAAAACGCGAACACGCGCGTATAGGCTTCATCCAGGCCTTCGAATGCGATCATCGTGTACGGTGTGCTGTTGACCGCCGCGAAGGGCGAATCCACCGCCACCGTTCCAAAGAAGAACGGGGAGTCTTCAGTATGGCAATCCTCACACCCCCGAACCCCGAGCGATTGCGCGGCGGGGCGGACATCATGGGCCACGGGCCACAGATACGGCCGCGCGGCGGGGTGATCCATGGACTGGAGATTCTGCTCCCCGTTCAATTGGAAAGCCCGGCCGCCGCAGACATATACCGGCTTACCCGGCAGGTCAGGCAGAGCGGCCAGCGCCTGCAATCCCTGCTTGATAGACTCCTCCGTGAGCACCGGCCGGTTCCCTTCCCCCCCTGCGGTTTTTTCATTGACTGGTATCTCTGGAAGAGTTTGCTGCACAAGACGCAGAGGAAGCGGCGTGATGGCTGC
>Ga0116167_1000928_pt1 | contig 27863 bp, 26 predicted proteins | sample AD_JPNMR3_MetaG_FD_89794 | JGI IMG/M metagenome (GOLD analysis project Ga0116167, IMG submission 89794) | Active sludge microbial communities of municipal wastewater-treating anaerobic digesters from Japan - AD_JPNMR3_MetaG | ecosystem: Engineered > Bioreactor > Anaerobic > Digestate | place...
ACTATTACCACGTTTCTTCGTTTATCTTCATTCTTAATTATCATTTCCGTCACCCAATAATATTTTACTATATTAATGCAAAAAAGCCCAGTTCTCACTGGACTTTTTCGACAGTCTGAGGCGCCCCATGGGCGCCTTTCACATTCCGGCAAAGCAAAAGTGGCGTTATTCAACGCCACTTTTCTGCTACTCGATATGAATGACGCTGACGGGACAGCTGTCCGCAGCCTCTTTGGCAGAATCCTCCGCCTCGGGAGGCACCGGATCCACATAAGCTTCCGCCTTGTCGTCATCTCCCATTCTGAAAACATCGGGGCATATGGATGGGCACAAGCCGCAGGAAATGCAGCCGTCTTTGTCAACCCATGCTTTCATGAGCATCACTCTCCTCATTAACTTAGTATACCCTGATCACATCTTATCAAAACGCAGGAATTTCCCAGGGCCATTCTGTAAATCCGGAAATTCATTCGGAAATGGCTTTTCCCCTGACCATGAACATGAACAGGAGCCCGATGGAGAACATGACCCCGCCATAGAGAAACAGCCAGCCCTGGCTTTTCGTCAAATCGGCCACCAGTCCGTACAGGATGGGACTGGCTATACTGGCCGCAAAGGTAAAGGCATAGTAGTAACCCGTATAGCGCCCCGTTTGTCCTGCAGGTGCCATCTGTGTCACGGCCGGGTAAGCATTGGCATTGATAAGTGCCCACCCCACACCGCAGATTAACAGGGAAATGGTTGTCCAGGTGTAGTCGGGAATCAGGACGATACCGAGAAAAGCGGCTACGATCAGGGCATTTCCGAGAAGCAGGGCGCGTTTTCTGCCCATCTTGCTTCCCAGCACACCGCCGGGATAGCAGCATACCATGAACGTCAGCACCATGGGAGCCATCATCTGGGTAGCATCACCGGGATTCATCCCGAACCGCTCCTTGCAGAACAAGGTGAAGAAGGAGTTGATGGCTTCAAAACCACAAAACCAGAAAAACACGGTAAGCAGCATAAAGAGCAGGGATGGCCTGAACAGCCCCTTCCTTCCTCTCTCCCCCTCCCTGGCATCCCCATCCTTTTCCTCATCGGAGTCGGCAGCGAAGGGAGTTTCCGGCTCCCGATAAAACAGGACCAGCACCAGCAAAGCGAGCAACATAAGTCCCGAACCCAGCATGAACGGATAGATTTTGCCCAGCTTATAGAGGGAACCTCCGAGGGTCAGGGCGATTATGGTGCTAACTCCCCCGATAGCAACAATGATGCCGTTGGCCCGGCTTCTCAGGCTGGGCGGAATGGCATCGGGCATAAGCGCCACGGCAGGCGCCCGGTAAACGCTCATGAAGAAGTTCATCAGGATGACCAGGACCATGATGAAGGCCAGGCTGAGGTTATGCCGGGGAAAGAGGGAATCCAGCCTGTCATACCAGGGTATGAAGAAAAAGAATAATGCTGATATGGGGATTCCTACAAGCAGGAAAGGCATCCTCCGCCCAAAACGGTTTTTGGTCCTGTCGCTGAGCCTTCCGAAGAAGGGCTGGAAGATTACGCCAAACAGGTTGTCAATGGTCATGATGGCTCCGACAATGGTTGAGCTTTTTATCAGGCCGCTCAGAAAGACGGGCACATAGCTGTTGTAAATGCTCCACGCCAGGCTGATGGTAAAGAAAGCCAGGCTGATGATCAGTGTCTTGGCAAGGTATTTTCGCATGTATGCTCCCCCTGGATGTTCCCATAGATTTTATGCATTCGGCAAATCATAGTTCATTCATTCATATAGACAAGCTCTGTGGAATAATCGGTCACTTCAAGCCATCCGTCGTTCTCTATATATCTGATGACCGTGGCAAGCATGCTGTCCGCATGGGCAGCTTCATTGGAAACGCAGGCTATCCCCAGCTCACAGCGGTTCCAGGAATCCAGATCACCGGTTTCTGCAACCGAGATATTGAACTTATTCTTCAGCCGTTCTACCAGGCTTTTGACCAGCCGGCGCTTGTCCTTCAGGGACTGGGGATCACTGGAGAACAAACGGACTTTCATAATCCCGACAACCATACTTACAATCCCTCAACATCCCGATATCATCATTTATTGCCATTCAAATTGGGTATGTATTGATTATAATGAATATATAGAAAAAGTAAACATCCTGCGGAGGAATTTATTTTGCCAAAAATTCTGCTCATCGATGATGAAGAGATTATACTTGAGAATCTGAAATTCATACTGGAACTTGAAGGCTACGAAGTCGCAACGGCTTCCGATGGTCGGGAAGGCATCCGGGTATTATCCGAAAGCGGGGATTTCGATACGGTCATATCGGATATGAAGATGCCCGGTCTTTCCGGGCTGGATGTCATCCGGGCGATCCGGGCCATCGACCCCGACCTGGGTATCATCATCCTCACCGGTCACGGGGATATGGATAACGCCATCCAGGCCATGAAGGAAGGCGCATTTGATTATCTGAACAAGCCGGTCAATGCCGACAAGCTGATCCTGTGCCTTGAACGGGCTATCCGGAAAACCGCCCTTATCCGCGAGAACCGCCGTCTCAATCAGGATATCGTCAGGAAAAACCTCTTTTTCCAGAACATCAACGAGACCGCCCGCCAGATTCTGATGAACATGCTTCCCAAGGAAGTACCCGACCTGAACGGGATCAGGCTTTCCTGCATCTACCACTGCTGCGACAACGTGGGCGGGGACATGTACGATGTCTTTGAAATCGGCGATAAAATCGTCTTCTATGTTTTCGATGTCTGCGGTCACGGGCTATTGTCCGCCGTAACCACTATGGTCCTTAAATCGGCCATCAACAACCTCAAGTACCTTTATCGCAACGCGGGAATGATACCCGACATTGTGGAAATCGTAGAGAATGCCAACAGCGAGATGTATGCCAATACGGCATCGAACCTTTTTGCCACGCTCTTTATAGGCATTTACGACAGGAAAAGCCATGTACTGGAATACATATCCGCAGGGCATGTGGATCAGTATCTAGTTGCGGGCAGCAAAATACAGACCCTCTCTTCAACAGCAACCGTCATTGGCATGTTTGAGGATTCCCGTTTCAAATCTGCCAGGTTGACCATACGCCCGGGAGACAGGCTGTATCTGTTCACTGACGGCATCATCGAAATATGGAAGGATGACGTGATTCTGGCCGCCGACGAGATCACGCGTATCCTTTCCGGCAGCAGCGAAAAAAGCCTGGAAGAGAACATCCGCATGATCCACGATAACCTGATGGAACTCTATAAAGACAAGAAACCCGATGATGATATCACCCTGCTGGGTATCGAGTTCACCCATTAACGGAGGGCTTGGCATTGAGAAGAGACAGTATAGCTCAGCTGAGAAAGATTGCCCGTCTGGTGCGAAATGCGCCCAGCCATAGCGCCATCATCCTGACAGACAGGAACAACCGTGTCATCCTATGGAACCATGGCGCCAAAAAGCTGTTCGGATTCCGCCCCGAAGAGGTTATCGGACGGGAATGCCCTATTGACTACAAACCTGTCGGACAGAACCTCAATCCTGGCGAGAACCAGGCTCCCGATACCGAAGCGGACAGCTATTCCTGCCGCACAACTATCGCAACCAGGGACGGAAAAAGGCTTACCGTCTATATCAGCGCTTCACGTCTCAGGGAATCGGGCAGAATCCTGGGACACCTGTTCGTTGTGGAGGACCTCACCGACGAGATGGTCCAGGAAAAGCTCTGTCTGACTTTTCCCGACGATCTGGAGCGCATCGTCAAGAAAAGAACCGATGAGCTCAGAGAAAGGGATGCCCAGATCATCCAGTCAGCCAAAATGGCTACCCTGGGCGAAATGGCCACGGGTGTTGCCCATGAGATCAACCAGCCCCTTGGCGGCATCAGCCTTATCACCCAGGGACTGTTGAGAGCCCTCCATAAGGGGAAACTGACAAACGCCATGCTGGAAGACCGTCTGAACGCCATAACCGCTCAGATCGATCGGATCAACAAAATCATAACCCACCTGCGCACCTTCGGCAGGCAGACGCCCGAATCCCTGTCGAAGGTTCATGTGAACCGTTCGGTCATGGACGTTTTTGACTTTGTCGGCCAGCAGCTTAAGAATCACAATATCAAACTGGATATCGACCTGGATGAAAAACTTTCCTATGTCCTGGCTGACAGCAACCGGCTTGAGCAGGTTCTGCTGAACATGATTACCAATGCCAGGGACGCGATGGATGAGCAGGAAAAACGTGTCCGGCATCTCCTTGCCACACGCCATCCGCCGCAGTGGGCTGTCAACTGGGAGAAAAAGCTGTTCATACGCACTTACAGGGATTCAGGCTATGTGGTCATCGCTATCGGGGATACCGGTGGCGGCATCCCTGAAGAGATCAGGGACAAAATATTTGAACCCTTTTTCACCACCAAGGAGGTCAATAAAGGAACAGGCCTCGGACTTTCCATCTCTTACGGCATCATCAGGGAATACGGGGGCGACATCAGCCTGGTAACAGAGATTGACCAGGGAAGCACATTTTTCATCAGGCTCCCGGCATTGGAGGCATAACGGACATCATGATCCTGGAATATATTGTTCCTGACGGTACCGGTCAGGTCAGACTGCTCAGGGTACTCGAACAGGATCTCAAGCTTTCTTCACGCCTGATCCGGCGTTTAAAGCAGCAGTCGGGCATCCTGGTCAACGGTGTTCCATACAGGACCATCGATCCGGTCAAACCGGGCGACAGGATCAGCATCGTATGGACAGAACCGGCCGGCGACAGGCTCGTGCCGGAAGAACGCCATCTGGATATCCTCTATGAAGATGACTGGTTCCTGGCCGTCAACAAGCCGGCCGGCATCGCCGTGCATCCAACCTTTAACCATCCCGCCGGCACCCTGGCCAATGCGGTGCAGTTCTACTTTCTGAAGAACGGCCTGGACATCAAGGTCAGGCCTGTGAACCGTCTTGACAGGGGCACTTCAGGGGTTACCCTTTTTGCGAAGCATACCCATGCACAGGATCGAATCATCGATCTCATGAAACAGAACAAGGTATACAAAGAGTACTGGGGTGTGGTGGAAGGCTGTTTTTCCCCGGACTCAGGCACCATTGACCTTCCCATCCAGCGAAAGCCCGGCAGCATCATGGAGCGCTGGGTACACCCTCTCGGCGAGAGAAGCGTGACCCATTACAGGACCCTCAGGGTTTTCAAAGACCGGAGCCTGGTCCAGTTTGTTCTGGAAACAGGCCGGACACACCAGATTCGGGTTCACTGCAAAGCCTGCGGCCACCCCATCCTGGGGGACTGGCTTTACTCGGACAAGCCCGTACCGCAAACCGACCGGCATGCCCTCCACTCCCGAATTCTGCGTTTTGAGCATCCCGGCACGGGAAAACTGACAGAAATAACAGCTCCTGTCCCGGATGACTTCAAAGCCTTCCTGGAGCAGGAGCCGGATGAACCGTAAACGCAGCTTCGCCAGGCTTATTTGAACAGCTGACGCCTGTCGATGACGCGCTTTGCCTTACCTTCGCTTCTCTGGATGGTCTTGTGTTCAACCAGGCGCACCTTGGCGCTGATGCCCAGGGTGGATTCAATATCTTCCCTGATACGCCTTTCCAGTGCTTCCAGCTTTCTGACCTCGTCGGAGAACAGGCCGTTGGTCACTTCGATCTGGATCTCCATGATATCCAGGTTGTCCTTCCGGTCCACTATGATCATGTAGTGGGGCTCAACTTCGGAATATTTCAGCAGGACAGACTCAACCTGGGAAGGAAATACGTTCACACCCCTGATGATCAGCATGTCATCGGAACGGCCCGTCACCTTGAACATCCTTGGGCTGGTCCTTCCGCAGGCACATTTATGCCAGTCCAGTATGGTCAGATCCCGGGTTCTGTAGCGGATCAGCGGTAAGGCTTCCTTCGTGATGCAGGTGAAAACCAGTTCTCCCTTTGAACCGGGCGGAAGCACTTCTTCCGTGACAGGATCGATGATTTCAGGGATGAAATGATCCGCCATAATATGCAAGCCATTTTTTTCCTCGCATTCCATGGCCACACCCGGACCGATGATCTCGCTCAGGCCATAGATGTCATAGGCTTTAAGCCCCAGCCGCTCCTCGATCTGCTGGCGCATTTCCTCCGTCCAGGGTTCGGCACCGAATATGCCTAGCCTGAGGCAGAGTTCTTCCTTTTTCACGCCCATCTCAGCCATCTCGTCCGCGATATAGAGCGCATAGGACGGTGTGCAGCAAAGGACGGTTGCTTTGAAATCTCTCAGGAGCTCAACCTGGCGCCTGGTATTGCCGCCCGAAACGGGAATGACTGTCGCGCCAACCCTTTCCGCCCCGTAATGGAGCCCCAGACCGCCGGTAAAAAGGCCATAGCCGTATGCGACGTGCACGATATCCTTGCTGGTCACCCCCACATTGGTGAGCGAACGCGCCATGCACTCGGACCAGGTATGAATATCGTTTTCCGTATACCCCACCACGGTCATCTTGCCGGTGGTTCCCGAAGAAGCATGCACCCTGACCACCTGATCCATGGGGACCGCAAAAGTTCCGAACGGGTAATTGTCACGCAGATCGGTCTTGTATGTAAACGGAAGCTTTTTCAGATCTTCAACCCCGTTGATGTCATCGGGAGTGACCCCTGCGCGCTTCATCTTCTCGGCATAGTAGGGCACATTCCTGTACACCCTTTCAATGGTCGCCTTTAGCCTTTCTCCCTGAAGCTTCTTCAATGCTTCCAGGTCCATGGTTTCAATGTCGGCGTTCCAGTAGCCTGCCATTTCATACCCCTCCACTTATCCATATTCTTTCCGCCAAGACATGCCGATACAGGTTCGGCCCGTTGCTGTAACGGTGTATTAAAAAAGCCCTTCGTCCTCCTATGGGACGAAAGGCTTAGAGCTTTCCGCGGTACCACCCAAATTTACTGTGCAAGACAGTACACTCAATCCGGTACGGGACACCATGGTCCGATACCTTCCTCCAGTAACGCGGAGAGACGCACCAGCCTACCACTGCCGCTTCAGCTGATGAGCTCGGGAGCGAACTTCGGTATGGGCTGCGTGAGGGTGCTTTCAGTCTGGGCAACCCCTCCCTGGACACGCTGAGGTATCACACATACCTACTTTTCTCCGTCATTGCTTGATTATTTTTTGGTTAATTTTATCACCAACAGCGGGGAGTGTCAATACCTCCCTTGAAATAACCTGCCGTCGCAGTCCCGGAAGAAAGATTTTAAAAACCTCCCGAATCCGGGAGGTTTATCCTTTAGAACCAGCTTCCCATGGCATCCTGGTCAAGATAATACTTTCCTTTGATCTTGACGACCGGGATGTAGTCGTCTTCATCTTCCATGGTGACCTTAACCTCGTAATATGTAACGTCGCCGTCCTTGTCCACTTCTTCAGCCTTGCCGACCTTTATCTTGCTTCTCCAGTTTTTGCCGTACTCATCGGTCAGGATTTCATCCAGCATCTCAAGCTGATCCTTCATCATATCGTCATCAACAAATTCCCGCAGCATTTCGGCCACATCTTCTTCGAAGCAATTATAGAACTTCTTGACGTCCTGCTTATCAATGGCATCGAAGAATGCGTTTACAACACTGCTGGCGCCTCCGCCGCCGCAGCCTGTCATGGTGATGGCAAAAACCAGTACCATCATCACAGAGACTGCCACGGTCAGTCTTTTTTTGGTTGTCTTCATGATAAATCCTCCTTAAAATTAAATCAGTCACCCGTGAGCGGGCATTTACCAAAATTGCATATGCCTGATCCTGGAAAGTCAATCGTCAAATTGCTTTTAACGACGCATTTTCAGGACAAAGCCAATAAAAAGCCCTTCCATATGGGGGCTGCCTGACCAGATCAGAAATCGGAATAGTCTTCGTGTATGTAGTACCTGTCCTTGTCATCCTTCTTGATGTAAAGGTATTCGTGAAATTCGCCGTCAATTTCTATCTCGACCTTGTATGCACCTCTTGTGGATGCGCGTTCCCTGGAGCCGGGCTTAACATCCTTGAGCCAGCCTCTGCCGTAATAATCATCCATCTCTTCCTTCATTTCTTCAAGTTTTTCCTTGATGAAATCCTTATCCTTCTTCAGATCCTTCTGGGCATCCTTGTCAAACAACTTAATCATGGCGTTCACATCTTTATTGTAAACAGCCTCGTAATAAGCGCGGGCCAGTTCCTTGTATTCCTTGTATCCGCCGCCACCTCCGCCGAAAATGAGCACTGCAAGGATAATGACAGCAGCAACAGCAGCAATGGCAATGAATATGCTGTTATTCTTTTTCTTGGGTGATTCGGAACCGGAAACAGTCACCGGAGCGGATTGCTGCGCTTCTGCGGACGGTGTGGTTGCCGATACCGGAGCGCTTGTTACAGTCTGCTGTTCAACAGCAGGTTCGCGAGCAATTTTAGCGCCGCATGCCGTGCAAAAGGATGCACTGTCGGCAACTTCTTTCCCACAATTGGTACAGAACATTCAAAAAACCTCCTCATCCACACTGACTATCTATATGCAAAAATTGCCTCATTAGCATTGATTATATCGTCATACCCAAACAGTGTCAACATAAGGCCGCATCGGAAGGACTTGTCAACGCAGTTATGCCTGAAGGGACATAGCGTCTGACCGGCATTCCGGTGTGAAATCGGTCATTCTGCCTTCAAACAGCTTCCTGAGTCCCGGTATGCCGGGAATATCGTCAGGTCTGACAAGGGGCAAGGGTTTGGGAATAGTATAGATCCCGGCTTCATGGAGGACGTTGGCAACAAATTCGGAGCATGTATGGCGGTTTTCAACCACGAACGCCTTATTCAGGACGACGCCGAAAAAACCCAGGAAATTATACTTGTATTTCATGGCATCCTTTCTGTACCTGTCCAGGAGCCTGACCGTATTCCGGTACACCTCGTCTTCCACGGGCAAGGCATAAATGACGCATTCCGTGTCGGGATAATATTTAAACATGCCCTCATTGAGCACTTCCCTGATGAACCCGGCAATCAGCGGAAAGTACCTCACACGCCGGGCAAAGCTGTAAAACTCCCTGATCTCCGGATCAATGCTGATGGAGACATGGTTGTATTTTGCTCCGGTATACAGCCTGATGGATTTCGAGACCAGGGTGCCAAGCTGGGAAAGCATGATATAGATCTCTTTCATGTTATCCCCTCTGAAAAAAATTTTTGATTCGTCCACTTTCTCCTAATTATACAACATTACGGACAGATTCGATATCTCCTGCAGGCATTTTGTCGTTGGAAGGCCCATATAGCCACATTCCGGCCGGCCTGGTATAATGGTAGCAGACTTTTGCCCGAGTTCACGGTATTTATTTCCAGGCAATGTATTTTATTCAGGAGGTTTTCATGAAACGCAGATTACTTTTGCTCGTTCTGATCCTGACCGTCCTGTCCCTCTGCTTCGGTGCATGTACGGTTAAGGTGCATCAAAGCCTGCCCGAGACGGGTAGCGTTTTCATGTGGGAGGTAAAAGCCAAAGAGGGCGACGGAAAGCTTTACCTGCTTGGCTCCATTCATGTGGGCTATGACGGGCTGTACCCCCTTAATCCGGTTATTACTAACGCCTTTGAACAATCGGATGTTCTGGCCGTTGAATGCGATACCATTGCAGCCCTTGAGCGTCCGGACTATCTGAAACTTGCAGAGAAGCTTTTGTACACCGACGGAACCACCATCAGGGATCATATTCCCGAAGAGCTCTACCAAAAGACCGATGAACTGCTGCGGGAGAAAGGACTTTCCATCAAGTTTTTCTCCAACGCAAAACCCATAGCCCTGTCGCAGACCATTTTGGCCCTCTTTATGGGAGATTGGGGCTATTCCGCCGAGAAGGGGCTTGATATCCATTTCATGACCCTGGCCAGGGAAAAGGGTATGGACATCGTTGAAATAGAATCGGTTGAGTTCCAGTACGATTTGCTGGGCGGTTTCCCGGATGAAATTCAGGTTCTCGATCTGAAGACGACAGTGGAAGAAATCGACACCTGCAAAGAGGAACTGGATACCATGTTCAAATATTGGCTGGCTGGCGATGTTGAAAGTTTTGAGGCATTCGTCTTCCAGGAGACTGAAAACCTGACACCCGAGGAGAAGGAACTGGCCCGGGAGTATGACAGGAAGATGCTGGATGACAGGAATTACCACATGGCAGACAAGGCCGAAGAATACCTGAAAACAGGAAAAACTACCTTCTATGTGGTCGGATCCGCCCATATGGTTGGAGAAACCGGTATCGTCAAGCTGCTCAGGGAAAGAGGCTACAAGGTCGTTCAGAAATAGGTTTATCCGGCCTGGCATGAGCCGGTTATTCGGCCGTTCCATTCATGGAGCCGCGGTCTTAGGAGGCGGGAGGTGAACATTTAAAGCACCTCCCGCCTTAATCAAATCAGGACCACTTCCTCGAAAGCCGCCCTGCTGGCAGCCGGAAACCCGTTGCATGCAAAATAATACAATCCCTTCGCAGGACACGCCAGATTGGCATAAACCGTTCCCGAATCCCCCAGATTCTGCTCCACCTCGGGATCGGCAAGGACACGGATCAGGTCACGACAGGGATTCTCAATCTTCATGGCTGCCAGAAGGCTTTCCATTCTATTGAGACGATTGACGGACGAAGGATCACCGTTAAAGAATCCTGCGGGTACCGGCGTGGCCACATAATGGTTGGCTCCCGCTATGTAGGGCTTGCCGCCCTGTCTTTTCACATAGCCTTTGCAGGTGCATTCATACACCGCATAGGTGTTGCTTTTACCGTCAACGACAAACAGGCACATGCCGCTGTCCCTTGGAAAAGCCTGCAGGAGTTTTTCGATCTCCCCGATATGGCTGCAGCTCTCCAGGGCCATGCGGACAAAAACAAAAGACGGTATGGCCTTTTCGTCCGGGTCCGGCATATCCCATGCAGGAAGGCGGTTGCAGTGCACCCAGAGTTTGCGGCTGTTATAACCCGTCAGCGAAAACAAGGCCCCTTCCTGCCCGAAAAGCACCACGGGGATGCGGGCTTCCTTCTCAATGATGGTGACGCTGCGCCACAAACCCGGCCCGGCATGGTCGTAGTTCCTGCCCACCCAGGCGGCATCCTCCAGGCAGATGATAAAGCCTGTGCAGCCGCCGGCAATGTACCGTTCACTGTATAGCCACTGGGCGATGCGCTCCAGTTTGACGCCCGAACCGTATGCCAGGCTTTCCACTTCAACCAGGTATTCCTCCGGCAGTTTTTCCAGCCATGCGGAGGCCTCCTGCTTCATTCTGTCGAAATCCAGATGATATGCCCTGTCCACGGCCTTGAGGAAATGATCGATGATCGCCCTCAGCCGCCCTTTCAGCTGGCAGCCGAGGTGCAGGCCGATTTCACAGCCATTACCCTTGACCTTTTGGATCTGGTAACCTTTCAATGCCATCTCCCTCCCCCATATTCATATGCGAATCGGGCAATAAAAGAATGTAAAAAAAAGGCGTTCCCCCTCCGCAGGCCGGAAGGAAACGCCTTTTACCGGTTTGAACAGGGCTTTTTTATCTCATCGTGATCAGGACAACCTTGCCGCCAAAGTTGATGGGCTTGTCAAGATAGACCGATATATACCGATGGTTATCACCCTTGACGATATCGGACGTGCCGGTTGTTTTCCATGTTTCGCCGTCATATTTCAGAATGGTGATGTCGCTGCGGAAACTGTAGGTAACCCCCCTTATCCTGATTCGCGAAGAATCCACCGCATCCACCATGGTGCTGACTACTGCTGCCGTTATGGATTTATCCACGCCGGTGATCTCCTGGCCGTTGAACTTGACCCGCAAAACCTGCCCCACATGGTAGTTGCCCTCTGCATAGGAGTAGATGTAATTCTTGCCCCCGATCATGATGGTGGCAGTATGGATGGCCGTTCCGGCCATGGGGTTGTAGGTTGAACTGATCTGGGTCACCAGGCCATAGGCCACCCCCTGGTCCAGGATGTTGTCAAGATAGAGCACATCAATATCCTGGAAATCCCCGGTCTTGCGCATGTACAGCACTTTGCCGGACTGGATGTAGCCGCCGGGCAGATCGGACCATTTGAGAACCGAAGCCACGCTGTCGGTGCCGTAAATACTATCGATCATATTGAAGATGACCACATCATTGGTAACGGTGGAATTATCCAGCATGCGGTTGTCCTTGTCGATGCGCACGGTGCCGTAACTCTCGTATTCGAGCCTGGTCAGTTTGACCGTATCGTAATCGTCCTGCTTTTTGCCGGTCTTGATGATCGCATAGCGTGCAATCCTGCCTTTTTGCTCGATTTCGCTCTGCTCGGTCAGATAGGTCTTCTTTGAGCCGTCGGCATGGAGCAGGGTGACATAATGGCGTTTCCTGCCATAATCCTCTATCTCCGTGGAGGGTTTGTCGTAGGCGTTGAGGACCAATACGAAATCCCTGTTGTCGGAATCGCCTTCCAGGATGATATCCACCGCCTGGCCATTGCCGTCCAGAAGAACCTTGGCCCGCTGATCGACCTGCAGGCCACCCTGTCCGGTGATCTTCTCAATGGGGAAATCATCCGACAGCGGATAGCTGACGCCGTCCACCTCAATGAACCTGGGAGAGATCTTGCTGGGCAGTATGGCCGTGATTTCTCCCGATACGCTGTTGGCATGGATGACCACATAGGCATGGTCTCCCCATATGTCGGTCACTTCGTAAACCACATCCTCGGCTTCGATCTGCGCGGGGGAAATATATTTCCCATCCCTGTCGATGGTCTTTCCGCCATAGAGGTTTTCCAGCATGCCGGGGGTCATGCCCGGGGTAATCACCCTGGGTTGTGAGTAGACAGGATCAAACAGAACGCCGTAGCCGGTACCATCCTTCCTGGTTCCTATGACCAGGGAAGAATTGGTCCTGATGTTTGCCATGACCATGTCAAGGCTCGATGGGGCAGCCTGGTAGTACCAGGTTACGTTTGAAGGGAGGTATTCGGTTTTCCCGTCATGGGTCAGGATTTTACCGGATGCGACGTATTTTACCGAAAGCTCCCTGTAATTGAGGCCCGCCTGGGCCAACTGCGTGATTTGGCCGTCCCTGAACCGGGCGATATATTGCCTGCCCGCCTGGGGTATGGCCAGGGAGGGCTCCAGGTAGAACACGCCGATATCGGTTACAATTTTTCTCTCATCGGCATTTTTGTTGACAAAGTTGTTTTCAAGGATGATCATGCGCCTGTAGACGCTGACCGTGTCGATAAATTCCCGTGAATCGCCGAAAACCTTCGCGGAAAGCAGCCTGTCCACCATGACGGCGGCCTGGCCGCGGGTTACAGCCTTGTTTGCCGAATAGCTGATGCCATCCAGGATGCCCAGGTTGGCCATCAGGTTCACATAATTGTCAGGATAGCTTCCGGCCAGATTATAGTCCTTATAGCGCAGAAGCTTGCCGAAGATCTCGGATATTTCAGCAAAAGTTACATCCGCTTCGGGATGAAACCGCCCATCGGCTCTGGCACGCATATATCCCAGCTTCACCGCTGCACCGATGTATCCGGCAGACCACCTGGATGGGGCCACATCGGGAAAGAGGTTTGCATTCCTGCAAAGGGATATTTTATCTTCGTGGCCGTTCAGCAGGATAACAACCGTGGCCAGTTGCTCCCGGGTTAAAGCCTTTTCCAGTTCCATCCTTTCCGGTTCAGTCCGGGAGAAGATCCCCAAATCCATCAATCGCTGCATACTTTGGGCATAAGCCGGTTCGGACGCGTTTGCCGCGGCAGCCGGAAAGGGTATGTACAGCCCGGTAGCAAGCAGCGTTACAGCCCAAAAAAACATGAACATTTTTTTCATGGCGAATCCTCCTGTTTATCCAGTAAGCATCAATCCTGTCGCCGGCAGCAGCCGGGTGCGGCCTGTCCACATGGCAGGAACAACACCACCGGCTGTTGAGGGTCCCGTCATCCCAAAAGGCTTACGACGCCGTTTGGGCTCCCGTTCTATAATACATCATGCAAAAAGAAAAAGTCTGATGCAAGTCCAAAGTCTGCGCGCTTCCCGCGGGTATAAAAGCAGCCATACTGGTCATGATAATCACGAACCATGAAGGATATGGTTTCGTCGGCAGCATAAGGACTTCGCTGGAGGTGCGAGATGAAAAACAGAAGATGGCGTTTGGCAAGGAAGATTGTGTTTCTGTCCCTGATCGTCCTTTTGGGCATTTTTACCGCCCTGTCGGGAAGATTCGTTCTTTCGGTCAGGCCTCCGTCAGGCAATCCCACCCTCGAAAACGCCTGGAACAATCCTGGTCAGAACCGCCAATCAGCCGCTTCTGTCAACAGCCCGGGCATCGGTTTCAATCCGGTGGCAGCGGAGCCTGAAGCGACCATGACGAAAAGCCCACCTGCCACAGGGCAGGTTTCCGCGGGGTCTGCCGCTGAGCCCGGTCCTGCTTCCGATGAAATCTACTATTTTCTCCTGGCAGGATTCGATGCGGCCTATGCCAATACGGACACCATCCTGCTGACCGGTCTGAACATCACCGACAAGACCATCCATGTACTGAACATTCCCCGTGACACCATGAGCGGGTCCGATCGGTTCAACAGGAAAATCAGCGCCGCCTGGGAGCAGGGCGGCATTTTGCAGCTTGAAAAAGAGGTGGCCGACCTGACCGGGATCATGGTCAACCGCTTCATTCTGACAACCCTTGAAGGTATGGAAAAGATGCTCCTCGCGCTAGGCGGCGTTGAGGCACTCCAGCTTGCACGGTACGGGAGCGGCTATCGCGGCGGAGATTCGGGGCACACCTCCACGCAGCAGGAGCTGATCGCGACCATTGCCACGCAAACGCTGCGTTCTGCGGACATGGGCAAGCTGGCTGAGTTGGCAGGCTTGGCCCAGAAGCATTTTGAAACAGATCTGACCATGGGTGAGATACTGTGGCTTGCAGAGACCTTAAAGAACATATCCTTTGAAGATATCCGCTTTTACGCACTGCCGGGACGGTTCGGGACCGTGGACGGCCTTTCTTACTGGCTTCCCGACAAGGAGGCTATCGCAGCGTTAATGCAGGAGTTCCGATGAACTGATTTCCATCCATTTTTCATACAGCGACTCCAGATTTTCCGACAGGGCATCCTTTTCGGCCAGCAGCGCTTCCAGTTTCACATAGTCTGCGGCATTTTGCTGCATCTCCTGCTCTATTTCCTGCAGACGCATCTCCGTTTCGGATATCTCAGCCTCAACGGCAGCCAGCTTTTTCGCCAAAGCTTTCGGGGTGGACTTTCTGCTCCTTTCCTGCTTCGGCTTTTCCGCTTTCACGCTTTCTGAAGCGGCACGCTTCTTCTCTTCCTCAATAGCCCGCTTGTATTCCCTGAAGGATTCGTAATCCCCGTCAAAAAACAGAAGCTTCCCGCCCTCCAGTTCGCAGACCGAAGAGGCAAATTTCCGAATAAAATAACGGTCATGGGACACAAACAGGATGGTTCCCTCGAAGGCGTCCAGCGCTTCTTCTATCCACTCCCTGGACTGGATATCCAGATGGTTTGTGGGCTCGTCCAGGATCAGAAAGTTCACCTGCTGCTGCATGAGCAGGCACAGCTTCAGCCGGCTCCGTTCCCCGCCGGACAGGCTGTCCACTGTCTTGAACACATCCTCGCCCCTGAACATGAATCCGGCAAGGATGTTCCTGGCTGTTCCTTCATCGGTGATGAGCGCATGGCGCATGGTGTCCAGAACCGTCATGCCGGGGTTACCGAACACCACCTGCTGGGGAAGATAGCCCACCTTGACGCTTGCGCCGAGCCTGACAATACCCGCATCAGGGACCAGTTCCCCGTTTATGAGCCTGAGCAGGGTGGTCTTGCCGCTGCCGTTGTTACCGACCAGGGCCAGCCTGTCATTTCTCTTAATCAGAAGATCCACCCCGTTCAGGATGGGGGTGTTGCCAAAGCTGAAGGTTACACCCTTGATCAGCACCACATCCGAGCTTGAAAAATCCTCGGCCTTAAACCCTTTTGTAATCCTTGGCTCAACCTTTGGCCTGGGCGTGCTGTCGCGTTTCATCCTCTCAATGCGTTTTTCCATGCTGAAGGCCCGACGGTGTATCTTGGCGGAATCCGATCGGTTGGCCCATTCATGCATGCGCTTCACGGCCGCCTCCAGCTGGCGGATCTTCTTTTGCTCCTGTTCGTAATGCCTGAGCTGCTCCAGCCGCTTCTGCTCCTTCAGCATGACATATTTGCTGTAGTTGCCGTCGTAGCTTAAGGCCAGGCCATCCTCCAGCTCAATGATCCGCTTGACCACCCGGTCCAGGAAATACCGGTCATGGGAGATCACCACCACCGTGCCTTTATAGGTCTGAAGGTATTCTTCCAGCCATTCCACGGACCGGATATCCAGGTGATTTGTAGGCTCGTCCAGGAGCAGGACATGGGGATCCATCAGGATGATGCGGGCCAGGTTGACCCGGGTTTTTTCGCCCCCGCTCAACGCGGAAAACAGTTTACCCTGCATTTCCTGGCTTATATCCAGCCCGGTGCATACTTTTTTGATGCGCGTTTCAATCTCGTAGCCGCCCCGTGACTCAAACTCCGACAGCAGAGCGCCGTATCTTCCCATGACAGATGCTTCCGGGTTTTCGGCCAATTGCGCCTGAAAGGCATCAATGCTCTTTTTGAGCGTCCGCAAATCCTCGAAGGCCGAGTCGATGACCTGATAGACCGTCGCATCGGTGGGGTATTCGGGGATCTGATCCAGGACGCCGATTCTTAAGCCTTTCGCTATCTGCATTTCGCCCTTGTCATAGGTTTCCTCGCCGGAGAGAATTTTGAACAGCGTGGTCTTCCCTGCGCCGTTTTTCCCGATAAGCCCGACTTTCGTGCCGTCGTAGATCTCCAGGGAGACGCCGCGCAGGACATGCTGTGTGCCGTAGTATTTATGAATATCCTTAAGAATTATATCTGCCATGTTGTCATTCCTTTCATCCTGCTGTCCGGCCGGTTCACCCTTCTGTCATCATGCATCCTGAACCGACGAGACGGCCTCATCCATGATGGACAGCGTGTTTTTCACGACCCTGTCCAGCCCGTGATCCTTCGGTTCCCCGGTCTGGAAATGGGCGCATATCGGGCAATCACCGCTATCGTGATAGTTCTGGCCGGACGTTGCAATCCATCGGGCTATTTCATTCTCAATACCCAATGCCACCCCATAGCCCAGGAGCGCCGGGCAGGAACGCATCCATTCCGGAAGCGCATCTCTCGTCAGAGTCCTTTTTCTGATCCGAAGCCGGATGGTTTTCCATATCCGGTGTTGTTCCGTTCCATATTCGGTATGCTTTCTGATACGCGGCGAATAAGTCAGCAGCAGAAAGCCCGAAGGCAGGATCAGATAGCCCATGGCCACCGAAAAGGCTATGGGTATGAAAAGTCCCAGGAACAGCAGCAGAACGCCGGAAACGATACCAAAGTTCCGGTATTTGACGATACTGCCGTCCAGAATATTCTTGCCATGGTAGGCTTCCTTTACCCTGAGAACCCATCCGTCAAAGGCAGCCTTCAGCGTCCCGGCCTTCTCTTCGGAATCCATGAACCCGAGAAGCTGGATAGGATCAAACTCATGGTTGGATGGGGATAATCCGGTCATCCACTCAATAAAATAGCTGTCAGCCTGGTTCAGTAAGAGGTTCCCTGGCCTGCCCGGCAACACAAAGGTGAACCGGACCTTGTTATCCAGGCCTCTTCTTGTTCCCAGGCCGATAACCCCCCTGGCTGTCAGCTCCATCAGCTTACCCAACATGGCCCTGGCGCCTGTCCTTCCATTGGCAACCAGCATCCTGACCTCCGCGGGGTCCAGCCTGTCGATATCCCGGAACACGTCGGGTATGGGCTTCTTTTTATGGTGCCGCAGCTTTTTCTGCATGAAGAGAATATAGTATGCGGCTGCAAGGGTCAAAATAATCGAAAGGATGCTGAGCGCGTTTCTCGCCCGCAGTCTCATGCGCTCATAATAGGCCTTTTGGCCGGCCCTCCTGGCCGCGTTTTCCCTGGCCTCCAGCAAATCCGCCTTGTCGCTTGCCTGGTATTCCATCTCTTCGGCGATGATTCTGCTGCGGTTGGGCGAGTCATCGGTTACAGGACAGTCCGGAACCTGGCTCTGGGGGAAAATGATACGGGTTTCCACATACTCGCCGGGCACCGTATCCGGCACGTTGAAATTGACGATCTGGCTGTAGATCAGCTCCTTCGCACCGACAAAAACACCGTGGAACCAGAATGCGATCTCATCGGATCCGGCGGGTTCCGGAAGCCTGACAGCAATATTGATACTGGAAATGCGGGTTTCCCAAAGCTTCGGTATATGGGTTCGCTGGTACTCAGCCACATCCCGGTAGCGTCTGATCGCGTTTTTCACCTTGTAATAGATGGTCACCGAGCCAAAGCTCCTGTAAAATGAGCCATAAATCTTCAGCTTGACATGATCCGGTTCATCGATGACGCTGTAGGTTCCGGTAAAGACCTCCGCATCCCACTGCCCGGCCATCAGGCGCTTGCATTCGATCAATTTGTCCTTGCGCTGCATGTAGACATGGTTGATCTCTATTTCCTCGCCTTCATTCCTGGCAATGGGGATCATGATGTTGTTGAACCCGTCATAAAAGGTAAAATCGATTTTCTCCCTGACGTCCGCGGATCCATCCCGGTTTAGGACCACAGTCACATCATAGGCCGCCACTTTATACTCATCGTCCGTTTCGGCAAGGGACGGCACGGCTGTCCGATTATGAAACACCATCACCATTATCAGGGTTATGATACTGATGCCCAGTCGGCTTCTCTTCAACGGGCGACCCCCCAAAACATTTATTCAATGGTGCCTGTCCGGCCCCTGATAATCGCCCTGAGAGAGTTAAAAAGGGGCCGGTAATCGGCAATCAGCAGGGTGGGGGCAACAATGGCGGCCCGGTAACGATAGTAGGTCTCCCCCACATCCTCGCAGATCAGGGCATTGATCAGGCTGTAGGATACGATGAACGCCTGAAGTCCCAGCAGATAAGGGTTCCATTCCAAAATGGCATGGATGATGCCGAAGATGGCAATCACCAGGCAGAGATACCACAGGAGCTGCTCAATCTTCACGGCGGTTATGGCAAACGCGTTCCCGCTGATATCCGAAATTCTGCTGACCTTTTCCATATGAGGCTGGGTCAGGAATCCGTTGATGGCCTCAGGAATATCCTTACTCATGATGATCTTGAAAATGGAGCCCAGCTCGTCGCTGATATTCTCGTCGCCGCCTTCGCTTCTGTCCAGCGGGAGGGCATGGTAGCCATCCATCTGGACCAGGATGGTGGTATAGGTCACCACGATGCAGGTTATCAGGATCATGACACCGAAGATAAGCGACATTCTTCTCTTGGTTTTCAGATAATGGATGGCAAGCCCTACCAGAATGCCGCCGCCCAGGGTGTACAGCATGTAGATCCTGAGCAGCGTGCTGATCCAGAGCAGGATGCAGACCAATACCATATGGATAACGGTCCTGACCGGGACTCCATTCCGTTCCTGCAGCACCTTCTGAACCAGGTACCAGATCAGAAGGATGATGAAAAAGGTAACCGATTCCTTCCGGGTATCGGTTGTCCACACGATCATGCTGGGCATGAAAATATAAGCCAGGCTGATGGCTGCCGATTTGCCCCAGGTAAATTTAAGGCCATGGGCAATCCTGAAAAGTACAAACCCGGACATGACGGAGATGAACACATTGACAAAGGAGGCCGCGTAGCGGTTGACACCAAAAACGGCATATTGCATCCCCATCAGGACGGTGTACCATGTATATTTGTATTGAACCGCCCATATCGGGGTTCCCGATTTGAGCTGTTCCGCAACGTTTTTGGCCACTTCATGGTAGATCAGGCCATCGGTACCTGCCGCCTCTGTCCCGCCCTTGTACATATAATAAACGAGGGCATAACGGCAAAGCATGCTGACAACGGCCGCCGCAACATACGCCGTCCTGTACTTGTGGGCAGGCAGAACCACTGTCCCGATATAGGCTGTTATGGCCGCCAGCAGAACCATCCAAACGATATTCTCAAATAATGGCGACAATTTGATCCTTCCCTGTCACGGGCATTGTCATGAGGGAAATGCCCGGGATATCAATGATGGAACAGCCTCAGTCCGGTGAAGCACATGACCATGCCGTATTCGTTGCAGGCACGGATTACATCTTCATCACGGGTTGAGCCTCCTGGCTGCGCCACGAACTTAACACCGCTCTTGGCCGCCCTGTCAATATTGTCCCTGAAGGGGATGAAGGCATCCGAGCCATAGGATACCTCGGTGAACTGGCTGAGCCATGCTTCTTTGTCCTTCTGGGTCAGTTTTTCGGGAACAACCTCAAAGAGTTTTTCCCATTCCTTGTATTCCATCTCGGAGATATCGTCCCTTAAGTACAGGTCAATGGCATTGTCCATTTCCGGACGCTTGACCCCTTCCCTGAAACGCAGGCCAAGAACCTGGGGATGCTGGCGCAGGAACCATGTGTCGGCCTTTGATGCGGCAAGCCTTGTACAATGGATTCTGGACTGCTGACCGGCACCGCAGCCGATGACCTGCCCGTCATAGGCAAAACAGATGGAGTTGGACTGAGTGTATTTCAACGTGATATAAGCTACCAGGAGATCACGGATGGCCGTCTCAGTCAGGTTTTTGTTTCCAGTAACAATATTGCTGAAAGTATCCCTTGTGATGACCGCATTGTTTCTCAACTGCTCGATGGTGATACCGAAAATGTCCCGTGCTTCCATTTCGGGGGGCACATAATCGGGATCGATGCGCAGGATGACGTAGCCGCCCTTCTTCTTTGCCTTGAGCATTTCCAGGGCTTCGTTGTCATAATCCGGGGCAATAATGCCGTCGGATACCTCGCGGGAGAGCAGCTTGGCCGTGTCAACATCCACCTTGTCGCTGATGGCGGCAAAATCTCCAAAGGATGAAACCCTGTCGGCACCGCGTGCGCGGGCATAGGCGCATGCTACCGGCGAAAGCGTTTCCGCTTCAATGTGGTAAGCTTTTTTCAGGGTGTCGCTGAGCGGCAGGCCCACCGCAGCCCCCGCCGGGCTAACATGCTTGAAGGAAGCCGCCGCCGGAAGACCCGTTGCCATCTTAAGCTCCTTAACCAACTGCCAGCCGTTCAGGGCGTCCATGAAATTGATCACGCTGGGGTTTCCGTTGAGGACCGTAACGGGGAGTTCCCCCTCCCTCATATAAATGCTTGCGGGCTTCTGATGCGGGTTGCAACCGTACTTTATCTTCAAATCACGCATGATGTTATCCTCCTGTCGTGTTCTTTTTCCAAAAGTTTCAGGCTCCGTGCCGGTTGATCATCCGGATTTCAAACTTGCCGGTCTCCACGTCGATATACTTGGCCAGCAGCGAAATCCTGTTCTCCTCGTTCAACAGGGACCAGTAGAGCTGGCAGGCTTTTTCCGGATTCTCAGGCACGGGCATGATATAGGGCTCGCCGCTGAACGACGGCAGCGGGTTTCCATCACCCTGATAGGTATGTATGCAATGGCCGTAGCCGTACAGCGCCTTCTCGTAAAAATAGAAATGGCGCAGGCAATGTCCTTCGTCTCCGTCCTGGGATTTGAGGATGGACAAGGCATATGCCCAAGGCGCCTTAAGGTCCATAATGCCGGTAATGCGCGGCGTATAATTGGGGGCATCGGGCTCGAATGTCCTGGTCATCAGGGCTTCCTGCCACGACTTTCCGGCCTTCAGGTAATCGATGACCGTATCGGTCTGATCGCCGTTGGAAACCACATGGACATCCTGATGGTGCTTGACAGGATAATAGATGATGAGGGACGGATCGGTGAGCTTGCTTTCATCAAAAGCCCTGGTCCGCACAAAACCCGACTCCTCCTGGAAGACCCGGTTGCGGCTGTTTTCGCTGCGTCCCATGATCCAATAGATCTGAGCAAGCTTCCTGCCATCCTCCGTTGCGCCCAGCACGATGCCTCTGCCCGGATAGGCATTGCTTTTCAGGTTTGCTGCGTTCGTTTCTGCAATCTGCTTGTACATTGGTTTCTCCTTCCTTCGGACCGCAATGTCCCTATAATTCCAGAATAATCCTACCCAATTTTACATGAATCAGCAGCAGACTACAAGGGGTCAAGCCAAATGCCGGGCGGCATTGGCTTTACCCCTTTGCATACCAATAACAGGCTGGTTTAATTCAACCCTGCACGGAGCAGGGAATTCTCAATTCTTGAACAGCATACCCTTCTTCAGTTTTTCAGCTACATCCTGGCTTAGAACCTCTCCCACGATGGCATAGGCAAAGGTCAGCGCAGTGCCCGGGCCGCGGCTTGTGATGAAGTTGCTGTCTATCACCACATCGTCGAAGACTACCTGGGCGTCCAGGAGATCCTTTTCACAGCCGGGATAGCAGGTGGCCTTGAGGCCCTTCAGCAGACCAAGCTTTCCCGGGAAGGTCGGTCCGGCACAAATGGCTGCCACCCTGCCGTTATAGGAACGGTGCTTCTTAAGAAGCTCAGCCAGTTCGGCGCTCTTTTCCAGCACAGCCACACCCTGTCCGCCGGGTATAACGATCACGTCTTCCTTATCAACTGCGATATCCTTCAAAAGCTTGTCCGCCTTTACACGGACGCCCCTGGCGCTGCTCACTTCATCTTTGTCGCTGACCGACACCATGAACGTTTCAATGCCTGCCCGTCTGGCCACATCCACCACGGCCAGGGCCTCAATTTCTTCAAATCCGTCAGCCATCATAACCAGGATTTTCAAAGCAAATCACCCCTCAATACCCGATATGGTTGTCCTGGGTTTCCCCAGCCCTTATTTTAGCATTATGCCCCAGTATTGACCAGACAGACATATCGGTATTATTTACGAGCACAACGCGGCTCACCCTCATGGTCATTTAGGAATAACCCTGCCGTTGAACTGCACCCCTTTCCCCTGTCATCATCTTTATTTTCCTTTGTCCAAAACCGACCTTCTTTGAGAAACCCGTGATGCAATCGGGGCTATCCCGGGATATTGACAAAAGATGTCTGCCCGTTTTATGATAAATGTATCATTAATACCATTCAAATCAAGTAAAGGTGTTTTTATGTTGGCCGTTTACCTGGCTTAAGGCAATTGAATAGTATTGAGGCAAACATTAGGGCTTATGGCCTTATGTTGTTGTGCCTCAGACTATTGCTTAAGTCAAGGATAAGGCGGCTCCGGAAAAGGTTTATCGCCGTTCAGACTTAGCTTGAACGGCTTTTTTATACCCTTTTTTGGATACATGGACCGGCATCCGTTCATGTTGTCAACGGCTGCGCCCGTCTCTCTTTGACGGTGCGCAGCTTTTTTCGTTCCAAGGTTTCCAGAACACATCAAACCCACAAGGAGGGATTTTATGAAAAGCATTGCCGTCGCCTGCCGCATTCTCCTTCACCGAAAAAGATTTTTGGAGGTTATTTACCATGAACCAACACACCCTCGATATTCTCGAATACCAGAAGATCAAAGAAATGCTGGAAGCATTCACGGTTTCCGATCTGGGGCGCGACCTCGTCCGGGCGCTCAAACCTGAGACCGATATATCTATCATCAGGAACTGGTTGATGGAAACCGGTGAAAGCAGGGCGCTTCTGGATAAAGGGGCTTCCGTCCCATTAAGCAGCCTCGACGGAATCGGAAAAGTCCTGGAAAAGCTGGGCAAGGTAACAGTTCTGCTGCCCGAGGACTTAGCAATTGTAAAAAACGTGCTGGTGGGCACCGGCCGCATAATGGGTTACATGAAAGCGCGTACCGAGCTGGCGCCCCATGTGGCCTCCTACGCGGCTTCCATGTTTCCGCTGGAGGATTTGGCCTCCGAGATCGACCGCTGCATCCGGGACAGCCGGGTGGATGACAAGGCCTCGCCTGAACTGGCACGCATCCGCAAAAGAATCGCTGTGGTCGAAGAACGCATCACAAGCAAGCTGGAAAGCATCCTGCGCTCGCCGGACTGGCAGAGCAAACTGCAGGATGCAGTGGTCAGCATCCGGGGCGGAAGCTATGTCATACCGGTAAAACGCGAACACAGGCGTTCAGTGGACGGCGCTGTTGTGGACACCTCGTCCAGCGGTTCCACCGTGTTCATCGAGCCGGCGGCCATCCGTTCCCTGAAAAACGAGCTGAATCTTTTAAAGCTGGAAGAGGAAAAGGAAGTATTCAGAATCCTCTCCTGGCTCACCGGGCTGGCGGAAGGGTACAAACGGGAGATCACCATCAATGTGCAGACCATGGCCCATTATGATTTCCTTTTCGCCAGGGCAAAACTGGCCAACGCCATGAAAGTCGTTTGCCCGGAAATCAATGAAGACAGGCGCATTGAGATTCTCGGTGGTCGGCATCCCCTTCTTGGTGAGGCTGCGGTACCGCTTGATTTCCGCATCGGAGAGGATTATGAGGCCTTGATCATCACAGGCCCCAATACAGGCGGAAAGACCGTGGTGCTGAAAACCGTCGGCCTGTTCTGCCTCATGGCCTAGTCGGGGCTCCATGTGCCGGCCGCTTTTGCCAGCCTTCCGGTTTTCCGGGATGTCCTGGCAGATATCGGTGACGGGCAGAGCATCACCCAGTCCCTGAGCACCTTCTCCTCGCATATCCGCAATATCATCAGCATCATCCGCTGTGCCGGCCCCGATACCCTGGTGATCCTGGACGAACTGGGAACGGGAACCGAGCCGGCCGAAGGCATGGGACTCGCCGTGGCTGTTTTGGAAGAACTGAAGCGAAAAGGCAGCATTATTCTGGCCACTACCCACTACAGCGAGATCAAGGCGTTTGCCAGCATGACTCCGGGATTTAGAAACGGATGCATGCTGTTTGATCCCGACTCCCTGATGCCCCTCTACAGGCTGAGCATTGGCATCCCGGGCGAAAGCAATGCCTTCCTCATCGCGCTCAGGCTCGGCATGGATCCGGAGATCATCTCCCGGGCCCATGAAATCACCTACAAGGAAAAGAAGGCCTATCAGGCTCCCCCGCAAGCATCCGGCAGTTGTGGAAATATTGGCAGCACCGCAAAGGAGGCTTTCCATACCATCCAGGCGCATACCGGGAGGGTTGAGCCCGCTGCACAAAGCCATGAAAAATCCGGGCGGCACAGGGAACACCGCAAAAAGGCCGAAAAAACGCCAATTGCTTCTTCCTTCAAGGTCGGAGATTGCGTGTTTGTCACCAGCATGAACCGCACAGGAATCGTTTGCGAACCGGAAAATGCGCGGGGCGATGTGGGCGTTCTGATCATGAAGAAACGGTTTGTTATCAACAGGAAAAGGCTGCGCCCGTATATCGACGGGAAGGACCTGTATCCTGAAGACTACGATTTGTCCATTGTCCTGGACTCCAAGGAGAACCGAAAAAAACGCAGGATCATGAGCAAAAGGCATGTGGAAGGCCTGACCATTGAGGTTCATGAGGGGACAACCCGTGAGTAAGGCCGGGGTAAAGAATTACGAAATATAAAGGATAGGAGTGATGATAATGGCCATTATACAAGCAAGATCACTGACAAAGATCTACAGGAGAATAAAAAAGCAGGATGGGCTGAAAGGAGCCTTTAAAGCCCTGTTTCACAGAGAGGTAGTGGAAAAGGCCGCTCTGGACAGCTTTGACCTGGAGATTGATGAGGGCGAATGCGTCGGGCTCATAGGACCCAACGGCGCAGGCAAAACCACGCTTGTCAAGCTGCTCTGCGGCATTATCCAGCCCACATCCGGTTCCTGCGATGTGCTGGGCTTCACCCCCGGCATGCTCAAGAATGAGTTCCGGAGAAGCTTTGCCGTGGTCATGGGGCAAAAGAGCCAGTTGTGGTGGGATCTGCCCGCTTCCGATACCTTTGCCCTGAACCGGGAGATCTATGACATTCCGGAAGAGGTATACCGGGCCAACGTGGATTATTTCAGCGACCTGTTCCAGGTAAAAGACCTGATCAACGTACCGGTGAGAAACCTGTCCCTGGGCGAAAGGATGAAGATGGAACTGATAGCGGCTCTGCTTCACAGCCCCAGGTCCTGTTCCTGGACGAACCCACCATAGGCCTGGATGCCATCGCCCAGAAGCAGATCCGTCAGTTCCTCAGGCAGGTCAACCAGGAGAGGGGCGTGACCATACTCCTGACCAGCCATTACATGGAGGATATACGTCATTTGTGCAAAAGGACCGTGGTAATCAGCAGCGGCAAAAAGATCTATGACGGACCGCTGGACATGCTTCTGGATCGTTTCCAGGAGTACCGTGTCATCCATGTGACTTTTGAGCGGGAAACCGAGCCGCAGCTGGATGCGGTGGAATGGGTGGAAAAAAGCCCATACAAAGCGGTCTTCCGGATCCGGCGCAATTTGGTCACACCCACTCTCCAAGAGATGCTCACCGTTGTTTACCGAATACATGACTCTATATATTTTGGCACTTATTTTGTGCGATTTTTATTATAGCGCTTTTTTGGCACTTATACTATGAGGTTTATCAATTTTATTATTTTTTGGCACCTATACTGTGAGATTTATTGATTATATCAGTTTTTGGCACTTATAGTATGAGATTTCTCAAATGCACAGGCATGGTGCGAGATTAAGCATTAATGGCACGTATAATGCGCGTTTTCTTAATGTATCGATTTTTGGCACCTATAGTGTGTGATAAAGGTTTTTGGCACTTATATTGTGTGAATTAGTTTTTGGCACCTATACTGTGCGATTAATACTTTCGGCGCTTATTTTGTGTTATCTATTTGTGGTAAGGTGCATTGTTAATGATACGGTAAGCCCTGTAGATTTGCTCATAAATAATAATTAATAATATATTAATATCAATTTCCATTCGGGAAATAGATAATACATAGTCTGCTTCAATATCATCCTCACCCAAAAATATAGTAATATGACTATTTCCACTTAAACCTATGTCCGCAACTTTCTCCGCTAATTGTTCTGAAGACAGTTGTTCACCATGTCTATCGATTTTTATTACATATGATTTATCGGTTATTTCTTTAGATGGATTTTTCGATTCTACGTATTCTACTTTGCAGTATGCACTCAAACGCTTAGTATATTCCCGTACAGCATCTTTAACATATTTTTCTTTTATCTTTTCTGTGTTAATAATTCTAATTTTCATATTCCCATCCCATCAATAACTTAAAATTATATAAATAATTATATCACTAATGTACAATGGGTAAGAGAATTATAAACATTTATAAAATTTCTCAGTAATTTTCAAAAAATTTATGAAAAGATAGAATTTGTCTTACCCATTCTTAAAAAATCAAAAAAATTTTTTATATAATCTATTGTTTTGCTAACTCTTTAAGAGCCTCTCTGTTTTCATATATGACACTATCCATTAAAAATTCTATTTCTTTCTGTTCTTTTGTCTTTATACTGTTATTAATAAAACCCGTTGTCTCTTTTTTATTGTTTTCAGTCGGTTTTTTCAGATTCCTCTTGTCTTTCAAATTACATCCCCCATATATTACTTTTTTGTATGCATTATTATTTTCAAAGCATAATCTTTAACAAAAGAAATAGTTCAATTATCTTTTAGGTTCTTTTCTTCCAGTAATTACTAAAGATACTGTTTAAAAGAATTATACTTAAGAGAATTATATTCTTTAAAATAGTTTCTCCTGTATTTGTATTATTTTAAGACTATTTCTCTAGTTGAGTCCGTATAATTGTGTAAAAATATGAGTCTCTTAAAAAATAAAAGAGCCATATGAAAAACCCTCGGTTAGAATGAAGTTTGCAGACACCATTCTAGGGGAGGAGTTTTGTTATGG
>Ga0116167_1000931_pt1 | contig 27836 bp, 19 predicted proteins | sample AD_JPNMR3_MetaG_FD_89794 | JGI IMG/M metagenome (GOLD analysis project Ga0116167, IMG submission 89794) | Active sludge microbial communities of municipal wastewater-treating anaerobic digesters from Japan - AD_JPNMR3_MetaG | ecosystem: Engineered > Bioreactor > Anaerobic > Digestate | place...
CGTCGTCCGATGATTCACTTCTCAGCCGGCGTAAGGAGCTCCAGCAGGAGGCGAGCCTCGCCCGGTAGCAACTCGCCCGTGCCCTTCAACCCCGGAATGATCCCGCAGAGGATGACACGGCCTTTCTCGAAAGCCCCGCTCACCACGACGGGAGCGCCCTTCGCGTCCTTCTCGCGCGCCACGACCGTCGCTCCCCGCGCCGGGGTGATGCGCACGTGGTCGCTATAGGCATACTCCAGCGACCAGGCATCGGCCCCCCGCGTTGTCACGAGCAGCGGTTGGCGCCGGGCAAGCGCGGCACCTACGCCGATCTCGGGGAAGGGCGCCGGGTGCCAGCGAAATCCGACGGCATCGTGAGTCAGGAGCAGCGTGCCCCCAGAGGCCACCCAGGCACGCAGGGCTTCCTCTGCATCCCGCGTCAGGTCGGCCACGTCGCGAAGTTGGGGCAGAATCACCGCATCCGCCGCGGCCAGATGGTCTGGACGCAGACGATGGAGGGAGAACGCCCGCACCTGCCCGCTCTGCTCCAGTGCCGCGAGGATACCGGCCGCCCCCATGCCACCCTCGTACACCGCCACACGCGGGAGGGCGCCATCGGGCACGTGAGGCGGGTTCTCCTGCGCACGCAGCGCCTCAATCTCTGCTGCCGGCCGGCCCTCCAGGAGCGGCCCACGCGTGACGACCTCCATGCCGCCCAGCACCCCGCGCGCCACAACCTGGAAGAGGCCCGCCGGGGCCAGTGGCTCCGCCCGCAACTCGCCGCGCGGGGAGAGCTGGCCCACCTGCGCCAGGCACCGGCCACCCGGCGTCTCCAGGGTGAGCTGGACTCCGCGGGAGCGATCCACCCTGCCCGCTTTCCATGCCGCGGCAAGTGAGAAGGGACGCTCGGCCTCGACGGCATGGGGGGCATCCTTGCGCGCAATGGCGTCTGGAAGCTCGAAGCAGATTCGTGGCGCGCGGTACGCGGGCTTCGCGGGCAAGCGATGGGGCCCTTTGGCGAGCGCATCCAGCATCGCATCAATCCCGCGCGCATTGTAGGCGAAAAGCACGTGCCCGCTCGCTCCGGCCTGACGGGCCAGCTCCACCTGTCGGACCAGGTGCGCCGGATCTTTCAGGAGCCACGCGCCAATGCCGATGACGACCGGCATCTTCCCAGAGGCCATCGCCACCTGCTCCTTCACGGTGGCGGCATACACCTCGTCGTCCGCGGTGTAGTCCATAGGAACCACAAAATCCATCCAGCCGCGCTCGATCCAGAGGGGCCAGTCCTGCTTGATCACGGCGCGATAGCGGCGGTGGTTGCGCCACACCGCGGCGGAGACCTGAACCCGAGGCTTCTCTCTCTTCACACCTCGGTAAACCCGCTCCATGAGCGAGTTGACGCACTCCCGCTCAAACTCCTCATAGGCGCGCTTCAACGGCCCGCTAATCACATCCTCCGGCCACTGCGCCACCTTCTGGCCAGTCGCCTTCTCGAACTCGGCGCGCGAACGCGGCCCATAGTCGAAGTTGTAATGCGGGTCGCTCGGGTAGCGGATATAGTCCAGGTGGATCCCATCAATGTCGTACTTACGCACGACTTCCATCACCGCGGCATACTCAAGCTCGTTGTTGCGTGGGTCTGCGGGGTTCGCGTAGAGCGCCTGTTTTCCGTCGGGATCGCGCGCGAGGCGGTCCTCGGCGGCCATCCGTGCCCGATACTCCTTCGGCGCCGAGCCCATATGATAGCAGACCCGCCAGGCGTGGAAGTCGAGCCCGTAGCGATGGGCCGCCTGAATGGCGCGTTTCAGCTCATCGCCTCCTGCCTTCTCGGCCCAGGCGTCCATCGGCAGGAGCGAACTGGGATAAAGCACGTTCCCCCCGCGCCCCACGCGCACGAAGACGGCGTTGAAGCCCGTATCGCGCAGCTGGCGCATCACGCGGTCCCAATCATATGGGCTATAGGTATGAATCCAGACGCCCCGGAGCTCGCCCGCCCCCGGATCCGGATCGGCCGCGGCGACGCGCGGCGCCACGAGGCCCCACGCGACGATGAGACCCAGCAACACCCGGGCCGCACCCCGCGACCACAGCGACCATGCTCCCCGCGCTTTTCTCACCCTCTTTCCAGTTCCCCTCACATCCACATCCTCTCCAGGCATCGCCATGCAACGAGATCCGCTTCCGTACCACCAGGTGGCTAGCTCTCTAAAGACGCAAACAACGGCGTCCTGGTTCGTTCCTGTGCAAGCGCCGAAGCCAGGTCCCCCCCACTGATATCACACCGCTCGCGATGCCCGGGGTCTCCTTGGCCTGGGCCGTACTGCCTGCTCCCCTGGCACCCTAGCAACGGCATTGACACCTCGGGTGTAACACCCTCGCGTATGAAGGGGACGAGCGCGGACGGAATGATGGAGGCTATCGCGAATGCGTGGAGACCGAGGGTTGGGGTTCCCGCCGGCCCCGGGCAGCGCCGGACGGATCGGGGCGGGTCACAGCTTGCGATGGCCCCGGGGGCGCGCACCCTCATCCGTGCGGGCAGCGGTCACCCGCGTCTGATCCGGAGCCCTGACAGGCTCCCCCTACAAGATTAGAGGTTTCTAATCCTTTTCTAATCTTGTTTTAATGCGGTGCCAGTATAATACATACGGTGGTAGTAGGGAAGCCAGACCGCCTGAAGGGAGGTGAGACAGCCTATGGGCAATCTGAGGATCGGCGGCAGTACTCGGGAGGAGCAGGTGGACGGCGTGACACATATCAACATCGCCGGGATCCGTTACCTTCCGTTGGCGCCCTCCACCGCGGTGCGCGAGGCGGTTCGTGAGTACAGTGACATGCGCCTGGCGCCCTGGTGCGAGACGCTCAGCTACATGGCCGCGTACCCCTCGGTGGTTTTCTGCCGCAGCGACTGGGAGAGGGTTATCCGCGCGGCGAGTGGTGCCGCCACCGACAACCGCCTCTCCGCAAGGACACGCATGACTTTCGCGCATATCCGTGACGTTCTTTCCCGTGCGCTTCCTGGGCGCCTGCGCGATTCAGCGGCCACTCTGTAACCAAGCCTCATCAGTATCATCCATCTTTTTTATTGTGGTGCTCGCTCCACTGGAGAGAGCACCTTTTTTTTCGCGCTCGCACGCGCGATGCCGGCGCCGGTGAGGAAGCCCACCCCCAACAGAGTAAGGAAGAGGCCGAGGCGGAAACTCATCGGCGCGTAGTGGAGTTCCAGGCGACGGGCGCCGGCCGGCACCGGCACCGCGCGGAACACCTCGCGCGCCAGCTCCACGGGCGCCGGCTGGCCATCCACCCACGCGCGCCATCCCGGGAAATAGCTCTCCAGAAGCACCACCTGGCCTGGGCCCCGTGCATCGAGGCTCATCATCACCCGCGTGGGCGCCATTGTCGAAAGCGTCGCCTGGCCTGGCCCGCCCTCGAGGAACGCGCGCGGGCACGCACCGCGAAGCCGGTAGACGTTCACCACGCCGGAAGCCAGCAGTTCGAAGTGCTCCTCTCCCAACGGGCCCAAAGTGACGACGTAGCGACAGCCAAGCGCGCGCAGCACCTCCGGCTCCGCGCTCTCGAAGAGGATCATGTTCCCATTGGCCGCCGGGCTCGTCTCCTTGCCGGCCAGGCGGTTCAAGAAGCTCTTGTAGGCGATGCCGTAGAGCGAGTCGTAGCCGTTCACATCGAATAGGCCCACGGCTGTGGCGGTGTTGGGTGGCAGCACGGTGATCGGATACTCTCCGAGGCTCCAGCGTGGCGTGATGGCGAGGAAACGCGCCTCCGGATCCTGCTTCAGCACTGTCACCACCGGGTTGGGTGGGTAGGCCAGCGCGGCCGGCGCCGTGGGGTTCTGCCCCCAGGCGTTCGCCAGGAGGTCGCCCACCAGCACCAGGAGGAGCAGCGCCCCTGCCGTTGGCCGGGGGAGGCGTCCACTTCCGGCCAGTACTCCGCCAGCCAGCACCAGCAGCGCGCAGAAGTGGAAGGCAGCGCCAGCAGTTGCGCCGAGCACATCCCCCGCGCCCAGCGCCGCCGCCATCAAGGAGGCAAGCAGCCACACGCTCATGCCGCCCACGCCAACAACCGTCACCGCCAGCGCCACCGGCTTCCCGCGCGTCGGGATCCGCATCAGGGCGTGTGCACCAAAGCCCGCCAGCATTGCCAGGGCCACAGTGAAGAGGTAGAGCATCCGCCCGGGCGAGCCAAGGCGTCCGAGGCCCGGCACGATCTGATAGAGCACGTCACCAATCGGAGTCCGAAACGATCCGGCCACGGCCACGAGGGCCAACCCCAGAAAGAAGGCCACATGCCGCGCGCCGCCGGGAGGCAGCGCCGCCAGCCACGGACGCCGGATCGAGGGTACCAGGAGGCTCACCGCCATGAGCGCCGCGAGAAGAAGCGGGAGCACCCCGACATAGCCCACGAACTCCGCACGGTTTGCCGGACCCCAGAAATCGCCGCGCATCGGGTTGCCAAAAAAGTCGGGCAACGCCAGCACCACGGCGGACCAGAGAGGGAGGGCCTGGTTCCGATAGCCCGATGCGTCCAAGGAGAGCAGCGAACCGCCAGCGCGGTGGCTCAAGCGAGAGAGCTCGAGCATCGGAAGCACCTGGGCCGCAGCAATCAGGCCCGCCAGGGCAAGCGGCACGCCTGCGCACACCAACAACCCTCCCAGCCACCCGCCCGCGCGCGGAATGAGGCCGGTCTGGGCGGATTCACGGCCGGCAGGCGGATGGACGAGCGCGTAGAGAGCAAAGCCGAGCAGCGCATAGAAGGCGAACTGCGGGTGGCCGGCCAGGAGGATCATCGCCAGGGGAATCGTGGTTGCCAGGCCCCGCAGAGCGCCTGCTCCGGCCCGGCTCCGTTCATAGAGGTGGAACGCGAGCGGCAGCCAGACGGCGACGTTCACGGCGGTCGGGAGCTCCAGCCACGCCACCACGAAGCCGCTCAGCTCGAAGGTGATCCCGCCGAGGAGGGCCGGGCCGCGGTCCACGCCGCGCCCCCGTAGATAGAGATAGACGAAGGCGCCGGCCAGGAAGAGGTGCAGGATCGCCGACACGCCAAAGGCGTGGACCACAGGCAGCACCCAAAACAGGAGGTTGAACGGGTAGAAGAGCGCCGACTGGTAGTTGGCCACGAAGGGCGTGCCGCAGAACTGGTGCGGGTTCCACAGGGGAAGGTAGCCAGCGTGCAGGCTCTCGCGCGCGAAATGCCGCCACGGCAGGTACTGAAGCACGCTGTCGGCCAGGAGCGCGTTCCACGGCAACGGTTCCCCGTTCAGGCGTTCACCCGGCTGCGGTAGTCCCTCTCCCGCCTGCTTCCAGGGGTAGAAACTCGCGGCGTACTGCAACGGGAGCAGCGCCTCGCCGCGCAGCACCACCGGCCACAACAGCACGCACGCCAGCAGCAAGAAGCACGCATACGCGCCGGCATCGCGGAGCGACGGTCGTCTCATGGCAGGACGACCTCATACAGCGCCACTGGCCCGCTCTGGCACACCAGGCGCAGGTAGCTCGCCCCCGAGGGATCGAATCCACCCATCGCCGCCTCAGCCGGTCCGTGGTAGAAATAGCGGATCCGGTTCTCGCGCAAGAACTGGATGCGCCACTCGTCCGCGGTGTAGCTGGCCAGGAAGCCACGCAGGTCCGCCAGCTTCCGCTGCACGTTGATCGTCTCGGCCCAATGGCTGACGTAGGTCGTCACGCCGCAGTAAGGAGGCATATAGCATCCATCCAACGGTGAGCTCAGGACCACATCCTCGGGCCGGGCATTCTCGCGCAGCCACTCCAGCACGGCTCGCTGGTCCGAGTCCAGGTAGTAAGGCGGCAGCAGGTAGGCCACGCCCTCCGCGTTGTTGTCTCCGAGCCTGCGAATGGAGTCGGCCATCACCCCCAGATTCGATGGGATAACAAGCACAATCCATAGGAGGGTGGCCGCAGCGCCCGGCAGGCGCACCCGCGACGTCAGAGCGAGCCACCCCGAGGCCGCCAGGAGCGCCAGCGGAATGTGCGCGCCCTCGATCATCTTGCGCTGGAACGACACAGGCAGATACGCCATCGCCAGCGTGACGATGAACCAGGTGATCAGGAAATTGCCGCGGTGGTGGGGCCGGCGTCTCAGATGCCAGGCGCCAACACACGCCGCGACGAGCACCAGACCGTACGTGAGCGCGTAATTCATCACGCTGGGCGAGAGCGTCGGCGTCAGCGCCTTTTGCTGGAAGACCGGGTTTGATCGAAAGACGAGATACTGATACGCCGGCGCCGGCACCGAGATCGCCACGACGAGCGCCGCCAGGAGGATCTCCCGGCGCGGCAACGCGCGGCGCTGAACGCCCAGGGTGATCACGTAGACCGCGAGCACGGCGTAGACGGGCAACAGATCGTAGGAATGGATGTTCCCCAGCACCAGGCCGAGGACACCCGCCCCAATCGCCGGCGCCACCCGCCCGGTATCGAAGGCGCGCAGCACCAGCAAGTAGAGACCGACCAGCACCAGGATGCTCACCGCGAAGAGCGGGAAGAGGTAGAGACTGAGAAAAGTGATCGCCTCTGGCATCAGCAGGCCGGGGCCGTAGTCGCACGAGCGGTCGGCCTTGCCAAGAAGCAGCTCCAGCCAGAAGCCAAGCCCCGATGAGAGACCGACCGTCCAAAACCCGAGCCAGCGCGTCCTGGCATCCGGAAAGATGTAGGCAGCCAGAAGGTAGGCCGCCATGAGAAACAGCCACCCACCAACAACCCGCGCCAGGTGATAGAAGCTGATGAACACCCGGTAGGAGTCGCCAAAAAGCCCGGCCAGCTTTCCCAGCACCAGATAGAAGAGGTGGAAGAACTGCGGCTGCTGCTCTTCCGAGGTGAAGCGGTCGGTAAAGAGCCAGCGGCCCTCGGCGGCTTGGCGCATCCAGGCGAGGTGAACGCTGGCATCGTCGGCATTATAGACATGCCCCATGAAATCCGCAGGCCGGAGCAGCCACCCCCAGAGATACGGGAGGCAGGTGAACGCGATCAGAGCGGCGGCCGCGAGGGCGACCCGCCGCAGCTCGGCCCTCGAGGGGAACGGGAACTTCCCGGATTGCTCGGTCATCGGCTCGCGATGAAGCGACAGCGCGCGGTAGCGCGCCGGGTCGCACGGTCGTTGTGGGTTGTCTGACATCGGGTGAACACGGTGCGGTTCCTCACTCCAGATCTTCCGCGGGCAACGCCCTGAAAGGCGCGCCATCCCCACCAATCCGCGTCCGCGGCGGCATCGGCCCGTCTCACGCGGCTTGCCCTGGGGGGAGTGCCCACGGAATGGCCGGCTGGCAGAATGCCCGACGAAACAGCGGCTGATGCAGAGCGGGATAAGCTGTTGCCCGCTCGTCGGGCATTCCGCCTAGTGCCATCAGCGGCGGGCCAATGGCCGCGCCTTAGATCTGGGACCGGTAGATCCGCTCCACAAGTTCCATCGTCTTCACGGCGTCGCCAAGGTGCGTCTCGGGCAGGCGGTTCTCCTGGAGGCAATCGATGAAGTGGCGATTCTCGCCGTAGAAGCCGTAGTATTTGAAGTGGGCATCGCTCCCGGCCACCGCGCGCGAGTCGAGGACTTCGCCCGGATCGTTGTTCCCGGAATAGAGCGTCGCCTGGGTATCGCCATCGATGAACGCCGAGAAGCCTTTGGCGTGCATCTCGAACGTATGGACGCGCTTCCCCACCACCCAGTTCGTCAGGAGCACACCGGTGCATCCGTTCTCAAAGCGCACGAGAGCGTTGAAGGAGTTGTCGTAAGTGGCGTGCAACGCGCGCACATCGCCCGCGACGGCCGCCACCTCGCCACCCATGTAGCGGAGCATATCCACGGCATGGACGGCGTCGCAGGTGAGAATATCGATGGCGCCACCATAGTAGGGCCCCGCGCCAACACTGTTCTTATAGAAAGTGGCCACGCACTGCAGCATCGGCCCGTGCTCATCCACACGCTTGCGCACCTCGCGGATGAGCGGTATGAAGCGCCGGTTGAACCCGACCATGGTGAGGCAGCCGTTGCGCTCGGCCGTCAGCGCCATGTTGCGCGTCTGCTCGCGCGTCACGCCGGGCGGCTTCTCGATGAAGAGGTGACGCTTCTGGTTCAGGATATTGATCGCGAGGTCGAAAAGGTGATGCGGAGGCATGAGCACGTAAACCGCCTCCGGATCCACCTCATCCAGCATCTTGCGGTAATCCGTGTACGTGCGCTCGATGCCAAACTTCGCCGCCGTTGCCTGCAGCTTCTGCTCGTCCAGGTCACACAGGGCGGCCATTTCCACATCCGGGAACTCGGCGAGGGATGGATAGTGAACACTGTTCGCCATCCCGCCGGCTCCGATCAGGCCAACACGTATCTTTCTCACTGCCGTCGTCTCCTTCCGGCTCTGCGACTTCGCGGTCTGTCGCGGTCGCGCGGTTACCGACGCGATCCCTTTCGCCTCTGGAGAGCGCAACTCCTTGGCTGAGCAGGAGAGGGCGCGCGAAGGGGGCGCGTGCCTTCTCATGCATCGTCGGACACGCGCTTGATCACAACGAGCGACATGTCGTCGTTGGGAGTTCCGGAAAAGTCGATGGCAGTCTGCACCACCTTATCGGCGATCTCAGCGGCGGGGAGGTGCGAGAAGCCGCAGACAACTTCATGCAACCGCTCCGTACCGAACATCTCGCGCGCCTTTGCCGGATCACGGCTTCGCGCCTCGATGATGCCATCCGAGCAGAAGAAGAGGATATCGCCAGGCCGAAACTGGAGCTCTACCTCCGAATACCGCGACTCGAGCAAACCGAGCGCGGGGCCGGTGGGCGCCAGGGTTCGCACCTGGCCATCGCGGCATGCGAAAACCGGACCGTGGCCAGCATTCACCAGGGTGATCTGCCCGGTAGCGGGGCGAATCCACGTATAGACCATGGTGACCATGATGTCACTGGGGGTCTCTACCACCAGGACGTGGTTGGTCCGCTCCATCACCCACGAGGCCGACGGCGCGCCGCGGTAGAAGCCGCCCGAGATGAACTTCACGGCGGCAACAAGGATGGCGGCGCCAATCCCGTGGCCGGTCACATCTGCCAGCTTGCAGGTGATGACGCCATCGTTCGCATAGTGCTTCACGCTCCAGTAGTCGCCGCCGACCTCCAGCGCGGGCACAAGCCGGCCGGCAATCTCCCAGCCAGGAATCTGCGGGATCACCTTCGGCAGGAGGCGCTGTTGAATCCGCTTGGCCACGCGCAGCTCATTGCTCAGCCGCTCCCGATATTGATGGCGAATCGCCTTGCGCAGCCCATCCGAATAGGCCAGCCAGTAGGCATCGGTGACTATCGTGAAGAAGGCAATGAGGTTGCGCGCCGCGTCTCCACTGGTGAGAGCGGTGTAATCCATCACCGCCTCCTGGAGCGCGTCGCGGAACACGTTGATCAGCGTCTGATAGTCGTGCTCTTCCAGCACTTGCTGGGCGATCTGGTAGGCAAGGTGCCGGGTGTCGGTCCCTGCCTCCGTTCCTATGCCGGAGAGGCACTCATACATCAGGAGAAGCAGATCCCTGACCGAATCGGCGAGCGATTCGGCGAGGAGCGTCTGCTCCGGCGGCACCAGGGCCCTCCACGCCTGGAGAATCTTCTCCTCCTGAAGGATCAGATTCTCGCGCAGGCCGGTCAGTGGCGTGATGTCGCGCGGCATGGTTCACTCCTGGTAGCGCGGATAGGCGGCCAGCCCGCGTGCATCGCACTCCAGCCGCACCCTCGAATCCGTCACCTCGCGGACGCGGTCTACAGGCACGAGATGGCGGTCCTTCCTCAGAAGACCTCGCTCCACGATCAGATGCGTGGCGTGATCGCCCTCGGCATCCGTGACGACCCCATCGACGTGCCCGATCACCTCGTCGCCGCACACAACATCCAGGTCAGCAGAGACGACCACGCTCCCCTCGGGCACGTTTCGCGTCCCCTCCACGTTCGGCTCCGGCACGATGCTCGGGGGAACGAACGCCTCCACGGCGCTCCGAGGCATCCAGAAATAGACGACATCCGGTGTATCGCCCGGAAGCCCCTCCCAGCCTTCCTCGGGCTTCCGCAAGCGCACCTCTTCCAGGTCCGGCAGGCGGCGCGCATCCTCGCGGGTAAGATCGACGCGCGTCTCGTGGGCATCCGAAGAGAGCACGCGATCCGCGGGCAAGACCACCTCGCGCGATTCGCTCCCGTTGCGCAAGCGGAGGATGATATCGATGACCGCGCTCGTATCGGGATCGACCACCACCCGGGTGATGGTGCCTACTTCACCCTCCGGCCCCACCACGGGAACCCCGACGTGGAACTCCGGCGGCAGATTGCGTCTCCCATTCCGTGGCATCGCAGCTCTCCTCGGCACGCACCCATCCGGCTCGTTCGGTGCTCGCCTCACGGCGGCAGACACCCTTCGCTCGCGACAGGCGTCACTCCACCAGTTCCCACTCGATGTTGTGCGGCAGGCGCTCCTCGCCTTGCTGCTGGAATCCCTCCCACGCCTCCTGGGCCGCCCGGGCGATCTCCTCAGCGCGATAGCTCTCCGACTCCACCTCGAACGTATCGCAGCGTTCCTGCCCCTGTTCGTTCGTATAGTGTACCCGCGCGCGATACTTCGGCATGATGATCCCTCCTTCTCGTGGCCAGAACAGGCCAACCTCGGGGATTCATTACCACTTCCATTCGTGTGCCAACCGTCGGGAGCCGGGGTAGGATGTTCGGTGGGTGCGCGGAAAGCCGCGCGAGAGGGGGGATCCGGCGTTCCCGGGGATCTCCGGGAACGCCAGCGAAGCAAAAAGGCCTACTTCCAGGCGCGCGCGAGGGCGTCGAGATCGCGCGCCTGAGTGAGGAGCTCCTCCAGCCGGCCGAGAGGCCACATGTTGGGCCCATCGCACAGGCCCTGATCCGGATCGGGATGGATCTCGAGGAACAGCCCATCCACGCCGGCAGCCACGGCGGCACGAGTGAGCGTGGGCACGAAGTGGCGCTTGCCACCAGACGCGCTTCCAAGGCCGCCCGGCTCCTGAACGCTATGCGTGGCGTCGAAGATCACGGGCACGCCCAGCGAACGCTGGATGGCAAGGCCTCGCATATCCACGACGAGCGTATTGTAGCCGAAGGAGCTCCCCCGCTCGGTGAGGATCACCTGCTCATTCCCGGATCCGGTGATCTTCTCCACCACGTTCTTCATATCCCACGGCGCGAGGAACTGGCCCTTCTTCACGTTGACGCACCGCCCGGTGCGCGCGGCGGCCACCAGCAGGTCGGTTTGCCGGCAGAGAAACGCGGGAATCTGGAGGATATCGACCACCTCCGCCGTAGGCTCCACCTGTGCGACCTCATGCACGTCGGTAAGCACCGGCACGCCCACCTCCCGGCGCACGTCCGCAAGGATGCACAGGCCCTCCTCCAGGCCGGGGCCGCGGAAGTTGCCCAGCGCCGACCGGTTCGCCTTATCGAAAGAGGCCTTGAAGACATAGCCGAGTCCAAGGCGCTCGCAGATCGCCTGCGTCTCGGTGGCCACGCGCAGGCAGAGGTCGCGGCTCTCAATCACACAGGGACCGGCGATGACCGCCAGCGGGGCATCCCCGCCGATCACAACGTCGTTAACGCGGATGGTACGTGTCACGGGTATCTCTCCACGTGCTTGCCACTCTCGGCACCCTCTGGCGCCGGATGCGGCGGCAAGGCTCTTGTTCCTCTCGATGCTGGCCGGCGGTGTTTCGCCTAGCTCTCCCGCGATCCTACCACGGGCCCGGGCGCGCGGTCAACCGGGCGCGCCCGGGCGTCGCGGGAGTTTATGCGGCTTCCGGAATATCCTCCAGGCGAACCGAGACGATACGCGAGACGCCCTGCTCCGGCATGGTCACGCCATAGAGGACATCGGCCGCCTCCATCGTCCCCTTGTTGTGCGTGATGACGATGAACTGCGACTTCTCTGCGAACTCCTTCAGCATGGCGGCGTAACGCGCGACGTTCAACTCGTCCAGAGGCGCATCCACCTCATCGAGGAGGACGAAGGGGCTCGGCTTGATCCGCAGCAGCGCGAAGAGGAAGGCGGTCGCTGTCAGAGCCCGTTCCCCGCCGGAGAGTTGGAGCATGCTCTGCGGCTTCTTCCCGGGGGGCTGCACCACAATCTCAAGGCCGCCTTCCAACACATCGGATTCATCCGTGAGCCGGATGGCCGTCGTCCCCCCGCCGAAGAGGCGCACGAAGATCTCGTTGAACGCCTGGCGAAGCTGCTCGATGGTGCGCATGAAGCGCCCCCGGGTCTCCGAATCGATCTCGGCGATCACTTCGAGGAGGCCCTCGCGCGCCTGCGTCAGATCCTCGCGCTGGGTCGTCAGGAACCTCAGCCGTTCCTCCAGGCGCTCCACTTCCTCGACGGCGCCCAGGTTGACCTCTCCCAACTCCGCCATCTGCGCCCGGAGCTGGCGCAGCTCTTGGCCGGCCTGCTGGCGATTTCGGATCTCCGGGACGCCCTCACGGCTCACCTGCTGAAGCGCGTCGGCCGTCAATCCATACTGCTCGTAGAGAGAGGTCTGCGCGTGCTGGATATCCGCCTCGACACCGGCGAGCTTCACCTCTGCGCGGTGGAGCTCGTGTTGCGCGGCGGCCAGGCGGTCGCGCACCTCTTTGGCCTGCTGCTCTATCTTGCCCGATGCTTCCAGGAGGCGCCGGCGCTCCGCGCGGCGCTCATCCAGCTCTTTTTGGGCGAGTTCATGCGCGGCCACAAACTGGGCCAATTCGGCTTCCTGCCCGGCAATCTCCTCGCGGAGGGCACGAACGCGCTCGGCGCGGCTCGCCATGTGCGCTCGCCGCCGCTCGATGTCGCGCAGCGTCTCCTCTTCCTGGCGGTGAGCACGCGCGGCGTTCTCGCGCTGCCCTTCCACCTGCTGCCGGGCGCGCGCCGCAGCCACTTTCTGATCGGCAACGGCTTCGGCGGCACGATCCCGTTCGCGGTTGAGCTCCTCCAGGCTGGCACGCGCGCTCTCAATGTCGGCATCCGCGCCCGAGTCCTGCGTCTGAAGCTGCTCCACGTGCGCGCGCAAGCGCGCCTCGCGCGCCACCGCCTTCTCGACATCTGCCTCCGCCTGGTGGATGCTCTGCTCCGCGCGGCGGAGATCATCCGCCAGACGCCGGGCCTCTTGCGCGCAGTAATCGAGGTCTTTCTTGGCCGCGGCCAGCGCCGATGCGGCGCGCGAGGCCTCCTCACGCTGCCGGCGCAGGCTCACTTCCGCCGCGCGAAGGGCAGCCGACTTCGTCTCGTTCTCCTTGGTGACGCGAGCCAGCTCGTTTTCGAGCCGGGCCGTCTCCTCTTCCAGGCCGGCCATCTCGCGACGCCGGGCCAGGAGACTAGCGGCGCCCCCGTTGGCGCGTCCACCGGTGAGGATACCGCGCGGGTGGAGCAGGTCTCCCTCCAGCGTCACGGCGCGGTAGCGCGCATGGTCGAGGGCAAGCACCTCGCGCGCCTCCTCCAAATGGCGCACCACGACGGCGTTGCCCAGAACCGCCCCGATGACATTCCGGTGAGCATCGGCAAAGCGGACATGCTGGGTGGCGCGTCGGCTCAGGATCTCCTGTGCCTCCGTGCCATCGGCTACGGGCACAGCGGCTTCGCGAACGACGAAGGTCGCGCGGCCCTTCCCCTCTTTGCGAAGGTAGGTAATCGCCTCGTATGCTTCTTCCAGGCTATCGACCACCAGCGCGTCGAGGTCATCCCCCAGAGCGGCATGGATCGCGGCCTCAAACTCGGGAGAGACCTCCAGGAGATCGACGATCGGCACGAAATGGCCCTTCAGCCGACCCTCCTTGCGAGCCCGCAGGATGGCGCGCGCGCCGTCGCGATACCCCTCCAGCTTCGCGTCGAGCTCGCGCAGGGTCCGCAGGCGCGTGGAACGCGCCGTGATCTCCGTCCGCAGCTCCGTCATGCGCTGCCCAGCAAGGACGATCCCGCGCTGCAACGTAGCGCGCTCCGCCTCGGCGCGGCGAAGCTGCTCGTTCACCTGCTCGCATCGCCGCTCCGCCTCGGTGACCTTCTCGCGCAGTCCTTCTTCTCGCGCCTGTTGCGTCGCCGCCCGAGCGCCCAACATCTCAAGGCGCTGTGTTGCGCGGGTGAGCGCTGCACGCGCGTCCTGAACCTGGCGCCCACTAGCGCGCAGATCCGCCTGCGCGTTGGTGAGCGCGCGAGCGCGCTCCACCGCCTGACGCCGGTGTTCTTCCACCACGCGCGCCAGCTTCTCCATGCGCCCCTGGATCGCCGCCACCTCAGCCTCGCAGCGGCGCAGCTCCTCCGTCGCCGCGCGCTCGGCAGCTTCCGCGGCAGCGATTCGCTCGCTCGCCTCTTCCTTTTCACGGCGGCAGCGCTCCAGCGCCCGCTCCAGATCGGCGATCCGCTCGGCATCATCCGCCTCGCCCGCTTCCACGGAGGCCAGGCGCTCGCGCGAGACTCCTAGAGTGCCACGCGCGCGCTCCACCTTCTGCGAAGCGGCCGATGCAGCCGCGCGCGCCTCCTCCAGGGTCGACTCGGCACGCGTCACCGCGAAGCGCGCCGCCTCCGCTTCGCTCTCCACTCGCGCCAGTTCTGCCCGGATCGTCTCCACGCGCTCTTCAGCGAGAGCGCGCGTCCGTCGGATCTCTTCCACCTGTTGCAGCGCTCGGCGGTACTCCGTCAGAAGCAGGGCGCGCTCCAGGGCCTGCGCTCGGTCGCGCAGCTCGCGAAACTGGCGGGCCACCTCGGCCTGGTCGCGCAGGGGCGGAAGCTGGTTCTCGATCTCAGCGATAATGTCGTGGACTCGGGTGAGATTCGCCTGTGTCGCTTCCAGCTTCCGGATCGCCTCACGCTTGCGGACCCGGTACTTCTTGATACCGGCGGCCTCTTCCACGAGCGCGCGGCGATCCTCCGACTTCACAGAAAGCACGGCGTCGATCTCGCCCTGCCCGACGATGGAGTAGGCATCACACCCCACGCCGGTATCGAGAAACAGCTCGTGGATATCGCGCAGGCGGCAGGGGACTTTGTTGATCAGATAGTCGCTCTCGCCAGAACGGTAGAGACGGCGCGTGATGGTGACCTCGTCGAAATCGAGAGGGAGCGAGCGCGTCTCGTTGTCAAAAGTGAGCGAGGCTTCGGCGAAACCGAGAGGGCGCCGGCGTTGGGTGCCGGCAAAGATCACGTCCTGGGCGGAGAGACTGCGCAGCGAGCGCATACTCTGCTCGCCCAGGACCCATTGGATCGCGTCTGCGATGTTGCTCTTGCCGCTGCCATTGGGGCCCACCACCGCGGTCACTCCCGGAAGGAACTCCAGCTCCGTCCGGTCCGCGAAAGTCTTGAACCCGAACAACTCAAGCCGTTTGAGGTGCATTCATACTAACCCCTCGTGCCTGGCTCCGGGACCGCGGGCCACCCACAACAAGCAGCGACGCGCGCGTGATCCACGTCACGCTTCATGCGGTGCGCGCGGCTCCAGGAGGAAACGGATCCCCGTCTTGGTGCCGTCATCCGTCTCGATTTTGAAGAAAGAGGGAACCGATACCAGGTCAATGCCATTCGGCGCCACATAGTCGCGCGCGATCGCGATCGCCTTGACGGCCTGGTTGACGGCACCCGCGCCGACCGCCTGCACGCTCACACCGCCATCACGGCGGACCACTGAAGCGATCGCGCCGGCGACCATCTTCGGGGACGACTGTCCAGATACTTTCAGGATCTCGCTCTCCATACACTCGCCTCCTGCAATTGAGTGCGAACGCCTCCCCGCGGCACTGGGCCGGTGGCGAGAAGGCTTGATGACCGGTAACGGCTGTTTCAGCGAAGGTCTGTAGCATGGCGAAGCGGAGTCGGCAACCTGCGCTGCATGGGATCAGGCGCGCTGAGAGCTTCCGCGGATACTCCCGGGCATGCACCATGGAGGCCTGCATAACCAGGTCGATAGAAGGAGCAGGGTGCTGCTCGCCCATCCGGTCGATACGGACAGGCAGCCCGCCGGGCAAACAGCCGCGGCGCTCGCTGATTCGGTGCTGAATGCGGTTGATTCGCGGCGCGCTAAAACTTCACCCATCCTTGTTAGTTATCGTACGCGTGACCTGAGGACGGCGGTCCGGCCACCGAATTTGCCCGCGCCCCGGCCGGTGAGGAACCGGCCGTGATGGCGAAACTCGGGGCTACTCCGGACGTCTTTGGGGTCCAGGCGTCGAAAAGAGAACGTTCCCAGTGCCCAGGCAAAAGTAAAGGGGAAACCGCTCCTCTGTCGAGCATTTCCCCACCATCCGCCCGGTTCCCGGTGCCGCCCTATTATAGGAGAAATGCGCGGTTTTGGCAAGCCCCTTTTTCGCGCGCCGGCGGCGATACCACGGATGTGGGAAACAGACACGGATGCGGAGGGTGCGAACAGCCTCGGTTTCGCGTCTCCTGCGAGAGCCAGATGACCACCTCGAGACTGCGGCCGGCGAGTTGCCACGGTCACCCCCCTGTGGTAGAATGGGAGCCGGGAGGACGAATGCATCACGAGGCACAGGAGATCTCTGGGGGCAGCGCCGAGGAGCGGCGCCTCTTTGACGCCCTGGCGGCGTTCATCGATTCGGGCGATGAGAGCGATGCCGGCTTCGACCAGCACGCGCGCGCTCTCTTCGCCTATCAGTACGCCCATAACGAGCCGTACCGCCGGTTCTGCACCGCGCGCGGGGTCACGCCGGATCGCGTCACCCACTGGTCGCAGATCCCCGCGGCACCCGCGGCAGCGTTCAAGGCGTTCGATCTGACATGCACGCCTCCGGAGCAGACCGCCCGAGTCTTCCGTTCCTCCGGCACGACGGGCCGGCCGTCCAGCCGGCACTACCTCTCCGCCACGGCGCTCGAGTTGTACGACCGCTCGCTGCGCGCGGGCTTCGCGCGATTCGTGCTCCCGGATGGCGCGCGCCTGCCCATCTGGGCACTGGTGCCCCCTCCCGAAACCGCCCCGGAGTCGTCGCTCTCGCATATGCTGGGCTCGCTCATGGCGCAGGACCCCGATCTGGACCACCGTTTTTTCTGGAGCGACCACGGCCCCGACATTCCGGGCCTGGCCGGGGCGCTTGCCGGCGTTCGCGAGCCGCTGATCCTCTTTGGCACCGCCTTCGCGTGGCTCCTCTTCTTCGACGGGCAGGATGGGCGGTTCGCCCTGCCAGAGGGAACGCGCGTCCTTGAGACGGGCGGCTTCAAGGGACGCACGCGCGAGATCCCGCGCGAGGAGCTGTACGCACTCTTCACCGAGCGTCTGGGGGTTCCGCCGGCGCGCTGCCTGGCCGAGTACGGCATGTGCGAGTTGTGCTCACAGTTCTACGATCTTCCGCCGTCTTCCACCGGCAGCGGCCAGGAAACCCGGCGCAAGCAGGGTCCCCCGTGGATCCGCACCCGGGTCGTGGACCCGCGCACCGGCGAGGAGTGCCCTCCGGGCGTGCCCGGGGTGCTCTGCCACTATGATCTCGCCAACTTGAACTCCGTGCTCGCCGTCGCGACAGAGGACCTAGGGGTGCGCGCTGGCGATGGCTTCGAACTGTTGGGGCGCGTCCCCGGCGCGGAGCTACGCGGCTGCTCGCTGACCGCGGAGGAGTGGCACGCCCGTGCGTGAGCGAATTGAGGCAGGCTTGGCCGATCTGCGTCAGGCTCGCGCGGAATCTCTTGCCCCGCTGACCGTCACCGAGCGAGTAGAGCTCCTGGACGCCATCGGCCGGCGCCTGGAGGAGGCGCTGGCGGGCAATGAACGCTGCCCACTGGCCCAGTCACTGCAGGCTCTCCTCGCGCGGGAGCCGGTCGCCGAGGGCACGCGCGCTGGCATCCAGGCATTCGCCACCTCGTTGCGCCGCGATACGCTCTGGGCGCTCCTCCAAGAGGAACTGGGCGACCCGCGCGTTCTGGACGAGTTCCGCCCTCGCGCCACTGGGGGATGGCACCGGGCCACCGCTCCGGAGGTCACCGCGTGCTTCCTAGCCGGGAATACGCCGCTCCTCGCCTGGCCGCCGCTCGCCGCGTGCCTCCTCGCGGGCTCCGCCGTGTTCGGAAAGCTCTCGCGCGCCGATACGGAGTGCCCGCGGCTTTTCCAAGAGGCCGTCGCCGTGGTGCACCCGGAGCTCGGCCGGTGCATCGCCCTGGAGGTCTGGCCGGGCGGCTCGCCTGAACTCGATGCCGCCCTGTGTGCCGGCGCCGACGCCGTGATCGCCTTCGGATCCGATGCCACCATCGCCACCCTCCGCGCGCGCACTCCGGCGGGAACGCCGTTCCACGGCTATGGCCATCGCTTGAGCATCGCGCTCCTCTTGCAAGGCGCCGATGAGGCTGCTGCAGCCGCCGGACTGGCGCGCGATGTCCTCCTTTACGACCAGCAGGGGTGCCTCTCGGCATCGATGCTTTTTGTTGAGGGCGACGTGCCCGAGGCAGCGCGGTTTGGCGAGCGCCTCGCGCGGGCGCTGGAGGACCAAGCGGTTCGATGGCGACTGGGTCCTCGCGACACGGAGGGATGCGCGCGCGTGCGCGTCGTGCGCGAGACGGCGCTTTTCGCGCCCAATGCCCACGTCTGGGGAGATCCCGGCTACCGCTGGAGCGTAGTCCTCGCGCCGGGCACGCGGCCTGAGCCGCACGGGGGGGAGTGCGTCGTCCCGATCTACCCGTTCACGGAGATGTCGGATCTGGACCGCCTTCTCCGGCCCCTGCGCGGCGCGCTGCAGGGAGCCGCCGTCGCCGGTCCCAGCTCGCGCATGTCCGCGGCGGCCGAGATTCTGGCGCGCGCTGGAGTGAGCCGGATTTGCGCCCCCGGCACTCTGCAAGTGCCATCCTTCGCCTGGCACCACAACGGGAGTTCCATCGTTCGCCACCTGCTGCACTGGACTGACCTGGAGACCGCCTGATGCTGCCTGAGCTACGAACCGAGGTGCCCGGGCCACGCTCGCGCGAGATGTCTCGCGAGCTACGCCGCTGGGAGAGCCCGAACATCACCTACGTCAGCCCCGATTTCCCCATCTTCTGGGAGAGCGCGTCCGATTGCCTGGTGACCGACGTCGACGGCAACACCTTCCTCGACCTCAGCGCCGGTTTTGGAGCCGCCGCCGTAGGCCATGCGAACCCGCGCGTCGTTACCGCGATTCAGGCGCAGGCCAGCCGCCTGCCGCATGGCATGGGCGATGTCCACCCGCCGGCCGTGAAGGTGGAGCTGCTGCGTGCATTGGCGCGCGTCTGCCCCGGACGCCTGGAGCAGGCGATTCTGGGCAGCTCCGGGGGCGAGAGCATCGAAGCGGCGCTGAAGACGGCGGCGGTTGCCACGGGCCGCGCCGGGGTGATCGCCTTTGAGGGCGCGTATCACGGGCTTACCTACGGAGCTCTCGCGGCCACAGGGCGCGACGATTTCCGCCGCCCCTTCCGCGAGCAGCTGGGCCGCTTTGTCCGGCACCTCCCCTACCCCGTCGATGCCACGGAGGCAGCGCGCGTGCTCGAGCAGGTCGCGGAGTGGCTGCGCTGCCCACCGCCGGACCTGCCCCCCGTGGGCGCCGTCTTAGTGGAGCCGATTCAGGGCCGCGGGGGGATTCGCATCCCGCCTTCCGGCTGGCTCTCCGACCTCCTCGCGCTCTGCCATGAGCGGGGCGCTCTGCTGATCGCCGACGAGATCTTCACCGGCTTCGGACGCACCGGAACCTGGTTTGCCAGCGAAGTCGTGCCGGATATCCTCTGCGTGGGCAAGGCGATGACCGGTGGCTTCCCGATCTCCGCGTGCGTCAGCACGCCGGAGATCATGGCGACATGGGGCGAATCGCAGGGCGAGGCGCTGCACACGAGCACCTTCCTTGGAAACCCCTTGGGCTGCGCCGCCGCGCTGGCTGCCATCGCCGAGATAGAGAAGCGTGGGCTGGTGGAGCGTTGCCGACAGCTAGGCGAGTGGCTGCGCCCGCGCCTGGAGGCGCTGTGCGAGAGGCACGCGCTGGTGGCAGAGGCGCGTGGCCGCGGGCTGATGTGGGGCCTGGAGCTACGCGATGCCTCCGGGACGCCGGCCACCCACGCCGCCGCGCGCGTCGTCGTAGAGGCGCTTCGCCGCGGGGTCATCCTGCTGCCCGCCGGTCCTGATGGGAATGTCCTGGAGCTGGTGCCGCCCTACACCATCACCGAGCAGCAACTCCAGCACGCGCTGGACGTGCTGGACGCCTGCCTCAAGACCGCGTCGTAGCCATTGGCTACGACCGGAAAAGGCTGTTCACCTGAGGGGCGAACCGCTCCAGGATGACACCCCGTCGCGGTTTGAGCGACGGCGTCAGCTCTCCCAACTCGATGCTGAATTCGCGGTCGAGCACGGCAAAGCGTTTCACGCGCTCGAACTCCGCGAGGCCGTCGCTGAGCCGGTCGATCTCAGCACGCAGGAGCTGCCGCACCTCGGGATGGGTAGCAATCGCCTGATTATCCAGGTCGGCCAGGCCATTGTGCGCGCGAATGGCATCGAACCGCGGCACGATCAGCGCGCCGATGGTGCTGTGCTGGTCGCCCAGAACCAACACTTCACCGATGAACGGGCTGGTCTTCAGCCGGGTCTCAATCGGCTGGGGAGCCACCTTCTTGCCTGTGGAGAGGACGATCAGGTTCTTCTTCCGGTCGGTGATATGCAGGTGCCCCTTCTCGTCCAGCCGGCCGATGTCTCCCGTGTGGAACCACCCTTCGGAATCGATGGCGGCGGCGGTCTCCTCCGGCTTGTTCCAATAGCCCTGCATGATGCTCGGGCCGCGGGCGCAGATCTCGCCATCTTCGGCGATGGTCAGCTCCAGGTTATGAAGCGGCCGGCCCACGCCCTCGGAGCGCGGCTCCTCGGGATGGTTTACCGCGAGGACGGGAGAGGTTTCGGTCAGCCCGTAGCCCTGGAGGATCAGGAGGCCAAGGGCCATGAAGAACTCGGCCGTCTCGCGCGGCAGGGGCGCGCCCCCCGCGACGAAGGTGCGGATCCGCCCGCCGACGCGCCCCCGAATACGGCGCAACACCAGGCGGTCGGCGAGGGCATGCTGCAGGAGCAAGAGCGGATTCGGCCAGCGTTGCTCCAGGCGACAGCGACTATGCTCGTAGCCCACCTGGAGCGCCCACTCGAAAAGCCGCCGCTGGAGGGCCGTGGCCTTGCTCGCCGTATCGAGGACACGCTGCTGGATGTTCTCGTAGAGGCGAGGCACGCTCATCATGATCGTGGGGCGCACCTCTTCCAGGTTCTTCGCCACGGTGAAGACGCTCTCGGCGTAGTAGATCGCGGAGGCGTTGCGGATTGCGAGGTAGTAGCCGGCGGTGCGCTCGAAGATGTGCGACAGCGGGAGGAACGAAAGAAAGACATCCTTCTCATCGAGCCGGAAAATCGGGTCGCACCCCTCCAGGTTCGCCAGGATGTTGCCATGCGTGAGCATGGCGCCTTTCGGCTCGCCGGTCGTTCCGGAGGTGTAGACAATCGTCGCCAGCGTGTCGCGGTTGAGCGCGCCCGAGCGTCGCTCGCTCTCCGCCTCCGAGTCGGGATCCGCGGGCTGCGCCAGGAGGCTGTCGAACGCGGTCGTCCCCTTCGGCGCGTACTGGCCGATGGCGATGATGTGGCGCAGGTTGGGGAGGCGCTCGCGCAGGGCCAGTGCGCTTTCGATTCGCTCCTTGCCGGAGACGACGAAGATGCTCGCGCCCGAGTCGCGGAGGATGTACTCCACCTGCGGCGGAGGCAGCGTGGAGTAGAGCGGCACCAACACGCCCCCGGCGGCATAGGTCGCCAGGTCCGTGAGAGCCCACTCGGGACGGTTCTCGCTCATCAGGGCCACGCGATCACCCGCCTGTACACCCAGACGCACCAGGGCCGCACCCAGTCGCCGCACTTGCGCCTCGACAGCCGCATAGCTTTGTCCCTGGTAACGCCCATCCACTTTCGCCGCCAGGGCAATCTCGGCCGGGTGTCGCCTGGCCACCCTGAAGAACATCTCTAACAGGCTGCTATAATCCACCCCAATGCCTCCAGACCGCGGTCATGGCCGCGCAATGCTCCCACGCCCCTGCTGGGGTCCCAGTAAGAGCGCACATTGCCACGCCCATACTTCTCGGACGCTTGCTCGTTCTCCTTGTTCCAGGAAAAGGCGGGTGCAGAGCGAACGGAAGAGTTATGGACGAGGCTCTTGAACGCACCATCGCTGCGATCCACCGCTCGCCGTGCCAATGCGTGATCGCCGCCGCCGGCACAGGAAGCCAGGCGCTCGCCTGGCTAATTCGCGTGGCGGGCGCCTCGCACACGCTGCTCGAGGCCCGGCTCCCCTATGCCAAAGCGTCGCTACGCGATCTTCTGGGGCACCGCGCGGCGCACTGCGTCTCTGCCGAGACCGCCACGGCGATGGCACGCTGGTCACTCTCGCGGGCGCTCGAATTGCGCGAGGGGGATGTTCCGGTACTCGGAGTCGGCTGCACCGGGGCGCTCTCCACCACGCGCCCTCGCCGGGGGATGCACGGGGTCGAGCTTGCCATCCTCTCGCCGGGCGAGGGCCCTGAGCAGGAGCATCAGGCCCACTACACGCTCCGGCTAGAGAAGGGGGCACGCACGCGCGGGGAGGAGGAGGATGCCTGCAGCCTGCTCCTGATCCACGCGCTGGCACTCGCTTGCGGGGTGATCCCAGGCTTCACGCTCCCGCTGCTGCCCGGCGACGAGATGCACCATGAAGGCGACCTCTCCCCTCTCACCGACCTGCTTCAGGGGCGCGCGCGCCATATTCTGGTCAGCCAGGATGGCCGCGCCCTGGCAGATGCCGCAGTGACGGGCGGCGTGCTTCCCGGCTCCTTCAACCCGCTGCATGAAGGCCATCGCCGCCTGGCCGAGGTAGCTGCTGAACTATTGCAGGCCCCGGTCACCTTCGAGCTCTCGGTGGAGAACGTGGACAAGCGCGCGCTCACCGAGGGGGAGGCGTTGCGCCGGGCGCAGCAGTTCTGGGGATGGGCGCCCGTCGCGCTCACGCGCGCTCCCACGTTTCGCGAGAAGGCCCGTCTCTTCCCTGGGTGCACTTTCATCGTCGGCTACGACACAGCCGTGCGCATCGTGGCCGAGCGCTACTATGCCAGCGCAGCCGATATGCAAGAGGCTCTGCGCGAGATCCGCGATGCCGGCTGCCGCTTTCTCGTGGCCGGCCGCGCGCACGCAGGCGCTTTTCATACCCTCGCCGATGTGCCGGTTCCGGAGGAGTTTCGAAGCCTCTTCCAGGAGGTGCCCCCGGAGCTCTTCCGGCTCGATATCTCCTCGACGGAGCTGCGCGCCCGGCAGCAGAGCAGCGCGGGTGCAATCCTGGAACGCCCGCGGCCGGGCGCGTAAGCGACACGCCTGCTACGCGGGCCGGCTCAGCTCCAGCCAGAGCGCCCGGTAGTAGCGCATCAAACGCTCCGGATCGGCGTTGGCAGGAACCTCCGCGAGCGTAAAGCGATCATAGCCGATTCGGTTCAAGTCGGCGAAGAGCTCGCGCCAGGGGTACTGCTCGCGCCACAACTCGGTGATGTGCACCGAGCGGATATCGGGCGCCAGGAGGTCGAAGTACTCCGCGATGCTCCCGTCCTTCACGTCGGTGTCGTTCGAGTTCCAGCAGGCGCCGACCGCCGGGTGATCACAGTGGTCGAGGATGGTGCGGATGTAGGGCGGGTGAGAAGTGCCCCGGCCATGCACTTCCAGCCAGATCTCCACGCCGGCATCCGCCGCGGCCTGGCCGCACTCGCGCAGCGCCAGTCCGATCTGCTCCAGCGTACGCTCCACGGGGATCCCCTGCTCCTCCGCCAGGCCGTTCGGGCGCACCTTCACGCCGCACGCGCCCACATCGGCGGCCAGCTTCACGAACGACCGACACATCTCAATCTGCTCGCGGACCACGGCAGGGTCCGGCGAGTGAAACTCGCAGACGCTCCCCAGACCCCACAGCGTCACACCCGAGTCCGCGAAACGCTGGCGGACCTCCGCGCGCGCCATAGGCGAGAGATCGGGCTCCACCCCATGCGCGTGCGAAGTGCGCAGCTCCACGCCCTCAAACCCGGTGCGCTGGCAGCGCTCGATAATCGTCGGCACGTCCCAATCACTGGCCAGATTGTAGGTGACCAAACCCAGCTTCATGATCCCGATGCTCCTTCTCTCCAGCGATCCGCTAGAGCTTCACCGGCTTGCCAAAGATCGTCACGGTGAACCCCTTCAGCAACTCGGGCCGCAGGATGCGCGCCCGAACTTCGCCATCCACCAGAGACACATCCAGCCAGGGCACAGCGCCTTGCTCCCAATCGGCGAGCGGGAGCAGCGGCACGCGCAAAGGCACGCGCACCGGGGAGAGCGCCACCTGGCCCGCCACGCGATCCACGCTGAGACCAGCCGCCGCCGCGAAGGCGCCCACGCTGGCCACGCCGCGCGGGTAGAAGTTGAGCGTGTTCCAGCCGTAAGTGTCGATGAAGCAACCGCCCCGCCCCACCGTGTTCTCCATCACCTCGAAGGCCCAGTAGCGCGACGCCATATCGAGGAGGTCGAGGCCCATGTAGGCGGCGACAAAATCACGCCACAGGTTCTGCGACACCCACAGGTTGCTCCTGTCGGCGCTCGAGTGGGTGCATCCATACTCCAGCATCGCCTCGCGCGTGGCGTGGGCGATGTCGCGGGCGAGGCGCGCGTAGTCCAGGTTGGGGCGATAGCCGGAGAGAAGCGGATAGAGGAGGCCATTGGCCGTATGGATGGAGTAGGCATCCCACCCGGGAAGCTCGCCGGTGCCGGCCGGCTTTCCGCTCCAGGGGTCGGTAATCTCATCCATGCGCTTCTCCAGGCACACGGCGTAGTGGTCGCCCTGCCACGCCTCCGTGTCGAGAGTCTGCTGGATGAGCGCCGCGCGGTCGCGACAGATACCGGCGAACTCCTCATCGCCGTTGGACTCGGCCATGAGCGCGGTGACTTCGAAAGCGGCCAGCGCCTTGACCGCGAGGTAAACCTGCTTGCGCGAGAACTGGACGGCTGGCGCGGCATCATCGAAGGTGTTGGCGACACCGAGATCCGGGAAGCCGTTGCCGGTCGTATCGGCATCGATGACATACTTCGCGAGCCGGCGAATCAGCGGGTAGTGGGTGGCAATGAAGTGCTCGCGGCCCGTGGCCCGCCAGCAGGCAAACGCCATCAGCAGGAAGTTGGTGTTCTCCTCCACCTCCATCGCGTGCGGGTAGGATTGGCCGTTGGCCATCATCCCGGCGCCCATATCGTGCGACAGGTAGCTGCCATAGAGACCCCGTTGCTCATGCTTCGTCCACTCTTCCAGGGTCATCTCAAGCAGCTCCGGCCAGAGGGCCAGGTAGAACAGCCCGACGTTGTACTCCACATCCACCGTGGAGTGATAGAGGCAGTTGCCTTCCCAAACGGAAAACCAGTCCTGCCCGTGCCGCGTCGTCCAGAAGGAGTTGGCCAGGTACGTCTGCAGCGAGAAGGCGATAAGCTGCTGCAGATCGCGAGGCACGGTGCTATCACGGATCACCCCGTCAAAGAGCGCCATCTTCTCGTCAATGTGGTTCTTCTCGGACGAGGCGTAGGCAAAGACGTCATCCACCGACGCGAAGAACCCGGAGTATTTGAAGCGGTAGCGCTCGCCGCCCGCCTCAAGGCACTCCGCGCCACAGTAGCCAGCGAGGGTGAACTCTTCTTCCACGAACTCCTGATCATCGAGGAGGAAACGCTGAGAGATCCGCCGGTCGCCCAGCTCCGGATCGGGGTCAACCGCGGCGATCCCAAATTCAGCGGGAACGCCATCGGAGAAGCCCTCGGGCAGGTGGAGGTCGCGTCGCGTACCGTTGGGGGAGAACTTGCCGGAGAAGACGAAGCCCCCGTCGATTCGCCGCGCGGAGAACTCGGGCCCGGGGCGCGCTGCGATAAAGACCTTCCCCTCGATGGGCCGCGGCTTGTTCTGGCGGCCCGCAAGGCGCGAGACAGTGACGCTGACGTAACAGAACGGTGCCGTCGACAGAATGACATCGTGGGGATAGAAGGCGGAGCGGAAGGCGATATCCACCATCACCCCAAGCTCCGGCTCCTTGCAGTGGAAGACGACACCGCTCGGGAGCAGCTCCTGTTCCACGGAGTCGAAGCACTTGTAGCGGTCCGAGAAAGGAAGAATGCGATAGTCATCGCCGATCTGGATGCCGACAGCGAGGTCGACCGGCACATGGAAGTAGTATCCGAGCGGCGACAAGAGAAGCTGGCGGCGGTGCGGGAGCAGGTTGAGCGTGAAGCGCGAGCCGAGGTTCGACACCACCGTCTCAAAGAGCTGCATGGGCGCTATCCTTTCCCGGCCGTGCAGACCCGCACGGCTTATAAGGGTGTTCTCGCCAAGGCACAGCGAATCCTCTCACACTCCGGGGCTCGAGGGACGAGGGGCAGACTAGACGTCCCACGTTGCGCCGCGTTCACACAGTGGATACTCCGTGAGGGTGGATGCGATACGCCCGGCAGGATTACATGGATCCCACCCCGATTTCATCGTTAGCACGCGCAGAAGATGATCGCCCAACGTTACGGGAGAGGAACTGCAAAAGGCACGCTGCATAACGGCCGCAATGGACCTCATCACTCCCAGGTTAGCGACGGAACTCGCTCGTCGGTTTCACTCTTCTGAGGCATGTTCTCTGGATGGGCGGTCAACCGGCATGCGCACCCGATAAGAGCGCTGCTTGGCCATGTCGCGCCCAGCGCGTAGAGCCAGGTAATCAGCCACCAATGCCCTTCCGCGAACTTCGGGCACACAATGCCATAGACAGCCCCGCACAGGCAGACAATAACCCAGCAGATGATCAGGGGCAGGTAGTCCGCGAAATCGCTCCCATGCGCGCGCGCTTCATACACGCCCAAACCAATACCCCCGATCACGGCGACAATGACGGCCGGCTTGTTATGACTGACACCCGCTCCCGACCACACCTGCGGTATCATGGAGAGCCACGACCCGACCACCTCCGCCGCGAGCGTGGCGAGGAGAATGTAGCGGATGATCCGTGGGAAGGTGGGATCGTAAACCTTTGGCAGGAGCACCAGGGCGAACATCACTAATACCGTCGCGACATAGCCCGTAGGAGCCGCAGTCATGAACGCCTGTATGCTGCCTTCGTAGGGGGCCGCGCCGCTGAAACGGGACTCCCAGCTGGCCGCATCGCCCATCAGGTGCGCACCCTGTATGCAAGCGAGGGTGGCGACCACCAGCGTCGTGTAAAGCAGCCGGAAGTGCCCGGTGTGCCGGTGCTCCTTCGGTAGGGCGAGTACCAAGGTGAGGACGGTGATGCTGATGCCCGCCAGCGAGATCACGAAGCTACCGAAGAACTGCCCGCCAGCGTCATAGCGCCATATCCAGCCTGCCATGTCACCCTCCTACGCGTACGCCCGCTACGCGCGGCGTTGCAGACGCGGAGTGCTGGCTGCAAGCGGTCCATCGCACAGACGCCGCCGGCCGTCTGTTTGCAGCACGCTACTCGAGGATGGAAACCGAACAGTCAGGGACGCAACATGCCGAGGCATCCAGGTCATTGAAGGGGTACATCTTGGTGGGCCGAGCAGGATTCGAACCTGCAACCAAGGGATTATGAGTCCCCTGCTCTGCCGTTGAGCTATCGGCCCGAGAGGCATTTTGCCAGCGGTATCATAACAGGCGCGGCATGCACCTGTCAAGGTGCAGATCTGAGATTCCGAGATAATGAATCCGAAGCCTCGGAGGCAGGGTGCAACCCGGCGCGCGGCGATAAATCACCGCGCTGCATGCGAGCGAAGCCCTGCCGGGCTGGGTTGGTGATACTCCCAGATGTCTCAAAACGGCGGTGGCTGGGAGGAGAAGCCCCGAGGGGGCTTTGCCGGAAAGCAGCGCGGAGCTTCGAGC
>Ga0116167_1000940_pt1 | contig 27703 bp, 21 predicted proteins | sample AD_JPNMR3_MetaG_FD_89794 | JGI IMG/M metagenome (GOLD analysis project Ga0116167, IMG submission 89794) | Active sludge microbial communities of municipal wastewater-treating anaerobic digesters from Japan - AD_JPNMR3_MetaG | ecosystem: Engineered > Bioreactor > Anaerobic > Digestate | place...
CCCAGAAAAAGGATAATAGAAATAAAATAAAGGCACTTAAAAAACTATCTTTCATAATTTTCAAAATTAACATAGGGGAACGATTCTTAAAAACCACTATTCCTATTTTGTGGTTATTTGATATTTTAGATAATTCGTTTCTGCTTTCCTTACATCGCTGTTTTTATTTTTTGTTTTAATATCGTGTTATATTTCACGTAATTTACTGCTCCTTAAATGAATATTTATTCGAGAAATAATAATAAATGCTGCATTTTTAAATAATCTAATTTTAATATACAAAATTAGTCATTTCTCTGGCAAATGGCTACCAAAAAATAAGTGAGAAACTTATTTATTTAACTGAAATCATTTAAATAACGTAAAAAATAATACAAAATTTTTTCAACATTTATTAAGTTTTTTTACTTTTGAAAAGTCAATAAGGTTCTTCAAAGAGTAAATACTTTCAATAAATTTTACAGTTTTTATGTCATTTCATAATGAAGTTGGAGCAACTGGTGAAAAACGTGCTCAGGAATATTTAATTTCAAAAGGATATAAAATTCGACATACGAATTGGCACGTTCAAAAATATGAATTGGATATTGTGGCAGAAAAAGATGGTTTATTGGTAATAGTAGAAGTAAAAACTCGTTCAACTGAAAATTTCGAACATCCTCAAGAAGCCATTACAAAGAAAAAAATACGAAATATAATAAATGCCACTCAAGAATATATTTTAAAATTCGATTGGAAAGGCGAAACTCGCTTTGATGTCATTTCTGTAATTCCACAAAAAAATGGATTTCGTATTGAGCATATTGAAGATGCTTTCCTTTCTCCTATCAGCTAAACCAAAACAGTATGTTGTAAAAGTATTTTGAAACCGATTCCAATCAAAATAATTCCACCAAGAATTTCTACATTTACATGAAAACGTTTCCCAAAACGTACTCCAATATACATACCTAATATACTCATTAAGAAACTAATAGTTCCAATAATTGTAATTGCTTTCCAAACCATCAATGGATAGGGGACAAAAATAATTCCAGTAGCCAATGCATCAATGCTGGTAGCCAATGATAATGTTAAAAGTTTCATCCAGTAAAAAGGATGAGCTTCTCCTTCATCTTTTTCTGAAGAGTGCTTTTTTATTCCTTCCAACAACATTTTTCCTCCTATTAATGCCAGCAACACAAAAGCTAACCAATGATCACTATCTTTAATGACTGTAATAAACTTCAATCCAGCAAAATAACCAATCAAAGGCATCGCTGCTTGAAAAAAACCAAACAAGAAAGCCATTAATAAAGTGGATGAAAAATAAAATTTTTTTACTGCAATTCCTTTACTGATAGAAACTGCAAAACAATCCATTGCTAACCCAAAAGCAATTAGAATAATAGAAACAATATCCATAATCTAAATTAAAAAAGGTAAGAAGTGAGTATTCTTTTCTTCTTACCTTTTATTGAAAAAATTAATTATAGCATTTTTTTGATTTGTTCGTAAATGTTTTGAGGGGTAAAACCAAGTTTTTCGTCCAATACTTTATATGGAGCTGAAAAACCAAAACTTTCCATTCCAAAAATTTTTCCATTGTTTCCTACCAAGCCTTGAAGTGTTACTGGGAGTCCTGCTGTAAGACCAAAAATTTTACTATTGGGTGGTAAAACTCTTTCCTGATAGGTAATTGGTTGTAAGCGGAACAAACCTTCAGAAGGTACGGACACTAAACGTACTTTAATACCATCCTTCCGAAGTAATACTGCTGCTTCAGCTAAGGTAGAAACTTCAGAACCTGAAGCTACAAGAATAATCTCTGGATTCCCATCACATTGAACTACATAAGCTCCCCTGCTTGCTTGTTCAGCTTCTTTTCTGCGATTTTCAATAGCTGGAAGGCTCACAATATCTTGGCGTGAAAAGATTAAAGCAGTTGGACATTTGGTATTTTCCAAAGCCAATTTCCATACTACTGTCGTTTCCTCTGCATCGGCAGGGCGAAGCACCAACATCGAATTATTTCCACTGTGATTTTTCAATTTTTCCATCAAGCGAATTTGTGCTTCCTGTTCCACAGGTTGATGCGTAGGACCATCTTCTCCAACACGAAATGCATCGTGTGTCCAGATAAATTTAACAGGTTGTTCCATCAAAGCAGCCATACGTACTACTGGTTTCATATAATCGGAAAAGACAAAGAAAGTTCCACAAGCTGGAATGACGCCTCCATGTAAACTCATTCCAACACAAAGAGCAGCCATGGTGAGTTCAGAAACACCTACCTGTAAAAACGCACCTGAAAAATCATTTTTTGCAAAAGCTTTGGTTTGCTTCAAGAATCCATCAGTTTTATCAGAATTGGACAAATCAGCACTTGCTACAATCATATTTTCAACCTGTTTTGCCAATTCAGCTAATACCACTGAAGAAGCAGCACGAGTAGATTTGTTAGGGGTTTGAACAATAGCATCCCACTTTACAGGTGGAATTTCACTGGAGAAGAAAAATTTTAACTTTTCAGCCAATTGAGGATTTTCTTTTGCCCAAGAATTTTTAATGGCTTGTTTTTTTGAAACAATTTCTTTTAATTCTTCTGCACGTTTAGCATATAAAGTTTTTGTTTCTTCAAAAATAACAAAAGGATTAGCAGGATCTCCTCCGAGATGTTTTATTGTTTCTTCGAAAGAACCCCCTGCTTCACTGATAGGCATACCGTGAGTAGATATTTGATTTTCAAAACTTGAACCATCTGCCTTTTTTATTCCTTTTCCCATAATAGTTTTTCCGATAATTAACGTAGGTCGTTCCTTCTCGGCTTTGGCTTCTGTCAAAGCTTTTCGAATTTGTGCTGCATCATTGCCATCGATAGTGATCACCTTCCAGCCCCAAGCTTCATATTTTTGAGCAGTATTTTCACTCGTAACCACTTTGGTTTCGGTAGAAAGTTGAATATTATTTGAATCATAGAACATAATCAAATTATCCAATCCTAAATGACCAGCAATACGTCCAGCACCCTGTGAAATTTCTTCCTCAATGCCTCCATCAGATATAAACGTATAAATGGTATGATCCATTACTTCACCAAAACGAGCTTTTAAAAATTTTGCTGCTATGGCTGCTCCTACAGCATATGTATGTCCTTGCCCAAGCGGACCAGAAGTATTTTCAATTCCTCTTTTTATATCCAGTTCAGGGTGTCCCGGGGTAGGACTTCCCCATTGTCTGAATTGTTTTAATTCGTTTAATGTAAATTTTCCAGAAAAAGCAAGTACTGCATATAGCATCGTTGACATGTGCCCTGGATCAAGAAAAAAACGATCGCGTCCTTCCCAAAAAGGATTTTCTGGATCATATTCAAGAAATTCAGAATAAAGCACATTCATAAAATCGGCACCTCCCATGGCGCCTCCAGGATGTCCTGATTTTGCTTTTTCTACCATTGCTGCTGCCAAAATACGAATGTTGTCAGCCGCCCGATTTAAAGTTTCAATTGAATTCATAAAAATATAGTTTTGTTGTTTTTATTCAACATATTCATTTTTAAGTTATTAGAAATGATACCCAACAGTATAGTTAAATCCAACATTAGAAGTATTGTTTTTACCAAAACCTGGAATATACCATGGAGAAACTTCTGTTGAAGTATTTTGTTTGAACAAGTTTTTGCTTCGAATGTTCCACCCTAAATATACGTTTTTAAATACTTCCACTTGAATTCCAAAAACAATTTCATACCAGACTTTAGAAGCTGATTGACGCTCATAATTTAATATACTTTCTCCACCCCAATAATCGTCTGTAATAGTAATATTGGTCACATCATACTTAAAATTTGACCATCCAACTCGAATTCCACCTAACAATTTGTTATTACTTGGTTCAGCTTCTTTTTTTTGTCTTAATAAATTAAAATCTATGCCTGCACGTTGATAAATTCCATTAGCTTTGTAATAAATCTCTTGTGAAGAAGTTTTATTAATTCCATCAATGCCTATTTCATAAACGGGTAAAAAAATATCCTTTAAATTTATTTGTACATTTCCTACCGCTGAGAAATTTTGTGAACTAGATAAAGAGGATTGAATAGGAGAAACAACATCAAAATTCAACATAATTCCATTCCACCACTTAATTTTAGGTAAATTTTCTTTTTTATTTTGAGAAAAAACGTTTATGTGACTAAAAAAGAAAATCAAAAAACTAATAATGAAATATTTGCAAATTTTCAACATCAAGAGTTGTTATGTCTGGTTCAACAATTGTCAGGGAATCAATAAAGTGTGAAGTAGTATAAACAGTGTCAATAGTGTGAGTGATAATACTTCCACATTCAAATGAAAGGTACTGTAAATGATTGGTATAATGTATTGTTATGGTATCTAACTCATCATTCAAAATTAATAGAAACTTTGATTCCTTTGAAAATTTATTTAAGGGCAATTTAACTGATGAAATATTTTTTGAATTGTTATATAAAACCGAGTCAATTAATTGTCCTAAAGAATCGATGCCAACGATTGTCAAGCTATCCACAGATAAGGAAGAATTGACATATTTTTGTGTATTGCTATTAAAATTACGAGTATAAAAACTCATTTTTAATTTAACATTCTTTTCTTCCCGGCAAAATTCATCAGTGGTGGAACAAGAATTTCCGATGCTCCATAAAATTAACATCCAGCAAATACGTAAACTATATTTTTGGAGATAACTCATTTTATTCATTAATTTTCGATACAAATATACATATTCACTGGCAAATTAACGAAAACCTTTCTTTATTTTGTATTTTGCTTTGATAGTCAATTACACCAACTTGTTTTCAAAAAGAAAAATGATTTTGCTGAAAATGGTAAAAGAAAAGTAATTAATCTTGTCTACTAAGCTGAAAAACGGAGGAAGTTCAAGGTATGTAGTGCGAAAAAAGGAAAATTTTTTATGGAGGCGGATACTTAATACCTTTGTTGATTAACATTAAAAATTTTTTCTGACATAAATTTGCAATTTGTGCCATTATTTTTTACCTTCCGTATCTGCAGATTACAAATCTACGTAAAACTTAGCAAGTGAAGAATCAGCGCAAACTCACTATTAAAACAAAATACAATCGTATATTATTTGATGTCAAAGGTCGTTGTTTTCTTTATTTAATTTTGATTCTGGTTGTAAGTTGGTATACCTATTTTCTAATAATCGTTAGTGTAAATTTTACCTAATGACAAATTTGGATTTATTAAGTACTTTCAAGTAATAAATGTCAGAATTAATTATTCCAAAACTTGAGAGTTTAAATTCAAAATTCAAATCGATCTTTATGTGCCCATAGTCCCAATGCCGGGTTGGAGATAAAGAAAATTTCTTCTCCATCGGGCAAGATGTTGTATCCCTCTTTGAGTTCACGAAAGTGATAACGGTTCATCACCTCATCGATATCTGCCCATTGGAAACCCACGCTTTCGATTTCTTCTTTTGTCAGGTTTTCGGGATTTTTGCCGGGGCAGTAAGTGATAGTAAACCGCCCTTCTGACGAGCCATGAATCAAATGAGCTGCAGCACTTAAATTATTCCGTAATTCTTCGTTTTCAGCTATGGCTTTCAAGGTAGCGGAAGTTCCATGATAGCCGTATTTTCTGATAAGGCGGTCAATCTCTTTGTCCTCTCCAAATTCTTTTAAGGCGGGTGCCAAAACAATAAGTTCCCCACCATCAGCAATAGCCATGCGGGTGCGATAGATAGATTTATTCCCCAGCCACGTGCTTTTGAATTCGGTAGGGTCGAGCCAAACAAGGATTTTTTTCAGGGGTTCTTCGACCATTTCGAAATTCACTTCAAGAGACAACTTTGCTGCTTCATCGAATACATCCACATCGTCACCTACAAAAAGTCCGTAAGTCTGCTGCTTGCCTTCCTTGTTTATGCCAACAACTGTCAGTATATAAACAATAGGCAGCTGATTGGCAAAATTTTTTGAGGCATAGTTAAACAGTTTCCTTACCGGGGTATCTGCGCGCCCCATCATGCGTTCCATCCCATAAACGGCACCGACAAAATGGCTTTTGTTAATTCCTTCGATACCACCTGTGCCTACAAAAATGTTCTTGTTGTAATTGGCCATACCGACCACTTCGTGTGGAACCACCTGACCTATGGAAAGAATCAGGTCAAAATTACCTTCCACCAGCAATTTATTTACCTGTGCCGGCCAAGAAAAATCTACCTTCCCTTCGGAAACTTCTTTTACATATTCTGCTGGGACCTCTCCCAATGTGATTACATCGTGACGCCAATCGTGAACACGAAACAAATTTCGTGGTGTTTTTCCAAACATGTGCGAAATTTGTTCATCTGTCATAGGAGTGTGTGTGCCTAATGCCGGGAGTATATCGGTAAGTGTGTTGCCGTAATATTCCCAAACCATTTCGGTGAGTTCTCCCGCCCGACTTGGCAAACGTGTATAATCGGGAGGAATGGCAAGAATTTTATGCTTTCTGCCTAATTTGTCTAATGCTGCAATGAGGCTTTTTTTCAAGTCCTCGTGTGAGAGATTGTGTTGAGAAGAGCCGTTTTGGTAGTAAATCATTGTTCCTCGAAAATACAAACTCACAGCATAACCTTACATTATGCTGTGAGTATCTTAAAAAAATTATACCTGATAGGTGGAAGAAGCAGTATCCCCTCCGTGTCCTGTCCAATTTGTATGGAAAAATTCGCCACGAGGTCTGTCTATTCTTTCATATTGATGTGCACCAAAATAATCGCGTTGAGCTTGCAGCAAATTAGCCGGTAATCGTTCACAGCGGAAACCGTCGAAGTAGCATAATGCTGAAGCAAGTGCAGGAATCGGAATACCGTTTTCAAGTGCTGCTGTACATACACTGCGCCAGCTTTCCTGTGCTGATTCTACGGCATCTTTGAAAAAAGGATCAAGTAACAAATTCTCAAGAGAAGGATTCCGATCGAAAGCTTTTTTGATATCTCCCAGAAATGCTGAGCGAATGATGCATCCGCCACGCCACATCAAGGCTATACCACCATAATTTAAATTCCAGTTGTATTCTTTGGCTGCCTCTCTCATCAAATCATATCCTTGTGCGTAGGAAATAATTTTTGCGGCATACAATGCTTCTTCCAGATCATTAATAAATCGTTGTTTGTCACCTTTGAAATGAGGTTTTGTGCCGGAAATTGTTTTTGATGCCTTCACACGCAAATCTTTTTGGGCTGATAGACAGCGGGCGAATACTGATTCGCCGATCAATGTCAATGGAATTCCCAGGTCAAGAGCAGTGTTTACTGTCCATTTTCCTGTACCTTTCTGACCTGCAGTATCCAAAATTTTTTCTACCAGTGGTGTGCCATCCGAATCTTTAAAAGCCAAAATATCTGCTGTAATTTCAATCAGGTAGGAATTGAGTTTTCCGGTATTCCATTTTTTAAACACTTCGTGTTGTTCATCAGTCGTCAAACCGAGTAACTCTTTCATCAGATGGTATGCCTCGTTAATAATTTGCATGTCACCATATTCAATGCCATTATGTACCATTTTCACGAAATGTCCTGCCCCATCTTCACCAACCCAGTCGCAGCATGGTGTGCCATCATCGACCTTGGCTGCAACGGCCTGGAAAATATCTTTTACGTGAGGCCATGCGGCAGAAGAACCTCCGGGCATCATTGAAGGACCGCGCAATGCGCCTTCTTCGCCTCCCGAGACACCGGTACCGATATATAATAATCCTTTACTTTCAACATAGTTGGTACGGCGACGAGTGTCCATAAAGTAACTGTTTCCACCATCGATGATAATATCACCGGGTTCGAGCAGGGGAATTAGTTTTTCTATAAAATCATCTACCGGCTGTCCTGCTTTTACCATTAACATTACTTTGCGTGGCCGGCTCAACGAAGCCACCAGTTCTTCGAGTGAATGTGTCCCGATAATGTTTTTACCCTTGGCTCTACCATTGATAAATTCGTCGACTTTCGAAACTGTTCGGTTAAAAACAGCTACCGTAAAGCCTTTACTTTCCATGTTCAGCACCAAATTCTCACCCATGACGGCAAGACCTATCAGTCCAATATCTGCTAATTTTTTCATATTTTTCTAAATTTTTATATGTTTATCGTTTTACTCGTGCATTTCCTTCCCATATGTTCCAAATCATTTCCTCGTCAGCAGGTTGTGCATAATCAGTAAGGAATGTTGTTGCTAATGCGCCGCATGCCCATGCAAACTGAATCCATTGTTCTGCTGGCCATTCTTTTAGGATACTATAGAGCAAGCCACCTACAAAGCCGTCACCTCCGCCTATACGATCCAACACATTGATTTTTCTTGGTCTAATAATGTGCCACTTGTCATTTTCATAAACAATGGCGCCCCAGAGATGTTCATTTGCACTGACTACTTCTCGCAATGTATTGGCAAAAACAGAAGCGTTGGGGTAGGTTTTATGGGCATTTTTGATCATTTCTTTAAATGCATCTAATTGAGCATCAATATCCTCGCCTCCTGGTTGAGGTCCTTTAATATCAAGACAAAGTTGAAAATCTTCTTCGTTTCCAATGAGAATATCCGACAGCGAAGCAATTTCTTTGAATATAGCTGAAAGTTCGGTTTCGCGTCCTTTCCAGAATGAAGCCCGGTAATTGAGATCAAAAGAAATCAGCGTGCCGTGTTTTTTTGCAAAACGAGCGATCTCAAGACAAAAATTGCCTGTGTCGGGTGAAAGCGCAGCAATTAATCCCGAGAGATGAACAATTTGAACACCTTCCTGAGCGAAAATTCGTTCCAGATCGAAATCTTTCACATGTAGTGTTCTTCCTACTTCTCCTGCGCGATCATTATGTACCCGCGGCCCTCTTAATCCGAATCCGCTGTCGGCAATATTAAATTGATGGCGATAGCCCCATGGGCCTCCCTGAGGAACTTCGGGACCTTCGAAATCCATATTTCTCCGACGAAGGTCGGCTTTAATAAACTTGGCAATGGGACTGTCTTTTACGAATGTGGTCAATACTTTTACCGGGAGTCCCAGGTATGACGAAATGCTCGCAACATTTGTTTCTGCGCTGGTAGCCTGCATCTCGAAGAGTGTACTGCAATGAACGGGTTGGGCATTCACGGGTGTAATCCGTACGCCCATACTTGTCGGAACAAGTAAAGAATATTTACAATCTTTTTTTAATAATAATGACATAACTTTATTTTTTTAGATACAAAATGCATCAAAACCGCCGTCAACTACGGCAACTGTACCGGTTACAAATTTAGAAGCATCGCTTACCAAATAGTGTAATGTTCCGTGTAAATCTTCGGGAACCCCGAATCGCCTAAATGGCGTATGCTGAATAATAGCTTTTCCTCTGTCTGAATATGAACCATCTGGATTGGTCAAAAGCGTTCGGTTTTGCTCTGTAATAAAGAACCCTGGAGCGATTGCATTTACCCTGAAATTTTCTCCGAATTTTATTGCCAATTCACCTGCCATGTATTTGGTGAAATTGGTCACCGCGGCTTTTGCTGCCGCATATCCAACTACCCGGGTAAGAGGCCTTAGAGCAGCTTCCGATGAAATATTGATGATATTTCCTTGCTTATTGGCAACCATAATTTTGGCAAAAATGATGGTGGGTATTACTGTTCCCATCAGATTTAAATCCACAACTTTGCGAAAATCGTCCATTTTCAGGTCAAAAATAGTACCATCGGGGCTGATGATCGCACCGGGCATGTTTCCGCCTGCTGCATTTATTAACACATCAATCCGACCGTATTTTGCCACAATATCTTCTGCATTTTGAGTAAGTATAGCCTCGTTGGTGACATCTGTTTGAAGGAAAATGGCTTCTCCTCCATTTGATTTTACACGATTGATCAATTCGTCGCCTTTTTGTTTATTACGGGCAAGAACGGCCATTTTTGCACCATGAGCTGCAAGATATTCAACCATAGATGACCCCAGCACGCCTGTGCCTCCAGTAATCACGATTACTTTGTTTTGAATGTTAAATAATTCGTACATAGTTTTTCATTAAAAATATTTATTTAAATTTCTTTGATTTTCAGGCTCAATTTTTTAAAAGCTATTTTTCATTAAGCTTTAGACTGATTTTTTATAGTATGATTGTGTACGTGCACAAAAGTATAAATATTCTCTGTATTACGGGAATATAAGGATATAAATATTGTTAATAAAAATAAAATTAATTATTTTATTTCTAAGGCTTTTTAAAAATAGGTATTTTCTACCTTCCTCGAATTTAGTTCAAAGAATAATAAAAAAATCATATATCTGATAAAGTAAGATCTTTAGAGTTTGTTATATAAAAAATTTTCACTTATTTTAATCGTAAGAATTCCCCGATGCTTGCGTCAGGGTAGCTTTTGTTTTTGTTTTTTTAGAAATTCCGGTGGCGAAGCCATAAAATTGGCGTAATACCTCGCTGCTTGCGGCGAGGATAGTCAATTTTAAGGAATTTCTTTATTTAAATGAATAATGTCGAGACACCATTCAAAATTTTCAGAGGAATCGTTAAGCTTCGTAAATTTGATTACCGGTTTTGTAAAACTTCCTCTTTTTCTCAAATTTAGATTAATTTCCATAAAAATTTTCAACCATTTTAATTCTTTATTATCGTTTTCTTTATTAGGTTATTTTCCGTAAATATTTTTACAATATATATTCCGCTCTTCAGGTTTGACAAATCGATTTGAGAACCTGGCATATTTAAGCTTTTTACTAATAATCCTGACACGTTGTAAATTTCTACTTTCGTCACTTTGTTATTTGAGTTGATATTCAATCGAGTTGAAACCGGATTGGGATAAAGCTCTACCGAAAGTTTTTGGTCATGAATCTTTTCAACAATAGATATTGGATTATAAACTGTACTTATGTAGAACAAATAGCTTGATCCGCTTCCTTTTAAAATAGTATGAGTTCCGGCAGGAAGTGTTGTGATGGTAACTATACCGCCAGATAACGAAGGATTATATATTTCCCCATCAATTTTAATGGTGCCGGTATAATCAGGATTGAATACCAGCGTTAATGTAGCTTCCGAAGTAGTTGTAAAGCTGATATTGGTACTCGATTCCATTTTAAGACACTGAGTTAAAGTCAAGCCTTGATAAATTACAGTTCCATAATTTGTTGACAGATTACCTGTAATGGAATAAAAAGTACTGTTTTTCCCATCGGTTGTAAAATTATGAACCATTGCACCAGTTGAACCAGAACCATTGGTAACAGTAATAATACCAGAAATACTAATAGGACTTCCTAAAGTTCCGGATGTTGTAACAGTATAGGAAACTGTTGCTGTTGGTGTGCCATAAATAGTGATTGTTTTGGTAGAAGCATCTTTTACATAATCAATTCCTGAAGCAGGTAATCCTGTAACTGAAGCATCAGTTGCGTCGCCACCCCAAGTGAAAACAATATTACTAATGGCATTCCCTAAAATTACGGTTTGATTGGCCTCACCTGTTACAACAAGTGTTTGTGAACTACTTGAAGAACTACTTTCACCCTGAACAGCTACTAAACTTGTACTATAATTTGTAAGAGCCGATTTCAACCCGGTATTTATATCATATGATGCGTCATCTATAGCATTATTAAATGTCCATTTCAAATCGCCACCATTAACTCGTCCGGCGTATTGCATTACTTTTTCTTTTGCTTGTTCTGGGGTATCTGCTGTATATTGGTACATGACGGACGCATCTGTATCAAAATTATTATAGGTATTTGAACCTTGTTTTGTTTTCACTGTCGAAGGAACAGTTTCACTTCTTGAGGCAGCCACATATGCATCGAAATCGACAGTTGAATTAGCAAAATCGGAGCTTCCATAAGCAACAAAACGATTTTGACCGGTCATGTAGTTATTGTATGCCTTGATAATGCCACCGTCTTCACCCGAAAAAGTACCACTTGACTGATAGATATCAGTACCTTGCTTGGAAATCAGCATCGGATATTTGCAATTGCGGAAATAATTTCCTTCTACAAATACAGAGGCACCTGTGGTTGAGCCAACACCGTATTTTGCATTTCCATCGTAATAATTATTATAAACATGGGTAGAATAATAGCGAACGCGAGGATGGCGAGAATCTGAATGATCGTACCAATTGTGATGATAAGTTGCATAAAGTCCTGAAGTGGTTCCTTCTCCCAGACCTAACAAATTGCATTTTCCACAATCCCAAAAATGGTTGTAAGAAAAAGTAACATAAGTAGATTTTTTACAGTCAAGTGCTCCGTCTCCTTTAATTTGATCGGCATCGCTGCCGGCTTCACCATAGAAAAAGTCGCAATTATGCACCCAGATATAATCATTATTTTGTTGTAAGCTGACATTATCTCCTTCATCGCTGTCGCAATTCATAAAACCAAGATTTCTGACTTCGATGTTAGAAGCATTTTTTATACGTAATCCCCAACCATCAGCTACTGCATCTTCTCCGATGCCTTCAACAGTGATATAACTTGAAGCATTATTGTTGTTCTCGATTACAATATCACCATTCAACATATAATTAAGGTCGGTAATTTGTCCAATCAATCGAACCGATAAAGGACGCGTATCTTTCCCTTTTTTGAAACCATCCAGAATGGCTTGTAAACCAATGCAAGGATTGGAGCTGGCACCAGTTACAGTCATGGATACCGAATTTTTATTACTTTCGGTAATATAGAGAATTACTGCGTTATCTTTCAAAGTTCCATCGCTTTTGTATGCACCTGGTACACGACCATTTTTGAAAGCAAAACCGCTTCTGTCGTGTGATTTCACTGTTATAGAATTAACAATGGCTCCTTCACTTTCAACACCATTGATGACAGGTTTTACCATAAAACTGTAGGTCCCCTCTTTTAATCCAGGAATATCAGCTCTCCAATAATCCACATATTTTCTAATTAATTGACTGTCAATTTTTTTATTCGTAATACCTTCCCCTGAGTAATATACATTGTAACTATTAACAGACCCAGAAGCACTCCATTTGATGTACGCTGACTCCAGCCAACCATTTGTTTCAAAAATCTCAATTGATTGAGAAAATGCTGAAAATGAAATGAAAATAAAGAAGTTTAAGAAGAGAAAAACAGTTTTTTTCATTTGAAAATAATTTTATTAAATTAAACAGTATTAGTATTTTAAAAAAAGATAAAAAATTAAAAATTCGCTTTCCCACTCAAAATACCTGGGTTTATGCTGATCTGTTTGAAGTCAGTTTTATTGCTTTAAATTTCGTCAACTTTTGCCTTTAAAACCTTATCAATTTTTCAACCTTCATAACATTGAAATTTTCTTTTTTTATAACCTTATTAATTTATTTAGGTAAATTGATATTCCTCTCCAATTTACATTTTCACTCGTTTTTTAATAAGGTAATAAGGTTTGACTGATTTGTTTGCCAATAAGTCATCAAGGTTTTAAGAATAATAAAGTTCTTTTATTAACTTGTGTCGTATTTATTCAACAATGTAAAATCTACTTTTCTTCTTGTTCAAATTAATGAATTTTATTCCTCTACAAGCAACAAAATAGATTTCAAAAACATACCATCTTTTCCTTAAACTTTTAAGCAAAAAATCCAATACCTCATAATGCTGCCATAATAAATATTTTTATTTGTGTTTGTGATACTAAAATATTATGGTTTTGTATTCAAAATATTAATTTGTTAAATAGGTACTTAATTAAAAGCCGTCTTACATTTTTAAGACGGCTTCTTAAATACTATTAATTTCAATTCATTAAGTTATAATTATTTAATGAATTTTAAAGTATTTGCTGTACCTTTTTCGCGAACAATATATATCCCTTCGGGAAGTTGAGAAGTAGCTATTTTTGCTTCTGATGAGCTGATAATTTTTTTTCCAGTTATATTATAAACTTCAAGAGATAACCCATTATTATTGATAATTTCTAAGCCATTATAAGAAACAAAAGTGCCTTTTTTAGGAGTATTTATAAAATCAACAATATCAATTGCTGAAGTTACATCCAATAAATAAATATTTACACCACTTCTAACTGAATATAAATACAATGTAGCAGGTCCACCAGTATAATGAAAAGTTTCATACGGAACAGTGTTTTTGTTATCATCGCTGTAAGTACCAGGAGCATCAAATGAAGAAATTGAATCAGTTCCATTAGTAAGCAATAATCTTCTATTTTCACTACTACTTGACGAGAGACAACATACCGATATATCGCCAGGACCTGTTACTTGAAATACCAGCGCACGGGTGGTAGGCATATACCGATTATCTCCAGGTTGTATGTCAGGTATACCTGATCCACCTAATTTCAAACGCTGAGTAAAAGAATAGGAACCATTCTTTTTTGTATTACCATCAATTATTACAGTTGCCTCAGAGGTGGCCATAATTTTCAATCCATCTATTATCGTAGTGGACGAGAATGTTTGTTGAGGGAATTTTTCTGTATCACTAAAATTCCATGTTTTTTGTGCATACATCATGGTAGCACCGGCCAACAAAATGGCACTTAGTAAAGCTTTTTTCATAATCGTAAAATTTTAAATTGTTAATAATATGAATTATTTTTTCAGTAACAAAGTTATATCTTAAAAAATAAAGCATTGTGGAAAAATTATCATAAAAGGTGTAATTTTTATCATTCTATATAAATCAGTAAAATAATTTTTTGAAAATTTGTAATTCTGACGATAAGCAATTTTTTTTCCAAAATTGTGATAAAATATAGTCTGATAAAAAAAACGATTTTTAGTTTATTTTAATAACCCTCAGATAAAAAATGAACACAAAAAAATCTCTGCAAACAATTCGTTTACAGAGATTTTCATTTGAAAGTATGAACTATTTAAACTTCTTCAAAGTCCACATCTGTTACATCGCCTTCTTGATTACTGCCTCCCTGACCCTGTGGACCGGCTTCACCTGTATAACCTGCTCCTTGACTTGCCTGCTGTTGTGCATTGTACATTTCCTGGCTGGCTGCTTGAAAAGCAGTATTTAACTCGTGAGTAGCTTTATCAATTTCTTCTAAGTTCTGCGACTTATAAGCTTCTTTCAGTCGGTTCAAAGCAGCGTCAATCGGAGCTCTTTTATCTGCTGGAATTTTATCTCCAAATTCATTCAACTGCTTTTCAGTCTGGAAGATTAAACTGTCAGCATGATTCAACTTCTCAATTCGTTCTTTTTCTCTGGCATCTGCTTCGGCGTTAGCAGTAGCCTCTTCTTTCATTCGCTTGATTTCAGCCTCCGTTAAACCTGAAGATGCTTCTATACGAATGCTTTGTTCTTTACCTGTTGCTTTGTCTTTAGCCGATACATGAAGAATTCCATTAGCATCAATGTCGAATGTTACTTCAATTTGAGGAACTCCACGTGGAGCCGGCATAATACCATCCAAATGGAAACGTCCTAATGATTTATTTTGTGAAGCCAATGGTCGTTCTCCTTGCAGTACATGAATCTCCACAGAAGGTTGATTATCGGCTGCAGTAGTAAAGATTTCTGATTTACGTGTAGGAATAGTTGTATTGGCTTCGATTAATTTTGTCATAACTCCACCCAATGTTTCAATACCTAATGAAAGAGGCGTAACATCGAGCAACAATATATCTTTTACTTCACCTGCCAATACACCACCTTGAATAGCTGCACCAATAGCAACTACTTCATCTGGATTGACGCCTTTTGAAGGAGCTTTGCCAAAGAATTTTTCTACTGCTTGTTGAATAGCTGGAATACGTGTAGAACCTCCAACCAGGATGACTTCATTTATATCGTTGACGGTAAGACCTGATTTCTGTAATGCACTTCGACATGGCTCTATGGTTCTTTGAACCAAATCATCTATTAATTGTTCAAATTTTGCTCGTGTCAAAGTACGTACTAAGTGACGAGGAATTCCATCCACTGGCATAATATAAGGTAAATTGATTTCCGTTGAAGTAGCAGTAGATAATTCAATCTTTGCTTTTTCGGCAGCTTCTTTTAATCGCTGCAAAGCCATTGGATCTTTTGTTAAATCAACACCGCTGTTTTCACTTTTAAATTCCCCTACCAGCCATTCAATGATCCGATGATCGAAGTCATCACCTCCCAAATGAGTATCTCCATCTGTTGCCTTTACTTCAAAAACCCCATCTCCTAATTCCAAAATGGATACATCATGAGTACCTCCACCGCAATCAAACACCACAATTTTCATTTCCCGATTAGTTTTATCTAATCCATAAGCCAAAGCAGAAGCGGTGGGTTCATTAATAATACGACGTACATTTAATCCGGCAATCTCCCCTGCCTCTTTCGTAGCTTTACGTTGTGCATCGTTAAAATAAGCAGGAACAGTAATTATAGCATCTGTTACTTGCGTTCCTAAATAATCTTCAGCGGTTTGCTTCATTTTCTGAAGAATAATAGCCGAAATCTCTTGTGGAGAATATAAATGTCCATCAATATCCACTTTTGGTAAATTGTTTTCTCCTCTTACTACTTTAAATGGTACGCGTGCTGCCTCGGCTGTTACTTCATCGTAAGTACGCCCCATAAAACGCTTGATAGAAGATACTGTTCTTGTAGGATTAATAATAGCCTGACGTTTTGCAGGATCTCCTACTTTTCGTTCCCCATTTTCTAAAAAAGCAACTATTGAAGGAGTTGTTCGTTTCCCTTCATTATTTGGTATCACAACTGGTTGATTCCCTTCCATCACCGCTACACAAGAATTGGTAGTTCCTAAATCAATCCCAATAATTTTTCCCATAACTTTATTTTTTATAATTGTTATTTAATGTTCTCTTAATTTTTTCATTCTTTTGCTTGCAAAGGTTGTGCCACCTAACTAATTGTCATTAATAATTAAACTTTTTGAGCCAAAACTTAAAAAAAGAAAAAGTACCAACAAAAAACACTGACAAAAATGCAGGAAATATGCTATTGTGCCAGAAAAGGAATATTTTAGCACTTATTTTGATAACTGAGTAAAAATAATTCAGCTACCCATATCAAAATGAAAGGTCAATTTTTATTTTTTTGTCTTTTAAAATAAAATTATAACTTTGGAGCTACAAATAAAAATAAAAATAAATTAATACCTATTTAATTTAATTGCTATGATTGCGACAGAAACAAAAATTGTTAATTCTGAAATCATAAAAGAAATTGAAGAAAAAATTGAAAATGTTTATTCTTATTTAAATAAGCAAAAAGAGTATGTAAATAGTTTGAATGTTTTTCCTGTGCCAGATGGTGATACAGGGCTCAACATGGTATTAACTATTCAAGGAGCTATTGCAGCTTTAAGAAGTAATAATGGTTATAGTTCGATGACACCAGGCAAATTTTTGAAAAATTTTGCCGAAAATATGCTTCTCAATAGTCGTGGCTGTTCAGGAGTAATTTTATCATTATTTGCTCAAGGGTTTACTCAGATCACTGAAAATAACGATTTTTCTAAAGAAAATATCTATAAGGCTATTGAAAATGGTTACCGAAATGCTTATGAAGGCACTGAAAATCCAAAAGAAGGGACAATGCTTACTATTATGCGAGCTCTAAAAGAAAAATATTTTGAGTTCATGCAAACAGAAAACGATCCAGTCGCCATTATCCATGATACCCTACCTTATTTACGAGAAGTGCTGGATAAAACTCCAGAAATGCTCCCTATTTTAAAACAAGCTGGTGTCGTTGATTCAGGTGCTGCCGGTTTTATTATTTTACTCGAAGGAATCAACAAAGAATTAAATCATCATAATTTTAATATTATTTCAGTCCCAATTCTATTAAATTTAGGCAGAACAACAAAAAAATTATTAAACAAACGAATTTCAAAATTTAAAAAAAGTTCATACTTCCCTTTGATATTAAACATTGATACCAGCAAAATTCATAACTTAAGATTAAGAGAAGTATTTCAAAATGCAAGAAACCTTTTAGTAAACAATTTCCACAAAAACAGCAAAAACACATTACAAGAACAAATTATTAATGATTTGGAAGAAATCGATGAATCATGGAATCCTGATATTAAATATAAATTCTGTACAGAATTTGTTCTTGAAAGTAATAAAATTTCTTCAAAAGAAGAATTAAAAAACATGTTGAAAGATTATGGAAATAGCCTTATTATTGTAAATAGTGAAAATAAATATAAAGTTCATATTCATACCAACAAACCAAATGATATCTTTTCTGATATGTCCAAATTTGGTGAATTGCTTTTTACTAAAGTAGACGACATGAAAAAACAACATCGCAATTTCATTAGCGATGATATAATTGATTATGAAAAAGATAAGAGTATTTTCTGTGTCGTTTCAGGGAAAGGTTTTGCTGAAATCCTTCAAAATATCGGAGCAGATGACATTTTGTGTTATGGTAAAAATAAACCTTCTGTTAATCAATTAGTAAAATGTTTAAACAATCTGAAAGCAAAAAATATTATTGTCGCAGCCGATGATAGTGATATTTTGATGGCACTTAAATATGCTGTAACTTTGTGTAAATCAAATGTTTTGATTGTAGAATCTGATAATCCCATTTCTTTGATCAGTATGATGGTAAATATCTCGAAAGATTATGATGTTCATACCATTTTTGATACGGCAATGAACAGTCTTCACAACATACGTTTTTGTGCCATTGTAAAGTCCACACGTGACATAATTGTAGAAGGAAGAACGTCAGTAAAGAAAAATGATTTTTTTGCTGTTTATAAAAAGAAAATTGTTCTGGCAAATAAAAATTTAGAGCCTCTCATTGTTGAAATAATTCAGCAATTAGCCAATGATAGCAGTTTAATTACGATTTACAAAGGGATTCGGGCTAAAAAAGAAGAGAATATAACAAGCAAACTCAAAGAGCAATTTCCTTCCTTAGAATTTGAAGAATATTTTGGAGGCCAATATAAATACGATTATTATGTAACATTTGAATAAATTAAACAGGGTATGAAAAAGAAAATTTTAATTATTGTAGGTGACAACTTGGGGTTAAAAAGGGATCAGATTGATTATGAAGATCTTGAAATTGTAAAATTTCCAACGATAGTTGATGGTAAAGAATATCGAGAAAATGAAGAATATAATGCAAGTTGGCTAATTTCAAAATATGTGAATGAAAATGTGGTAGCAATGTCCTCCACTTTGCCTCAAAAGGATATTGTAGAAATTATCGAAAAAAATCATTCAAAATATGATCTCATCATTCATGTGGTGATGAGTAGTGGACTTTCGGCTGCTTCCTTCAAAGTGGCTGAAAATATCCGTAAACAATATGAAAATATTATTCCGATTATTAATGTAGATAGCCGACAACCTATCAATGGAGTAGGAAATGTATTGCTGGGTATTATTGATATGATAAAGGAAAATAATGATTTAAGTATAGAAGAAATAACAAAATTGTGTCAGCAAGTAGTGGAAAGAACCTATACTTACTTCGTATTTCCTGATTTAAATTATCTTTACAAAGGCGGAAGAATAGGCAAAGCCCAATCTTTAATGGGAAGTGTATTGCACATTATTCCTATTGTAGGTGCAATGGGAGATAATGAAGAAGGTATAATATTACCATGCGGTAAAGGAAGAACTTTTAAGCAAGTTAACTTGCAAGTAATGGGTCTCATAAAGGAAAAAATGAAAGAAAAATCAGTAGATAAAATCAAAAGGGCTATTGTTGTCTATGGCTATGGCGACAACAATCAAGATGCCATTGCTGATTTTGTTGAAAAGGCAAAATCGTTGCCCTGCGAAAAATTTATTATAGGAAAACCTGGCTTAGTAGATGCTGTCTATTGCGGACCAGGCGCTTATATGATTTCAGTGTATCTTAAATAAAATTTAAAAAAAATTATATGATGAATACCTGTTTCTCTTATTTTCTTTATTTGATAATAGGTTATTTGATTGGTTCAATTTTATTCGCTCTCCTTATCACCAAACTCGCTACAGGTCAGAATATCATGGAACTTGGCAATCACAATCCTGGAGCATACAATGTATTCAGGAATGTAGGAAAAGGCTGGGGAGTGCTCACAGGAATTTTAGATGCTGTGAAAGCACTGGTTCCCATGTTAATTGCCAAATATGCCTTAAATATACAAGATGAAATTGCATTAGGGTGTTTAGGAATTGGAGCTTTGTTAGGTCATGGTTATCCTTTATATTATCATTTTGAAGGTGGACGTGCAGCTTCTATCTTGATGGGAATGCTTATATTTTTTGTTCCTTATGAATTTTTGTTTTCTTTCTTAATTGGTGGAGCTATTGTTCTGCTATTTATTAAGAAAGAATATGGAATTTGGGGACCAACACTGATCATTGCTTTCAGTGCGATATCTTGTTTGTTCTTTCCTCATACTATTGAAGTAAAAATTATTATCTGGATTGGTGCATTAATTACATTATTTTTTAATCGTGATGCGGTCCAGGAACGAACAAAAAAGCTGAGTCCTGCCGTTAAGAAAAAATAGAAATCCACATAAATTTATTACTGTCCAACAGTCAGACTTTTCGGATTTTTTTCAGAATTGTGACTTTATATTTTTGCAAATTATGAGTCTTGTTTATTTATCACTTGGAAGCAATCTTGGAGACAAAACTTTACATTTAAATAGTGCGATTGAAAAGCTGAATCAATTGGCAGGAAGAGTTGTACGTCAATCTTCGTTTTATGTTACAAAGCCGTGGGGATTTGAATCGAAAAATGATTTTTTAAATAGTGTAGTTTTATTAGAAACTTTTCTTTCACCTTTTGAGCTCCTGGGCAAAATTCAACAAATAGAACAAATGATGGGGCGAGTTTCTAAAACTATAAATGGCGATTATTCGGATAGGATAATTGATATAGATATTTTGCTTTATGATAATCTTGTAATGGAACATCCTTCTTTGACTTTGCCTCATCCACTTATGACAAGCCGAGATTTTGTTCTTATTCCGCTATTTGAAATTGCACCTAATATAACCGATCCTCGGACAGGAAAGAAAATAAGAAATTTTTTATCAACAAAATCTTCCAATTAAAAAGCAATTTGTTATAGACAAAGAAAATTTTTCTAATAGATTCCAAAATTTGTTTTAGGTTGATAAAATAAAAACTTTATTCTACTTTTAACAATCGTCCTGTTTGTGGATCGATATAAATTTTGTTTTTTGGATTTTGAAGTACTTCATTGGGAAGAGGAACGACAACACCAAATTGTGGAATAAGAAATTGCTGAGAAAAATAAATATTTTTCCCATCTCCAATGTTTACCAATGTAGAAGCAGGTAAAATTGTATTTAATTTTTGTTGTTTATTTATTGTTTTCTGTTTTTTTTCTTTGGTCGCTGGAGTTACTGGGAAAGTAGTAGGAGAAATAGTAATATAGTAAGGTATGCCTGATAAATCGTCAGAAGGGACAACGCCTTTCAACGTAGAGAAACGAAAAAGAATTTCATTTTTCATTGCCTTTGCAGGTGTTAAGTATAAAACCTGGCTCAATGATTCTGAGGTAGTTTTCCCAATAAAAAGTTCTGTTAATTCTTTTTCTCTGACATTTAATTCTCTCAACAACGTATTGAGAGAAACTCCATCGGCTGGCAAATGATCCACGTCACAAGTAAGAATATTTAATCGGCTATCGCGAATATCGTAGATTTGTTTGGCAGCTCCTTCAGCTAATTTTGCTGTAGAACCTGCCAACAAATATTCTTCTCCCAAAGGTAATAAAAAATGAGAGAAGTTTTTCTTTTCTTTGGAAGACAAAGTAACAGAAGGTCTTTCACCTTCAGGTGAAGGCAGACATGCAACATTAATTCCACATAAAATGCCTTGTTGATTGAGGGTAATGTTTTTTAAAGGAGAATTTTTAGTAGGAACAAAAGAATAAGTTCTTTGAAGATCAGGAATAGTTTTGGTATAGACTGTAATATTTTTTATGCTATAAGTAGTTTTTTCTTCCGTAATCACATTTTTGGTTGCTAAATATCTTTCAGAATAGAGATAAAATATGCCCGGTGTCTGGGTAATTTTTTCCATTTGCACTTCGATGCACAATTGGGTCATTGGTAAAGAATAAATAATGACAGGCTGGTTTTCCGTAATTGAAAAATTCTGAGCAATCAACAATAAACTTATGGAAATGAGGCTAAAAAATGATATTAATTTTTTCATGACAGGTAAAATATTAAAATATATAGATTAATATAAAAACGAAAAAACAAGGTTTGTATTTTATAATCTTATTTTTTATTTTCAATTCTTTTTCTTTGTTGTGTTTTTTTACCTCTTAACTTTTTCCCTGTTACCGTATTGCTTTTCCCTTTCTTTTGGGCAGTTTTTTTCTTGTTATTTTTTTCTGCTTGAGATTTAATCAATTCCATACATTTCTCATACGTTAAGGTTGAGGGATCAATATTTTTTGGAATTTTGTAATTCGTTTTATTATATACTATATAGGGTCCGTATCGTCCATTTAAGACCTGAATTTCATTCTTTTCTCCAAAAGTAGCAATAGTTCTATTTTTTTCTTCATTTTTTTTCTTATTAATGATTTCTATTGCCTGCTCATTTGTAATAGTAAGTGGATCCAGATTTTTAGGTATGGAATAAAAAGAATTTCCTTGTCGAACATAGGGTCCAAAACGCCCAATCGCCACAGTTAAAGGTTGATTTTCATATTCTCCCAGGTTACGCGGAAGTTTAAATAATTCCAGGGCTTCTTCGAGTGTAATGAGTTCCATCGAATAATTTTTCGGCAGGGAAGCAAAAGTAGGATTTTCCCCATCTTCTCCAGTACCAAGTTGAACGAAGGGTCCATATTTCCCAAATTTTACGGAAACTTGCTTGCCTGTTTCAGGATCAATTCCCAAAATACGCTCTTTTGTTTTTCGATCTTTACTAGTTAATGTTTTTTCAACGGCTGCATGGAATTTTTTATAAAATTTGTCAATTACTTCAGTCCATTTTTCTTTTCCTGCAGCAATACTATCAAATTCTTTTTCAACATTTGCAGTGAAATTATAATTCAAAATAGAAGGAAAATATTCCATTAAAAAATCGTTTACCACCATTCCAATATCGGTAGGAAAAAGTTTAGATTTTTCAGCACCCCTTGCCTCGGTTTCTATTTTATCTTCAATTTTGTTATTATTAAGAATCAGCACATTATAATCTCTTTTTTCAGCAGGGCGATCCTTTTTCTCTACATACAATCGATTTTGAATGGTAGAAATGATAGGAGCGTAAGTGGAAGGACGCCCAATTCCTAATTCTTCCAGTTTTCGCACTAAACTGGCTTCGGTATATCGAGGAGGATGCTGTGAAAAATGTTGCTGAGCAATAATTTTGGAAGGAGATAAACCTTCACCTACTTTCATTGTTGGAAGTATATTAGTGCTTCCATTTTCATTTTCTTCATCACTGGATTCTGCATACAATTTCAAAAAACCATCAAATAAAATTACTTCTCCGTTAGCTATAAATTGATAAGGTGAATTTTTCATGGCAATGGTGATGGTTGTTTTTTCTAATTCTGCATCAGCCATTTGTGAAGCCATGGTTCGTTTCCAAATCAGATCATACAAACGTTTTTCTTGAGCTGTTCCTTCAATTTCATGTACATTCATGTAAGTAGGACGAATAGCTTCGTGGGCTTCCTGAGCTCCCTTGGTTTTGGTTACAAAATGTCTTTTTTTTACATATTGAGGTCCAGCAATTTTTTTGATTTCTACTTCGGAAGTATTCAAAGCCAGTTCAGATAAATTGACAGAATCTGTACGCATGTATGTAATTTTTCCGGATTCGTACAAGCGTTGAGCCAACATCATGGTTTGTGAGACAGAGAAACCAAGTTTCCTTGCTGCTTCTTGCTGCAAGGTTGAAGTAGTAAAGGGAGGAGCTGGCGATTTTTTTGCTGGCTTGGTAACGATATTTTCAATGAAAAATTCTTCTATTTTACACTTTTGTAGAAAAGCCAAAGCTTCTTCTTTTCTGTGAAAACGTTGCTGTAATTCTGCTTTTAATTCAACGAGAGAACCATTTTTATCTTTTCCACTGAAAAACCCAGTGATTTTATAAAAAGATTCGGGAGTGAATTGATTGATTTCCCTTTCGCGTTCCACAATGAGACGTACAGCTACGGATTGAACTCTGCCGGCTGAAAGGGAAGGACGGATTTTACGCCATAATAGTGGCGACAATTCAAATCCTACAATCCTGTCCAACACACGACGAGCTTGTTGAGCATCAACCAGATGCAAATCTATTGGGCGAGGATGTTCAATGGCATGAAGAATGGCATCTTTTGTAATTTCGTGAAAAACAATCCGTCGTGTTTTTTCTTCTTTCAGGTTTAATACTTCAAACAAATGCCAGGCAATGGCTTCTCCTTCACGATCTTCATCGGAAGCGAGCCAAACCATATCGGCATCTTTTATGGACTTTTTCAGTTCTGCTACTATTTTTTTCTTTTCAGGTGAAATTTCGTAAAGTGGTTGATAATTGTTTTCAAAATCAATTCCGATATTTTTTTCACTTAAATCGCGAATATGTCCGTAACTAGACATTACTTGATAGTCTTTTCCAAGAAATTTTTCAATGGTTTTAGCTTTGGCTGGAGATTCTACAATGACAATGTTTTTAGGCATAATGTGTAAGTTATCAAATATAATTGCGTGCAAAGTAACAAAAATTGCCAGGTATCAGCCAAATTTTCAACTCATTATTTTCTCAATTTTATAATAAACATATATTTTCATCCTTTATCCACCTGATAATAAGATTTATAATCTTCTACTGATATTAAATTGTCATCAAAATTATTACAATTAAAATATTCATCCAAAAATAAAATTGCTATATTATGAAAATTATACAGAAAAAGAAATATCATCTTTTACTTGAGTAAATTCATTAACCGATTGAGACAAAGAGAAAAACTATGCTTTTAGGAAATGTATAATCTTGTAAATCAGTATTTTATAGATCAATACAAATTGAGGTATCTCTCAAGACAAGGATTTGCAAGAAAAAAACTCAACAATAGCTACCAAATTAAACAATATTTCAATAGAAAACTAAATTTACAAGCACAAAATACAAACACAATCCCGTAGTTTCAACTAAAGATTTAAATTTTTCAAACAAAATTTCTTACTTGCGGATTTTAGGTCATAAAAATTTGTTTTTTTAATCTGGGTGTTTTCCTCAACCCCACTAACTTGAAGCTTGCCCGGATTTGTAATGTGGGTGTACCGAAGGCAAAAAAATAGGATCACAAATTGCAAATTTATGTCAGCAGAAAAAATTTTAAGTTAATCGGCGTAAAGTATTCCGTTATTCTATGGAAAATCCTTGTGCTCTTATGCCTCGCATATTGCGAACTCCAAACCATTGATTGGTAATTGAATTTCTTTATAGCATAATAAATTAAGAATTAGTTTATAGTTTTAACAAATTATCGATGTTTTTATTTATATTTGTATAAAGATTAGGTTAGAAAAAAATGAAACTATATAAGAAAAAAATTTTCTTTTTTCTTTTCTTTATTTGCCTTTTTTATTCCTGTGAAGACGACAATGAATATCGTGTGGACAGTGAATTTTTACCTTACTTAACACGATTTGAAATAGAAGCAGGTAAACGAGGAAAGAATTTTAACTTCCAAAGGGATGGAATAATTATTGAATTTGCCAAATTGAAGGAAAGCACAGCAGGTTTAACTTATAAGGAACATCCTGTTCGCATACAGATTGATAAAAAATATTGGGAAGATATTTCTTCCTCAGCAGGAGCAGATATAATGAAAGAAAATTTGCTTTTTCATGAATTGGGACATGGCATATTAGGTCGAAAACATTTGAATACTGTTCTTGAAAATGGCGATTGGAAATCTATTATGTGTGGTGGAGAGAAAATAGACAATCGTTCCTGGAATATCAATTATAGAGGCTTCAGGAGAAATTATTATATTGATGAATTGTTTGATGAAAGTACTACTCCACCTTTTCTTTTAACTTCTATTTTTAATATTGATACTTTAGCTTATAGGTTAGTGATTGAAAAAAATTTTAATGATGCGCAACACGCTGGATGGACGATAAAAAATACAACTACTTATGAAACCTCCATAGATAATAGACGTTTAAAATTTCAATCAAAAATTGATTCGCTCTATTTTGTTTTTGCCAAAACTAACGTAAATATTCAAAGTGATTTCAAATATAAACTGACTTTAGAATGCCAAAATTGCCAGAGTAAAGATCAATATGGAATAATTTTTGGAACCCTTCCGGATTCTTTTTCACCGCAAGGAAAAAAATCTATTGAATATTTTACTATTGATCAAGAACAACAAATGTTTATGGGGAATAGTAACTGGTATAGCTTTTATACTCAATTATTCAAACCTGAAATTCAAATTAATGGACAAAATAAGTTAGAAATTGTTAAATCAGGGCAAATATTATATTATTTTATCAATGAAAGGTACACATATTGTTCTGAAATAGAGGCAAGCGAAGATGGTTTTTATTTTGGTTTTATAGTACCGCCAAAAGGTACGATGTTGGTAGATAATTTTTTAATTTATGAAAAAACGCCAAGAGATGTTTCTGCAGCAAAGATAAAAGGAACTACAATTCCTGAATTTAAAGTTTTATCTTGTTCAGTAGAAAATTTCAGACCTGATATGAAAAAATGATTTTCAATTATCTAAAGTTTAAAAATCGGTTGCACAATTTTTTTTAATGTTGAGAAATGGCTATAATTCAAGAAGAACATTATATAAAAAGAAAAACTTTCATCGAAGCAGATGTTGATTTTTTGAAATTGATCAATGAACTAAAAGTTATTAAGGTTGAATGTTTTTATATAAGGTTTTAATGAATAACCTCGAGGCAAGCCTCGAGGAATCCTTTTGATTAAAAAATCTAAACAATTTGTCGATGCGAGATGATTTTTGGATGGTTAAATAGAATTTTTTTTGTAAAATTCAGTGAAAATGAATGGTTATTACACTATAACGTAATGGTCAAAATGTTAATTCAGTAGAGACGTCATATATGGCGTCTCTACTGAAATGCGTTGAATAACAGTTGATTATTCGCAACGTATAAATGTCGGTAATTATTTAGTTCAATGAAACAGAGTTAATTTTTCAACCTTATTATGCTAAAAACCTTCATAACAATAGAAAAAACAAACCAAACCTTATTAGCTTAGTGGATAAGTTTAAAAATTGATTGCATAATATTTAGTATTATTCAATCGAGATTAAAAAAAGCCATAATATTTATTTGCAATAGTTTTATTTCAGAAATAGTTTGTATCATCACAAATTAAAATCCATAAATAAATGGAAGATTATTACAAAATTCTTAAAGAATATTGGGGATACGATGAATTCCGTCCATTACAAAGTGAAATTATTCAGAGTATAGCGGATGGGAAAGATACACTTGCTTTGATGCCAACAGGCGGTGGAAAATCGTTAACCTTTCAGGTGCCTGCAATGGCAATGGAAGGTTTATGTCTGGTGATTACGCCACTTATTGCTTTGATGAAAGACCAGGTTGAAAACTTAAAAAAACGAAATATTCCCGCTGCTGCTCTTTATACTGGAATGACTTATGAAGAAATCTTAATGATATTAGAAAATGCCGTTTTTGAAGCTTATAAATTTTTATATGTTTCACCAGAAAGGC